>Ga0207428_10000156_pt1 | contig 93294 bp, 77 predicted proteins | sample RhiMethybrSRZTD1_FD_187600 | JGI IMG/M metagenome (GOLD analysis project Ga0207428, IMG submission 187600) | Populus rhizosphere microbial communities from Tennessee, USA - Rhizosphere MetaG P. TD hybrid SRZTD1 (SPAdes) (version 3) | ecosystem: Host-associated > Plants > Roots > Rhizosphere >... | reverse complement strand
CGAGACGCGGTGCAACCGGTGCGGAACCGATCTCCACGCGTGTGCTCAATGCGTGTCCTTCGATCCAGGAAGTCGGTTCGAGTGCATGCTGCCGATTCCCGCCCGCATCACGCCGAAGAACACACGGAACAGCTGCACATCCTTCTCGCCACGGACTACGGTCGAGCGTCAGACGACCACGCCCCGGACGGACAGCGCGCGAAAGGCCTTCGACGATCTGTTCAAGTTTTAGTGGAGCGTTGATACGATCCACGAATGGTGTTGCTCTCCGAGCAGGACCGCGAGACTGTCCGCGCGCGCCTCGCAACCCTGCAGCGGCCCGTCACGATTCTGTTCTTCACGCAGACCATCGGCGCGCCGGAGACGGTGTATCTGACGAAACGCGTGCTCGAGGAGGTGGTCGGTCTGAGCGACCGCCTGACGCTCGAAGAGGTGAACCTGGTCCTCGACCGAGAGCGGGCCGCGCAATACGGCATCGAGCACATTCCGGCGATCGTGCTGCTCAAGGACGGAGCGGACACACGCATCCGCTTTCTCGGCGCCCCCGCGGGCTACGAGTTCGTTTCGCTCGTCGAGGCGGTGATCCTGGCCGGGTCCGACGACTCTGGGCTGTCAGCGAACACGCGAGCGCTGGTCGCGGAGCATGTCACGAGTCCGCTCGATATCAAGGTGTTCGTGACGCCCACGTGCCCGCACTGCCCTCGGGCGGTAACGCTCGCACACCGGCTGGCCGCAGAAAACCCGAACATCCACGCGACGTGCGTGGAGGCGACAGAGTTCATGGATCTGTCGCGCAGGTTCAATGTCACTGGCGTGCCCAAGACGGTCGTGAACGACACGGTCGAGATCCTGGGCGCCCTTCCTGAGGATCAGTTCGTACGAACCATCGTCGGGGCACCAGCGCGCGGCGCCGACACGTCGGCCGAATGAACGATGCGGCCGTCTGGGCGACAACCGTGATGTGTGTCGCCTATCTCGTCGAGTCGACTCGGGCGCGCTTGATGAAATCGAGCTTCGGGTACTCGGCGGCGAGATAGGCGTTGCCCTCGCTGAGAATCCGTCGCTGGTCGGGCACGTTCGCCCTGCCGTATCCGCTATACAGCTTCTCGACCACGTCCATGCCGGCGATCACCTGTCCAAACGGGGGAAAGCCCTCGCTATCCAGGTAGCTGTTGTCCTTGTAGTTGATGAACACCATCGTGTAGCGGGAGTTTGGACTGGACTCACGCGCGAACGACACGATACCGCGCGTGTTGCTTTGTTTGGCCGGCTCGTCGGGGAGGCCTGCGGAGGACCATGGTCGCTGAACCTCGGGATCGCCGTTGAGACCGAACTGCACCATGAAGCCGCTCAGCACGCGAAAGAAGCGGGCATTGTCGTAGAAGCCGTTCTTCACCAGGTTGTGGAAGCGGTCGGCGGCGTTCGGCGCCCAGTCTCGATGGGCCTCGATGACGAACACACCCTGACTCGTCTCGAACCGCGCACGATAGGTCGCAGGCGCCTGTTCGCTAAGCGCGGCAGGATCCTTCAGCCTGGCGGCGGTCTGGCCGGCCACATCGACCGTCGTCGCCACCTGCACAGCGCTGAACAGAACGGCAAGGGCGGTTCGTCTCATCAACATGGGCGTCTATCGTAGCGCCCTGACGCGGGCAGATCGGCGACAATTCCAAGAGGGCTGGAAAGGGAGGCCACGTGAGCGACGACACCAAAGCGTGCCCGGTGTGCGGCGAAATGATCAAGACGGCCGCCATCAAGTGTCGGTTCTGCAACACCGACTTAGCCGCGCGTGAGAGCGCAAAGGAGGCCGAGGTCGAGCGGGATCTGTTCGTCGGCCACCCGGCGGTCATCTACTCCCTCACCCAGTGGGTGATCATCGTCATCACGATCGGCATCGCCGCGATTGTGTACTGGGCGAAGAGCCGCTCGATCACGTACACGCTGACGACGCAGCGCATTCAGATCGAGCGCGGCCTGCTGTCGACGATCAAGTCGAGCGTCGAGTTGTTTCGAATCGACGACTTCGACATCCATCGGCCGTTCGGGATGCGCGTCCTCGGCTACTCGCTGCTCCACCTGCGATCGTCGGATCCTGACCTGTCGACCGTGATCATCCACGGCATCCCCAATCTCGAGGCCCTCGCCGATCAGTTGCGTGAGTGCTCGCTGCGCGAGCGCACGCGCCGGAAGATCACGACGTTTGTGAAAGCGTAGAGTCGCGGGCCGCCTGAAGGCGGCCCTTACGAACAGACCGTCGCAGAAAACTTGGCCAAGCCGAAGGCTTGGTCTAGCCGTAGCTCGCCGAAGGCGAGCGGAGGCTGGCGGAGGGAGAGGGATTCGAACCCCCGGGCCCGTTTCCGAGCCAACGGTTTTCAAGACCGCCGCCTTAAACCACTCGGCCATCCCTCCGTACACGCGCGATGCGTCGTGCGAACCGATGAACCTCTGAACCCTGAACCTACTTAGATCTAATCACCGATTCCCCGTTCATGAACGGCCGCAACGCCTCCGGAATCGCGACCGATCCGTCTTCCTGCTGAAAGTTTTCCAGGATCGCAATCAGCGTCCGGCCAACCGCGAGCCCAGAGCCATTCAACGTGTGGACGAACTCCGCTTTGCCGGTTCCCTGCGGCCGGTACTTCACGTTGGCACGCCGCGCCTGGAACGCTTCGGTGTTACTGCACGACGAGATCTCTCGATACGTGTTCTGCCCCGGCAGCCATACCTCGAGATCGTACGTCTTCGCGGACGCAAATCCTATGTCCCCGGTGCACAGCAAGACCGTGCGGTACGGCAGCTCCAGCCGTTTCAGCACCTCCTCCGCGTTCGACGTCAGTCGCTCGAGCTCGTCGTAGGACCGAGCCGGCTCGGTGAACGCCATCAGCTCCACTTTGTCGAACTGATGTTGGCGTATCAGCCCGCGGACGTCAGCGCCGTAGGAGCCCGCCTCACTGCGAAAGCAGGGCGTGTATGCGGTGTATCGGATTGGCAGAGTGTTGCCGTCGAGAATCTCACCGCGGTGCATGTTCGTGAGCGGCACTTCTGCCGTCGGCACCATATACAGGTCCCAGTCTCCCGCAATCTTGAACAGGTCGGCCTCGAACTTCGGCAGATTGCCAGTCCCGGTGAGCGACGCCGAGTTGACCATGAACGGCGGCTCCACTTCCGTATAGCCATGCTCAGTGGTGTGCAAATGGAGCATGAAGTTGATCAGCGCACGGGCGAGCCGAGCGCCAGCGCCGACCAGCACCGAAAAGCGTGCGCCGGCGATCTTGGTGCCGCGCTCGAAGTCGATAATCCCGAGGGCGGGGCCAAGGTCCCAGTGCGGCTGTGCTGTAAAGCCGAACGCTCGCGGCGTGCCGTGCCGACGCACCTCGACGTTGTCGGCACTGCTCTTCCCGATCGGCACCGTCTGGTTCGGCAAATTCGGAAGCACCTGCAAGCCGCGATTCCGGCGCTGCTCGATGGAATCGAATTCGATACTGAGCTGCTTGATCTGCTGCGCGCGCAGGCGGCTGGCGTCCTGAATCTTCGACGCGTCGAGACCTTGGCGCTTCGCACGCGCGACTTCGTCGGCCGCCGTGTTCTGTTCTCGCTTGAGGCCCTCGAGTTCCTGCAGCAGGCGACGACGACGCGTCTCGAGTGTCGCGAGCTCTTCGAGTTCCGTCGTCAAGTCGATGCCGCGTGTGCCCAGTCCCGTGCGCACGGCGTCGAGGTTGTCACGGAACAATGCCGGATCGAGCATGCCGCCGATTGTACCTGCGATACGATTGCGCACATGAAACGTAGCGTTCGAAAAGCGGTGTTCCCGGCAGCGGGACTGGGCACCCGTTTCCTGCCGGCGACAAAAGCCCAACCGAAGGAAATGTTGGTGGTCGTCGACAAGCCGGTGATCCAGTACGGCGTCGAGGAGGCGGTTCAATCCGGAGTCACGAACATCGTGATCGTGACCGGCCGTGGCAAGAACGCCATCGAAGATCACTTCGACGTGGCGGTCGAGCTCGAAACGTTTCTCGAGCAGCGCGGCAAACAGGAGCAGCTCGAGGAGATTCGGAAGATCACCAAGTTGATCAACGTCTCATATGTGCGTCAGGGCGAGCCGCTCGGCCTCGGACATGCGGTGCTCGTCACACGGAATCTGGTCGGTGACGAACCCTTCGCCGTGGTGCTTGGCGATGACGTGATCGACGCGACGCCGCCGGCATTGCGACAGATGATCGACGTTTTCGAGCGCCTCGACGGCCCGGTGATAGCCGTCGAACGCGTGCCGCACAGCGACGTATCGAGTTACGGGATTGTGGCGATCGATGAGCGCGCCGACCTCGGCCCGGGTGTGCATCGCATCACGGACATGGTCGAGAAGCCGCCGCGTGACGAGGCGCCCTCGAACCTGGCGATCATCGGACGTTACATTCTGACTCCAGACATCTTCCCCGCTCTCGAGGCCACCGCGAGCGACCGTACTGGAGAGATTCAATTGACCAATGGACTTCGCCGGCTGCTGCGAGAACGGCCGATCTACGCGTGTGAAATCGCCGGCGTCCGCCACGATACCGGGAACAAGCTGGGGTTCCTGAAGGCGGTCGTCTACTTCGCGCTGCAGCGGCCAGAGCTGGCCGAGCCATTCAGGCGATATCTCGAAACGCTCGATTTGAAGGTTGGAGCGCAGTCGGGCCGCTAACGGGTCGCGGTGCGCTCACACAGACCTATTCACTCGACGTGGCTTTCGTCGGCGTGGACGGCGCAGTCGTCGTCGCACTCGAAGTACCGTCGCTCGCCTTCGTGTCGCCGCTCTTCGTGTCGTCCGATTTTGCCCCGGGCTTCGCGGCATCCTTCGAATCGCCCTTGTCGGTCTTGCCCTTCTGCGCGTAATCAGTGATGTACCAACCAGTGCCCTTGAACTGAATCGCGGGAGACGACAACAGGCGACGCACCGGGCCTTTTTGGCAGAGCGTACAGGCGTCGAGCGGCGGGTCGGAGAATTTCCGAATCACCTCGAATCGTTGGCCGCAGGCGTCACACTCGTATTCGTACAGCGGCATCGCGTTTCAATCCAGGGACGCGTCCGTCGTCTCGCCGAGGAGCAGTTGTCGATGCGCTCGGAACGGCGCATTGCCTTGCGCCAGCACAGTGTCGTGGAACGCCCGTAGCGAGTACTTGCCGCCTTGCTGTTCCTTGAAGTCGCGCCGCATCTTCAACATCATCAGTTTACCAACCGAGTACAGCAGGTAACCCGGATCGAAGGTACCGCGTTCGGCTTCGCGTCTCGCCGTCGCTTCCTCGAGAAACGCCTCGTCTCTGAAAAACCGCATGCCCTGTTCAACCGACAGATCCTCGCAGTGGAGGCGGACCGACACGATCACGCGGGCCAGGCGCACGAGCGACTCGGCCAGCTGTCCGAGTCTGATCGTGGGATCGCGCCGGCGGAACCCCGCCTCGATCATCATCTGCTCGCAATAATGCGCCCATCCTTCGACGAACGATACTGATGCGAAGAGCGTCGACTTCCGCACCTTCGATTCGACCTTCCTCAAATGGCGGAAGTGGAGGAAGTGTCCGGGGTAGACCTCGTGAATCGAGATGTTCCAGAGCGTCGGGATATTGAAATCCCGCATGTGCTCCTTCTGGCGTTCCGAGGGCCACGATCGATCCGCTTCGGTCAGGTAGTAATACGCGCGGCTTGGCTTCGACTCGAACGGACCCGGCGTCCACATGCTGGCGAACGCCCATCGGTAGAACTCGGGCGAAGGCGCGACGACAACCGGCTCGGAGTCCGGCAGCGACACGATATCTTCCGAGCGTAAGAATTCTTCGAGCTCCTGGACCTGCGCTTGCGCGACCGCCAACAGGCTCCCGGGTTGCGGATGCTCCTCTTTCGCGACTCGCCAGACCTCTAGCGGATCGCCGCCGTTGATGCGGCTCGCAACGGCGCGGAATTCGTCCTGCACGGCTCCGAGTTCGCGCATCGCGATGGCGAGCAGTCGATCCGCGCTGAGTGTGACTCCCTCGTCGAGTTTGAGCTTCTGCTCGAACCTCTCGCGACCGAGGCGGAACGAGGCCTTGGCCCGCGGCGCCAGATCGGTTTCGAGATAGTCGACGTAGGACTTGATGGCCAGTGCGGCTTCGGCCGACGTGTCTGCCAGGTCGCCGAGAATATGCAGGTCGTCGAGCCCAGAAAACGCACGCGGAAGGTCGGTCTCGATAAATTTCAGCACCCCGCGCCACGTTTCGAGACCGACCTTCACGAAGATCCCGGGGCACTCCTTGATGTTGTCGCGGGCCGCCTGCACCAGTCTGGGCACCTGCCGCAGCTTGGACACGACGCGCCGCGCTCGCTCGGGTTCCGGCGCATAGGCGAACAGCGCCTGTCCGGCGAGACTGCTGCCAATCAGGTCCGAATAGACCTGCGGGCTTCGATCCCACGACCGGATGACCTCATGCTCGAACATCCGGGCCTCGATGTTGGCCGCAACAATCGGATGCTCGATCCGCTCGACCGGCGAGAGGAGTTCCGGCGTGATCTGGTGCAGGCGGCGTCCGAAGCCAGCGAGGGCCCGGACATGCACGTCGATGGACGGCCGGCTCAGATCTTCGAGCAGATCATCATGAACGTGGACCCCGTCGAGGCCCGCGTGGCTTGGCAGGGTCTCGTGCAGGTACGCGAGGTAATCGTCGACGAAGTGCGGAAATGGCTCCGATGGGTACATGCCCTGTCGTGGGTGGCGCTCTGTGCCGCGACTTGGGGAGCGCTCATCCCGCCAATGGTACAATAACCGCTCCGTCATCGCGATGTCCGGTACGCTGTTTGTGGTCGCCACGCCCATCGGCAACCTCGAGGACATCACGCTGCGGGCGCTGCGAGTCCTGCGCGAGGTCGACCTCATCGCTGCCGAAGATACGCGGCGTACTGCGAAACTGCTGACTCATCACGGGATTTCCACCCGGACCGTCAGTTTCCACGCCCACAACACGAAACGGCGTCTGCCGGAGCTGCTCGCACAACTACGATCTGAATGCTCAATTGCCATCGTCTCTGACGCTGGCACGCCAGGTATCTCAGACCCGGGAGAAGAGCTCGTGCGCGCGTGTGTGTTAGAGGGAATCCCTGTGGAACCGGTTCCAGGCGTCTCGGCGGCGATTGCGGCGGTCGTCGTCTCCGGATTCGCAGTTCTGCCACTGACCGTTCTTGGCTTCCCCCCTCGTAGGCCTAAAGACAGAACGTCATGGATATCAGCTATTTCTGGAGTTTCTAACACTGTGACGTTCTTTGAGTCGCCCCGCCGCATCGGTAACACACTCAGAGAAGCATCCTTAATTATGGGCACTCGCCAGATAATGGTGGCGCGTGAACTCACCAAAGTCCATCAGGAGTTTCTGCGCGGCACGTGTGCTGAGCTTGCCGAGCGACTCGCCATCACCAAGGGTGAAATTACCGTGGTCATTAGCCCAATTATCAAGGCCGTGGCTGGTTCTGGGGAGGTTGACGAGCGGCGCGTGGCCACAGAATTCTGGTCTATGACCATAGAAGGGGTCGCCGGACGACGCCAAGCGATTTCGACGCTGGCGAAGAAGTTCGACATACCTTCGAAGCAGGTCTATGCCATCATCGAAAAATCAAAGCGATCTGGTGACTGACCAAGTCAATGACGACTCCTCCTGCTTTGACCGAGATTCACGTGGTCGTCTTGGCGGCCGGACAGGGCACCAGGATGAAGTCTCAGTTGCCGAAGGTCTTGCACCGAATCGCCGGACATTCCCTTATCGAACACGTACTTCGGTCCGCTGCGCCTCTTGCCGCTTCAACCACTTCTATCGTAGTCGGTCATAAGGCCGAACTAGTAAGAGACCTCCTAGGTACCTGGCAGGGACTGAGCTTCGCCATTCAGAAGCCGCAGCTCGGCACGGCTCACGCGCTCCAACAGGTTGAACCGCTCCTGGCCGGACGCAGCGGGACGCTCGTGCTTCTGTCAGGGGACGTGCCGCTGCTCAGCACCGCCACACTGCAGGCGCTCGTGCAACGTCACTGTGGTGCCGGAGCCGCAGCCACCGTGGTAACGGCAATCGTCGATCGGCCCTTTGGCTACGGGCGGATCGTCCGAAGCCGGGGGGCTATCGCCCGTATCGTCGAAGAGCGAGATGCCTCCCCAGAGCAGCGGCACATCAAGGAGATCAACAGCGGAATCTATGCGTTCGACGTGGCTCCGCTTTTCGACGCCCTCCGCGGGATTTCGTCGAAGAACGCTCAAGGCGAGTACTACTTGACCGATCTGATTGCCCTCTATCGCCGACGCAAGCTCGTCGTGGATACGCTGGTGATCGACGACTCACGGGAGATCCGTGGAATCAACAGCCGCACAGAACTGGCGGAAGTGAGCAAGATTGTGAACCAAAAGAAGAATGAAGAATTGATGGCTGCCGGCGTGACGCTGATCGATCCCGCAACGACCTACATCGACATGGACGCCGAGGTCATGCCCGATACCGTGATTCACCCGGGTGCCATCATCGAAGGACGCAGCCGCATTGGTGCAGGCTGTGAAATCCAGGGCTACGTGCGAATCGTCGACTCGGAGATTGGCGACCGGGTCACGATAAACAACTTCTGCGTGATCACTGGTTCAAAAGTTGCAGATGGAGCCACCGTAGGACCGTTCGCGCACCTTCGGCCCGGAAACGTCGTCGGCGAGGGCGCGAAGATCGGGAACTTCGTCGAACTGAAGAAGACCACGCTTGGGCCCAAATCGAAGGCGAGCCATCTTGCGTACCTCGGGGACGCCAAAGTGGGCGCGAACGTCAACGTCGGCGCTGGCACGATTACGTGCAACTACGACGGCCGCGCCAAACACCAGACGGTGATCGGGGACGGAGCGTTTATCGGCAGCGATTCACAGCTGATTGCTCCGGTGCGGGTCGGCGAGGGCGCCTACGTCGCAGCGGGTTCATCGATCACGGAAGATGTGCCGGCAGGTGCGCTGGGGATCGCTCGTGGACGGCAGCGCAATGTGCCTGGTTGGGTAGACCGGAAGAAAGAGAAGGACGGGGTCTGACGTCATGTGCGGAATCATTGGTTATGTGGGTTCAAAACCGGTGCTCCCTGTGCTGCTCGAGGGACTCCGGCGGATGGAGTATCGCGGGTACGACTCCGCCGGTGTCGCGCTCCTGAGCCCCGAGGGCATCGCGCTGCGGCGATCGGCCGGCAAGCTCGCGAATCTCGAACATGCACTCCGCACCGAGCCGGTCGATGGCATTTACGGCATCGGCCACACGCGATGGGCCACGCACGGTCGGCCCACTGAGGAAAACGCCCATCCGCATCGCGATTGCACCGGACGCATTGTCGTCGTTCACAACGGGATCATCGAGAACTATCTCGAGTTGAAACACGAGCTGCGCGAGCAGGGTCACGTCTTCACCACGGAGACGGACACTGAAATCGTCGCTCACCTCGTCGAGCGCGAGATGCGCGATGACGGCCTCGAGAACGCCGTTCGACGGGCACTGACCTATCTGCGCGGCATGTTCGCCATCGTCATCGTGTCGGTGGAGGATCCCGAAAAGATCGTTGCCGTTCGCAATGGCCCACCCATCGTCGTCGGCCTCGGTCAGGACGAGTTCTTCGTGGCCTCGGATATCCCGGCGATCCTGAGTCACACGCGCGACGTCGTCTTCCTCGGCGACGAGGAGATGGCCGTCATCACGCGCTCCGGCGTTCAGTTCACCGATTTTTTCGGCCGCGCCGTCTCGAAGACGACGCAGCGCGTGCTCTGGGATCCAATCGCGGCGGAAAAGGGCGGGCACAAGCACTTCATGCTCAAGGAAATCTTCGAGCAGCCGACGGCCGCACGCGACACCATCCTGGGGCGGGTCTCGCTTGACAGCGGCCGGATCTTTCTCGAGAACCTGAACGTCGAGGACGCGGCATTGCGGGCCCTGCAGAAGGTGACCATCATCGCGTGCGGCACCTCGTGGCACGCCGCGCTCGTGGGGAAGTATCTGATCGAGTCACTCGCCCAGCTGCCCGTCGAGGTCGACTACGGCTCCGAGTACCGCTATCGCAACCCGATCATCGGGCCCAACGAGCTGGCCATCGTCATCTCGCAATCTGGCGAGACGGCAGATACTCTGGCGGCGCTGCGCGAGGCCAAGCGAAAGGGAGCCAGCAGCATTGCCATCTGCAACGTCGTGGGCAGCATGGCCACGCGCGAAGCCGACGGCACGGTCTACACCCACGCCGGACCCGAGATCGGCGTGGCGTCGACGAAAGCGTTCACGTCACAACTGGTGGCGCTGCACCTGCTCGGACTGTACCTCGCGCAAGTGCGAGACACGCTGAGCCCGGCCGCGATGCGTGGGCACATCGAGGACCTGCTGCACATACCCCAGATCATCGAACAGGCCGTCAAAGCGTCCACTGCAATGGAGCGTGTCGCTGAGCGATTCCATGCCAGAACCGATTTCCTGTTCCTCGGTCGCGGGATCAACTACCCGATTGCGCTCGAGGGAGCGCTCAAGTTGAAGGAGATCTCATACATCCACGCCGAGGGCTACCCGGCCGGGGAGATGAAGCACGGCCCGATCGCGCTGATCGACGAGCGGATGCCCATCGTCGCGATCGCACCCGACGATGCCGTGTTCGAGAAGATGATCGGCAACGTACAGGAGGCGAAGGCGCGCGGGGGATCGGTCATCGCGATCACGACCGCGGGTGACGACCGCATGTCGTCCGTGTTGGACGCCGCGCAGGACGTGATGCTGTCGATGCCGCGCACGTCACAGTTGCTGACGCCGATCGTGATGACAATTCCACTTCAACTGCTCGCGTATTACATCGCGGTGCGGCGCGGCTGCGACGTCGATCAGCCGAGGAATCTCGCGAAGAGCGTAACGGTAGAATAGGAGGAAGTGGACCTCCTCTCCTCGCTGAACTCCGAGCAGCGGTCGGCCGTCCTGCAGACCGATGGCCCCGTTCTGATCCTCGCAGGGGCCGGCTCAGGGAAGACGCGCGTCATCGCCCATCGGATCGCGTACCTGGTCAGCCATGGATTCGCGGCACCGGACCGCGTCCTCGCAGTCACGTTCACCAACAAAGCCGCGGAAGAGATGCGGGCGCGCGTCGAGGCCCTGCTCGGCGTCGACTGCCGGCAGATGTGGATCTCCACGTTCCACGCGTTGTGCGCTCGACTGCTGCGTCGCGAAGCTCCGCATGTGGGACTGTCTCGCGATTTCGTGATCTACGACTCGGCCGACCAGTTGAGCGCGATGAAGCAGGCGCTCAAAGAGCTCGGCGTGGACGACTCGACGGTTCAGCCCCGCGTGGTGTTGTCACGCATCAGCCACGCGAAGAATCGAATGGAGGGTCCCGAGGCGTTTGCCGCAAACGCGGCGTGGGACTTCCGAGCGCAGCAGATGCAGCAGCTCTACGCGCTCTACACGCGTGCCCTGAAAGAGGCCAATGCGCTCGACTTCGACGATTTGCTGCTGAAGACCGTCGAGTTGTTCGAGACATCCGAGCAGGTTCGCGAGCGGTACAGCCACAAGTTTCGCTACGTGATGGTGGACGAGTATCAGGACACCAATCGTCCGCAGTATCTGCTGGTGCGGCGACTGGCGGCCAAGCATCGCAATCTCTGCGTGGTCGGCGACCCCGACCAGTCGATCTATCGCTGGCGTGGCGCCGACCTGCGGAACATCCTCGATTTCGAGCAGGACTTCCCCGAAGCCACGACCGTCAAGCTGGAACGAAACTACCGGTCGACGCAGGTCATTCTCGACGCCGCGTCCGCGGTGATCGCGCAGAATCGCAGCCGGAAAGAGAAGCGGCTGTATACCGACACGGCGGGAGGCGCACACATCCTGTACTACCGCGCCGGCGACGACCTGGATGAAGCCGAGTTCATCGCCCGGAATGCCAGCGCCGCCATCCGAGAGCCCGACGCGAGCGTCGCCATTCTCTATCGAACCAACTCGCAGTCGCGAACGCTGGAAGATGCGCTGCGGCGGGCAGGTACCTCCTACCGAATCATCGGTGGCGTCCGGTTTTACGAACGCAAAGAGATCAAAGACGCGCTCGCGTATTTGAAAGTGATACTCAACCCGGCGGACGACGTCAGCGTGCGGCGAATCATCAACGTTCCAGCGCGCGGCATCGGCAAGGGCGTGATGGAGTCGCTCGAGGGGGTCGAGGTGCCAACCGATACGGCACCGCCTCTCTTCGCCGGCCTCAACGACGCCGCGGTAAGCCGTTCCCTGTGGGCCCGTATCAACCACGTCGTCGCCACTCGTGCGCTCGCCCCGCGCGCCGTTGCATCACTTGCCGCGTTTCAGCAGCTGATCACCGGACTGCGGGGGATGATCGAGCAGGAGACCGTCGCCGTCGCGCTCGCCAAAGTGCTCGACAGGAGCGGCTATCTGCAGGACCTGCGAGAGGAACGCAGCGAGGAAGCAGAAGGCCGAGTCGAAAACCTCGCTGAGCTCGTGTCGGCCGCGCGTGAGTTCGAGGCGCGCACACCCGAACCGACGTTGGCCGGTTTCGTCGATCAGCTTTCGCTGTTGTCCGATGCCGACGAAGAGGCCGGATCACGGGGCGCGCGCGTCCTCATGATGACGCTGCACAGTGCGAAGGGACTTGAGTTCCCGATCGTGGTGATGAGCGGTCTCGAAGAGGGCCTCTTCCCGCACTCACGATCGAGTGACGACGAGGCCGAACTCGAGGAAGAGCGACGGCTGTGTTACGTGGGCATTACGCGTGCGCAGAAGCGGCTGGTGCTGACATCGGCGGCGCGACGGCGCGTCTTCGGCGATTATCAGTCAACGCAACCCTCCCGCTTCATCGAAGAGATCCCGGCCGCGCTGCTCGAAGAAGTGCCCTCGGCGTACGCGCCGTCGCAGCGTTCGTTCTCGCAATACGACGGCTATCCTCGCGGCGGCGGTTATCGCGGTCGCGTGCGGGAAGAGCCCGTCTACGCCTACGAGAACGACGATCAGTCACAGTGGGCGGGCCTGAGACCAGGATTGCGCGTCAGGCACGCGCAGTTCGGCATCGGCACAGTCATGACCGTCGAACCGCTCGATGACGACCTCAAGCTGGTCGTGCGTTTCAACTCGGTGGGCCAGAAGACACTGCGCGCGAAGTTCGCTCGGCTGGAGCTCGCTGCAGGCGCGTAACGATCCATTGACCCTCAATCGACACGCCCGCTCTTGTGCCGACTGCCCGCTCTAGAGTGACGATCAGCACACCACGCCCGACCGCACCGCTGGGGGCACGTACCTCGGCCTCGACCGTGATGTCTCGCTCGATGATTCCGACAGAGGCGTCAGAGAGATCGATGTCTTGACGCTGCGTCGCGGCGAGGCTCCTGACGGCCGCTTCCCGGTTCGAGGCATCGATCGAGCGACGCCGATCGGCACCGCGATCGGTCACCGAGAAGCGCTGAATACTTCCATCCGTCCGCGGATTGAAGACGACGGTGGCGAAGCGATCCAGACGGATACTGTCGAGGGTACGCGACGCCTCGAAAAACCGCGTCAGCACCTGCTCGTCGGGGGCCGGCGCACACGCTGAAACGAGGCAGAGGACGCCTGCGGCGCTCAGCGCACGCAGGCGATGCCTCACTCTTCGTCCTTCTCAGCGAGGCGCGCGATGGACACAGCGCGGTCTTCGCCTTCGATGTCGATCAGACGGACGCCCTGCGTGGCTCGTCCGATGCTGCGGATGGCGTTCGATGCCATCCTCAGGATCTTGCCCTGCTGCGTGATGAGCATCAGCTCGTCTTCGTTGCTGACCTGCGTCACTCCGACGACCTTGCCATTGCGCTCGCTGGTCTGGATGTTGATGATGCCGATTCCGCCACGGGATTGCACGCGATACTCGTCGAGCTCGGTGCGCTTGCCGTACCCTTGCTCGGTCACGGTGAGAATGGTGCCGCCTGGTACGAGCACCTCCATCGCCACCACTTCGTCGTCTTCGCGCAGTTCGATCCCGCGGACACCGCCGGCGGTCCGACCCATCGAGCGCACGTCGGTTTCCTTGAATCGAATCGACATGCCGTTGCGCGTACCAATAAAGATTTCTGCGCTGCCGTCGGACACCGCGACCGCAATCACGGCGTCGCCTTCTTCGACGTCCATCGCGATGATGCCGCCGGCGCGCGGATTGCTGAATGCCGTCAACTCGGTCTTCTTGACCTCGCCGCGCTTGGTCCCCATCACGATGAAGCGATTGGGCTCGAACTCCTTCACCGCCAGCAGTGCGGCGATGCGCTCGCCTTCCTGCATCGAGACCAGGTTGGCAATCGCCTTGCCGCGGCCGTCAGGACCAACGTCGGGAATCTCGTGCACCTTCAACCAGTAGGCCCGCCCGCGGTCGGAGAAGATCATGATGTAGGCGTGCGTCGACGCGACGAAGAGGTGGCTGACGAAGTCCTCCTCGCGCGTGCGCATGCCGATGCGCCCTTTGCCGCCGCGGCGCTGGTTGCGATAGTTGGTGATCGCCGTCCGCTTGATGTAGCCCGTGTTGCTGACGGTGATCGCCATGTCCTCCTCAGCGATCAGGTCTTCGACACGGAACTCGCCTTCTTCGGCCAGGATTTCTGTGCGCCGGTCGTCGCCGTACTTCTCTTTCACGGCTTTCAGTTCATCGAGGACGATCTGCATCAACAGTCGCTCGCTCCCGAGAATCGCCAGCAGACGCTCGATCGTTTTCAGGAGCTCGGCGAGCTCGGCCAGGATCTTCTGCCGCTCGAGACCGGTCAGCCGCTGCAGCTGCATGTCGAGAATCGCTTGCGCCTGGATCGCCGTCAGCCCGAACTGGGTGACGAGCCCGTCGCGTGCCTCGGCGGGATTGCGCGAGCCGCGAATGAGCGCGATCACCGCATCCAGATGATCGAGCGCGATCTTCAGCCCTTCGAGGATGTGCCGACGGGCCTCTGCCTTCCGCAGCTCGAACTCGGTCCGGCGCCGCACGACCTCTCGCCGGAAATCGACGAAGCTCTCGATCAGCTCGAGCAGCGACAGCACTTTCGGCCGTCCGCCGACGATCGCCAGCATGATGATGCCGAAACTACTCTGCAGCTGCGTGTGCTTGTAGAGGTTGTTCAGGATCACGTCGCTGACCTCACCACGTTTGAGGTCGATGACGATGCGCATGCCGTCGCGGTCAGACTCGTCGCGAATGTCGGCGATACCTTCGATCGTCTTGTCCCGAACCAGATCCGCGATCTGCTCGATCAGGCGCTTCTTGTTGACCTGATACGGAATCGCAGAAACCACGATCGACGTGCGGTCGCCTTTCTTGGCAACCTCGGTCTCTGCTTTGGCCCGCATGATGACGGAGCCGCGCCCGGTCAGATACGCCTGCTGAATCCCGTGGCGGCCGACGATGTAGCCGCCGGTCGGAAAATCAGGGCCCGGAACCAACTCGAGCAGCTTGCGCTGCTTTTCCGGAAGCGATGGCGGAGCATCGGACTGGGCGCTCTCGATGGTCCACGTCACGGCGTCGATCACCTCGCGCATGTTGTGCGGCGGGATGTTCGTGGCCATGCCGACGGCGATACCTGCCGATCCGTTGACCAGCAGATTCGGGAACGGCGACGGAAGAACAGTCGGCTCCTCGGTCGTCTCGTCGTAGTTCGGCACGAAGTCGACGGTCTCTTTGTCGAGGTCCGTCATCATCTCGTCGCCGAGCGCATCGAGACGCGCCTCGGTATACCGCATCGCCGCGGGCGGGTCGCCGTCTATCGAACCGAAGTTCCCTTGGCCGTCGACGAGCGGCTCGCGCATGTTGAAGTCCTGCGCGAGCCGGACGAGCGTGTCGTAGATCGACGCGTCGCCGTGCGGGTGAAAGTTGCCCATCACCTCGCCGACGATCTTCGCGCACTTGCGATAGCCACGCCCGGACGACAATCCCATGGTCTTCATGCCGTAGAGCACACGGCGGTGCGCCGGCTTCAGACCGTCTCGTACGTCGGGCAGCGCTCGCCCGATGATTACGCTCATGGCGTAATCCATGTACGAGCGCTTCATCTCGTCTTCGATGTTGACCGGGATGCGGTTGCTGATCGGTGTTGTCATGAATCTTTGCGGGATGGACCAGCGATCTGGTCCGGCCGACGCCGGACACGACGCAAGCCCAGGCTAACCGGGACGCTACGGGCTAGACGTCGAGATTCTTGACGTCCAGCGCGTTGTCTTCGATGAACTTGCGCCGCGGCTCGACCTGGTCCCCCATCAGTGTGGTGAACATCTGGTCGGCTTCGGCGTGATCTTCGGCGCGAACCTGCAGCAGCGTCCGGTTCTCCGGATCCATCGTCGTCGTCCACAAAGTATCCGGATTCATCTCGCCGAGGCCCTTGTAGCGATTGATCGCGATCCCCTTCTTGCCGGCACTCAGGAAGAACTCGACGAACTCGTCGACGTTCTGCAGCGTCGAATCGGGCTCCTTGCGCGAACGCGCTGCTGCGGTCGGTGTCGCCGGTGCTTCGGCCGCCGCCTCGGCGCCACCACCAGCGCCCGCCGCCGATTCGGTGGGTTCCTCGTCCTGAGCCGACTCGCCGCTGCTGATCACCACAGGAAACTTCAGGTCTTGAATCTCGCGATAGGCGGATACCAGCGTCCGATACTCGCCCGAGGTGATGAACTCGACGCCGATCTCGGAGCGCCGGGGATATCCCTGTGATCGGTCCTCGATGATCAGTTCGAAGACGTTGTGTTCGTCGTCACGCATCACCGACACGGATCGCGTCGGCGTCGTCATGCGAGCCGCAATCACGTCGAGCCGCTCGCGCTGCTCGAAGAACGACTTGTCGCGCGCGTCGAACTCGAGCAGGGTGGAGACAATCGCTGGCGAGTGACCGCGTCTGGTGACGTGCTGAAGAAGCTTGCGATACGCCATCGCGCGCTGCACATGGCGCTCAAGCACCTCGCCGAACATCGAAGTGGCATCGGCGAGTTTCGCCACCCGTGACTCGACGGCGCGACGAACCAGGTAGGACTCGAGCTCCTGTTCGTTCTTGATGTAGGTCTCGGTCCGGCCGCGCTTGGCGCGGAACAACGGCGGCTGCGCGATGTAAATGTGACCGCGATCGATCAATTGCGGCATCTGACGATAGAAGAACGTCAGCAGCAGTGTGCGGATGTGCGAGCCGTCGACGTCGGCGTCGGTCATGATGATGATGCGGTGATACCGCACCTTGTCGGCGTCGAAGTCCTCGCCGCCGATGCCAGTGCCGAGCGCCGCAATCATCGTCTTGATTTCGTCGCTGCTCAGCATCTTGTCGAAGCGCGCCTTCTCGACATTCAGGATCTTGCCCTTGATCGGCAAGATAGCCTGAAAGCGACGGTCGCGCCCTTGCTTGGCCGAGCCGCCGGCCGACTCGCCCTCGACGATGTAGATCTCGCTCAACGCGGGGTCGCGCTCCTGGCAGTCGGCGAGCTTGCCTGGGAGACTGCTGCCGTCCAGGGCGCCCTTTCGACGAACCAGATCACGCGCTTTACGCGCAGCTTCTCGGGCCCTGGCGGCGTCGACGGCCTTACCGATGATCCGCTTCGCGACAACCGGGTTCTCTTCAAGGAACTGGCCCAGCTTGTCGTTGACGATGGTCTCGACGATGCCCTTCACCTCGGTGTTGCCAAGCTTCGTCTTGGTTTGCCCTTCGAACTGTGGCCGGGGAATCTTGACGCTGACCACGCCCGTCAGACCCTCTCGGATATCGTCGCCGCTGATGCTGGCGTCCTTGAGGTCCTTGGCGAGATTGTTCTTGACCGCGTACGCGTTGATCGTCCTGGTCAGTGCGGCGCGGAATCCCGAGAGGTGTGTTCCCCCCTCGTGCGTGTTGATGTTGTTGGCGAACGTGAACACCATCTCCGAGTAGGCGTCGTTCCACTGCAACGCGATCTCGGCGTCGATGCCGTCCTTGTCGCCTTTCATGAAGATCGGCCGCTCGTTGACGACCGCCTTGTTCTTGTTCAGATGCTGCACGAACGAGACGATGCCACCTTCGTACTGGAAACGATGGCTCTTGCCATCTCGCTCGTCGTCGATCGTGATGAGAATCCCGCCGTTGAGGAAGGCCAGCTCGCGCAGCCGTTGCGCCAGCGTGTCGAAGCTGAACTCCGTGGTCTCGAAGATCTGTGCGTCGGGCTTGAACGAGACTTTCGTGCCTCGTCGCTGGGTCGTTCCCGTGACCTCGAGATCGGCCTGTGGAGTCCCGCGCTCGTAGGTCTGTTGATACACCTGGCCGTTGCGCCAGATCTCCAGTTCGAGCCGCTCAGACAGCGCGTTCACGACCGAGACGCCGACACCGTGTAGACCGCCCGAGACCTTGTAGCTGTCGTTATCGAACTTGCCGCCGGCGTGCAGAACGGTGAGCACGACTTCGGCCGCCGACTTCCCGCTCTCATGCCGATCGACGGGAATGCCACGGCCGTTGTCGACCACCGTAATGGAGTTGTCGATGTGGATCGTGACGTTGACCTGATCGCAGAACCCAGCCAGCGCTTCGTCGATCGAGTTGTCCACGATCTCGTAAACGAGATGGTGCAGACCGGGGGCACCCGTCGACCCGATGTACATGGCGGGTCGTTTCCGAACGGCCTCGAGGCCTTCGAGAACCTTGATCTTGTCCGCGCCGTAGTCGTCGACCGCGCCGCTGCCGTTCGGGCCAGCGTGGGCAGACGTGCCGTCTGCCGGCTGACTCTCAGGCTGGTCGGCTTCTTGGTGTTCGAGATGCTCCACGTATGTCCTTTGCTACTCCCACACCTCGCCCATCAGATGCGCATGGGCATGATCACGTAGGTATAGTCGTAGCCTTTCGCGCCGACAGGCTTCATCACGGCCTGGCTGACTTCGTCCTTCAACGACAACGAGACCACGTCGGTCTCGACCACATTGAGGAAGTCGAGCACATACTGCGCGTTGAACGAGATCGTCAGAGCAGGGCCTGGGTATTCGACCGGCAGTTGTTCGTGCGCTTCGCCGAATTCGGAACTGCTGGATGTCACCTCGACCTTGCCTTGATCGATCTCGAACTTCACGGCGCGAGAACGTTCGTTCGAGAGGAGAGCCACGCGCTTGACCGCGTTGGTCAGCCGTTCTCGATCGAACTCGATAGTTTTGTCGTTGCCCTTGGGGATGACGCGCTCGTAGGTCGGGAACTGTCCGTCAATCATGCGGGAGATCAGGACGCGTCCGGCGACCTCGAAGAACAGATGGTTCTCCCCACTCTCGAATTGCACATCGCCTTCACCTTCGGCGAGCAGCTTGCCCAACTCTAGCAGCGTCTTCTTCGGCAGAATGACGCCCACCTCTTGCGTGATGCCGGTATCGTGCTGCACGTCGACGAGCGCCAGTCGGTGACCGTCAGTGGCGACGAGCGTCAGGCTTTGCGGCTTGAGTACGAGCTTCGCGCCATTCAGGAAGAAGCGCGTGTCCTCGCCGGTAATCGCATACTGCGTCTTGGCCACCATCTCCTTCACGGCGCTGCGCGGCAACACCGCGCGAGCCTTGCCGCTGGCATCGGGCAGCGTCGGAAAGTCCTCTCGTGGCAGCGTCTGCATCCGCGAGTCGAACCGATCGGCGGCAACCTTCACGCCCTTCCGATCCTCTTCGATTCGAACGTCCGTTTCTGGCAGCGCCTTGATGATTTCGTACAGCTTCTTCGCAGGAAGCGTGAGCGAACCACCCTTTGCAACAGCCGCCTGACAGCGACTTCGCAGTGCAACTTCGAGATCCGTGGCAAGCATGCGGACCTCGTCGCCCTTCGCCTCGAGCAACACGTTCGCGAGAATCGGGATCGTGTTCTTCCGCTCGACGATGCCTTGGAAGAGCTGCAGTTCTCGCAGAAGCTCATTCTTCCGAACGACCAGTTCCATTGGCGTGTACTGTCCTTCGAGCAGAGCGGCGTGGCCCGCGTTAAGTGGACGTTCGGCGGAAAGATCTCACTCCACCGTAGTGATCAGAAGAGATACAAAATTATACCGAAGAAAGGGTGCCGTGCAAAACTCAACAAGGGACGATTAAAGCTTGACTCTCAATAGCTTACAGTGTGGACGATTCTGTGAATTTATGGTCGTGACAATCGTGCGTTCCCTGTGCATAGTTGCGGTCGAGCTGGTGCTGCACACCGGCTGTTGACAGTGAGCTGTGGATGTCGGCGGATCCTATCGGAATGATTCCAGAAAGCTCTTGATCAAGCTGTTGAAATCTCCTTCGTGCTTGCGCAGATCTTCGACCTTCTTGATCGAGTGAATCACGGTCGAGTGGTGCTTTCCCCCAAAGCTGCGGCCGATCTCAGGCAGCGACGCATTCGTCAGCGACTTACACAAATACATCGCCACTTGACGGGGCATCGCGACCGACTTCGAGTTGTTTCGTGACTTCAGGTCCGCGATCTTCAGTTGATAGTAGTCGGCGACGAACTTCTGGATGCTTTCGATCGTGATCGCCTTCTCGTCCTGATCGAGGATGTTCTTCAGAACTTCCTGTGCGAGCTCGAGCGAGATCTCGCGGCCCGTCAGCGACGCATAGGCAATGAGGCGAATCAATGAACCTTCAAGCTCGCGGATGTTCGACTTGATCCTGCCGGCGATGTATATCGCAACGGTGTCGGGAAGCGGTACCGCCTCGGCTTCGGCCTTTCTTTTCAGAATGGCGACCTTCGTTTCGAGATCGGGCGGCTGAATGTCGGCAATGAGACCCCATTCGAACCGTGAGCGGAGACGCTCTTCGAGCGCCGTGATTTCATGCGGCGGACGATCGCTGCTCAGCACGATCTGTTTCTGCGCGTCGTACAGAGCATTGAACGTGTGGAAGAACTCGGTCTGTGTACCTTCCTTGCCGGAAACGAACTGAATGTCGTCGACGAGCAGCAGATCGACGCTTCGATAGCGCTCTCGAAAATCCAGAATCCGATCGTACCGGACGGCGTTGATCATCTCGTTCATGAACCGCTCGGACGAGATGTAGGTGAGCTTCAGCGACGAATCGTGGTTCAGCACGTAGTGACCGATCGCGTGCATCAGGTGTGTTTTGCCGAGACCGACACCACCGTAAATGAAGAGCGGGTTGTACGAGCGCGACGGGGCTTCTGCGACCGCGCGGCACGCAGCGTGCGCAAACTGGTTCGACGAACCGACGATGAACGTGTCGAAGCTGTAGCGCGGATTCAATCCACCCGATGCTGCGGCGGGAATGGCCGCTGGCTCCAGAGCCGTAGGGGTTGGTTCCTCGGCCGTGAACGCCGCCGTCGCAGAGCCCTCGGAGACGAAGACGACGGTCGCTCCGCCACGGTGCACCTCGGCCAGGGCTTCGGCCAGCACCACGGCGTAATGCTTCGTGAGCCAATCCTTGAACAGGGGGTTTGGAACGCGAATCGTCAGTTGATTGCCGCCATCGGCAACAAGGGTGGTCGGTCGAAACCAGGTGTAGAAGCTGTGCCGGTTCACCTTGGTCTCGATCCTGGCGAGGATCTGGTCCCAAATGCTCGCGTCCGTCATGATCACGGGTGTCAACCTTCGGGAAATGTGACTTTCGCCTGCAAGAGCGGCCGGTGGCGCATGAAGCGAAGCTTCTCGAGGGCAGAAGGCCCGAAAAACCCCGGAATTCAGACCGACGGGCGCGCCGTACTAGCGGAAAACAGGCTCTTTTCTGGGCAAACTAACTCGACGGTGCGTTTTCCACAATGTTTTCCACACCTGTGGAAATCTTGGGGAAGAAACCGAAGCCGCTTTCGCTACCCTCTCAAGAGCGCCCGCGACTGTAGCACAGAGCGGCGGGTCCGACTCAGATCCTTTGACAGTCCCGGTAAGCGCCGACTACTATTGAAATTTCCTCCGGCGCCCCGGAGGGTCTTGGGACACATAGGACCCCAAACGAGATGAAGGGAAAGCGCACTTTTCAGCCTAATGTCCGCCGCCGGAAGAAGACCCACGGCTTCCGCGTACGTATGGCAACGAAGAACGGCCGCATCGTGTTGAAGCGCCGCCGAGCCAAGGGCCGCAAGCGTCTGACGGTCGCCGACGAGCGCTGATCGATGGGGCAGGGCCACGGATTGGCGCCCGCCGAGCGGGTCCGCCGCCGGCCCGACTTCGAACGCGCCTACTCTACCGGGGTCCGGATCCACGCGCGCTTCATGACGCTCTTCGTCGTGGGCAACGGCGGTCCGTCCTCTCGTCTGGGTGTAGCGGCCACGAGAAAACTCGGATCGGCGGTCGAACGAAATCGCGCAAAACGGCTGGCGCGCGAGGTCTTCAGGCGACACAAGATCCGCGCTGGCCTAGACATCGTCATCGTGCCACGCCGGGAAATGCTCGATGCTCCGTTCGTTACCCTTGAAGCCGACTACATCGCCGCTCTCGAACGGCGCGATCGGGGGCAATCATCGCCAAACCGGCGTCCCGGTGGCCGTCACGGTCGTCCTCGTACTGTTACGAGCGTATAAACTGCTTGTTTCTCCGTTATTTACGGGTTCCTGTCGCTTCGAGCCGTCATGTTCGGATTACATGGCGGAGGCCGTGCGCCGCTTCGGAGCTGTGCGTGGAACCTGGTTGGGCCTCCGTCGTCTGATGCGCTGTCGGCCTCTTGGCGGACACGGCTTCGATCCCGTGCCGCCGGGCACATAGACACTCCTCATGGAACGCAGGTTCTTCATCGCCATTCTTCTGTCGATCGTCGTTCTGTACGGCTATCAGGCGCTCTTCGTCCCACGGCCCCCTACGAACGGCACTGCGCAGAAGCAAAGTGCAACGACTCAACCACCACCCGCTCCCGCACAGGTACCGGAAGCGCCACGAGCCGTGGCCGCTCCGGACGTTGCACCATTGCCGGAGCAATCAATCCACGAACCGGTAGTCTCCGAGGGCTCCGAACGTGAAATCGTCGTCGATACGGAAACCGTCAAGGCGGTATTCACGAATCGGGGTGGGCGGCTGCTGCACTGGCAGTTGCACGATTATCGTGACCGCAGCGGTAACCCTGTCGACCTGGTCCCCTCGAACGTCCCGCCAAATCTACCGAAGCCGTTTTCACTGGTGGTCGACGACGCCGAACTGACCGAGCGGTTGAACAACGCAATCTATCGAGTGAGCGGTGACACCTCGGGGCGTCTCAACGCGAGGACCCAGGCAGGCTCTCTCGTCTTCGAATTTCAGGATGCTGCTGGCCTGCAGGTCCGCAAAGAGTTTCGGTTCGATCCCAAGCAATACCTCATCGGCGTGTCGCCCATCGTCACGAGCGGTGGTCAGCCACTGAATCCGACGATCGCGTGGGGCCCTGGACTGGGAGATATCGGTGCGGTCTCCGGTGGAGGAAGTTACTTCACCGGCAATTACACCCAACCGCCGCAGGCGATCTACTTCCGCGACGGATCCGCCACGCGCATTCCGATTGGCAGTATTGCGGGGCAACCTGTTCACGAGGCGGCGTTTCAGTTTGCCGGCATCGACGACCATTACTTCTTGACTGTGGCGGTGATGCCCGGCCAGGCACGCGTCGAGTACCAAGCCGTGACGCTGCCAGGGCTTAATCAGACACAGCGGCAGCTTGTCTCAACATCCATCCGGTTGCCTCAGCCGCCGCAGCAACTGCAGTTCTTCGTCGGTCCGAAGCAGTTCGATCAGCTTCAGGCCGTGGACCGCAGCATCGGACAAGGCGCGGTGTTCGTCCGAGCCATCAACTTCGGCATGTTCGGATTCCTGGCCAAGCCGCTGCTGGACGCGCTGAAATGGGTTCACGGCTATATCGGCAATTGGGGTTGGGCCATCATCGTCCTGACGATTCTGATCAACCTCGCGATCTTCCCGCTACGCCACAAGAGTGTCGTCTCGATGCGGAAGATGCAGGTACTGCAGCCGCAGCTGAAGGCCATTCAAGACCGCTACGCGGGCTTGAAAGTGACCGACCCCGAACGGCAGAAGATGAACTCGGAGATCATGAGTCTGTATCGGGAGAAGGGCGTCAACCCGGCGGGTGGCTGCGTCCCCATGCTGCTCACGCTGCCGGTCTTGTTTGCGTTCTACTCTCTGCTGTCGCAAGCGATCGAGCTTCGCGGCGCCCGGTTCGGCTTCTGGATTACCGATCTCTCTGAGCGCGATCCGTACTACATCACGCCGATTCTCATGGCGCTGACGATGTTCTGGCAGCAGCGGATTACGCCATCGACGGCGGACCCTGCGCAGCAGCGAATCATGATGATCATGCCGCTGATGTTCGGCGTCATGTTCCTCGCCGCTCCCAGCGGGCTGGTGTTGTATTGGTTCGTTGGTAATCTCTTCGCGATCGGTCAGCAGTACTTTACGAATTGGTGGATTGGTCGGCCGCAGCCGGTCGTCGCCGCGCCAGCACCAGATCCGCGCCGGATCAAGAGTGCCGGTGCGGGGCGAACCGCCGGTGCGGAGAACAAGAACTAATTCTTTCGACAGCGAGCCAGACGTGAACACGAACCAGGATCATCGCGGGATTAACGAGGCGCTCTCCGGACAGATCGTGTCGTTCCTGCAGAATGTGGTGGACGCGATGGGCATGTCGCTGCGCGCTCACGTGGAGGAGACGCCAGAAGCGGCCCGGATCAATCTCGAGGGTGAGGACGGCGGCCTGTTGATTCGCGGCGGCGGGCAGGGTTTGCAGGCGTTGCAGCACATCGTCGCGACCGCCTTTCGCAAGCAGCTCGGCGACGACAATCGCATCGTCGTCGACTGCAACGGCTTTCGAAGAGACAAGGACGCAGAGATCCGCCAGATGGCTCGCTTCGTCGCCGACAAGGCGCGGTCGAGCGGCGTCCCGCAGGAGATGGGTCCGCTCAATCCATACGAGCGGCGGATCGTGCACATGGCGATTGCCGAAGATCCAACGGTCAGCTCGGAGAGCATCGGCGATGCGTTCATGAAGACCGTGATCATTTCCGCCCGGCGATAGCGTCTCATCACGACGCATCATGCTCGGCTCGCGCGGGCGCACCAGGACGCACCATGTTCTCGCCCGACGACACCATCGTTGCGATCGCAACGCCGCCCGGACGCGGCGGACTCGGTGTGGTCCGCATCAGTGGCCGGTTGGCCGCTGACATCGCCGGCCAGATTCTCGACTGCCGAGTACTGATCGCACGTCGCGCCACCTTCGCAACTCTGCGAGCCCGAGACGACCGGTCATGTGTCCGCGACGAGATCGTCGCGACGTTCTTTCCCGGACCACGGTCGTACACCGGCGAAGACGTGATTGAGCTGAGCGCACACGGAAGTCCGGTTGTGCTCGATGCGATTGTGCGCGGTGCCATCGATGCCGGTGCAAGACTCGCCCGTCCCGGTGAATTCACGTTTCGCGCGTTCCTGAACGGCAGAATCGATCTGGCGCAAGCCGAGGCGGTCGCAGACCTCATTGACGCGGCGACGCCACTTCAGGCACGGGTCGCGTTCGATCAACTCGAGGGCTCGCTCACCAGCTGCATTGGTCGCCTCGACGCGCAGTTGCTCGACGTCATCGCACGGCTCGAGGCCTCGCTCGATTTTCCAGAAGAGGGCTATCACTTTGTCGAGCCTGGCGACGCGGGCGCACAGATCGCCACCGTGATCGCACAGATCGACCGTGTGCTGACAGGTGCGCGCCGCGGTCGCATCATTCGCGAAGGCGCGACCGTCGTGATCGTTGGCCGTCCGAACGTCGGCAAGTCAAGCCTGTTCAACGCGCTCGCTGGTCAGCCACGCGCGATCGTGACGGACGTGCCTGGAACGACGCGAGACCTCGTGAGTGAGACGGTCGACATGAATGGGCTCGCCGTGAGGCTCGTCGATACTGCGGGAGTCAGAACGACGGTCGACATCGTCGAACGCGAAGGCGTGGCTCGCAGCGTGGGCGCGCGTGCCGTCGCCGACGTCTTGATCGTCGTGCTCGATCAGAGCGAACCGTTGACGCCAGACGATCGACAACTACTCGATGACACAGAATCGCGGCGTCGTGTCATCGTCGCGAACAAGTGCGACCGTGGTGCGGCGTTCGACACGAGCGAGATGTTTCGAGTGTCGGCGACTGCTGACGTTGGTCTGCAGGAGCTCCGAGCTGCGCTGGTGCGGGAGTTGACCGGAGACGAGGCTCTTCACGATAGCGCGATCGTCAGCAATGTTCGGCACGCGCAGTTGCTGGAACGGGCGCGCGAGCATCTCACTCGTGCGCACGGCGCGTTGATCGATGGTGATGTTCCGGAAGAGTTCGTGCTCTCGGATCTCCACGCTGCCCGATCGAGCTTCGACGAAGTGTTCGGCATTCGCGCGAGCGATGAAGTGCTGCGCCACATCTTCGACAGGTTCTGCATCGGAAAATGAAGTAAAGATCTTCCCGATGCATTTCGACGTCATCGTCGTCGGCGCGGGCCATGCCGGCGTCGAAGCCGCGTTTGCGGCGGCACGCAGGGGGTGTCATGTCGGTCTCTGCACGCTGTCGCGGGACACCGTAGCGCAGATGCCGTGCAACCCCGCGATCGGTGGGACTGCAAAGGGGCATCTCGTCAGGGAGATCGACGCGCTCGGTGGGCTGATGGGACTCGCCGCTGACGCGACAGGCATTCAATTCAAGCTGCTGAATCGGAGCCGAGGTCCGGCAGTGTGGTCTCCTCGCGCCCAAGCGGACAAGCGTCGCTACAGCGAGTGGGTGTGCGTTGAAATTGGGCAACAACCCAATATTGAATGGCTGATCGGTGCGGCAGGGCACGTTCTCGTTGAGAGTGGGCGCGCAGTCGGTCTCGCGATGGAAGACGGCGACATCCATCGGTGTGAAGCGCTCGTCATCACGACGGGGACGTTTCTCAACGGGCTGATTCACGTCGGGCGAGAGCAGCGGGCCGCCGGACGTCACGGCGAGCCGCCTTCTCGTGAACTCGCTGACTCGATTCGGGCGCTCGGATTTCAGATGGGTCGTCTGAAGACAGGAACGCCGCCGCGGCTCGACCGCCGGACGATCGATTTCGATGCGTGCGTTCGTGCCGGCCTCTTCGCCGAGGAGCGTGGCGATGATCACCCGGTCCCGTTCTCATATCAGACTCGGGGTGTTCTTCGAAATCGCGCCTCCTGCTGGCTTCTTCACACCAACGAGCGCGTGAAGACGCTCGTGCGACGTCACATCGACGAGAGCCCGTTATTCAACGGACAAATCAAAGGGATCGGCCCTCGCTACTGTCCTTCTCTCGAAGATAAAGTGATGCGCTTTCCCGACCGCGAGCGGCACCAGATCTATCTCGAGCCTGAAGGACTGGACGTCGACGATGTCTACGTCAACGGGTTCTCGATGTCTCTGCCTCGAGAGGTCCAAGAGGATCTGATCCACTCGCTCTCCGGGCTGGAGTCCGCCCGGTTGCTTCGACCGGGGTACGCGGTCGAATATGACTTCGTCCAGCCAACGGAGCTCCGCGCGACGCTGGAGACCCATCGAGTGGGCCGATTGTTCTTGGCGGGACAACTCAATGGAACGTCCGGCTACGAGGAAGCCGCGGCGCAGGGGCTGATCGCGGGCATCAACGCCGCATCTGCCGTCTCGAAACGGCCGCCATTCGTCCTCTCGCGTGATGAGGCTTACATCGGCGTGCTCATTGATGATCTAGTGACGCGAGGATGTCTGGAGCCTTACCGCATGTTCACGTCTCGCGCTGAGCATCGCCTCTTGCTTCGCATCGACAACGCGGATCTCCGTCTCACGAATAGGGGACGTCAGGTTGGCCTGGTGGATGACGAGCGATGGGCGAGGTTTTCGGATCGTCGCGAGCGGTACGAACGAAACCTCGCCGTCATCGATCGAGCTTCTGTGGAAAACACGAACGGGACTCGGATCCCCGCGCGCGAGTTGCTGCGACAACCGCAGGTCCGCCTGCAGTCGTTGATTGAAAAAGGGCTACCGCTGGACGTCGATTCTGAGCTGGATGCTGCGAGCGTTGAAACAGCCGTCAAGTACGCCGGTTATCTGAAGCAGGAACTCGCTCGGGCGGAGCGGTTGAAGCGCGAGGAACGACGTGTCATCCCGGCTTCTTTCCCGTTCTCCAAGGTCCCAGGACTGTCGAGGGAAGTCGTACAACGACTGTCCCAGGTACGCCCCACGACTCTGGGGCAGGCGTCGAGGGTTCCCGGCGTCACGCCCGCTGCCGTTGCGGTGCTCGCGGTGTTCTTGACCAGGCTCTCCTCTGATACTCACACTCAGGCGGCGAATTGAGTCGCGAGTTTCAGGATCGCCTGAGCCGGCGGATTCGTCGCGCGGGTCTCACCATAGACTCGGAGCTCAAGTCCAGACTTGCGACGTACTTCGAACTGCTCGCGACTTGGAACGGCAAGATGAACCTGACCGGCTTCGATTTGTCGGATCCAACCCCCGCCGCCATCGACAGGCTGTTTATTGAGCCTCTCCAAGCGGGCAAGCACATCGCGCCAAGGGCAGCCCGTGCCATCGATATTGGGAGCGGGGGAGGCTCACCCGGGATTCCGCTGTTGTTGTCACACCCACAAATGCGCGTACTCCTCGTCGAAGCAAAGACTCGGAAGGCCGTGTTTCTAAAAGAGGCCATCCGAGCGCTCGACGTTTCGAATGCCGAGGTCGCGACAGCTCGTTATGAGGAACTCCTGGCGCGCCCTGACTTGCACGAGGCGCATGATCTGCTGACGATTCGAGCCGTTCGAGTCGAGCAGCGTGTGCTGATGAGCCTCCAGGCGTTCGTGAAACCGGATGGCGAGCTCTTCCTGTTCCGGTCCGGCCAGAGCGGTTCAATGGTGATCACCCCGCCGCTGTTCTTGTCAGCTTCTCATCCTCTGCTCGACTCACACACAAGCACCCTTGCCGTTTTGAGAAAACGGCGCGTTGGGGCCGCACACTAGGGAAGTGTTCCACGTGAAACACCGGAACGATTCGCCAGACTTTCGGGGGCTCGTTTCACGTGAAACTGCCTTGACGTCATCGCCGCAACCCTGCAAGATAAGAACTTTCCAGCACACAACCACATTTGGCCTAATGACCGATTCAGCTCCCCACGGCCGCATCGTGGCGGTTGCCAATCAGAAGGGCGGCGTCGGAAAGACGACGACCGCGATCAACCTCGCGACGTCGATTGCCCTGGCAGGACGACGAGTTCTCCTCGTGGACATCGATCCGCAAGGCAACTTGACCAGCGGAATCGGGACGAAAGGCAAGCGCTCTGAAGCCGGAACGACCTACGAGGCCCTGCTGACGGATACCGCTCCGGAGGCGTTCATCGTCCCCACAAGCGTGACGAACCTGTCGATCATGCCCGCCGACCGCAGCCTGACTGGGGCGGAAATTGAGTTGGTCGGCTTGCCAGGGCGGGAGCATCGACTGAAACGCGTCCTCGATCCGCTTCGCGCGAACTTCGACCACATCTTCGTCGATTGCCCGCCTTCACTGGGTCTCTTGACGCTCAACGCGCTGGTAGCGGCCGACGCAGTTCTCATCCCGCTGCACTGCGAGTATTTTGCTCTCGAAGGCTTGGCCGATCTCGTCGGAACGATGCGACGCGTACGTGGTGGTCTTAATCCCGGTCTCGACATCGAAGGCGTGCTGCTAACGATGTACGACGATCGCACGAACCTGGGGCAACTCGTCGCCCGTGACGTGCGTGAGTTCTTCAAGGAGAAGGTCTTCAACACGATCATTCCGCGGAATGTGCGTCTGGGAGAAGCGCCGAGCCACGGGATTCCATGCGTGCTCTACGACGCGAAATCAAGGGGCGCCGCCGCGTATGTCGCGCTCGCGAAAGAGATGCTCGCGCGCCACGCTGCCTGAGGGAAGGAGACAACGTCATGCTCGAACGTCGTCCGGCACTCGGTAAAGGTTTGAGCGCCCTCATCCCGGACGTCCCGGAGCCTGTTCGGCCAGGCGTGCTGGAAGTGGATGTCGATCGCTTGTCCCCGAACGATCATCAGCCGCGACTGCAGATGGACGACGCCAAACTCGATGAACTCGCGGCATCGATCAAAGCCAACGGCGTCATTCAACCGATTCTGGTGCGACGTTCGGGGGAGCGTTATCAAATCATCGCGGGTGAGCGGCGCTGGCGAGCGGCGCAACGCGCGGGCCTGCGAACGGTGCCAGTGGTCGTGCGAGAAGTGTCAGCGGGCGACAAACAGGTGCTCGAACTGGCGCTGATTGAGAATCTCCAGCGCGAAGGACTGAACCCGGTCGATGAGGCACTCGCGTATCAGCGCCTCGCGTCCGAGTTCTCGCTGACCCAGGACCAGATCGCGGCGGCCGTGGGCAAAGATCGCAGCTCGGTCGCAAACTTCATCCGTCTCCTGAAACTGCCCGACGAGGTGCGTGGCGACCTCGCCTCCGGTGCGCTCTCGACCGGACACGCGCGTGCGTTGCTCGCGCTCAACGATCCCGCGGCGCAGCGGCAGGGCGCCCGCGAAGTCATCGCACGTGGCCTCTCCGTACGGGAGACCGAGGCGCTCGTCAAACGCATGGCCGCGGCCCCCGGCGCGACATCGCCTCGTCCGGCGACGGAACCAGCCAAGGATGTGCACACCCGTGCAGCGGAGGACCGGATGCGTTTCGCTCTCGGCGCGAAAGTCCGGATATCACGGCGCGGAAAAGGGGGTCGGATCGAAATCGACTTCGGGTCCGAAGACGAGCTCAATCGGCTCTTCGAATTCATCGTCGATCGCCGCTGAACTGCACAAGGCTCGACCGGACCCGATTCGCGACTGTCGGTGCCGGCCCGTCGCGTGGTATAAATAGACGCTTGTGCCTTTCAGGTACAAGCTCGCTTTCAGACCGAACACACCATGAGCATGCGGGCCTCGGCAGCGCGATACGCGAGAGCGCTGCTCGACGTAGCCATCACGGAGTCTGATCCCGAACGCGCCGAACAGGAGCTCGCGACGTTCGTCGATGTCGTGGCGGGTCATCCGGATTTGCAGCGTGTGCTGGCGAACCCCGTCGTGTCGGCAGCTGACAAACGGGCGGTCGTCCAACGCGTCGTCGAACGCCTTGCGCTGAACACGCCGGCGGCACGAGTGTTGTTACTGCTGGCGGCGCGAGGTCGACTGCCGCTGTTACCCGATCTGCTCGACGTCTACCGCGAGCGGCTCCTGGAGCATCGGCGCATCGTTCGCGCGGAGGTCACGACGGCCGCGCCGCTCCCGCCACAACGCGTCGCCGAACTGCAGGAACGACTCGCCTCGGTCACCGGGCGCGCCGTGACGATGACAACCAAGGTGGATCCTTCGATTATCGGTGGCGTGATTACGCGGATTGGCAGCACGGTATACGACGGCAGCGTCGCCGCCCAATTGGCGAAGGTCAAGGGCCAGCTCGCCGAGCGGTAAAGAGGCCTCGACGCCTCCGCAACGAGATTGAATCGATATGGACATCAGAGCCGAAGAAATTTCCAAGATCATCCGCGACCAGATCGGGAGTTATAGCGTTCAGGTCGACGTTGCCGAGGTCGGCAGCGTCATCTCGATTGGTGACGGCATCGCCCGCGTGCACGGCATCGAGCGCGCGATGGCCGGTGAGATGCTGGAGTTTCCACACGGCGTCTTTGGTATCGCGCTCAACCTCGAAGAAGACAGCGTCGGCGCCGTGTTGCTCGGCGACTTCAAGGAAATCAAGGAAGGCGATACCGTCAAGCGAACCGCGCGCATCATCTCCGTGCCGGTCGGGGACGCCATGCTCGGGCGTGTCGTCAACGCGCTCGGCCAACCGGTCGACGGCAAGGGTCCGATCCAGACGAAGAACTTTCTGCCGATCGAACGCCTGGCGCCTGGCGTGGTCGATCGCCAGCCGGTGAAGGAGCCGCTGCAAACCGGCCTCAAAGCCATCGACGGCATGGTGCCGATCGGCCGTGGTCAACGTGAGCTGATCATCGGCGACCGTCAGACCGGCAAGACGGCCGTCGCCGTCGACACGATCATCAATCAGAAAGACACCGGCGTCATCTGCATCTACAACGCGATCGGCCAGAAGCAGTCGACGATTGCGCAGGTCGTTCGCACGCTCGAAGAGTACGGCGCGATGAGTTACACGATCGTGGTGGCGGCGGCCGCTTCCGATCCGGCGCCGATGCTCTACATCAGCCCGTACTCAGCCTGTGCGATCGGCGAGTTCTTCCGCGACAGCGGCCGGCACGCGCTGCTGGTCTACGACGACCTCTCGAAACACGCGCAGGCCTACCGCGAGATCTCGCTGCTGCTCCGGCGTCCTCCGGGCCGCGAGGCGTACCCCGGGGATGTCTTCTACCTGCACTCACGGCTGCTGGAGCGCGCCGCCAAGCTGAACGGGACGCTCGGTGGCGGCTCGTTGACGGCCCTTCCGATCATCGAGACGCAGGCCGGCGACCTCTCCGCCTACATTCCGACGAACGTCATCTCGATTACCGATGGGCAGATCTTCCTCGAGGCCGACCTGTTTCACCAGGGCGTGCGCCCAGCCATCAACGTCGGCAACTCCGTGTCGCGAGTCGGCGGATCGGCCCAGATTCGTGCGATGCGTCAGGTCGCGGGCTCGCTCCGTCTCGATCTGGCGCAGTATCGGGAGCTCGCCGCGTTCGCTCAGTTCGGCAGCGACCTCGACAAGGCGACGCAGGCGCAGCTCAATCGCGGACGCCGTCTCGTCGAGATTCTGAAGCAGCCGCAGTATCAGCCGCTCGCCGTCGAGAAACAGGTGGTCATCATCTACGCGGCCACGAAAGGGTTCCTCGATTCGGTCGCGATCGAGGACGTGCGTCGGTACGAAGAGGATTTGTATCGCTACCTCGAGGGCCGTCACTCGGATCTGCTCAAGAACATCGCGGCCAAGAAGATTCTGGATGACGACATCAAGCCGGTGCTCGAAAGTGCCCTGAAAGGGTTCGCCCAGCACTTCGGCGCGGTCCGGCCGGCCGGAGCCGCCGCGTAGCGGCGCGAGGTTTATGCCGTCACTGATCGATCTCCGTCGCCGGATCCGCGCCGTCAAGTCGACGCAGCAGATCACCAAGGCGATGAAGATGATTGCGGCCTCGCGGCTACGGAGAGCGCAGGAACGCGTCGTCGCCGCGCGGCCGTTTGCCCAGCGTATGCTGGCCGTGCTCAATGGGCTCGTCGGACGCGTCGATCAGGACGCGCATCCGCTGCTCAAGGCGACGATCGACCCGCATGCGCCGACGCTGCTGATCGTGATCACTGCAGACCGCGGTCTCTGCGGCAGCTTCAACTCGAACGTGATCAAAGCGGCGGGGCAATTCATCGTGGGCCGTCGGCAGGGACGGGAAGTGGCGCTCGGGCTGGTCGGGCGGAAGGGGCGTGATTTCTTCCGTCGCCGGGGGTTCGACGTTCGTTACGAAGCCGCCGGGATCTTTCAGCGGTTGTCGTTCACGGACGCCGCGGCACTCGCCGACGCGGCCATCGAGGAGTTCACGTCGGGACGTGTCGGCAGCGTGCATCTGGTCTACAACGAGTTCAAATCGGTCATGTCGCAGCGCATCGTCGTCGAGCAGCTGTTGCCGATCCCAAGACTCGAGAATACGACCACGGCTGGTCCGACGATCGATTACCTGTACGAGCCGGCTCCCGAGCAGATCTTCAAAGACCTGCTGCCTCGTCACGTGCAGGTACAGGTGTATCGCGCGCTGCTCGAATCGAATGCGGCGTTCTTTGCGGCACAGATGACCGCGATGGATGCGGCAACGCGCAACTCCGCGGAGATGCTCGACGGCCTGCTGCTCTACATGAACAAAGTACGGCAGGCCGCGATCACGCGCGAGATCATCGAGGTCGTGTCGGGAGCCGCGGCGACGTAACAGGCGTAGCGTCCGGCTTGAGCCGGACCGAGAGCGTATTCTGGTATGGCACAAACAACAGCAGCGCAAAGAACAGGGACGGTCGCACAGATCATCGGACCGGTGATCGACATCGAATTCACGGGTGGATTGCCCGAGATCTACAACGCGGTTCGGATTGTTTCCGACGGGGGACCGGGTGTCGAGAAGATCGACGTCGTGGCCGAAGTCGAGCAGCACCTCGGCGAGAATCGCGTGAGAGCCGTCGCCATGAAGCCGACCGATGGCATGACGCGCGGCATGACGGCCATCGACACCGGTGCCCCGATCTCGGTGCCGGTCGGCCCACAGACACTCGGCCGCGTCCTGAACGTCCTCGGTGAGCCCGTCGATTTTCCCGATCGTCCCGTTCTCGCCCAAGAGCGCTGGCCGATTCACCGCCATGCGCCCACGCTCGAAGAGCAGTCGACCGAGCTGAAGATGTTCGAAACCGGCATCAAGGTCATCGACCTGCTGGAGCCGTATCTGCAAGGCGGCAAGATCGGCCTGTTCGGCGGCGCCGGCGTCGGCAAGACCGTCATCATCATGGAGTTGATCAACAACATCGCCATGAAGCACGGCGGTGTATCGGTCTTCGGCGGCGTCGGTGAACGCACGCGCGAGGGCAACGACCTCTGGCTCGAGTTCCAGGAGTCGGGCGTCATCGACATGAAGGACATGGCGAAGTCGCGCGCCGCGTTGGTCTATGGCCAGATGACGGAGCCGCCTGGCGCACGTCTTCGCGTCGGACTATCGGCGCTTACGGTCGCCGAGTATTTCCGCGACGCCGAGAACAAGGACGTGCTCCTGTTCATCGACAACATCTTCCGGTTCACACAAGCGGGATCCGAGGTGTCGGCGCTGCTCGGCCGCATGCCGTCGGCGGTCGGATACCAGCCGACGCTGCTCACGGAAATGGGAGAACTGCAGGAGCGGATCACGTCGACGAAGAAAGGCTCGATCACCTCGGTGCAGGCGATTTACGTGCCCGCCGACGACTACACTGATCCGGCGCCCGCGACGACGTTCGCACACCTCGATGCGACGACGAATCTATCGCGCCAGATCTCGGAGCTGGGTATTTATCCCGCGGTCGATCCGCTGGCGTCGACCTCGCGCATTCTCGACCCGCGCGTCATCGGCGAGGAACACTACACCGTCGCACGTTCGGTCAAGCAGGTGTTGCAGCGCTACAAGGACCTCCAGGACATCATTGCGATTCTCGGCATCGACGAGCTGTCGGAAGATGACAAGCTCACGGTGGCGCGGGCACGGAAGATTCAGAGGTTCTTGTCGCAGCCATTCTTCGTGGCCGAGCAGTTCACCGGATATAAGGGCAAGTACGTGCCGATTGCCGAAACCGTCAAGAGTTTCAAGGAGATCGTCGAAGGCAAGCACGACGACTTGCCGGAACAGGCGTTCTTTATGGTGGGCACCATCGAGGAAGCGCGCGAGAAGGCCGAAGGCATGAAAGCCGCGTAGGCTCATGGCGCTTCCAACCAGTCTCGCGCTCGAGATCGTCACGCCCGACCGCGCGATCGTCAGTCAGCAGGTTGACGAAGTCGAGCTGCCGGGCAGCGACGGCTATTTCGGCGTGTTGCCCGGACACACACCGCTCCTGGCCAGTCTCCAGGTGGGAGAGATGTGGTACCGCGTCGGACAACAGAAACACTACCTGGCGATCGCATTTGGATTTGCCGAAGTGCTGCCGGACCGTGTCACCGTCCTCGCGCAGATTGCGGAGCGGGCCGAGGACATCGACGTGTCGCGAGCGGAAACGGCAAAACAGCGCGCCGAACAACGGGTAACGCGGCCGCAGGCGGACATGGATTTCGAACGAGCCCGGGTGGCGCTGCTCAAGGCGCTGACTCGCCTTCAGGTCGCGTCACGCGCGCGCACCAGGGTGTAAGCGAGTATAAATGTCGTCGCGGGGCCGGCCGTCGCTGACCGTTCCCGTTTCGAGTGCTGCATAGTCTCCGGCAACTGCTCCGGCATCGCGCGCTCATTCAGAGCCTCGTCGCGCGCGAACTGAAGGCGCGCTACCGCGGTTCCGTGCTCGGAATCGTGTGGTCGTTCCTGAACCCGCTCCTGCTCCTGCTCATTTACACGTTCGTGTTCTCGGTGGTACTCCCGGCATCACGGAGCGGGCAGATCGAGCATTTTCCGCTGTTCATGTTCTGCGGCATCCTGCCATGGGCCTGGTTTTCGTCTTCGCTGCTCGAGTCGGCCAGCGTGTTGATTGCCAGCGGTGGACTCCTGCGCAAGGTGCTGTTTCCGGCGGAAGTGTTGCCGATCGTCACCGTGCTCGCTGGGCTCGTGCACTTCTGTCTGGGGCTGCCGATTCTCCTGGCGTTCATCCTGTACTACCGGGTTGCGATTACCACCGACATCTTCTGGCTGCCTCTGATCGTGGCCGAGCAGCTGCTGCTGACGCTTGGTCTGGCGCTGCTCGTGTCGTCACTCACCGTGCACTTTCGCGACTTGCGCGATTTGCTCGGCAACGTGTTGACCCTCGCGTTTTTTGCGACCCCCATCGTTTACCCGCTGTCGCAGGCGCCGGAGTGGTCCCGGCGGCTGCTCGTCCTGAACCCGTTCACGCATCTGGCCGTGTCGTATCAGGAGGTGTTGTTCGACGAGCGACCATTTACGGATTGGATGCGCGTGGCCGTGATGGCCGGCGTCTCTCTTGCCGTGTTCGCGATCGGGTACTTCGTGTTCGATCGACTGCGCGACACCTTCGCGGAGGAAGTGTGAACGCCATCGAGGTGCGCAACGTCCACAAAGTCTATCGGCGCTACGGGCGTCGAAAGAGCTTTGGCACATTGAAGAGCGCACTGCTCTCCGGAGGCCTCGCCCGTGAGTTGAAGGGGGATGCGACGTTCGAGGCGCTGCGAGGCGTGTCGTTCGACGTTGCAGCAGGAAAGACGTGTGGCATCGTCGGTCGCAACGGGTCTGGCAAGAGCACGATGCTGAAGCTGATCGCCGGGATCGGGAAGCCCACAGCGGGCGACGTGCGCGTCGTGGGTCGGCTCTCCGCGCTGATCGAGCTCGGCGCCGGATTCCACCCTGAGATCTCCGGCCGCGACAACGTCTTCATCAACGGCATGATGCTCGGACTGTCGAAGCGTGAGATCGCGCAACGCTTCGATCAGATCGTCGCGTTCGCCGGGCTGCAGGATTTCATCGATGCGCCGGTGAAGACCTATTCGTCCGGCATGTACATGCGGTTGGGGTTTTCGGTCGCGATCAACGTCGACCCGGAGATCCTGCTGGTCGACGAAGTGCTCGCGGTCGGCGACGAGTCGTTCACGCACAAGTGCCTCGACAAGTTCGCTGAGTTCAAACGCCGCGGGAAGACCGTCTTACTCGTGACGCACATGCTCGACCTCGTCACGCGTTTCTGTGACGAGGCGCTCTGGCTCGACGACGGCCGCATTCGCCAGCATGGCGATCCGAAGCGGGTGGTCGACGCGTACCTGCTCGACGTAGCCGCGCAGGAAGATCGGAGCCTGACGCCGACTCGCGCGACGGCGACCGAGTCCGCGACGGTGGACATGAGCACAGCCGCCGAGGGCCGGTGGGGATCGCGGGAAGCCGAGATCATCGACGTCAGCTTCCTTCGTCGCGACGGTACTGCCGCTCATGTGTTCGAGTCGGGCGAACCCGTGGACATTCGGATGCACGTCCGCGCCCATCAACCGCTCAGCGATTTCGTCTTCGGCGTGGGGATCTTCAGCGCCGAGGGAGTGTGCTGTTATGGTACGAACACTGCCATCGAGGGAGCCGAGCCAGGCGAATTCGCTGGCGACGCCGAGGTCGGCTTTCACTTCGAGAGTCTCGGCCTGGTCTCCGGCAGCTATCGCATCGATGTGGCCATTCATCGACGGAACGGCGCCCCCTACGACTACCATCGGCAGCTCTACACCATTCGCGTGACATCGACGCTCAAGGACACTGGCATCTTCCGGCCGCCGCACCATTGGACCTTCTCGAGCGGCATCCGAATTTCGGGATTGTGAGAACCACGACCATTCGCGCGGTTGCTCAAGACGAGGCAGCACGTCTGGCGAGAGAGATTCAGCGCCGCGGCGGCCGCGTGGTGATGACCAATGGGGTCTTCGATCTCCTTCACCCCGGACATGTCCGATACTTGAAGGAGGCGCGCCGCTTGGGCGACGCGCTGATCGTGGCTGTGAACTCGGACGCGTCGGTTCGTGCGACGAAGCCCGGCCGTCCGATCAATCCGCAGGCCGAGCGCGCCGAACTGTTGGGCGCGCTCATTTGTGTGGACGTCGTCACGATCTTCGATGAGGAGACACCACACGCGGTGATCACGCGCATTCAGCCCGACGTGCTCGTCAAAGGCGCGGACTGGGCTGCCGACGCGATCGTCGGTCGAGATGTCGTCGAAGCACGTGGCGGCCGAGTGGTGCGCCTGAGTCTGACAGAAGGATTTTCGACGTCTCAATTGATCCAGCGCATTCGTACCCCGTAATTTCGATGCCTACCGTCGCCCGATCTTTGACTCTTCGCGCGCTCCTCAGTCGAGCAGCGGCATCCGCCGGGCTTGATCGCGATGCGAGAGTCATCGCCGGCCTCACCCCGGTTGCCAAAGCGTTTGCCGCGATTGCGACGGCTCGGGTTGGGACCGGGATCACGCTGCTGGTTGTTCCGACCGACAGGGATGTCGAGCAGACGACCACCGACGCGCGGTTTTTCTTCGGAGCCCTCGAAGGCGCATCGGAGGCTGCCGTCGAACGTGCCGTGCTGCCGCTTCCATCGCTGCAAGTGGACCCGTATCGCGGCATGAACCCGCACTTTCGCGTTGCCGCCGCGCGGGCGCGCGCGCTGCACGGCGCCGCCACGGGATCGGCGCGACTGATCGTCGCCTCTGCAGCCGCCCTCCTGCCGAACGTCAGTCCAGCGGAACGGTTGCTGCGGGCGTCGATCGAACTGCGCGCCGGCGCCGAGATCGATCCGCAGGCGCTCGCCGATCTCCTCGTTGACGCCGGGTTCACTCGAGAGGATCCCGTCGACGAGCACGGTGCGTTCACGATTCGGGGCGGCATCGTGGACGTCTTCCCTGCCAGCGATGCCGAGCCGGTCCGGATCGAGTTCGTCGGCGACATGGTCGAAACGCTTCGGCGCTACGACCCCGCGACGCAGCGGTCGACGCATGCCACGGATCAAGTTCACATCGTGCCCGCTCGCGAGCGGTTCGAGGACGACCGCCTGGTATCGGTTCTCGACTTCCTGAGCGCGTCGCAACGACTGAGGCTGATCGTCTCTGAGTGCGAACAGGTCGAACAGCAGGCCGCGAAGGTTCGGGAGCAACTCGAGAACAGCTACCGGGATGCGACCGCCAGGGGACATGTTGCCGCGGTTCCACCTGACGTCGCGTTCGTCCGATGGGGCGACCTCGACGATCGCATCTCGGCGTCGAGGCGGCTCGAGGAGCTTTCGCTGGAGGACAGCGACGAGGTTCATCAGGTGTCCTGTCAACCGGCGATGGAATTCCGCGGCCGTGTCGGCGACTGGGTGGCCGATGTTCGTCAGGCGCGTGAACGCGGCGATACCGTTCTCTTCGTCGCCGAAAGTGCGGGCCGCGCTGAACGCACGGCGGAGATTCTGCGCGACTACGAGATCGTCGCGCTGCCGATCGACGATGCCGACGCCTCGCCGTCCGCCGCTGTGCTGATCGCCGTCGGCAGCGTGTCTCGCGGATTCCGTCTCGCCGGCGCTGCCCTGCAGACCTACGCGGAAAACGACGTCTTCGAAGAGGAACGGCACGCGACCGAACGACGACGGAGCGTGGCGCAGACGTTCCTTTCGAATTTGCGCGATCTCAAGGTGGGCGATCTGGTCGTTCACGTCGACCACGGCATCGGTGAGTTTGTCGGCCTCAAGCAGCTGGCCACCGGAGGCCATGCGATGGCGAGCTCCGGTGCGGTGACGCAGGAGTTCCTCGAGCTGCGCTATCACGGCGACGACAAGCTGTTTGTGCCGGTCGAGCGACTCGATCTCATTCAGAAGTACACGGGGGGATCGCGTCCGGCGCTCGATCGGCTGGGCGGAACGACGTGGGAAAAAGCGAAGACGCGTGTCAAGAAGGCGATGCGCGACATGGCCGAGGAGCTGCTGAAGCTGTACGCCCAGCGGAAAGCGGTGCCCGGGCATGCCTTCCCCCAAGACACGCACTGGCAGGAGGAATTCGAGAGCGCGTTCCCATACGAGTTGACGCCGGATCAGGCGACCGCCATCGTCGACATCAAGCGCGATATGGAAGCGCCGACACCGATGGACCGGCTTCTCTGTGGCGACGTCGGATACGGCAAGACAGAGGTGGCGATGCGGGCGGCGTTCAAGGCCGTCATGGACGGCAAGCAAGTCGCCGTGCTTGCACCGACGACGGTGCTGGCGTTCCAGCACGAGAAGACCCTGCGCGACCGCTTTGCTGGATTCCCGGTAATGATCGAGATGGTGAGCCGTTTTCGGACGAAACAGGAGATCAAGGAGATCCTCGCTCACCTCGCGCTCGGGAAAGTCGATGTGATCGTCGGAACGCATCGGCTGCTGTCGAAGGACGTGCAGTTCAAGGATCTGGGTCTCCTGGTCGTCGACGAAGAGCAGCGGTTCGGTGTTGCGCACAAGGAGCGCATCAAACAGCTGCGAAAGAAGGTCGACGTGCTCACGATGACCGCGACCCCGATTCCGCGTACGTTGAACATGTCCATGATCGGCATCCGCGACATGTCGATCATCGAGACACCACCGAAAGATCGCCTCTCGATCCAGACCAACGTCGTCAAGTTCGACGCTCCGGTGATCGAGCGCGCGATTCGCAACGAGCTCGCGCGTCGAGGCCAGATCTATTTCGTCCACAATCGCGTCGAATCGATCTTCTCGATGGGCAACCTACTGCAGCGGCTCGTGCCGGAGGCGCGCATCGTTGTCGGACACGGCCAGATGGGTGAGGACGAACTCGAGCGCGCGATGATGGGTTTCGTCGAACGCAAGTACGACGTGCTGCTTGCCACGACCATCGTCGAGAACGGTCTCGACATACCGAACGCCAACACAATCGTGATCAACCGGGCTGACCGATACGGCTTGTCACAGTTGTACCAGCTCCGCGGCCGGGTCGGGCGCTCGGATCGCCCGGCCTACGCGTACCTGCTCATTCCGCCAGAGACCTCACTTTCGCCGGTGGCTCGCAAGCGGCTGGCGGCGATCAAAGAGTTCAGCGATCTCGGCAGCGGGTTCCGCGTCGCCGCGCTGGATCTCGAGATCAGGGGTGCCGGCAATCTGCTGGGCGGCGAACAGAGTGGCCACATCGACGCCGTCGGGTTCGAGATGTACATGAAGCTGCTCGAAGACACGATTCGAGAGCTTCGTGGCGAGGAGCTCGAAGACGATGCTCGTGCGACGGTGAACCTTCGAATCAACGTACGTATCGACGAGAGTTACATCCGGGACATGAACCAGCGGCTCACCGTGTACCGCAAGGTGGCCTCGTCACGAAGCGAAAACGAGCTGGCGGCGACGCTCGACGAGATTCGGGACCGCTATGGGGCTCCGCCGGAAACCGTGCTGAATCTGGCGGCCTACGGGCGTGTTCGGATCCTCGCCGACCGGCTCGACGTGGACAGCATCGACCGCGAGGGCCGTCTCGTCGTCATTAAGTTCAGGCCGACGGCTCGCGTGGACCCGGTGCGGCTGGTCAACGTCGTGTCGCGCTGGCCGGGGGCGACGCTCGTGCCCCCAGTTTCCGTCAAGCTCGACGTCGAGGCCCCTCTCAACGTGAAGGCGCGCGAGGAACGGGGGCAGCCGCGGACCGGGGCGAGGATGAAGAGAGGCGACTCAGGGCCGAGTTGGTGGACCGCGCGGGCGACGGCCGGCGAGGTCAAGGCGGGGTTCACGAAGGCGGAGATTCTTCACAAGCCCGAGGCCGACCCACGGGCCGAAGGCGGGATGTTCTCGAGGCTCGAAGGTCTGCTCCGGGAGCTCGGCGCCTGAGGGTGAGCGCCCTACCGCGACTGCAGGTGGTCGGATAAGATACTGATGTTGAAGGAATTGTCATTATGAAACGTCTGATTCTGGGGGCCGGTTTCGCTTTCGTTCTCGCCGTTACGCTCAATGCGGAGATCATCGAGCAGGTGCTCGTAAAGGTGAACGGCGAGATGATCTCGAAGACCGAGTTCGAAAACCGTCAGGTCGCTGAGCTGCGTAATCGCGCCGACCTCGCCAAAGCCGGACCATCGAGTCCCGAACTGCAGAAGGCGATTGCTGAAATCACCCCGGACTTGATCCTGAGCCTCGTCGACGATCTGTTGCTGGTGCAGCGCGGGCGCGAAAACGGCTGGGCGCTGGGCGATTCGCAGTTCGCGCAGATGGTCGATAGCATCAAGAAGTCGAACAACATCGACGACGAAGCCCGGTTCAAGGAGGCGCTTCGGCAGGAAGGACTGACCATGGACGACCTGCGCCGAAACATGGAGAGGATGATGCTCATCTCCGAGGTGCAGCGCCGCGAGATCATGGACAAGATCAGCATCAACGACGAGGAGGCGCGCGCCTATTACGAGTCGCACAAGGGCGAATTCACATCCCCTGTCGAAGTGACGCTTCGGGAGATTCTTCTCGAGGTTCCGTCGACGGACAAGGGCGTCAACGTTGCTCAAGACGATGCCGTGCGTGCCAGGGCCGAAGAGCTGCGGAAACGGCTGCTGGCCGGGGAGCCGTTCGCACGCCTCGCTGGCGAGTCCTCGGTCTCGGCCTCGAAGGCCAACGGTGGTTTGATCGGGCCGTTGAAGTCGGACGAGATCTCGACGTCGCTGCGCGACCTGCTCGACAAGATGCAGGTCGGCGATATTACGAGTATCCTTCGCACGCAGCGCGGGTATCAGATTCTCAAACTCGAGTCGCGCACCGAATCAAAGATTCGCACGTTCGAAGAAGCACGGGGAGACATCGCCAACAAGATTGGTGAGACGAAGCTCCGGGCCGAGCGCGAGAAGTATCTCGATCGCCTGCGCGATCAGGCGACGATCAACTGGCGTAATCCTGAGCTGCGCAAGGCCTACGAGTCGGCCCTTGCGCGCCGGCGCGAGGCCAGCCAAACGCAGACCGCCGACGCCAAGTGATCACGCTCGGCGCGGCGGGAGATATCTGATGCACGATCAGAGCCCGAGCGGAACACCCACGCCCTCGTCCGATCTCGACTCACAGATTCGATGGTTCGCGCTGTGGACGCGCTCGCGTCATGAGCAAGTCGTCCGGGAACAGCTCGAACAGAAGCACATCGAGGCATTCCTTCCGACCGTCACGCGCTGGAGCCGCTGGAAGGACCGCAAGAAGAAGATCGACTGGCCGTTGTTTCCCGGCTACTGCTTCGCGAAGTTCAATCCCCGCGAGCGGTTGCCGGTGCTGAAGTGCACAGGTGTGGTCAACATCATCTCCTTCGAAGGTGAGCCCGCGCCGATTCCCGAGCGCGAGATCGATGGCATCCGCCGTCTCGTCGAAAGCGATCTCGCGTACGATCCATGCCCGCTGATTCGCGAGGGGATGATGGTCGAGGTCGTTCACGGCCCTCTCAACGGCGTGGTTGGACGTTTGATGCGCAAGAACGACAAGGCGCGCCTGGTGTTGTCGGTCGATCTCATTGGGCAGGCGGTGAGCGTCGAGGTGGATGCGGCCGATGTGCGCCCCTACTGACGCCGCCGGAGCGCCACGGTCATGAAAATCGGGTCGATTGAACTGCCCGCACCGTACGGCGTCGCGCCGATGGCCGGCATGACAGACACGGCCTTTCGCCGCCTGGTCAAGCGCCACGGCGGCTGCGGTCTTGTCGTCACGGAGATGGTGTCGTCGGAGGGTCTCGTCCGGGGGATCGATCGGACGTTGGAATACGCCGAGTACACCGAGGAAGAACGCCCGGTGTCGGTGCAGATCTTCGGTGGCGACCCGGTGAAGATGGCCGCGGCGGCGCACATCGTTGAGGACATGGGCGCTGACATCGTCGACGTCAACATGGGATGTCCGGTCCCCAAGATCGCGAAGCACAACGCCGGATGCAGCCTGATGCGCGAGCCGGAGCACGCCGCGAGCGTGATTCGCGCGATGACGCAGGCGGTGAAGATTCCGGTGACCGTGAAGATGCGCGCCGGGTGGAGCGACCGCGAACGCAATGCTCCCGTCCTCGCGAAGATGGTGCAGGACGCGGGAGCGGCTGCCGTGACCATTCACGGCCGTACCGCCGAGCAGTCCTATCGCGGGCTGGCGGATTGGGATCTGGTTGCGCGCATCGCGGACACCCTCAGCATCCCGGTCTTCGGCAGCGGCGACTGCGTCGAGCCTGAGCACGTCGTTGAACGATTGTCTTCTGGCGTGAGGGGCGTGCTGGTCGGTCGCGGGGTTTTGCGGAACCCGTGGATTCTTGCGCAGGCCGCCGACCTGGCCGCAGGTCGCACGCCGCGCGTGGTGACGATGCGCGAGCGCGGCCAGTTCTTACTCGATTACATCGAGCTGCTGCTGGGAGAAGGCGTTGATGAGGCGGACGGCTTCCGACATCACGCGCCTACCGCGGCGGCCGTTTCTGGCGTGACGCCGGCTGCAGCGCACGAGAGCCGTGCCGCGCGCGGGCACGAGCGATGGGTGATCAACAAACTCCGGGCGCTGTGCTCGTGGTACTCGAAGGGGCTTGAGGGGGGATCTCAGGTTCGCGTGCGCGTCAACAGCGCTGAACGGATCGCGGAGCTGGACGAGATCGTCGAAGAGTTTTTCATGGCGCATCCGGCGAAGCCGCCGAATGCGCCGGAATCGGAGTGGGAGGCGGTGCGCTCAGGCGCGTGATGCGCGCTTGCCGCCGCTCGCGGCGCGGCCGCTGCTGCGTTCGTCGAGCGAGATCGGTCCGTGAATGTCTCGGGCTCTCGCGCCATGGCTCGCACGTGCGCGCATGCGGACCAACGCGACGAACTGACGGCGATCATCGGTATGCGCCGCCGCCTCTCGCAGCGACACCTGACGACGTCTGGTCGCGCGTGCAAGCGCCTCGTCGACCGAGCGCATCCCCGACACGCCGCGGCGAATCAACGCGGTCAGGCCCTTGAAATCGGCGGCTTCAACCAGCGCGCGGACGTCCTTCGACGCCGTGACGATGTCCTGAACAAGAATCCGTCCCCCACCCAGCCGCCGCAGCGTTCGATAGCCGACCGCGACGCGGAAGGACGAGGCAAGTGCCCGACGCACGTGGGCGTCGCGATCGAGTCCGCTGTGACCGAGCACCGTCTGCAACGCCTGCGTGGCCGTCGGCGCGACCACTCCGACGATCACCAGCCGGCCTGATGCCGCCGCGAGGACGGCTTCGTGAAGCGTCGTTTCCGTTTGTGGGCCGACCACAAGCAGAATGTCAGGTCCCTCGTGTGCCGCGCGCCGGATCGCTGTGGCGAAATCCGCGTCGCCGCCGCTCACCGTGCGCTGGCTGACGAATGCGCCCGCGAGCTCGGTCCGAGCGCCTCGGCGGTGCAACGCGATCAGATATCCGCCACGGGTGCGTCCACTCCAATCTGCCGTCGCGGCGGCGAGCGACGCGACCTCGGCTTCAGTTTGAGCCGAGACGAGGACGAGGCCGTCGCCTTCGCACGCCGTGCGCACCTGGCGGGGTATGTGCTTGTGCAGCAGCTTTGGTGTGATGCGTGGAACCAGGTGAACGACCAGGCCCTGGCCTTGATCGTCGTCGAACGCGCGGCATGTAACGTGCCCAAAGTCCGCGTGATCGCGCGCCCACTCGCCATCCGACACACTGCGCCACGCGCTGTCACCGCCGCGACTCGTGATTGACGCGATCTCTTCGAAGACAGAGGGACCGACGATCTCGTCGCTGATCGGTGCAATGCGCTCGTTGATGCGGCCGGCAGGCGGGGCACCCGTGCGCAGGAACAGCGTGGTCGACCCGCGCTCGAACGCGTACGCGATCCAGCCATGAAGATCAGTGTGCGCGTTCACGGTGCGGGCGACGACGGTTGGCTTATGGACCGGTTCTTCGACGCGAGCGACGACGCGCACAGGCGGATGCGGTTCAATGCGAGGCGTCTCCCGCGGCGTCGGCGACGCAACGTTGAGCGCGATCTCGTGCGACCCCTGGAAGGTCTCGATGACGGGCGTCACCGGAAGCGGACCGGCCTCATCCAATGCGAGGTCTGCGGGGACCTCCTCGATGGCGGCCACGGGCTGCGGTTCATGATCGGGCTTGCTCACTGGAACCGGTTCTGTCTCTGGCTGCGACGTAGTCACGAGCAACTCCACGCAGAAATCGTCGCCGACGCGCTCGGCGCGCGCGGTCAGCGGCTGCGGAAACGCTGGCGTATTCAACACCTCTTCGACCGAACCGCGCTCGGCGAGGGCACGGCGGCTGTCGCTCGAAAGGATCTGATCGACGAGCGCTTCGACGGCATTGACCGACAGGACCGCCGTCGCCACGTCGTGGCGACGGTCCCCCGCAAGCACGTGGGGACGTTCACCGGCCCGCATGATGAGACGTTGTCCACCCGCCCGCTCGAGGGCCGCGCACAGCGATGGCAGCAAACTCATAAGTCAGCGTCCTGCAAGGTAAGCGTGTCTTCGAACTGAAGTGCCGCCCGGAACACCGGCGTTGGTGCGACGGCGTGCATCGACGATCGAATCACGGTCGCACGGAGCACGCGGCGAACGCCGCCGTATCGCAGGAAAACATCGACCGTGCGACCCGGGCACAACCTTTGACTTGTTTCGGCCAATAATCCCGTGGACGATAGGTTGACGAGCTTCATCGGGAAGCCCGCCACGGCCAGCCGCAGTTCCGTTTTGAACTCGTGGGCTTCGCGTCGCGGCGCGCGTCGACGTTCGGCGCGAGCGGGTGGGGCGTCCGCCGTTGGCGGCGCCTGCTCCCTCGTGGCGGCTGCAGCTGGCTCGGACGGGTCGGTCTTGAGCGACTTTTCGAGGCCCGCGAACAGGTCGTCGAGGGAGCCGTCCGGCATGGACACGAAGAATTCGTCGTCAGGCGGCTCGCTCATGACACCATACTGAGTGCAACGCCACTGCCCATGCGGCGTGGCTTCACCATAGGCGCCGAGAGTACGCGATAGTGCACGAGATTACGCATGAATTCACAGCCAACGGCCTAATGTCGCTCGCTCGATCTTCCGGACTAACCGCACAGGTCCAGAAAACTCAATGTGCGAGCGCACCGTGTGCATAAGACATAATCGGCCTATCATCGGGCGGTATGCAGTGCGAACGCAGATCGGCGTAGCGGGGCGGGGAGGCGCTCATGGCAAAGATCGTTATTGTTGAGGATGATGACGCGACCCGCGCGGGCTATCGTGAGCTGCTGAACCTCGCAGGCCACGAGGTCATCGCGACCAGCACGTATCAGGAGGGTCGCCACGCCGTTCAAGTCGAGAGCCCGGACCTGGTGATCGCCGATCTGCGTCTCGGCGGCTTCAACGGGCTGCAGCTGCTCCTGCTCAATCCACGTCCAATTCCGACGATCATCGTGACCGGTTTCCCCGACCAGGTTCTTGAGGCCGAGGCTCGTCGAGCGGGCGCCGACTACGTCGTCAAACCAATTTCTCCTTCGGCGCTGGTGGCCCTCGTCAACGAGAAGTTATCCACGATCAAGCGGTAAAGCCCCGACGGCGCGCTTCGAGGGTCGTCAAGACCCATTCTGATCCCCAGCAGACAAAGCTCAACGCGGCACGCGAACCGACCTCGCCGGCCGATCGAGTCTCCCCTCCAAATCGGGCACAAACCGGCGAAATTCAGATATGCACGGTGCGGCACCGCCCTTGCCAGCGACGTTGTCGCACACTGTCGTGCGTGCGAAGTCGAGGTGTGGATGCTGGGGCGGCGTAGCTATTCGAGAATGACGATCGCGGATGGCGCTATAGGCGTAATGCGGGTGACGCGTGATGTGGTTTTGTCCGAACGGACAGAGGGCGAGTGGATTGCGATGAGCCGCGAGGCCGGTGTGCTCGATGAAACCGTTGTCGTGGAATCACTCGACGACGGCACCACACACGTGGCCAGGGTCGTCGAGAGCCGACCTGTTATGACGGACGGAGCCGTGCGCCATCGCCTTTGGTTACGGCAGATCGACGAGCACGAAGGCGATCTGCTGAATCAGGGACGACGTTGATGAGAGACGAAGGGAGTAGCGACGCACCAGCGGCCGACCGACTGGGCATCATCACACGACTCTGTCAGATGCGGGTGCTCAATTGCAGCGCCTCGGGATGCCTGATCGAGACCGAACGCCGGTTCGATGTCGGTGCCGTCGCCTCGATTCGGGTCGTGATTGACGGGCGCGAGCTGGTCGATGACGTGCAGATCGTCAGATGCCAGCCAATTGCCGGCGCCGGATCGGTCTACCACCTCGGCGCGCGATTCCTCTGGACCAACCCCCCCGGCACACACAGTCTCCGGACGGCGTTGTGGCGGGCGTAGCAGGCGCGGAGGTCGAACTTTGACCAGCCGTGAACAACTCTGCTGAGACTTTCACGAGAGTCGCCGAAATCGGACTCGATAATTGTCTGCCTTCGCCAGGACTAGATCGCCGAATTGAGCTCCGCGACGCGAATACGCGCAATCGCCGGCTGGAGTGAAACTTGCTGACTCAAGGTGCGCCGCTTTGAGCAGGTAACAGAATTTCACACTCGCAGCATACGTGGACGGGAGCCACTGATGTCGACCGATTCTCACCTTGGACCGGGGCCAAGTGCGCTTGGTCCCGGTTCATCTCTGATCGTCGCGAGTGCGTCGATGCACGCGCTGGTTGCCGCGGCGGATCGCGCTGCCATTTCCGACGGCAAGGTGCTCATTACTGGGGAGAGTGGTGTCGGCAAGGATCTGATCGCGCGACGCATTCACTTCCGATCGCGCCGCGCGAATCAGCCCTATGTTCCGGTGAACTGCGCCGGACTCACCGAGTCGTTACTCGAGTCCGAGTTGTTCGGGCACGTGAAGGGCAGCTTCACCGGCGCGTATCGCGACAAAGCGGGGAAGCTGCAGGCCGCGCATGGGGGCACGGTCTTCCTCGACGAGGTGGGTGAGATGAGCCTGCGCATGCAGGCGATGTTGCTGCGGTTTCTCGAGAACGGAGAGATTCAAGCGGTCGGAGCCGATACGCGCGTCACGACGGTCAACGTGCGGGTGATTGCGGCAACCAATCGAAATCTGGCCGATCTGATTGCAGCGGGTCAGTTTCGAGAGGATCTCCTTTACCGGTTGCGGGTCATTCATGTCGAGGTGCCGCCGCTGCGCGACCGACGCGAAGACATTCCGGTGCTCGTGGCGCACTTCATCGAGCGGACTGGGCGCGTCGCTCGCTTCACTGAGGAGGCGATGATCTGCCTTCGTCGCCATCGTTGGCCTGGCAATGTCCGTGAACTGCAGAACGTCGTCGAGCAGGCGATGTGGCTGTCTCACGGCGATGTCGTCGATGTGCCGCACCTCCCGGAGACGGTACGTGTACCGGCGCAATCGATATTGCCGATGCGCGAGCGCCGCTCCCAGATTTCCGACGAGCTGTATACAGCGCTGGTTCACGGGGGTTACTCGTTCTGGGATCACATCTATCCGCTGTTCCTATCCAGGGACATCACTCGACATGACATGCGGGAACTGGTGAGGCGCGGGCTGACGACGACGCGAGGGAACTACCGCGCGTTACTGAAGCTCTTCGGCATGTCGAGTCAGGACTACAAGCGCTTCCTCAATTTCCTAGCGGCACATCAATGCGGGGCCGACTTCAGGGAATTCCGTCATGGCACGGTTCAGCCGCAGCGACAGCCGCGCTTAGCACTGCCGCCATTACCGGCCAAGGCCGCGTTGCGCAAGCCGATGGCGCACGTCGGCTGACGCCGCGGGGATGTCCGCGATACTCGTGCTTTTGTCTGCCAGCCGGTGTCCTTTCCGCAGGCAGAATCAACGTTTTTGGCCCAATTTGTCGATGTGTCGATGGCGACCGACGCCACACCGTCTGGCGGGTCGATTGCAACAACGATACAGCTGCGCCCGGCGAGGAAGTCCTCGTGTGCGCCCCGCTGATGGTCGTCACCGACAGCACATCACCTGTGACACAGGAACCCTCCGCATTCGAAACGGCGGTGCGCGAGCGGTCGTGGGACTGGCTGCTCGAATTGCGCCGTCGTCTCAAGGTCGATCTGCAGTTGGTTGACAAACGATACGCGCCGCTGCTTCCGTTCGCTGCGGGCGCGACGCCCAGTGTGTCGGGGTTGCTCGAACCCGGCGACGCCGTTCTCCGCTCCGCCCTTTCGAACGCGCTCCAATCCCGTCAACCCCAATCAACCGCGTTGCACGGGCTTCAAATCATCTGTCTCCCGGTGACGATGGAGCGCAGTTCACCGGGCGTCCTGGTCCTTGCCCGGGCGCTGCCGATGTCGCAGGACGCCGAATCATCCCGAGCACAGCTGCAGCTCGTCGGCTCGTGGCTGTCGACTGCGGTTGAAGCCCACTTACAGAGTCCGCCGGCCTTTCACGCGAGCGGGATCAGTCGGCTCGCGCCGCTGGCGCGCCTTCTATCGCAAGCGGCGGAGCGTGAATCCGACCGAGAGCTCGTGCGTCTGTTTGGCGAAGCCGTCGCCGTCTGGCACGACATCGAGGTCTCGGGATACATCGAAGTCGACGACGACTCGTTCGTGCGCGACGTCACACTGCCCGGCACGAGAACCACCGAGCGTCCCACAACGATCCCGACGGTTGGATTGCCCGAGATCGGCGATCTCACCCGGCTGCCGCAGGGCCACCTCGATCGATTCGGCCTCGCTGTTGGTGAAGACGTCTACGTCAAACGCTTCAAGCGGCGTGAGGGACGTTCCTGGCTGCTGGTGTTTACCGGCGAGATCGGGGCGCAAGACGTGCAGCGGCTCGGCGCGTATCTCGCGTTGCTCGAGTGCGCGCTCGCCCTGGCAGCCTCCGAAGCGGCTTCTCGCGTGATGGTCGCGATCAGCCGGCGACTGGCCGATGGCGATGAACGGATCGAGTCCCGCGCAGCGCGAGCGCTCGACGACTTGAGAGTCGAAGTCGGCGGGACGTCGGCATCGCTTGCGATTGAATCGAGTAACGGCGGCCACGGATTACGCGTCACCGCGCCGGGCGCTGGGGTGCACGACACGTCGAGCGACGAACGTTTGGTGATGGTCTCGCGATCGGAACGGCATTACACTACGACCATCGCCGTGGCGCGAAGCGAGAGCCTGCCGTTCACGCCGCGGGACCAGGACGTGGTGAATGCGGCGGCGAGCATGTTTGTCGCATGGGCGCCGATTGCACTCCGCGCCATGGCCGGGGGACGGGATCGACGCGCTGCCCCGCGCGGTTTCCATGAAGTGATTGAGCGGTCGGCCAAGGAGGCTCTCGAGCGCGGCTCTCCGGTCACCGTCGTCGTGCTGCTGGTGCGCGACGCGGTGTTCTTCCCTGGCGCGACGCAACGATGGGTCGCTGGCATGCGAGGGCAACTCCGGCCATTGGATCTCGCCGGAACGCTCGCAGAAGGCGAAATAGGACTGTTGATGCACGACACGACCACCCATCATGCGAAGGGCATCGCTGACCGGCTGCGCGCGATCGTCGGCGGCGTGCCCGGGGCCGGATCGATCCTGATCGGTGTGGCGAGTCGAACACCAGGGGTCGGTCGTGCTGATGGTCTCGTTCGCGACGCGCGAGCCGACGCCCTCGGCGGTGAGCACTCGGGAACGAGCACGAATTCTGGTCTCAGCAACGGGAGGCGGTCGTGATGGCGTTGGGAGACCGTCGTGCGCGCGTTCGTCTCGAAGTCGTTGGCGCCCTCTGGGCCACGCTCGAATTGTCCGAGCCCGCGCGAGTCGTCAACATCAGCCGGGATGGAGCACTGATTACGTCGCCGGTGGCCATGCCCCCCGATTCCATCCAGCCTCTCCACCTGAAGCTACACGGTCACGACATCACCGTGGACGCCCGGGTGCGTCATGTCAGGCGAGTTTCCGGACCCGATGAACCTATCCGGTACCTCGTCGGCGTCGAGTTCTTGTCCATACCTCCGGCGCTCGCTGCCGCCACCGACTGGCCGTCCTCGTAGGACTCCGGTCTCGTCACGGCGCGGAAAGTCTTCCCTGTCAGGTGACTTAGCCCAGATTCGGCCAGACTTTCTAGGATCGGATCGGTTGTGCTTTGAGGACCACCTTCAGGCATAAGCCATTACGTTGTAATAAGTTGCCGTGGAAGAAAAAGGTCTGCCCAACAATGGCGACTTGCTTGCAGCCCGTCACGCCATAAGGCTCAAATCGTGTGCGAGAGCGCCGGGCTCCGTACCTTTCCGAGCACTTTCGGAGGACCTCGAGGGATGGAAGAGCGTCGACGATCCCCACGGCATGAAGTCGGCGGCGAGTTCGTGAACCTTCCCGCCAACATGAGTGTGCGCGTGATCGACATCAGCTCCGCAGGGGTGTTGCTGCAGTCGGCGCATCTGCTCAATCCGGGTGCGCGAGGAAGCCTCCGGTTCACTCTGGCCGGGGCGCCGTTCTCGGCGGACATTCAGGTGCAGCGCGTGTCGACGCCGTCCGAAGCCGGTTCGGGTTATCGCATCGGCGCTACGTTCGTGGGGATGTCGCCGGAGCATCGGCGTCTTATTGAACGGTTCATAAACAATGATTGATGGTGTTGCTGAGACCTCTCATCGCGTAAGCCCGGTCGGCGCGCTACGCCCGCGGTCTCATGTTCAGTTGACCGGCCGCAGTGCCGAGGTCGCCGCGCTCGAGCAGGAGATCGATCGCGTCGCGCGTTCCGACGCCAAGGTGTTGATCACCGGCGAGAGCGGCGTCGGCAAGGAAATCGTCGCCCGCGCCATTCACTCGCGCGGCCCTCGGGCCGGGCACGTCTTCGCGCCGGTCAATTGCGCCGGCCTGCCGGAAACGTTGCTCGAATCTGAGTTGTTCGGCCACGTCAAGGGGAGTTTCACGGGAGCGTATCGCGACAAGCCCGGCAAGCTCGAGACTGCCCACATGGGCACGATCTTCCTCGACGAAGTCGGCGAGATGACGCTGCGAATGCAAGGGCTACTGCTTCGTTTTCTCGAGACTGGCGAGATCCAGAAGGTCGGTGCCGATGGGAGTGGCCGCATCGTGAACGTTCGCGTGATCGCAGCCACGAACCGCGATCTCCGCGAAATGATCAAGCAGGGCACCTTCCGTGAGGACTTGTTCTATCGGCTGAACGTGATTCACATCGTCGTGCCACCGTTGCGCGACCGCCGCGAAGACATCCCGGTACTCGCGAACGAATTCCTGGCGCAGTTCTCGGGGAACCGCGGTCACATCACCGCCATTTCGCCCGAAGCGATGAAGGCCCTCTCGGAATACTCGTGGCCGGGCAACGTGCGCGAGCTCGAGAACGTCATCGAACGACTCGTCGTCACCGTCTCGGGACCCACGATCGAAGTCGAGCATCTGTCTTCCGAGATCCGCTCTTACGACGCAGTGCTGCTTCGTCCGAAGCGCGAGCGACGACGGACGGTTGCCGACGATCTCTACAAACGAATGATCGAGCAGCACGAGTCGTTCTGGACCGCGGTGTATCCGCTGTTCATGGATCGCGAAATCACGCGCGCAAACGTGCGCGAGGTGGTGCGACGCGGACTCGAAGAGGCTCGCGGGAACTATAAGATCGTGGCGCGGTTGTTCAACATGGAGGCCCGCGACTACAAGCGCTTTTTGAACTTCCTGCGGAAGCACGACTGCCAGATCCCGTTCAAGGAATACCGCTAAGCTCAGGCCAAGCGCAGGTCACTGGTCCCACATCCGACATGGCGAGTCGCCTCGGCCGGGGGCGACCGCCATATCCCAGACGTCACTCAACAGTTACAGGCCTTTGCAGTTTTGTGTAAGGCACGCTTGTTGCCAGCTCAGCTGGCAGTGATCAATAACCCTACTGGACTGCGCCTGAAAAGGTGATCGCGCGGTTCAGAGCGGTGAAGCAGGATTCCCAAACGCGGGGGAATGTCTCCTCGACAAGGGATTTCAACTGGCGAACCCACACCCACGGCTGCCGGCGGCTGGTCCTCGCGCCCTCTCTCCTGAGCAACGGCTCGCGTTGCTACGGGTGTACCAGCGCGTACCCGAGAACGCCGGCCCACGCGCCTTTCTCCAGCAGCTGGTCAACCTGATCGATCGCATCATCGACGCGAAGGCCGCGGTGGCGGGCAAGCATGGCGGCGTGTGGGTGCTTGCAGCCGAATCGCGGCCCGATCCGATCCTCGCGGTCCCGATGAATGGTGAGTCGCACACGTTCGATCGCCTCAGTGCCGAACCGGATCTCGGGATCGGTGTCTGGACCACGGGGGATGTCGAGTGGACACTCGTGAGCCTTGCCACGGCGCCGCGCTCGCCGGTGTTTCTCGTGATCGAAGGCAACTGGACTCAATCAGCCCCCGTGTTGCGCGAGCTCGGGCACAGCCTGCTGGCGGGACACGAGCCGGAACCGGTCGCGACGCTTTCGGTCGACGTGTTGACGCATCGACTGACACGCGCGCTCGCAGATACGACCGGACTCGCATCTGTTGCCGACGTCGTGCTCCAGCACGTGGTGCAGGCGGTGCCGAGTCGGATGGCGTCGCTCGCCGTCGCCACGCCCGAGGGTGAACTGTCGATCGTGTCGACGTACGGATACCCACGCGCGCTCGTCGAACATCTGCGAATCGCGCCGGGCGCTGGTGTCATCGGCACTGTATTTCAATCGCGGCTTCCACTTCTGGTCGCCGATGTGTCGGCAACCGCCGGACGTGAGCGACGACGCTCGCGTTATCGCACGAACTCGTTTGCCGTTGTCCCGATCGTCGCGGGCACCGATGCGCTCGGGGTGCTCTCGCTGACCGATCGCATTGCCGAGGGGCCCTACACGCACGATGACGTCGCAGCGGTGCGGACGTTGCTCGCGCCTGTTGCCATTGCGCTCGGTCGCGAGCGCGTGTGGCGCGAGGCGCAAGCGTACGCGCAGGCGGCCGTGATCGATCCCGTGAGCGGTCTCTTCAACCGACGATACTTTCAAGCGCGCCTCGAGGAAGAACTTCATCGCGCGATTCGACAAGCAACATCAGTCGCGTTGCTCATGGTCGACCTCGATGGATTCAAGAGCATCAACGATCGCTTCGGACACATCGCTGGCGACATGGTGATCCGCGACATCTCTGAAATCCTCCGACGCTCTGTGCGCATCTTCGATGTGTGCACGCGTTTCGGCGGCGAGGAGTTCGCGGTGATGATGCCTGGTGGCAACGCGGAGAGCGCGGGGACGATCGCCGAACGCATCCGGCAGCGCGTCGAGGCCTACCAGCGGAGTGAGCCCGATCTCGCGTCGCTCCACGTGACGGCAAGCATTGGAGTCGCGGTGTCGCCGCCCGGTGTGACCGCGCGAGATCTGATCGAACGCGCCGATCGCGCGCTGTATCACGCCAAGCGCGCCGGCAAGAATCGCGTCAGCACAACCGGGCCGGACGGCACCGTCAGGCCGGCCTAGCGCTCAGTTTTCTCGCCAATTCGAGAAATCTTTGCCCGCCCTGTGACAGTCGACGCGGACGTGTCCTCTGCGTGCGCTCCCGATAACAAATTTCGTACTTCGGAGTTAGACAACGGCGTTTCGCCAATCACAAACTGTAAGTGACTGAAAAATAGATCTATAGGGCTCAAGCCCACATCTAATGTGCCGGCTTTAGTTCCTGGTTTACGAGAATTCTGCGCAAAAACGTGATCTTTGATGGCACTTTTTGCGACTTTACCGTTGACCTTAGTCTCTCCAAAAAGGCAGACTTATTCCCGACCTCATTATCTGAGAATTGGAGAAGACGTCGCGATGTCGAGCTTTTCTGTCCCACGGATAAATAAGAACCTTCCCGTCCTGCTCGGCGAGAGCCCTGCGATCGTTGCGTTGCGTCGCGAGATCGAAGCGGCTGCCAGAACCGACGCCAAAGTGCTCGTGCTGGGGGAAACCGGTGCGGGCAAGGAAGTCGTCGCGCGCCTCATCCACGAACACAGTTCACGTGTCGCGCGTGCGTTCGTCGCGGTGAACTGCAGTGGGATTCCGGAGACGCTGCTCGAGTCAGAACTGTTCGGACACGCGCGCGGAAGTTTCACCGGAGCGTACCGTGACAAGCCGGGCCTCGTTCGACAGGCCGATCGCGGCACCTTGTTCCTGGACGAACTCGGCGAGATGAGTTTGCGCATGCAGGCGGTGTTGCTTCGCTTCGCCGAGACCGGAGAGATCCAGACAATCGGCGTCGACGGAGTGACCGGCCGTTCGGACGTGCGTCTGATCACGGCGACGAATCGCAATCTACGCGAGCGGATCGACGCGGGTGTCTTCCGCGAGGATCTCTATTTCCGTTTGAACATCATCCAGATTCACGTGCCGCCACTCCGCGAGCGAGCCGAGGACGTACTGCTGCTGCTCCAACACTACCTGCGGCGGGCCGCCGATACGCATCGGCTGCATTGCCCCGAGCTGACGGCGGACGCTGAACAGCTGCTGGTGGCCTACGGCTGGCCGGGCAACGTGCGCGAACTGAAGAACCTGGCGGAGCGCCTCGTCGTCCGCGAATGGGATCGCGCGATCACAGCTGATGATCTGCCGATTGAGATTCGCGGAGGCCGCGAAACTGCGCCGACGGTGTCGGTACCGAACGTGTCGTTCGTACCGGACCAGAACGCGACCGCGCCGCGTCGCATCGATCGGGGTTCGGGCACGGCCGATCGACTGTGGGAGCGCCTGATCGCTGGTGAGAGCTTCTGGACGGTCGTTCACCAGCCGTTCAAGGCTCACGAGCTGACGCGCGATGATCTCGCGGCGTTGATTCATCGTGGACTCGAGCACACGCGCGGGAGCTATCGTGCCCTGCTTGGCGTGTTCGGTTTGCCGCCGACCGACTACAAGCGATTCCACGCGTTTCTCTATCAGCAGAACTGCAATCTGCCGGTCGGTCCGTACCGCACCGCCCGCGCCTCGATGCGTCGTCAGGATCGGCCCTCGTCCGCGTACACGCCGGCGTGCTGAACTAGTCCGATCACATCTCGCATCACGCACGCTCCTCTTCGAGGAGCGTGCGGACACCTCTCTCCGCGTCGTCCAGATCGAAGTCGTACATCAGCGCGTGTTCGAACGCCGCGAAGAATCGCGACGCGAGGACGTCGTGCACCGGATCGTTCAGGTACGCCTGCAGCCCGGCGATGTCGTCGAACTCGATGACCGCCGCATGTGAATAGTCGATTCGCATCAGCTGTTCGTACGGCCGGCCGTGCGTCACGCGTCGACCCACTCTCGCACGACGGACCGAAGGGATCTCCGTTACCGCCGCGGTAAACGCATCCGCCAGCCGTTGCCGTTCGCCAGTGTCGAGACCCGGCTTCGGCGTGAACAAGATAACGTGAACGATCACCGGTGTCGTTTCCGTGGATTTTGCCCGGGTGCGGTCTTGCGCGGTGTTCGCGGTCGATCGGGTCGCGTCTCGATCTGCGGCTTCGTGTGGTCGGAGCGGTTGTCAGTCTGGTGCTCGCCCTGCGCCCGCTGTTTGCGCGCGAACCGTTTCTGACGACGTGCCTGATTGCGTTCGCGCGCCGCGGTCTTGAACGATTCGCGTCGATCCCGGTGATCGCCGCCAGGGCGCCAGCTGCGATGGCGGCGCTCGAGTGGGCGGTCGCGTTCGGCGCGGGCGTCTTCGGGAGAGGCCCAGAGTTTGCCGCGCGCGAACCACTTCATCTCAGCATCAGGGTGCTTCTCCTGGATGCGTCGGAAGGTAGGCAGGAGATCCTCGCGATCGGCCGCACGAAAGGCGGTTGGTAAACCGCCGGCGAGAATCGTCCAGTAGGCAAATCGCGGAGGCATCGATCACACCGTTCCGAGTCGCTTCAACTTCTCGACGAGCGTCGTGCGTTTGATGCGCAGTAACTCGGCGGCGCGGTTTCGATTCCCGCCGGTGCGATCCAGGGAACGTCGAATGAGGTCGCGTTCGATCGCGGCGAGATACGCGGGCAAGTCGAGCCCGTCTTCTGGAAACTCGACGCTTGGTGTGGCGGTTGCGGGCGGCGTCACCTGCAGTTCGGCCGGCAAGTCTCCGCTGTCGATCTCCCTGCGTCCGCCGCTGAGCGCGACCGCGCGCTCCATCGCGTTCTCGAGCTGACGGACGTTTCCCGGCCAGTGGTACGCCATCAAGGCCCGCATCGCCACCTGGGATAGTTGCATCTGCGATCCCGGCGCGAACTTTTCGAGAAAGTGTTTGACGAGCACCGGAATGTCTTCGCGCCGATCGCGCAGCGGCGGCAGATGAATCGGGATCACGTGGAGGCGGTAGTAGAGGTCCTCACGGAACGTTCCCTCCGCCACCATCTTCGCCAGGTCGGAATTCGTCGCGGCAATGACTCGCACGTCGACTTTGATCGTCTGGCTGTCGCCGACACGCTCGAACTCGCGCTCCTGCAGCGCTCTCAGCAGCTTCATCTGCAGCGCATTGCTCATCGTGCCAACTTCGTCGAGGAACAGCGTGCCTTTGTGCGCTTGCTCGAAGCGGCCTTGTCGTGCACCAACCGCACCCGTGAACGCCCCACGAACGTGGCCAAACAGCTCGGCCTCGAGCAATGTCTCGGGAATCGCGCTGCAGTTCAGTGCGACGAACCGATACGCTCGCCGCGCACTGTTGTGATGAATGGCGCGCGCGACCACTTCTTTGCCCGTTCCAGTCTCACCCGTGATCAGGATGGTGCTGCTCGAGCGCACGACCGTCTCGAGCACGTGAAACAGTTTTTGCATCGGGCGGCTGTGCCCGAGGATGCCCTCGAACTGATAGCGCTGTTCGAGCTGTGAGCGGAGATAGGCGTTTTCCGAGGTGAGCCGGCGCTGCTCCATCGCCTTCTGCAGCACGTGAATCAGCTCGTCGAACTGAAAGGGCTTGGCGATGAAATCCGACGCGCCACGCTTGATCGCGTCAACCGCGTCTTTGACGGTGCCATAACCGGTAATCACGATTGCGACAATGCCCGGGTAGCGCTCTCGGGCCGCCTGAATGACGCGGGCCCCGTCGATGCCGGGGAGCCGCAGGTCCGTGATGATGATGTCGAACGCGAATTGGTCCAGAAAAGCCAAGGCGCGTTCGCCGCTCTCTGCCTCCACGACCTCGAACCCCCGTTCGGCGAGCCGTTCCGCCATCAGCCCCCGCAGGGTCGCCTCGTCATCGACGAAAAGCAGGTGTGGAGCCGCGGCGGACATGGGGCGCCAACATATTGACACAAGGGCGCCTAAGGATCAGTAGGCTGCAGCCGATACAGGCTTTGAAGGTCACTGAGAGGGTCTCCGTGTTGGGGACCCGTGGACACATTACTCGGGCCGTCACACACGGCCTCACTTGAGCGCTTATGGACCGCCAGACCCTGTCAATCATGAAGGCGTGCGAGGCTGTCGGAGTCAGCCGACGCACAATCTACAACTGGATTTCCGCCGGGAAGGTCGAATACGTTCGGACCGCCGGTGGGTCCATTCGTATCTTCGCCGACACCCTCTGGCGCGACGGCGCGTCGCCGGCTCGCTCTGAGAACCAGCGCGAGTCAGGGACCGCCCCAGAGACCCACGCCTGAGCGTGTCGTCTCCCGTCGTCGGCCCTGACGCCGACCAGTCCCAGCGAGACCGCGAGCTGCAGGCGCTCTATCATCGCCTGAACAACCAGCTCGGGGTCGTGCTGGCCCAGGCGGAGCTCCTCGAGTCGAAGGCCGCGGACGATTCCACGCGGAGTCGCGCGGCCCAACTCGTGGCCAGCACGCTTGCGGCCCTCGTCACTGTTCGCGAACTCCGTCAAAAAATCGCTCCTTTCAGCGAGCCGCCGGCTTAGTACGAGACACGGAGCACGCGAACGCCTCTCAGTTGATCCGTTCGAACACACCAAGTCAAAACCGTAATTCGAGTGTCAGGAAGTTGGCGACACCCGCCAGGAATCCGTCAATCAGTTGGCGACTCGAGCCAAAAACAGCGCTGACGGCATCGCAGAATCTGCCATCTTTAAGGACTTCAAATACCGCAAAAACAGCAACTTAGGGGAGATTCCCGCACGATGTTTCACTATGATGCGCGCGGGTTCCTTGAGTTGGTACCGCGGTTGCCTTAGTTGGCGCCGGAGGTCACACTCATGCGCCCCCAGATTAGTTCGGACAACCCGCGGGTCATCGCCGGCATCCCATTCGTCGAGCAGCTGGCCCGTCGAGTCGCGGCAACCATGCCCCATTCAATCGATATCGGCGACCTGGTGCAGGATGGGGTCATCGGTCTGATCGACGCGGCTCACCGCTTTGACGAGGCGCGTGGGATCAAGTTTGAAACGTTCGCGGAGAGACGGATTCGGGGCGCCATGATCGATGCGTTGCGCAAGGACGCCTGGCCGCGCGGCGTTCGCCGGCAGCGACGTGAGCTTGAAGCGGCGCGCGAGGAATTGCGGCGCGAGTTGGGGCATGAGCCGTCACTCGCCGACTTGGCCGCCAAGATCGGGTCCGACGAAAAACGTCTGGGTCGCACGATCGTCCGGATCAATGCGATCGAGTCGACGTCACCCCTTGCCAACAACGAAAACCTGGACGAGTCGACGCTCCCGACCGCATTGATTCCTTCCGAGCCGGAGCAGCCCGACGAAGCGTACGAACGACAGGAAACGAAAGAGCGTGTGTGCGCCGCCATCGCGTCGCTTCCGCCGCGTGAGCAGAAAGTGATCGGCCTCTACTACTACGGTGAGGCCACGATGAAGCAGATTGGCGCAGAAATCGGTGTCAACGAGTCACGCGTCTCGCAGTTGCACGCACGCGCGATTCGCCGGCTCCGCGATGCGCTCGGCGCGATGATGACGAACGCGGACGCGGTGAAGGTCATGCGCACCGCGATCCTCGAATTCCAGCAGAAACCAAAGATGGCGAAGGCAACGCTCAACAGCGGCTGGGGGAACGGCGAGGCCGTCGCTGCCGGGCCTGCCGTGGTCGTGAACTACGCCAGCGCCTCGCGGACACTGCGCAACAAGTCGGCGAGCCGGAAGGGTTTGGCCAGCCAGCGACAGCCGCTTTCCTCGAGAAAGCGTTCGGCGTCGGCGCCGGCCACGTCGCCGGTGACGAAAATGACGCGGCGCGCCAGCGCCGGTGTCGCGGCGGCGATCGCGCGGTAGAGCGAGATGCCGTCGACGCGCGGCATCTTGAGATCGCAGATCACGACGTCGTAATTGTTCTGACGCACGCGGGCGAGGGCCTCCTCGCCATCGCCCGCGTGATCCACGTTCAATCCCGCTTCAATCAACGCCTCACCCACCGCTGCTGCGAGGGCCCGTTCGTCTTCGACGAGCAGGACCGACGCACCCGCAGCCGATTCACTGAGCGGAGCCATCCGCTTGACCGATTTGGCGGCGCTCTCCACCGTGACCGGCAGCTCCACGGTGAACGAGGCTCCGCCCGTTTCCGGTGAGTCGACGCGGATCGAGCCACCGTGTTCCTGCACGATCGCATAGGCGACCGTGAGCCCGAGCCCCGTGCCCTTTCCGGTCTCCTTCGTCGTAAAGAACGGATCGAAGATCTTGCTCTTCACATCGCCCGGGACGCCCGGGCCGTCGTCGGTCACCTGCAGCACGACGGTGGCGCGCTCGGCCTCGTGCCAGGTTCGCAGAACAAGCGATCCGCGCCCGTTGGCCGCAAGCATCGCCTGCTCGGCGTTGATGACGAGATTCAGCAGGACTTGTTGGACCTGGTGTGCGTCGGCGAGCACCGCCGGAAGTCCCGACGCCAGCGCCATGACGACGTCGATGTTCGTGATGTGCTGTCCGTACGCGCGCAGGGCGATGGTCTCGCGCACGACCTGGTTCAGATCGACGAGCGCTCGTGTGGACTGCCGCTTCCGCGAAAACGTCAGGAGATTGCGGACGATTCGCGCTGCGCGCTCGGCTTCACCGCGAATCACAGCGACACCGCGGCGGGCCGTTTCGTCGAGTGAACGTTCGGCCAGCCGCTCGGACCAGCTCAGGATCGTCGCCAGCGGGTTGTTCAACTCGTGGGCCACACCCGAAATCGTTTGGCCGAGAGCGGCCATTTTTTCTGCCTGCAACAGCTGCTGGTAGAGATCACGCGATTGATCGTCGAGCTTGCGTCGTTCGCTGACGTTGCGGATCAACGCTTCGACATGTGACGCAGGCGAGTCGGGGCTCGAGTCCGCTCGCGCGGTGACCTCGACCCATACCGCATCTCCGTCGAGACGCCGCAGCCGCAGGAGGTAGTCGGTGACCGCGCCCTCGTTCAGCAGCCGACCGAAGAACGACGCTCTCGATGCCTCGTCGATGAACCGCGCCGCGGCGAAGGGCGCGACCTGACGCTCGGGCGTTTCCGGGGTGTAGCCCAGGATCAGCTTGAGATGGGGGTTGGCGGCGATCGTCGTCGACGGGCCGTTCGGATCGGCGCTGAGCTCGCCGATGAACACGCCTTCGTGGACGGCTTCGAAGAGCCGCGCGAACGTGTTCGCGCGATGTTGCTGCGGCGAGGCGTGCCGTGAATTGGTCACGACGGCACGATTATAGGCCTCGCCGCGGCCGAGCCCCGCTCCCGCGTCAGCTCCGCGACGACGGGCGCGGCCGAGGCGTTGGGGTGGACGAGGGGAAATGCGAACCGTATTTCTTGTCGATGGCCGCTCGAATCTGAGCGACCGAGTTCCCTCCGTTGAACAAGGTCATGGCGTCTCGCCCCACGTCCAGGCAGATCGCGCAGCCGATGCCATGCGTATCCCACTCGGTGACGCGACCGTTCGCCGCCCGCGCTTTCACGAAGCAATCGTGATTGCCGTTGTGGCCCACCCGCTCGCACCCGCAGTAACACGGCACGTACTGCAGCACCTCCGGGTGATGAGCCGCGAACTCGTAGACCTGCTGGACCATCGGCATCGGCCGCGACGGCGAGAAACTCACCTGCGGGAGCGGTGGGATCGGTCCCGTGTGCGCCTTCATCGGCGTCACCGGTTTCGGAGCCGTCTGTGCGGTTCCGTGCGCATGTTGACCCGCCACCAGCGACACGGTGAATGTCAAAGCGAGAAGAATGGTGCCAGCAGCGAGAGAGAGTCGTGGAGCCATGGACCTCATCCTAGCACTTCATGGGGCCGCCCCTCATGTGTGTAGCGGATACCCATTCAGACCGATAACCTCGACAGTTGGGGAATGGCGGCCGCTCGCTGCGAGCGAACCTGCCATTAGGTGTGCGAGGACGCATGCGATTGATTGGTCGCAACGACGCCTTCTTGATGATCGGGCTGACCGTTGCGCTGTTCGTCATCTTCTCGGGACCTGTCGCGCGGCTGCTGGATTACGTGCGCGAGGTCGAAAAGGTCCACGGCTTACAGCTCCTGCCGGCGCTGGTCATCCTGGCCACAATCTTCAGCTTTCATCAACTGCGGAAACGGCAGGAGATTCGTGCGGAGGCGATGAGCGTCGCGAAAGCAGCGACCGAAGCCACCGAGCGCGCGGCCGAACTCTCGCGCCTGGTTGCGTTCGGCCACGCGCTCGCGCGGACGATGGACAGCCAGTCGCACGACTCGATCAAAGCTGCCATGGCCGCGCACATCCCGCTGCTCGCCCCGGCGCGCGACGCGTGGGTGATGACTCGCACGCGTGCCGGTGTGTGGGAGTCGCTAGTGGCCGTCGGCGATTTGTCGCCGGGCGATCGCGAGCGTGCGGCGCGCCGGGCGCTGGGTGAGGCCGACCCGTTCGTCGGCCCGACGCCGAGCGAGATTTGTTTTCCGATGATCATCGGCGGCACGCCCGAAGGTGTACTCGGCGTGGCGCCGGAGCCGGCGCTCACGGACCATCAGCGCAGCGTTCTCACGGCTGCGGCCGCTTTGCTTGCGGTCTCACTGAAGAACGCCGAGCTCTTTCGAGAGATTCGCGAGAACAGCGTTCGCGACGGCCTGACCGGCTGCTTCAACCGAACGCACGCGCTCGAAGTGCTCGACTCGGAATTGCGGCGCGCGCGGCGCTCGAAATTGCCGCTGTCGCTGCTGATGTTCGATCTCGACAACTTCAAGAACATCAACGATCGCCACGGCCATCTCTGCGGCGACGCTGTGCTGGCGGCCATCGGCGCGATCATGAAAGCCGAGCTCCGAGGCAGCGACATCAAATGCCGGTACGGCGGTGATGAGTTCATGGTGATCCTGCCCGACACACCAGTTGCGGGTGCGCGCCAGGTCTGCGACAACCTTCGCCGCGCGATCACGGAGCGCCCGGTGGTCTGGAATGACGGGCACATCGCGGTCACCGCCAGTTTCGGTGTCTCGGCCGTCAACACCGCCGATCACGATCCGAGAACGGCGATTTCCCGCGCGGACGCGGCGTTGTATCGTGCGAAGCAAGTGGGCCGCAACGCGATTCAGGTCGAGGAGCAGAATCCCGCGCTGGTCTAACCGGCGCGTTCGATCACGCTGAACGCGGCGTCGTCACGCCTTCGCGCGAGCTATCCGGATCCTGCGTCGGTCCCAACGCAAACGTCATCGTTCCTGCCAGAACGAGGTGTCCGTCGACCCGAGCAAAGCCGTACAGCTGACCCATCCGGCTGCGCAGGCGTTTGACCCGGGCCTCGATCTCCACCATGTCGCCCGGGCGCACGGGACGTCGGTAGCGAACGCGCTCGATCCCCATGAAGAGCGGAAGCTTGTTCCGGTTCTCGGGCTTCGAAAGGATCAGGATCGCCCCGACTTGAGCGACGCATTCGGTCAGGAGGGTCGGCGGCAATCCCGGCGGCATGCCGGCCTGACGCGACAGGCCGTGATCGTTCAAAGACACGTTCTTGATGCCCACGATCCGCTTGTCGGGTTCGAGCTCCGTGATGCGATCGACGAGCAGGAACGGGTACCGGTGGGGCAGAATTCGCTCGATCGCACGCAGATCCAGCGGCAGCGTCAGGGACTCCATCAATGGGCCAGTATAATTCGCTTAGCGCCCTCGGGCCGCTCCACCCTCGATGACGGAGTCCTCTCCGGAACACAGCCCTGACCCCACGCCTGCGGCCGCCGGTCGCGCGCCGAGCGATACCGAGCTCCTCTCCACGCTTTTCGAGCTCGGTCGCGAGGTCACATCGGTGCTCGATCTCGACGAGCTGTTGGCCAAGATCCCGCAACTAATCGCGCGACTGACGCGGTTCAGTGCCTTCTCCGTGTATCTGCTCGACGAACGAAAGCAGGATCTCCGGATCGCCTACGCCGTCGGGTATCCCGAGGAGGTGCTGCCGCATCTCCGGCTGCCCGTCGGTCAAGGCGTCGTCGGCGCCGCGGTAGAAGAAGGCCGTCCGATCTTGGTCAACGACATCCGCAAGGAGCCGCGGTACAAGGGGCCGCTGCGCAACATGCTGTCGCAGCTCGCGGTTCCGCTGCGCCGCAAGGGCCGGGTGATCGGCGCGCTGAATCTGCTGGATGAGGCCGAGGGTGCGTTCACGACGCAGGACGAAGCGCTGCTGCGGCAGTTCGGCGCCCACGTGGCGGTTGCGATCGAGAACGCGCGTCTCTTCGAGTCGGAACGCCACTACGTCGACACGCTCGAAACGCTCGCCGAAATTGGTCGGGAGATGTCGTCGATCCTCGATCTCGACGCATTGCTCACGCGGATCGCCAGCCTGACCAAGCGTCTGATCGACTACCGCACGTTCGGCATCCTGCTGCTCGACGAGGCGAGCGGCGAGCTCGAGCTGAAGATGGCCGTCAGGTACGGGCAGGGCGCGGAGTCGAAACAGTTCCGCCTCGGCGAAGGCCTGGTCGGCTGGGCCGCGCTTCACAAGGAGCCGGTGATCGTCTCGGATGTGTCACAGGATCCGCGATACATCAACCTGGTGCCGGACGCTCGATCCGAGCTCGTCATCCCGATGCTCATCAAAGATCGATGCATCGGCGTGTTCGATCTCGAGAGCCCCGAGCTCGACGCTTTCACCAAAGAACACAAGGAGCTGTTGACTCTCCTCGCCAGTCAGGCGGCGGTTGCGATCGACAACGCGCGCTTGTACGAAGAGGTGCGCCGCAACGAAGAGCGGATCGAGAAGGAGCTGCGGTTCGCGCAGCGCGTGCAGGTCGCACTGCTGCCGACGGAGCTGCCGAAGACGTGGCCCGGTGTGGATGCGGCCGCGCGGCTCGAACCGGCGCGCGAGCTCGGAGGCGATCTGCACGACTTTCTCGCGCCCGAGGCGAACACGCTGGTCGTCGCCGTCGGCGACGTGTCAGGCAAGGGGGCGCCAGCCGCGCTGTACGGCGCATTCGCGGCGGAGCAGGTCCGTTCGCGCACGATGCGGCGACGTTTCACGCCCGAGCGCTTCAGTGTTGCCGGTGTGCTGCAGGCGATGAACATGATCCTCCACGAGCGTCATCTCGAGGAGTACTACTGCACACTGTGCTACGCGCTATTCGATTTCGCCCACCGCTCGGTTACGTTGTCGAACTCCGGGCTGCCATACCCGATCCGATGCACGCGCGGGACATGCGGTCAGATCGAGCTGCCCGGCGTTCCGCTCGGATCGTTTCCGGCGATCACCTACGATCAAGTGACACTCGATCTCGAACCTGAGGATCTGTTCGTGTTCTGCACGGACGGCATCTTCGAGGCGGTCAATCCTCAGGGCACCGAATTCGGTGCGCGTCGGGTGTGCGAGATCGTCGAAGAGATGCGCTCCCGCCAGGCCCGCGACATCGTCAATGCGATTTTCGATGCTGTGGTGACCTTTCGTGAGACCGCGCCGCAGCTCGACGACATGACGGCGGTCGTCGTGAAGATCGCGCTCACCGGTGAGCGGCTCACAAAGAAGCTGAACCCGGCGAGGAAGACGTGAACGAGATGGTCGCGCGCGGGTCGTGAACGAAACAGGGAGCCGGGGTGCGGCGATGCCAGCGCCTGCCTGAAGTAACGCACCTCGGTGACCCGGCGCGACCGACCATCAATCCTTCAAGACGCATGCCCGCGCGGATCGCGCGAAATCACTGAGAAAAATCGCGACCCATCGTGCGACGACGTCCTCGACGGGGGGCACGATCCCGCTCTCCCCCGGGGACACCGAGCGCTCGCGGCCATGTCCTCGCAGTAGAAACGAGCCCCACCCGACCGCGGCTCAATAGGTGTTCAGGTATCGATCGATCTCCCAGTGGGAGACCTGGCGGATATAGCCGTCCCACTCGGCGCGCTTGGCGGCGAGGAAGTGGTCGAAGATGTGATCGCCGAGCGTCTCGCGCATCAGAGCGCTCTTTTCGAACTCATCGAGCGCTTCGTTCAGGCTTCCGGGCAACTCGTCGATTCGAAGATGCCGGCGCTCTCGATGGCTCATTTTGTAGATGTTCTTGTTGACCGGCGGTCCAGGATCGAGCCGCTGCTCGATGCCGTCCAAACCCGCGCGCAACATGACCGCGAACGCGAGATACGGGTTACATGAAGGATCCGGCATTCGCAGCTCGATGCGCGTCCGCTGCCCGCGCGCGGCAGGCACGCGAACCAAGGGGCTCCGGTTTCTCGTCGACCACGCGATCGCCGTCGGTGCTTCGTAGCCGGGCACGAGTCGCTTGAACGAGTTCACGAGCGGGTTCGTCACCGCACACAGGGCACGTGCGTGCTTCAGCAGTCCGCCGATGTAGTGCAGGCACGTCTGGCTCAATTCACCTTCGCCCCGCTCGTCGAAGAAAACGTTCTTGCCTTTGGCAAAGAGTGACTGGTGCGTATGCATGCCCGATCCGTTCACTCCGAAGACGGGCTTGGGCATGAACGTCGCGTGCAGGCCATTGCGGTTGGCGACGTTCTTTACGACGAACCGAAAGGTACTGACGTTATCCGCGGTCGTCAGCGCATCGTCGTGACGGAAATCGATTTCATGCTGACCCGGCGCGACCTCGTGGTGCGCCGCCTCGACGTGAAAGCCCATCTGCTCGAGCGCCAGAATGATCTCGCGCCGGACATCCTCGCCGAGATCGACCGGCGTGAGGTCGAAGTAACCGCCCGAGTCGTGGGTCTCGGTCGTCGGTTCACCCGTCGTGCGGCGCTGGAAGAGGAAGAACTCGGCTTCCGGCCCGGCCTGCATGCTGAAGCCTTTTGAGGTGGCCACGGCGATCGCCCGCTTGAGCATCGATCGAGGGCATCCCGCGAACGACGTTCCGTCGGGGTTGGCGATATCGCAAATGAGGCGCGCCACACGTTCCGAACCGGCGTAGCTCCAGGGAAAGATCTGAAACGTGCTGAGGTCCGGCTTCAAGTACATGTCGGACTCCTCAATCCGGACGAATCCCTCGATGGACGAGCCGTCGAACATGATCCGCCCCTCGAGCACTTCTTCAAACTGCCGGTCGGGCACCTCCACGTTCTTGATGACGCCGAGAATGTCCGTGAACTGGAGGCGCATGAACTTCACTTTTTCCCGCTCGGCGCGCTCCAGAATCCGGGCCTTCGGGTCATCCTTCGGCATGAGCGTGATTATGCCAACTTTCCGACGGCCTCCACCGTCTGACTAGCTGAATGGGCGGTGAGGATGCACCGCCACGATGGAGGAGTTCCATGAAGAAGTTCGTGATCGGCGGCCTGGCGATCGCGACGGTGGTCATAGCGGCATTCGTGCTGGCGCCGCGAGCATCTGCGCAGCGCGACCGCGTGTTCCGCCAGGGGCAGTTCGACAATCTCGTGATCGAGGGTGCCGGATCGTCGATCGGCATCTCGGTCCGAGAACTGAACGCGGACGATGTCGCGAAGACGAAGGTCCAGCAATCCGATGGGGTGTTTGTCGAAGATGTTCGGGACGGGACGCCTGCGGCGAGGGCCGGGCTCAAGTCGGGCGATGTCATCGTGGACTTCGACGGCGAGCGTCCCCGAAGCACGCGGCACTTTACTCGACTCGTGCGCGAGACGGCGCCGGGACGCGCGGTGAAGATGACGATCGTCCGCGATGGCGCGCGTCGCACCCTCGACATCACGCCGGAAGCGCGCGGAGCGTTTGGCGGTCTTCCGGACGCCGCCCTGCGTGCACTCCCTCGTGATTTCCAGTTCAACTTCGACGGTCAGCGATTCAATCTGTGGGACGGTCCGTTCGGATCGGCCGGGCGCCTCGGCGTCGTCGTCGTGCCGATGAGCGACCAGCTGGCTGATTACTTCGGGGCACGAGATGGCGTGCTCGTGTCTGAAGTTCGTGCGAATACGCCAGCCGCAGCCGCGGGCCTGAAAGCGGGCGATGTCATCACGGCAGTCAACGGGCGCTCCATCATGAGTCCGCAAGACGTCGTGAACGAGATTCGCGACGTGAAGCCAGGCGGATCCGTTGATCTGCGCGTGATGCGGGACCGCAAGGAGCTGACGCTGAAGGCCTCGTTCCCCGAACGGAATCGTCAGACGGCGGGCGGCCAGGCGATCTAGCGACCGTTTCTAACCCTCAGCCGCCTTCTCAAACGTCTCGACCGAGTTCGCTACGCTCGCGGCCGGCCACGGCGCGAGCGTAGCAGCCAACTGCGCTGCCACCAAACGCGCGATAGCCTGTCTGGTCTCGTCAGTTTCGCCCCCTTGCGGCACTTCAATCGCCAGCACGCCCACACACCGCTCGGCACCGAGCATCGGCGCAACCATCGCGGCTCGCGACGTCCCCTCGCCGCTGACGATCTGCAGCGTCCCGGATCGCCACGCGACCGCGGTCGCGTTGAACCCACTGCGATGAATGCGTCCGAGCCGATGGAGCGCCGTTGATTCGTAGCCAAATGCCGACGCGGCAATCAGCTCCTCACCCGCCGCCATCCAGACGACCACTCCTGACGCGCCGAGCGCCGACGCGGCGCTCGACAGGAGCGGCTGGAGTTCCTGCGCGTCGGTAATCTGTCCAATCGCGGTGCAGACATCGGCGGTCTGACGAAGGTCGTCCGCGTGAGGACTGAGCGATGCGGCGGCGAGCGGATGCAGTGGCGGCCGCGGCGGTTCCTTTGCCTCGGCGATCGAGAGAACGGCGGGAACTGCTGTGGTCATTGGCTCCGCCGCCGCGAGCTTGGGGACTCGGACCAGCACCACGAGGCCGAGCAGCCACGTCGCTGCCGCCCCGCCGATCACGGGCCAGACCTGTTGAAGAATGGCGGCCCGACTGACGTCGATGGCCGACAACTCCGCCGATCGAAAGTCGTTCAGTGTTGACGACATTCGATTCAACGTTTGCTCTGCCTCGGTCGAAATCAGCTCGGCGGCCATCAAGTCCTGGCCGAGCCGCACGTGATCCCGCGCCTTGATCTCGATGCGGGCGAGTGCGTCGGCGCCCGCGCGCAGGGATGTCAGAGTCTCTTTGGACCGCGAGGCGTAGACGTTCAGATCGATCTCGGTGATCTCGTCGGTCACCGATGCAAGAAGCGTCGACACCTCATTGGCGGCGGCGTAAGTTCCGCTGATGACGAGGTACGATCGTTGGGCATCGCGAATGTTCTGAAGCGTGAGCGAGAGTGCGTCGACGCGATGGCTCGTGACCAGGGCGGATCGTCCGAGCTCGTCGATGTGGCGCGCCTGAAACGCAGAGAACGCGGCGGCAGCCCCACCGATGACGAGAAGCAGAATCAGCAGCAGCAGTCGAGCCCAGCGCCTCGCCATACGCACAGCAAGGATAACGCGACAGACGCCTCTGCGCGGTGCGATCAGAACTCGATATGCATATCGGGCACGTGATCAAAACTCGATATGTGTCTGGAAGAGCAGACGGTTTTCGTCGAGACGCTCTGGCGCGTCGTACGACACGCGTTCGTTCGTCGCCACGAAACCGACCCGCGTCCTGGTCCGCACGAACCAATACGCCGCGCCCGCAATGACACGATGCTGCTGGCTCGTGTCCAGCGACTGATCGGCCTCGAACTCGTCATAGCGGAAGATGCCTGCCAGCCCTGACGGTCCCTGGCGCGGCTCGACGAACATCGACCATCCGCTTCGATCGATGTCGTGTGGGTCGACAGCCACCGGACTCTCCGTCGCCGCGAGTCGTTGAATCGTGGCTACCACACGCGGACGCTCGTAGCTGCCCATCACGATTCCGAGACGCCGCGGGCGATCGTCGGCATACCATCCAGCGTTGTAGAAGCCAGATACGCGGATGCCGTGCAGAAGGCCGCGATTGGCGAACGGCCGGACGGTGAGACGTCCCTGAACGCTCTTGTACTTGTTGGTGTCGGGCTGCGTGAACCCCTCGCCGTTGAAAATGCCTCCGTGCGCCTCTCCCCAGCCATGCGGCAGCGTCACGAAGTAGCTCGCGCCGAAATCTGCCGATCCAGGAATCAGTGCTTCGCGCTCCGAAAACATCGTTCCTTGCACTCGATAGCGGTTGACGCTCTCTTCGAAGTCGAGCCATGGCGTCTGATGCAGTCCGAACCGAGCCCACGATCCCTGTAGCCCGAGGTTATCGAACTGCGCAAACGCGTACTTCATGCGGACTGTCAGACTGCCCGACAGGCTGCCGTCGGTGATGCGCCGGATGTCGGGCGTCACACGGAACCGCACGTTCTTCATGACCTGCGCGTTGATGTTCAAGTACGCGCGCGTCACATCGAACGTGTTCAAGCCATCTCGGTTTTCCAACTCCGCCGCATATTGCAGGTAGGAGAGCACGCCGACTCGTACGATCGGATACTCGGGCTCGGGCGGGGCCTGCGCCGGTGCTGTTTGCGCCAGCAGCGCGGTAGTGGTTGAAACGGTGATCGTGAAGGCCAGCAGCGTCGTCCGCGTCATATCGCGGTTACTTATACGACGCGGAGGTTTCTGATGGGTATCTTGAACGTAACGTCTATGTAAACGGCCTCATCGAGGGGGCGGAGTTGACGCCCCCCGACGAATGATCGCGTAGGTAGGAAGTCCGATCGCCTTGAATCTCTCGGCGACGCCTCGTGCGGGTTCCTCGTCGAGTTGTTCTGCCTGGTACTTGATCTTGATGTAGCCGCTGAGCGCCGACTTGACCGCTGGATCGGCGAGCGTGGTCTGGTCCATGTAGAGGCAGTTCTTGCACCACGTTGCCCACATGTCGATGAGCACTGGCTTCTGTTCGCGCTCGGCTGCTGCCAGTCCGTCAGCAAGCGAAGCGTACCAGCCGGCCTTGAGCTGCTCCTGGACGCTCGACTGCACCTCGCGCGCATCGACCCACCGGTCCGCGAACAAGCCGTACGCGAGATAGCCGTAGTAACCCGCCGTCGCGAGTATGAGCACACCGAACGCCTGTTTGACTCGCACCATCCACGCGCCTGGCTTCGGCAACGCGGTGATACCGGCACCGGCGATCGGCCAGGGGACAGCCATGCCGACACCAAGCAGGAATGGCAGACCGAGCGCGAGCACTGTGCCCTTCGCGTACAAGTCACTCGAGAACAGCACCACCTGAATCACGACGGGTGCAACGCAGGCGCCGGCCAGGAGCGCCGCAATAGCCCCCATGCCAAACGCGACCGCCACACTCCCTCGTGCTGCGCCTGTGCCCGCAGCGCCGGCCCAGCGCGAGAAGTCGATGGTGATCACGTCGAACATAGCCAAGGCGAGGACGGCGAACACAACCGCAATGGCGACGTTGAACCAGGGTGAGGCGTTGATCGTACCGAACGTACTGGCCGTCGTGATGACGATGACGCCAAGAATGCCGTAGACCAGCGCCATCGCTGCGCCGTACACGGACCCGAGCAGAAACCCTCGTCCGCGCGAACCGGCGTGCGCGCCTGCGCCGATGATTGCGAGATTGATCGGAATCATCGGCAGCACACACGGCGTCAGATTCAGCGCGAGGCCGCCAAGAAACACGATCAACAAGATCGCGAGCGGACCGCGTCCCTCGAACCAGCCCGTCTCGGTCACACCGTTTTCGGCGTTGCGGATGAACGTCAGGAAGTCATCGGTGTTCTGGTATCCGCCAGTGGTCGCAAGGACCTGAAAGTCCTTCAGCTGCGTGACGCCGGCATTGTCGGAGGGAGCAGCGGGAGCAGCGGGTCGCTCGGCACCCGGCGCCGTCGGTGCGCTGCCGCTGCCGAACGCAATTCGATCGAACACCTCGCGATGCTGACGCGAGGGACTGCCCGTCGCACTGACAGGCACCGTCCAGCGGAAATCCGCCGTCGCAGGCGGATAGCACAGCCGGTCGTCGCAGGCTTGATACCGCAGCCGCCCCGGGATGTCCAGCGGCCCTCTCTCGACGTCGGCCGAGAGCTCGAACCGCACGCCGATGGCGAACTCGTGTTCGAATACGGCAAGCGGCTGTGATTGCCCGACCTGTTTCAGGTCGGTCGCAGGGGGAAAGACGATCTCCGCCACGCGGACGCCGGCCGGGGCGTCAACCGTCAAAACGGTTGGAATGAAGGCCGGGTCGCGGGGTGCGTTGGACTGGACGTGAAAGCGCTCGGGAAGCTTGACCTGAAGCGCGGCTCGCACCGAGTTGCCCGCGCGGCCATCCGATTCGACGAGCGACGTCAGCTCGGCAGGGATTCCGCGCAGCTGCGCCGTGGCAAGCGACGGTGCGACGATCAGAAACGCTATCGCCGCCAGGACGCGCATGGCTAATCGACGGGCTTCAGTGGAATGAACGATTGCGCCTGCGACTCCATCTGGACGTTGTGTCCTTTGACCGGCGGAAGATCCTGAAACAGGAAGTCCCACTTCCATCGCTCCGATGGATTCGAGGCCTGCAACCAGTTGCTGGCGGAAACCGCCCGCGTGAAGCCGATCGTATGCGCGTTCTCGTAGGCGGTGCCCGGCATGGCTGTCGCGATCGCCTGTCGGATATCCTCCGAGCTGCGATACGGCATGCTCAATCCGAGCGCCGTTCCGACGTTGACCAGGATCTGCCAATCCTCGAGCGCCTCTCCAGGCGGTGCAAGGGCGCGCGATGCGGCCTGCACGTCGCCCTGATCATTCGTGTAGATCGCGTCCTTCTCGAACGACGTGGTTCCGGGCAAGATGATGTCCGCCGCCGCCGACAGGTCAGACGCCACGACGCCCTGCACGATCAACAGCGGCAGGCGGCCGTTCTGGCGCGCAGCGGCAATCCACGACAGGTCGCCGGCCGAGCCTGCCGGCCCCGGATCGATCACGTATAACGCTTTGACGCGCCCAGCCTCGATCGCGGTGCGCAGCGGGCTCAAGTCAGGCAGCCCGTCATTTCCCGAACCGACAGAATAGCCAAGGTCGCGCGCTCCATTGACGTTGGGCGCGTCCGTCGCAGGAACCTTGAATTTCACATCCGGAGGCTGCTGCTTGTCGCGCCGCGACCAGGTGACCGACGTCGATCGGAGTCCGTCCGCGCCGAGCAGGCCTTTGACGAGCGTCTTCAAGACGAACAACTCTTCAGTCGACGCGTGAGCTGAAACGAGGAATCGCACCGCATCCGGCTCGGCAGCCCCAGCCGCCTGGATGCGATCCCGCAGCCGGGGTTCGACGTCATGCCACGCGGCGCGCTCCAGAGAGGATCCGCTCCGCAACATCGGGCGTCGGAGCCGTGTGTCCCCCTCGACCCAGTGGTACTCGAACCGGCCGATGTCGCACATCCAGTAGCCGTTGACGGCCGGGTTCAAACGCGGTGTCATACGGACCAGTCGTGACCCGCGCGCCCACTCCGGTTTGGCTTTCAGCCACGCGCTCGTATTACAGCCTTTCGCACATCGCGTGCAGATCGTGTCAACGACGCCGGGGTTGTCCCAGGGCCGGCTCTTGAATCGGTACTCTCTCGTTGTAATGGCACCGACCGGACACACGTCCATCAGATTGCCCGAGAGCAGCGAGTGCACGCCTTCTTCGCGGAACGTCGCGATCTCGCTGCCGTTGCCACGATCGACGATGCCGATTTGCGCATCACCACCGATCTCACGCATGAAGCGGACGCACCGCGTGCAGAGAATGCAGCGGTTGCGGTTCAACATCAGCGTCGGTCCGAAATCGACGTCGGCCTTTACGCCCTCGCCGTCGAAGACGCGTCGGGGAAAGTCCATCCGGCTCGCGGCAGGCCCGAAAGAGTAGGAGAAATCCTGAAGCGGGCACTCGCCACCCTTGTCGCAGACCGGGCAGTCGAGCGGGTGATTGACCAGCAGGAACTCCAGCACGCCGGCGCGGGCCTGCGTGGTCTCGGGATCGCGCGTGGACACGACCATGCCATCGGTGCAGGTCGTCGAGCACGACGTCTGCAGCTTTGGCATCTTCTCGATCTTGACGATGCAGACGCGGCACGAGCCATCGACCGTCAGGCCGGGGTGATAACAGTAGTAGGGAACAGAAATACCGGCTTCGATAGCGGCTTGCAGGACGGTCTTGCCCTTGGCGACCGTCACCTGTTTTCCGTCGATGGTCAGGGTGACCGTGTCCATATCCTGACGATCGTATAACTCAAGATTGAAAACTCAAAACTCGACTCGATCTCGAGTTGCGGGCCTGTGGGGGCTATTTCTCCTCGAACTCGGCGATGGTGGCCGAATCGCGGTTGACCTGCACTTGCCGCACTGCTTCGGTCACCGGAATCGTCTTCTCCACGACGGCTTCCGTGACCGGAACGACGATGTCGGCGGTGCGGCCGCTGGCATAGGTCAGTGTGACGGTGACGGGAAAATCGAAGACGAGATCGCCGACCTGCTCGAATTTGACCGTGACGGTCGTCGGCGATGTCGTTGATGTGTAGCGCACTCGCGGAATCTCGGTGCCGTAGATCCATCGCTCGAAGAAGCGGTCGAGCACCCGGCCGGATTCATTCTCGAGCGCGCGCTCCAGGTCTTCAGTGCCGGCCTTCTGGTAGCGTCGCTCGCTGTAAAAACGCTTGATGGCGTTGAAGAACACTGTGTCGCCGAGCAGTCGTCGCAGCATGTGCAGCACCGCGGCGCCCTTGTTGTAGACGACGGCCCGGAACACACGTGGATCGCTCTTCACCACGCCGAGGCGGTAGCCCAGACTAATCGGACCTTGCTCGGATTCTGAGATCGCCCAGCGGCGGAACTGCCGCAGCATGTCCATGAACGTCCGGTCGCCGCGTGCCTTTTGCGCGTAGAGCGCGGCAAAGTACTGTGCGAACCCCTCACTGAGCCACTGTTCGTGGTAGTTCTTCCAGCCGACCGCTTGTCCCCACCACTGGTGCGCGAGTTCGTGCGCGAGAAAGAATTCCGGAAACGAATCGAACGAGGCCGGGTCGCCCCGATAGGACTGGGCGACCGCGAGGGCGGGACTGCGGATGACCGCGAAGTAGCCCGGACTGTGACCGCCGGGCAATTCGCTCTCGACGAGCGCCAGCGTCATCGACGGAAACGGCACATCGCCGACGAGCGATGTATAGAACTTGAGGATGTCTTCGGCGTACTGCCCCGACGAACGCGCGCGCTGCCTGAGGCTTGGCTGTGACTCGATCGCCAATGCGATGCGATCGAGCTCGGCTCCGGGACCGACCGCGCCGCTCAGGTCGACGGTGCTCTCGATCAGACGGTTGAACCGGCTGACGACGACGGCGAGGTAGCGGAGCGGCTGGCCGGCTCTGAATTCGAACGTCTTGCCTCCGCGTGACGACAGGATGTCGCGGAGCGAGACCGTCGTCCCCGCCGAATTGAGCAGCCCGCTGGCGACGCAGCTGAAGCCCTCGGGCACGTTGATCCGCAGCGTTGCGGTCGAATAATCGGGGACAGGGTTTTGCGGATACCAGAAGGCGCGGCTGCTGAGTAGAAACGCCGGTTCGTACGCGGCCGAGAGCGTCGACGATTCCTGTCCGTCCGCCCTCGGCTGCAGGGCCTCGGTGTCGAGGTCCTCGGACGGAATCCGACCCACGTACGTAATCACGAGTGTGAGATCGGCGTCCTGCGGCAGCGGCCGCGGCAGGTTGACGAGCAGCATGTTCTGGCTGCGCATCCGGAGGTACAGCAGCCGGCCGTATTCGACGCTGGTGATGCCCGTCACGGCGAGCGACTCGTGCAGCCGCAGCATGACGCTCGAAATCGATGTGGCGCGCACACGAATGGCGAGGCGCGCCCGTCCGTCGACCGACAAGCGGTCTGGATCGATCGCCGCCTCGATGTTGTAGTCGAGCACGTCGTAATCGCGCAGGGCATCGTCGCTATAGAAGCGGCCACGCGCCGCGAGCTTCGCCACCGACGGGTAGAGCGCGATCGTGCGCCGATCCTTGCGCCGAAACAGGCTGACGTCTTCTGCCTGCACCGACGATCGCGAGTAGGTGAGCGTGTCGAACCGACGCGTGTCGATCTCGGCGATGAAGTCCTGCGGCTGCGGCAGCAGGTGCCAGCTGTCCCGGGTCAGGTCCTGCAGATCGACACCGTAGGACTTCGACGACTCGCGCCCGAACACCTCCAGAGCCTTGCGGACCAATTTGTCCTGCGGTGTCGTGGGGGAAAGACTCGTCGTGCTGACGCGCACCCCGTAGTCCGACGGGCTCATACGAACGAACGCTTCCTCGAAGGACGTGACCAGCACGTCGTCTCCGGAAAACAGCCGGAGCTGGCCGCGCTCGGCGGCGATCGCCGGGCTGAAGCGCATCTCCCCTCGGCCAAGGAGAACGAGGCCCGTGACCCCTTCGTCGCATTCGACCTCGAACACCGTGCCGTCGCGGAGGGTCAACACGAAGTCTTCGGACGTCACCTCGAAGTTCTTCGCGGAGAACGGCCGCATGCTATTCAACCGAAGCTTGTAGAGCCCTTCGACCGAGGTCAGGCTCTCGGTGGCGATGAACCGCCAGGTGTCGAGCGCGCCTCCGGCGGGACGCCGGATGTCCAGGGCGGTCGTCAGAATCCGCGCCTTGCCAGCGGTCTCGACAAAGAACTCGACGATTAGCGTGAAGCCCTCGCCCGGAGGCACTCCCTCGAGCGGCGCGCGCTGGCGGAGACGCACCGTAATTCGCGCAACGTTTGGGATCAGCAGGTCGCGTTCGAGCTGTTGGACGAGACCGAGGGGAACAGACGGCGCGAACAGCGCTTCGATGGCGGCGCGGTCGCCCGCGGTCAGGGCGCGATCGAGCTTGCGCACCATCGCCTCGGCCGGGTCGGCCTCCTGCGCGCAGAGTGGAGACGCGCAGAACAGGCACATCAGGACGAACAGCAGTCTGGCCACTGGTACTTTCGTCGTTACCGACCCCGCCGGAGTATTAGACGCCAATTCGGGCGCGATCGGACAGTGGATGTTGTGCTGCGCGAGCGGATCAGGTCGACGGCAGTGGTGGCAGACGGCGCGCCACCAGAACCGTTAGATCGTCGAGGAGTTTGCGGTCCTGGCGATGGGCATCGACCGCGGCAAAGGTCGCCCATCCCAGTTCCTTGGCCGACCCCCAGTCGGAGCTGTCGGCGACGAACTGCACGCCGGCCTCGTCGAACGGCTGCTCGAGCGGGTCTTCTGCCTCGGTGATGCCGTCGCTGTACATGACGATCACATCGCCAGCATCGAGGTCGACCCGTCCGGCGGTGTAGGTCGCGTTCTCGAACATGCCGAGCGCCATCCCGCCTGCGCGCAGGCGTTCGTAGGCGCCGTTGCGACGACGAAGCAGCGGCGGGTTCTGCCCGGCATTCACGTAAACCATGGCGCCGGTCGTCGGTTCCAGTTCGGCCAGGAACAGCGTGACGAACCGCGAGCGCGGCGCGTGCTTCGCAATCTGCACGTTGAGGCGCGCCACCAGCTCGGCGCCCTGCAGCCCCTCATCGACGAGTGTTCGCATCATCGCGAGCAGGAGTGCCATCAGCAACGCCGCCGGACTACCCTTGCCGGCGACGTCACCGAGCGCGAGCAGGACCCGGCCGTCGCCGAGCGGCAGGATGTCGTAGAAGTCGCCGCCAACGGTGTTGGCGGGACGAGTCATCCCGAACGCCTCGACGCCGGGCGCACGAAATTCCCCTCGGGGCAGCATCGCCTGCTGAATCTCGCGAGCGATTTCCAGATCGTTCTTCAGCGACAGGCGGTCGGCAACTTCGAGCAGCATCAGCAGATTGAGCAGCAGGAAGCCGGTCAGCAGCCAGATCGTCCCGGGGGCGAATGTCGGGTGAGGAATGAGAAAGAGTGTGAATCGCTGAAACAGCTCGGCGAGTCCGATGACGCACGACAGGAGCGATGCCGCATAGAGCGCACGTCGAGCCGGCGTCAGCTTGAGTGTGAACGCCAGAAACAGCAGGCGTGCCTGGCCCAGCAACCGCCAGTGCCACGGCCGGTCCTTCAATTCGGCGAAATCGATGTTTCGCGAGAAGAACCGGTAGGCCTCCGGGGTGTCGCGGGTGAACAGCCGCTCGAGGTCACCCTTGGTCAGACCACGGGTGTAGAGCTCGAAGAATCGGCCGCCGGTCGGGCGCGGTAGCGGAGGGACGCTCATGACCGATGAGGGATTATTGATCTCTGAATGACGTTCGCGTAACCGGGTTCGTTCACACGGGGCTGGCCCGGTCACGCGCCCCCGCGGATGCCGAGCCTCCGACCAACCTGGCCGAACGCCTCGAGCGCGAACTCCAGCTCGTCACGCGTATGGGTGGCCGTCACGATCGTGCGGACTCGCGCCCTTCCCTTGGCCACAGTCGGGAACGCGATTCCTTGTGCAAACACGCCGGCCTCGAACAACTGATCGGACAGTGTCATCGCCAGGGCGCCGTCCCCGACGATGACCGGCGTGATCGGGCTCTCGCTGATGCCCGTGTCGAAACCGAGCGCCTGAAGGCCCGACTTGAAGAACCGGGTGTTCTCCCAGAGCTGCTCCATCCACTGCGGCTCGCTCTCGAGGACATCCACTGCGGCCAGGCACGTTGCCGCAACCGAAGGCGGGTGCGATGTCGAGAACAAGAACGGCCGGGCGCGGCGATGCAGGAAGTCGATCAGCGACCGCGAGCCGGCGACGTAGCCGCCGAGTGCACCGAGCGCTTTCGAGAGGGTGCCGACCTGCACGTCGACGCGACCGTGCATGTCGAAGTGATCGATGGTGCCGCGTCCCTGCCGTCCGAACACGCCGCTCGCGTGCGCATCGTCGACCATCATGATGCAGCCGAACTCGTCGGCAAGATCGCAGAGTGCCGGGAGCGGCCCCAGGTCGCCGTCCATGCTGAACACGCCGTCGGTGATCAACAGCGTTCGCTGCGTGCGAGGCAGTTCCGCGAGAATCGATCGCGCCGCGCCGACGTCGCGATGGGGAAATACTTTGATCGTCGCGCGGCTCAAGCGCGCGCCATCGATGATGCTGGCGTGATTGAGCTCGTCTGACACGATCACGTCGTCGCGTCCGAGCAGCGACGATACCGTGCCCGCATTCGCGGTGAACCCGCTCTGAAACACCACCGCCGCCTCGGTCTTCTTGAACGCGGCGAGACGACGCTCCAGTTCGACATGAATCGCCATCGTCCCCGCGATGGTGCGGACAGATCCCGTGCCGACCCCGAGCGTGTCGAGGGCTTCCCGCGCCCGCTCGCGGAGTCGTGGGTGCGTCGTCAGGCCAAGATAGTTGTTCGAGGAAAGGTTGACGACCGAGCGGTGGTCGATCGACGTGTGCGCTTTCTGCTCGGCGTCGAGCACGCGGAGCGGACGATACAGGCCTTGCGAGCGCAGGTCATTCAATTCGACATCGAGGTACGCCAACGGATTGGAACGCATGGCCAAATCTCCAACTACGGCAGCTTCAACAGCACATCGGCCCCGTCGCGAAAGATCTCGTGCGCGCCGCGGCTCACCAATGTGGCGGTCGTGTTCGGACCCTGGTTGTTGGGCCACACGCCTTCGTGGATCAGCACATGCGTCGCGCCGAACTCTTTCAGTGCGGTCCATGCGGGATCCGGATGCCGCGGCACATCGGACAAGGCGAGCGCCAATCGGCCGTAGTGCGGAGGAAAGAAACCGCTATAGCCGTTCAGGAGACGGGCGTGATGCACCATCGAATAGAACATCGCGCGCAGATCGTAGTCCTGCTGACCAAGCGGCAGCTCCGCGAGTACGACCGGCATGTCGCGCGGCACCGCGTGGTACACGGCGGGTGCCCGCGAGGGTCGATAGACGCGGGCCTCCGGTGTTGCGAGATCGGCAAGGGGCGACACGCCGTTGACCGTGAACGGCAGCGTCACGCTCTCGGTCAGGAAGAGTACCGCCAGCGCACTCAACACGACCATGCCGCCGCGTCGCCGAGCGACGACCGCCGCGCCGTATCCGCCGAGCACGGAGAGCATCACGACGACGATCATGCCAAACCTGGCGGGCACGCGCAGACCATCGAAGCCCGGCACGAGGTCATACAAGAGCTGATACGGACCGAACAGGTTGACCGGCCTGCCGAGCGCGTGGGGAGATGGGCCGAGCGAGAGCCACATCGCGGCGAGTAGCGCCGCGAGGAAGAACCCGCGCGCGCGCATGAACGCGGCGCACCGTGCCCGCAATTCCGGTGACAGCACAAGCAGAATCACGGCGGCCACGACAGCGCGAATGAGTAACTGGTCGACGTTGCTCATGCGCAGCGTCGCGATGCCGAGATCGATCGTCAGGCGCCGGTTGAACGTGGTGATGACCGCGGCGATCGCATGAACCAGCGTCACAGCCAGCAGCAGCCAATGGATCGCGCGAAACCTCAATGGCGTTCGGCCAGCCGCGACATCGGAACGCCAGAACACCACCCCGGTCAGAGCGAGCAGCAGCGGGACGAGACCCGGAAAGAGGTCGCCTTCCGCTTGCGGAAACGCTCGGGCTGTCTCGCCCCAGATCGCCTGTTGCGGCGAGGCCGTGGCGTAGGAGTACACATCGGCCGAATAGCGGACCAATTCGGCACTGCCCCGCTCGAGTCCGAGCGACTCGTGCGCGAGCAGATAGGGGATCAGCAGCGGCAGTGTCAGGATCACGACGAGAGCTGCCGCAGCCGAGAGCCGGAGCCAGATCGCGCGATTCCGCCACGCGCGGCGTTGCCAGATTTCCCACAGCACGTACGCGGCGACGAACGGCTCGAAAAACATCAGGTAGTAGCCGCACGAGAGGTTCTGTACGACCAGCGCCGCACAGGCGCCGAGCAGCGGCCGCCAGCGTCCCGCTGATGCGGTTTCATCGATTGACGTGAAGTAGCGGCGCAGCCCGTACAACGCGAACGGCATCCACTGCGACGACAGCACCTGCAGATGCGGCGTCTGCGGAAAGCGGTACGGCGCGAAGGCGAACAACAGTCCGCCGACGAAACCGGCGCGTGCGTCGCCGGTCAGCTCACGCACGAGGAGAAAGCCGCCAAGCCCCGACAGGACGAACGTCGAGAGGAAGAGCAGGTTGTAGCAAAGGATTGGATTGCCGGTCAGCGCGAAGAGCGGCAGGGCCTGGACGGCTTGCGGAATGAAAAGCTCGGAATACGCCAGCGTCAGCGGCGCGGGATGAAAGATGTTCGCGTCGAAGTAGGTGGCGAGGCGTCCGAAGTCGCCGCGCAGGATCGCCAGCAGCTGATCGCTGTTCCAGCCGAGCACCCACATGGTGAGCACGGGGTCGCCGAGATCGCCCGCGACATTCCGATCGAGTCCGCGCGCGACCGGCCAGGTGGCGACGATCGCCACCGCGGCATACAGCACGACCGCATGCCACGCCCGCTGCATCAATCGACCAACGAGTCGGTGACCTTCTGGTAGATGACGTGAAGGATCGCGGCGGTGGGCACGGCGAGGATCGCGCCGATGACGCCGAGAAGCGAGCCTCCAGTGAGCAGAGCGATGATGACGATCACCGGACTGACGCCGACCTGGCGCGACATCACGCGCGGTACCAGAAGGTGATTCTCGAATTGTTGCTGCGCGATGAAGAATAGGAGGACGCCGAGCGCCAGCGCCGGCGACACGGAGAATGCGACCGCGATCGCCGGAATAGCCGAGAGGAGTGGCCCGACGATGGGAATCAGTTCACCGATGCCCGCGATGAGCGCGAGGACATAGAAGTACGGCACGCCCATCAGACCGAGACCGATCGCGGCGGTCGACCCGATGATGATGGCGAGGAACAGTTGGCCCGCCAGCCACGCACTGACCTTTCTCGACACATCCCCGCACGCCGCCGAGACGCGCGATCGCTCGCTCTTTGGAAACGCGAGCACGAACGTCCGCACGATGTTGGCGCTGTCGACCAGCATGTAGAACGCGACGATCAGAATCGTGACCACTCCGAACACGCCGCCGACGATGCCCCAGACGGCGCCGAGCACGGTGGTCACGGCATCGGTGCCGCCAGGCGCCTGTTGCACCGCCTCCATGACCGTGATCTCGCGGCTCAGCAAACCGCGCTGAATCAGCCAGAGTTGTGCGCGGTGGAGCAGCCCCGGCGCGGCCGCCCACAGCTCTCGTGCCTGCGTCACGAGCGGCGGGAACACGAGCGCGCCGATCGACACCAGCGCTGCGGCCAGCAGCAGGTAAATCGCGAGGATCGCGCCCCACCGCGGCAGGCGAAGCCGCGCTGCGACGTGATGCCGTTCGATGGTGTCGACAAGCGGTGACAACCCGATGGCGACGAGCATCGCCACGTAGACGAGGAGCAGGGTGTCGCGGACCTGATAGAGCGTCCACGCAATCGCCGCCGTGAACACGGTGGCAATCAGGCCGTAGCGAATCAGCGCTCGCGGATCATCTGAACGGATCGTCACTCGTGTTGGTGCTCGCTACGCGCGAGCGAGGTAGTCGCGCGTGAACGCCGCGAGATCGCGGTAGATCGCGGCCAGCTCGGACGGCGGCGCGAGGCACACGATGCGGAAGAAGCCGGCCGTCGGCTCGACGCCGAACCCGGATCCGTTGACGCACAGAATGCCGGTCTCGCGGAGCAGCGCCAGCACGAAGTCTTCGTCGGTGCGTCCGGGTGGCAGCGTCACCGACGGCAGGACGTAGAAGGCGGCGCGCGGTGCCACGCAGCGCATTCCGGGAATCGCGTTGAGGCTCTCGGTCGTGACGCGTCCTCGCTCGGCGAGTGCGGCGCGGAAGGCGACTTGATGCGAGCGGTCGCCGGTGAGCGCCGCTGCGACGCCGTACTGCATCGGGCCGGGGCTGCACAGGCGCCCGTCGGCGAGCTTCTTGATCGCGGCCAACGTGCCATCGAGTCGCGGCGACCGCCCGACGACGAGCCATCCGGCCCGCCACCCCGGTGCGAGGTAGGCCTTCGACAGGCTGGAGAACGAGATGATCGGCGCATCGAGATCGAGCGACCCGAGCAGCGGCACCGGACCGTCGAAGCCCAGATCGCTGTAGACCTCGTCCGCCAGAATCGTCAGATCGTACTGGTCGGCGATCTCGAGCAGCGCGCGTCGAATCGAGGCGGGATACACGGCGCCGGTCGGGTTGTTCGGATCGATCATCACCATCACGCGCGTGTTCGGCGTGATGAGGCTGCGTAGATGATCGAGGTCCGGGAGCCAGTCGCGATGAGGGTCGGTCCGGTAGTAGCGCGGCTGCGCCCCGATCTTGGCGAGTACCGCTGTGTAGAGCGGATATGTCGGCGAAGGCACGAGCACGGCATCGCCTTCGTCGACGAGCGCATTCAGCGCCAGCTCGATGCCCTCCGACGTCCCGGTCGTAATGAGGACGCGCTCCGGCGAGACGGGCACCCCCCGCGAGCTGTACTCCGTTGCGACCGCCGCGCGCGCTTCCGCGATGCCGGCAGACGGAACATAGCCGTTGTGCCCGTCCCGCATGGCGCGGACAGCGGCATCGACCAGGTGCTCAGGGGTCTTGAATCCGAAGGCGACCGGATCCCCGATGTTGAGGTACCGCACCCGCTGCCCACGCGCCTCGACCTCCTTGGCCGCCGCAACGATGTTGCGGATGGCGTAGGAAAACCGGTTGACGCGCCCGGCGACGCGCACCGGTCGTGAGCTCTTGGTGGGCATGGCCCATCTTAAGGGGTTTGGTTGAAAACACGACATTGTTGCGCGGACAACGCCGTGAGCGAGACACTGTGGACTCACCTCAACATGCGCTGGTTCATTCGGTTGTGTGTGCACCCCCGTGCAGGAGGGCCCAGCCGGAGGCTGCTCGCCGCATCGTTTGGCCATGCAATAACTACACGCGGGAATAGAAATTACCTTCCATACGAGGGGATCAGTTTCCGTAACTTGTTGAGCCGTCGAGATCACCTCGCTGGCAAGCGCATTGATTAAGGACCTCATGCACATGCACAAGATGGTCACCCCCACCATCGTGGGCCTGGCACTGGCAATAACGGGCGCGATCGTGGCCGCCCAGAGTGCCCCACCCGCTCCGAGCCAACCCCCGAGCCCGCAGGGTAGCCAGGCGATCTTCAAGTCCGGCGTCGAGGCCGTCAGCATCTCCGTGGCGGTCCGAGATGAGTCGGGACGTGTCGTTCGGGGCCTCAAGAAGACCGATTTCGAGGTGTTCGATTCAGGTGTCCGCCGCGAGATGAAGGACTTTTACGTCGGTGACTCTCCGATCAGTCTGGCCCTGCTGCTCGACATCAGCGGCAGCATGGCAGTCGGCGGAAATATGGATCGGGCGCGCGAGGCCGTCTCGGTGGCCACGATGAGTTTGCGCGATGGCCGCGACGAGGCGGCATTGTTTACGTTCGATTCGGAGTTGCGCGAAGTGGTGTCGTTCACATCCGACGTCACTCACATTCACCGGGTGAGCCTCAAGGGCAAACCGTGGGGCAAGACTTCGCTGTACGACGCCGTGGCGGAATCAGCTCGGGCAGTGGCCGGGCGGTCGAATCGCCACCGCGCGCTCTTCGTGATCACGGACGGCGTCGACACCGGCAGTAAGTTGACGGCGCCGCAGGTGTCTGGCATCGCCAGCTCGATCGACGTGCCGGTCTACCTCCTCAGGGTCGTGAACCCTCTCGATCATCCGGGCGGTGAGCTCGAAGTGATCGAAACCGACGGGCGTACCGTGCGGGCCGCGACGCTTGCGGATCTCGCGCGGTGGACAGGTGGCGACATGCGCACCACCAGCGTCCCGGCGCATACGTCGATGGCGATTCAGGATCTGTTTGAGGAGTTGCGGTACCAGTACGTCATCACTATCGAACCCGGGGCACGCCCAGGATGGCACCCCATCGAAGTTCGTGCTCGGAAGAAGGACTTGGTTGTTCATGCGCGCGGCGGGTACATCGCCGGCCCATCGCGCAGTGGAAGTTAGTCACGTCGTCACAGGAGAGAGAGAAAATCATGCGGAAGAGCCTTTTTGCAGCGTCAATGCTCGCCCTCACGGTGGCCGTGGCACCGGCCTGCGCCACCAAGAAATTCGTGCGGACCGAGGTCGGCAACGTCAACTCGAAAGTCGACACGTTGACCGGCACGGTTGAGGAAACGCAGGAGCGCACTCGGAAGAACGAGGAGCGCATCGGTCAGGTCGACCAGAAAGCCGAATCCGCCGGTCGCTCGGCAACCGAAGCGCGAGCCGCTGCAGACGCAGCCGCTGGCGCCGCCAAGGAAGTCGACAGCCGTCTCGGCAACCGCATCAACACCGTTGAAGCGGCCTCGCGCAAGCTGGTGTTCGAAGTGACCCTGAGCGAGGACCAGGGCAACTTCGCGTTCGGCAAGACCGAGCTGCCCGACGCGGCCAAGATGCGGCTCGACGAAGTGATCCGCCAGATCAAGTCTGACCCGAAGAACGTGTTCTTCGAGATCGAGGGCCACACGGACAACGTCGGCTCGCCCGAAACCAACGAGCGTATCGGGATGGAGCGCGCCGAAGCGGTGAAGCGGTACCTGTACGAGCAGCACCAGATTCCGCTCCACAAGATCAACGTGATCTCCTACGGCGAAGAGAAGCCGGTTGCGCCGAACAACAAGCGTGACGGTCGCGCCCAGAACCGCCGCGTCGTCGTCAAGGTTCTCTCGTAAGCTACACGCGCATGGGGAAGGGCGGACGCTCGCTGTCCGCCCCTACCTCAGTTTCGCCAAGTCCATCGGCACCCGCGCCAACTCCTTTCCCGCCTCGGACACCACCACCGTATACAGCGCCATCGGATCCAGCGCCGCTCCCCTGAACGGCGTGACGAGCGTTCCACCAAGCACGGGATCGCCTTTTCCGACGAACGGTGCACCTCCCGGACTCGGCAGCTCCGGAGTCGGCGACGCGACGCGCGCCTGGAACCGGGGATAGCGATCGGTACGCAGCGGCTGCACTTTGGTCCCGTTCGGCCCAATCAGCGCGATGTCGTACGGCGGGATTCCGACGAACGTGTTCTGCGGGTGAAAGGTGAGCTCGACGACGAGATCGATCTGACCGGGTGTCTCGCTCAGCACAGCGAGCGCTTCACGTTGCCCGAAGACACGGTCGCCGATGCGGGCTCGGGCTTCCGCCGCGAGCACCACGCGATGGAATGGCGTGATCACGTCGATCCAATCCACCGGGGGTCGCGCCACCCGTAGCCGATACGGCTGGTGAAACGCCACGCGTTCGCGCTCGAAGCGTGACTGGCCGATGCCAATGGCATCGAACAAGGCCTTGTTGTCGAGTGTCAGCTGAACAGCATTCACCGAGCTGCAAACACACACGACACAGACCAGAGCCGCGAGCTGGCGGGGCATACACGAATCCTACGGGGTGAAGTGGCGGGCTGGAAGGGCTGGCAGGGAGGAAAACGTGTGCGCCGCGGCGGGGACGCGACGCACACGATCCGAGGCCAACCGACGGATGTCGGCGGACCACGAACCTAGTCGACGAGCAGGAACCGGACCACCCGTCGGTCGTTGGCGCTCAACGACTTAAGGGCAATCAGGGGCCGAAACGCTTACGCGCGTGGAAAGCCGCTTTCGAGGAGCGGCTACTATGAGGCCCCATGGATCCGAGCGGCAGAGTCGTTCTGATCACCGGTGGCAAGCGAATCGGCGCCGTGGTAGCCACCGAGCTCGCGCGCGCGGGAGCCGACATTGCGCTCGTCTATCACCGGTCGCGTGCCGAAGCCGAGGAGACCAGCGCGGCGGTGCGGGCGCTGGGGCGGCGTGCCACCGCCATTCAAGCCGACCTGCGCGACCCCGACGCCTGCGACCGGATCGTTGATGCGACCGTGGACGCGCTGGGCCGGCTGGACGTGCTCGTCAACATGGCGTCGCAGTATCGGTCGAAGCCGTTCGACGAGCTAACGCTCGAGGATTGGGACTCGCAGATGCACGTCGATCTGCGATCGGCGTGGTTGTGCGCGCGGGCGGCGGCCCCCCACATGCGCCGCTTGCGGGGCGGCAGAATCATCAACTTCTCGGACTGGGTCGCCAACAGCGGTCGCCCCCGTTACTCGGGCTATCTCACGTACTACGTCGCGAAAGCAGGCATCGTCGCGCTTACTGAAGGGCTCGCGCTGGAGCTGGCGCGGGATCAGATTCTCGTCAACGCGATCGCACCCGGGCCAATCGTGGCTCCTGAAGACGTCTCAGACGAGGAGTTTGCCGCCGTCGAACGCGCCACACCGCTTGGCCACTGGGGCGGTGAAGGGGAGATCGCCAAGACGGTACTCGCCTTGATTGAGACCGACTTCATCACGGGAGAAACGATTCGGGTCGACGGAGGCCGGCACCTCCGCTAGAGCCTGGCACGTATCGCGTCGAGCGTCGCCGAGGCGTCTTCCATCGGCAGGTTGCAGATACAGATGTGACCCACGCCGAGTGTGCGGAGGGCGCGAACCGTCCGCGCGCAAATCTCCTCGGGCGGCGCTCCGGTCGCGAACTCTGCGGACAACGCGTGCACCGGCACCGGCATGAAGGCGCTCAGTGTCGTCAGCGTCCTGGGACTCGCGCTGCGGTAGTAGAACACGTTGAACATGCCGGGTATGGCGACGCCGCGTCGGTGGATCTCGTCGAGAAACCGTCTGAGCGGATCAAGGTCGACGTGGCTGACCACCTGAGTCAGGAAGAACTCCGCACAGAAGCGCTCGTCGGTGAGGAAGTCCACCTGTTGTACGGGATCGGCGTGCGGGTTGGCCCAGCCGCCGAGCGTCAGCCGCGGCTCACGCGCCCGAATGTGCTGCCGCAACGTCCACGCGTGCTCGACACATCGGGGCCGTCCGACTGTCTTGTCGCCGCCGAGGACGACCAACGAGGAGAAGCCATGCTGCCACGCCTGCTCGGCGTAGGAGACGCAGAACTCGAGCGAATGTTTGCTCGTGAGGAACGGCGCCACCAGATCACGCGGCAGATCGCGGCCCAGGTTTGCGATCAGATGACGGAGGTTGTTTTCTTCCTGGGTGCCGACCGCGCTATCGGTGAGGAACACCGGAACGCCCTGCCGCGCCAGCCGCCGAATGCCATGGTAGGTGTCGATCCAGGCGTCGATGCCTTTGGTGGCGTCCAATTCCGCGCGTGGGGGCCGCAGTTCCGCGGCGATCGTCGCGGCCTGGCCGCGCAGCACATCGACAAACATCTGGGGTCGCGCAAGCGTAGCATCTGCGCGCTGTCGTTCAGCGTTCAGGTGAGGGGTTCATCGTGACCCCATCGTGAATCCCTTACTGCGAACTGCAGAACCACGAACCATGAACCCAGAACAGTGAACCGTGAACTCTCTGAACCGTGAACGCTGAACCGTGAACGCTGAACTGCACGCGAAGTACTGATATCGTCGTCTTTCGCGTGTCGCAACTCACGTTTCTCGGGGCCGCCCGGACGGTCACGGGGTCTAAGTATCTGCTCGAGCACGGCGGGACTCGAGTGCTCTTCGATTGCGGCCTGTTCCAGGGCTTGAAAGAGCTTCGGCTGCGGAACTGGGCCGAGTTTCCCGTCGACGTCGGCTCCATCGATGCCGTCGTGCTGACCCACGCGCATCTGGATCACGTCGGCTATCTTCCTCGACTCACGGCGAACGGCTACAAGGGCCGCGTGTTCTGCACCGCGGGCACCAAAGATCTCTGTCAGCTCGTCCTGCCAGATGCGGGGCGCATTCAAGAGGAAGATGCGCGGCAGGCGAACCGGCACGGCTACACGAAGCACGAGCCGGCGCTGCCGCTGTACACGGAGAGCGACGCGTTCGCGGCGCTCACGCGCTTACAGCCGATTGGCTACCATCGACCGATCGAGATCGCCCCTGGCATCTCGATCGAGATGTTTCCGGCGGGTCATCTGCTCGGGTCGGCGTTCGTGTTGGTGGGGCTGAGTGACGGCCGCACGATTCTTTTCGGGGGCGATCTCGGTCGCTACGATCGCCCGGTGCTGCCCGACCCGACGTCGCCGCCGCGCGCCGATGTGGTGCTGGTCGAGTCGACGTACGGCGATCGCGATCATCCGGCTGACGGCACGGACCAGGCGCTCGTCGACGTGATTCGTGACACCCTCAGGCGCGGCGGCAAATTGATCGTTCCCTCGTTCGCGATCGGGCGCGTCGAAGAACTGCTGTACTGGATGCGCCGCCTCGAGCAGGACCGTCGCATCCCTGCGCTGCCGGTGTACGTGGACAGCCCGATGGCCACCGAGGGCCTCAAGTTCTACTCGGCGCGCGTTGCCGAGCTCGACCCCGACATGCGCTCGGAGCACAAGCAGGTGTCGCAGTTTGCGACGATGCGCTTTCAGACGATCGCCTCGACGCAGCAGTCGAAAGAGCTGACCGCCAGCAAGCGAGCCGCGATCGTGATTTCGTCCAGTGGGATGGCGACCGGCGGCCGGGTCCTGCATCACCTCGCCGCGGCGCTGCCCGATGAGAAGAACACGGTGCTCTTTGTCGGCTATCAGTCCGAGGGCACGCGCGGCCGCGCACTGGTCGAGGGGGCCAAGTCGATCAGGATTCATGGCCACGACATCGCCGTCCATGCGCGCATCGTCAAAATCGATTCGATGTCGGCTCATGCCGATCGTGGTGAGATCGGGCGCTGGCTCGAATCGATGCCGGCCCCAGCACCGGGCCGGCTGTGTCTCGTCCATGGCGAGCCCGGACCGATGGATGCGCTGAAAGGACGTATCAAGGACACGCTGGGCTGGGATGCGTATACGCCACAGCACGGCGAGACGATTGAACTGTGATGATGGATGTGCGCTTCGGACAGGGGCGCGGATGACATCGGACCGCCGTCATCTGCTGGAACAGATCGGAGAGGCCGCCATCGTGCAGCTCTACGCCGACGGCTTCGCATCGCTACCGCTGCGCGACAAGACGCTCGTCTGGCACTTGTACCTCGCGGCCCTCGCTGGCCGCGACATCTACTACGACCAGCGCTACGCCCATAACCTGGACATGCGGCAGGTGCTCGAGTCACTCATCACTCATGCGCACTCGATCGAGCCGCGCGTGCTTCAGGAGATTCGCGACTACACGAAGCTGTTCTGGGTCAACACCGGCCCTTACAACAATCTGACCGCGCGCAAGTTCGTGCTCGGCGTCACCCGCGCCGAGCTCCGCGAGGCGATCGCGACGGCAGAGCGTGATGGTGCATCGTTTCCACGCCGCGCCGGCGAATCGCTGGATGCGTTCGTCGACCGGCTGGCGCCGCTGTTCTTCGATGCGGCGTTCGACCCCGTCCTGACCAACAAGAGTCCTGGGGCGGGCCGTGACATCCTCGAGGCCAGCGCCAACAATCTCTACGCGGGCGTGTCGGCCCGCGATCTCGAGACATACCTCGAACGCTACGCGCTCAACTCGCGCCTCGTCGCACGTGACGGGCGACTGGTCGAAGAGGTGTATCGCGTCGGCGGACGATACGACGCGCAGATTCGACGAATCATCATCCACCTGACCGAGGCGATCCTGTTCGCCCCGCCCCGGATGGCTGACGCGCTGCGCGCGCTAATCTCGTTCTATCAATCGGGCGAGGACACCGACCGTGTTGCCTACGACATCGCGTGGGTGCGCGATCAGCAGTCGCCGGTCGATACCATCAACGGGTTCATCGAGGTCTACATGGACCCACGCGGGACCAAAGGCGCGTGGGAAGGCATCGTCTGGTACGTGAATGACGAGAAGACGAGAAAGGTCGAGTCGCTCGCGGCGGCCGCGCAGTGGTTCGAGGACAACATGCCGTGGGACGCGCGGTATCGCAAACCGCAGGTCACCGGCATCAGCGCCCGGGCCATCGACGTGGTCGTTGAAACGGGCGACTCGGGTCCGCTGACACCAATCGGCATCAACCTGCCGAACGATCAGGCGATTCGCGAGCAGTACGGCAGCAAGTCGGTGTCGCTGTCGAATGTGGCCGACGCCTACGAGCGCGCGACGCCCGAAGGGCTTCGCGTCGAGTTCGCCTGGACCGAGGACGAAGCCGCTCGCGCAACGACGTGGGGCGCCTATGCGCAGGAGCTGACGACCAACATGCACGAGGTCATCGGCCATGGTTCGGGGCGCATGGCCGATGGTGTGACGCTGCCGCCACATCGCCTGCTCGGAGAGCAGTACTCCGCGATTGAAGAGGCGCGGGCAGACCTTGTGGCGCTCTATTTCCTGCCCGACCCGAAGCTCGTCGAGCTCGGCCTCGTCACCGCCGAGCACCACGACGACATCGTCAGGTGTGAATACGAGCATTACGTGCGTACGGTGCTCGTGCAGCTGCGGCGCGTGCGCCAGGGATCGCAGATCGAAGAGGATCACATGCGGGCGCGGCAGATGATCGTGCACTGGGTCCGCGCCCATACCGACGCCGTGCAGGTGAGATCGCGCGACGGCAAGACCTACTTCGTGATGACCGATGCGCCATCCTTTCGGGACGGCGTCGGCCGCTTGCTCGCCGAAGTGCAGCGGATCAAGAGTCAGGGCGATTACCCCGCCGGCCGTAGTCTCTTCGAAGAGTATGGGATTCAGGTCGATACCGCGCTTCGTGACGAAGTCGTGGCGCGCGTCGACCGGCTTCGTCTGCCGTCCTACACGGCTTTCGTGATGCCGCGTCTCGAAGCCACACGAAATCCCGACGGCACGATTGCCGACGTCGAGATTTCGTATCCATGCGACCTCGAGACGCAGATGCTCGAGTATTCGGCGTTCGGGCGTCTCACGTAGGACGACCGTCTCGAGCGAACATGTTCTCGAACCGCCTGCCGGCACATGCCGAAATCAATGCGCTCAGCCAGGCCGTCGCGGCTGTACGTGCCGCCGGCGCGGACCTCATCGACCTCACCGAATCGAACCCGACTCGAGCCGGCTTCGAATATCCCGCGGATCTGCTGTCGGACCTGGGCGACGAGAAATCGTTTCGATACGATCCGCAGCCCTTCGGCTCGTTGTCGGCACGGGCCGCCGTCGCCGATGATTTCGCTCGGCGCGGCGTCACGGTCGACCCGGCGTCGATCGTGCTCTCGGCGAGTACGAGCGAGGCGTACAGTTGGGTGTTCAAGCTGTTGTGCGACCCAGGTACCGGCGTGCTGGTGCCGCGGCCAAGCTATCCGCTGTTCGAGCATCTGACTCAGCTCGAGTCGGTGCGTGCCGTCCCGTACGAGCTGCGCTATCACGGCCGCTGGGAAATCGACTTCGAATCCGTCGCCGCGGCTCCGCCCGAGACGAAGGCGGTGTTGTTGGTGTCTCCGAACAACCCGACCGGATCGTACGTATCTCGCGCAGAGGCCGATGGGCTGGCCGCTCTGTGTGCGGAGCGAGGGTGGGCTCTCGTTGCCGACGAGGTATTCGCAGAATACCCGCTCGATCGCTCTGCAGCCGTAACCGAAGTGGTTCGCGATACGACGGT
>Ga0207428_10000155_pt1 | contig 93472 bp, 71 predicted proteins | sample RhiMethybrSRZTD1_FD_187600 | JGI IMG/M metagenome (GOLD analysis project Ga0207428, IMG submission 187600) | Populus rhizosphere microbial communities from Tennessee, USA - Rhizosphere MetaG P. TD hybrid SRZTD1 (SPAdes) (version 3) | ecosystem: Host-associated > Plants > Roots > Rhizosphere >... | reverse complement strand
CCTGAACGGGAGAAACTTAAGGCCGTGCTGGTCAAGCATCATAAGGAATCCAGAGCGTCCGCCGGGTCTCGCACCCTGTCCAAGGAACTGCAAGCCAAGGGGCATCGTGTCGGGCGCCATATGGCTCGTAGCTTGATGCGCGAAGCCGGTGTTGCCAGTCATCAACGGCGGCGGCACAAGTACAAGTCTTCCGGCGTTGAGGCGCTGGTGGCGCCGCATGTGCTCAAGCGCAAGTTTGATGTCACGGCGGTTAACCAAGTGTGGTGCGGCGATGTGACCTACATCAAAGTCGGCACGCGCTGGATGTATTTCGCGGCGGTTCTGGATCTGTTTGCCCGCAGGATCGTGGGCTGGTCGTTTTCGATGATTTCCGATGCCACGCTGACCTGCGAAGCGTTGCGGATGGCGGTCGACCTGCGAGGCCGGCCAAAAGAGGTGCTGTTTCACTCTGACCAGGGCTGCCAATACACCAGTCATAAATTCAGGAAAGAAATGCGCAAACATGGCCTCCTGCAAAGCATGAGTCGCAAAGGTGAGTGCTGGGACAACGCTCCGATGGAGCGTTTCTTTGGAAGCCTCAAGTCAGAGTGGGTGCCAGAAGATGGCTACCGCTCGGAACATGAGGCGCGGGTGGATGTGCAGCGTTATGTGATGCGTTACAACAACGTCAGGCTCCATAGCTACAACGACTACCGGTCGCCGGTAGCTATGGAGAAACTGGCGGCATGAAACCGTAACTGGTGTCCAAAATTAGTTGACCAGTTCAGACCGCCACCTGGAGACGCTGCTCAATGCGTCCATGTCGACGTTGGAAAGACGACGGCGAGGGCAAAAGAACCTTGATCCTGTCGCCTCCGAGCGTTTGGACCGAATTGCTACGGTCAGTCACTTGGCCGAGGAGATATTTGAGACACCAGTGACTGCCACAGATTGGATGTCGACACCGAACACAGCGCTCGGTGGGGATGCACCGATCATGCTCTGCGAAACGGAGCTAGGAGGCAAACAAGTTCGCCGTGTCCTTCAATCCCTTGAGTGGGGAGGCCCAGCCTGATGAGGGGCTGGCGCGGCACACACTCACAGCGAGCTTATGTCTTTCACGACTGACCGGAAATGGCCGTTAGCACAGGCCAAGCAAAAAGGTGGCGATCCGTGATCGCAGGACACAATGCTGTAAAGAATACGGCGCGAGCGGCTTCCCTATGGGCAGTGTTTTGTCGTTGTCTGGCGTCTAGTATGCTTCCCTGGTGGTTAATCATGACCACGGGAGGTAAGTGATGAGGATTAAAGAAAAGAGAGAAGTCGAGATCGTCAGCGACATCCTGTGCGATGTCTGCCTCGATAGTACCCGCGTCAGGGGTAATGGCCTTCAATATGCCTTATTGCAGGCTCAGTGGGGATATGGCTCGGCTCACGATGGCGAGCGCTATGAGATACACCTGTGTGAGCACTGTTTTTTCCAGACCATCGCTAGCCTCAAGCAAGAACGGCGTATCCGAACGATGTTCAGTGAAAATGACAAGGGTAAACTCACTGACAATTTCGGCATGGTTGCGACAGACGATTTTTTTAACGACGGCGGAAGCTCGACAGAGAAACCGTGAACGAGACAAAAGCTCACTGACCGATCAGGGCACTAACGACTGGCTCCTTTTGGCTGGGGATTCAACCGGTCGATGCAACACAACTAAATTCTGTGTAACGCAGAGGGAGTGTTACAGATACAGCCAGTTTCAAATTAGCGATTAACAGAGTCGAATGTAAAAGTCTGGGTCGATGAGGAGTTTCTCGGCGAATACGAGAAAGATGTTTTGCTATTGGGGGAGGGAGATATTTTTATTGCGTATAGGGCCTTAAATGCGAAAAAAGGTTGAATTTGAACCTGTCCTGCACTCTGGAAAAGTTGTCTATTCGCAAGGGCCTAAGGTCAAGCAAAAGGGTAACTATACCCGTTTCATTTATCCCGACGGCAATATAGTGGCTGACGGAAGTACCAAACCTAGCTTCGAAAAGTTGCAGACCATTCGGCTGGGGCGCAAGCCATGAGTGCCCGAACGTTGTCCTTGCTGACTGTCAGGCTGGGCCTTGCACTAGCCCTGACGGGGTGCAGCTCGCGCTACGAACTGACGCCGCCGCCCGGCAGCCCACAAGTGACCGTGGCGATCCAGGCGCCCGAGGGCGCCTCGGTCAAGGCCATCGAGGCGGAGTACCTGTCCGATCATTGCTTCCCGCCGCAGCGCGGTCCGCTCAATAGCTACGGCTCCGAAGTACTCAAGGTAAAGCCCGAGCGCCAGGGCGATAGCGACATCTATCAGGCTCGGCTGGACGTGGATGGCGGCAGTATCTGCCACTGGCGGCTGGTGTACTTCAAGGTAGGCGTCAAGTACTGGCGGGCGGGCAAGCTCGATCTGACCGGCACGGTGCGCCAGGACGTCACGGCTACCTTCCACGTTGACCGCAAGATCGACAGCGATGAAAAGCTGTCCGAGGCCGAGCGCACTGGCAAGGACGTGCTGCTACGCCCATCTACTACCCCTACGTAAACGGTGTGGGCTCGGGCAGCGCGGTGATCGAGTTCGTCGACAGCGGCGCAACCTATGCCCGAGCGCCGACGGCCGAACACTTAGTGTTTACCTGATGATGGCGCGGCCGGAGAAGGTCGATGCGACCTTCCTGACCAAGGTGCTGACCCGCGAGCAACCCTCTCGTCCTGATGTAGCACCGGGCCTCTGGCAAGGTTTGTCGCCAGGTCTTTGGGCTTTCTACGCACAACACCTGGCAACACACCCCGACTGGCGTATCGAAACCAAGCCCACCCTGGTGGCACAAGCCCGACAGGTATTGCTAGGGCAACTGGGGCGGCGCAACGGCGTGGCCAGCCTTTACCAGCAGGTGATCGATCAGGCGAGCAACAACTACGCCGACCTGACACTGATGGACATGGTCGGCGAAACTTATGCCTCGATGCTGTTCGATACGCCCAATAGCGTACCCGGCATGTTCACCCGCCAGGCCTGGGAAGGGCAGGTGAGCAAGGTGATCGAGGAGATGGCGGAGACGCGCCGGGAGGAGATTGACTGGGTGCAGAGCGACCAGCACAGCACCATCGACAGCGAACTGACGCCTGAGGTGCTCAAGGCCCAACTCGTGTGCGTCTGAAGTTGCAGCAGGTCAACAACGCCCCCAATCCCCGGGCAAGCACTCACCTGTGCCGCCACCTCAGCGTAACAGGCTGCTCATTCCGTTCATCGGACTGGTGCTGCTGCTCATTACGCTGCTAGCGGCCGGAAGCTATTGGTGGTTGAAAAAACACAGAGTGGCCGATGCTCCGCTGACGTCGTTAATGGGTCCAAGCGAATCGATTCGGTTGGATGAGCATCTATCGTTTGCGCCTGGCAGCGCCGACCTCAGGCCGGAGGCCACTAGGGTTCTGGTCAGCGCGCTGGCCCAACTTACCCCTAGGACCGACTGACTGGTGGTCATCACAGGGCATTCGGACAGTTCCGGGGATGACCAACAGAATCTGGAGTTGTCTCGCGCTCGGGCGGTGGCGGTCAAAGACTGGATACAGCAAACTCTGCCCAATAGCTGCTTCGTTGTACGCGGAGCCGGTGCTACTCAGCCCATTGCCGGAAACAGTACAGGGGAAGAGCGCGCCGCGAATCGTCGGGTAGATATCCAACTGGTCCAGCGCGTAGACAGAAAGGACCAGATGATGTCACCACTCGATTGACCGATACGCTATGCAGCACATCCTGAACTCTTCAAGGAACTGTTGATTCAGGAGGCTGACAGATACTTGTAATTGTATTTTGGGGAGGGAGCGGAGAGAACAAGTAATTGTTGCTTTGGCTTAGATGCTCGAAGCTCCCAGTTTCACCCAGCCACTCGCCAATGGTAAATAGGCTTACCAGTACAGTTTACTTGGCCTTCGAGATGAAGCTTATTATAAGTACTGTTGCGACAAGCTCGATCGCTGCGACAGCCGTTAAGCCTAGGGTGTACTGCCCCGTATTACTCTTGAAGTAAGCAAGCAGTTGTGGGGAAAAATACCCGGCAAGGTTTGCAGCAGAGTTAATGAATGCGATGCCTACAACCAGTGCGCCGGCTGAAAGATAGCGGCTTGGAATCTGCCAGTAGATTGGTAGCGATCCCATGGTTCCGGCTGAGGCTATGGACAACGATATAACCACGCCGGCTGCACTTCCTTGCTCTAGAAAGTGAGCTGTTAGTAATAAGCCAAAGGCGCCGAGTGCAGTAGTCATCGCGATGTTCCATTTTACTCCACATCCACGATCAGAAAAGTAACCACCCCCAACCATGCCAAGCCAACCCCAGGCATAGACTCCCGCCATGACCCAACCCAGTGTTCTGACGTCAGTTACTCCGACTTCACGCACAATGCTAGGGCCGTAGTAAACGAGTGTTGTATTGCTCGCAACGATGCAAAATAGAATCAACGTCAAAATCCAAAATCTGGCGTTGGCTATCGATGCGAAGAAGCGGTGCTCACGAGGTCCAAAATTCTGGGTTTCCTCTGCCAACTCAGTTTCGATGTGAGCTTTCTGTCTGGCGTTCAACCATCGAGCTTTCGAAGGTGAGTCGCAAAGGATAAAGTAAGCTGCGATGCCTGCCATGACAGACGGAAAGCCTTCAACGATAAAGAGCCACTGCCAACCCGAAAGTCCACCAGTGCCATTCAATGTCTCCATCAAATAGGCTGCGATTGGACTGCCGAACATAAGGGAAAGCGCGGAAGCTGACATGAACACTCCTAGCGCTTTACCGCGACGATGCGCCGGCAGCCAATAAGTTAAATAAAGAATTACTCCTGGCTGCAGGCCCGCTTCAAATACTCCCATCAAAAAACGGAGAATATAGAATTCCAGCGGAGAAGTCACCCAAGCCATAAGCACACATATAGCGCCCCAGCCGATGGTGATTCGCATTATGGTTTTTTTGGCCCCAATCTTCTGTAACAAAAGATTGCTTGGTACTTCGAATAGGAAATAGCCGATGAAAAAAATCCCGGCACCCACCCCATAAATAGTATCGGACCACTGTAAATCACTTATCATCGTCAGCTTTGCGAAGCTCACACTTACTCGGTCGATCCAAGCAAGAAACCAAACAAACATTAAAAATGGTATCAATCGCCAGATTACCCGGCTGAACGTACGGTCCCGCTCGGCAATTGTGCTTGTTTGCAATTCTAACTGGGAAGATGAGATTCTAGAGTTCATTCAGTATTCCTCAATCCGTAGAGGCGTGAATTCCAAAAAGTCGAGCCGGGCACGGCAACCATGAAAGCCCAGTGTCAACCATATGAAAACTTCAATTTATGCCCTATTGGTAAGTCTGGCGACGCTGGCTGTCCTAAGGCGTGCTTGGTGCGGAATTAATTATTTAATCCATTAGAAATTTAGAGGCACCACCCGATTTTCTGTTTGTAAATTATAAATATCATTGAGAATTGTCTCAAAAATTGGACGAGCTCAGCGAAAGGGAAAAAGTCCACATCTTCGGCGCGTAAATGCGTCGCCAATCGACCACTTACCTTAATCAGCTGGCGCTCATCATTCTGATCGAATCACCTTTGCCGAGCTGGCCGAGAATGTCGACAGAGAACGGTAAAGTAAATAGGCAATGCCTTCAATGGCCGTATTGGGCCTTCAGCTCTTGAGGTGCAATATCTCAACCACCGCAAAGGCGGCTAGGACTTCACTCGCTTACCTTTCGCTCCTCTGTTCGCCCGGTCCATCTAACGAGTTGACGTGGCAACAGCTGTTCTCTGTCGAGGAATAATGAGACGGAAGGTCCATAAAATGGACAAAAACGACCAATTTCTGAAGCTTTTTTATGCCGCTTTTGACCCGAAAAATGACAAAAATGACATTTTTAAATGACCAATTTTTTCTGAAAAATTCATGAAAATTAAGGGGGTAGATTAATCCAAACTTTCGGAAAATTGCCCTATCCCCCCTACTTTTGTACTCATTCCACAATTACTGGGTCAGCCAAGACTCAACGGTCGCGGAGCCGTGTTCTGCTTTCCATTCTTTCAACGTTTTGTGATTGCCGCCTTTGGTTTCGACGACTTCGCCGGTATGAGGATTCTTGTAAACCTTCACTTGGCGTGGCTTACGGGTGCCAACCTTGGAATCGACGGCGGAAGCGCGACGGCTCGATTGAGGATCTAGCAGGTTGATCACGTTTGGTAGGCTGTAGCCGTACTCGGCCAGCAGTGCACGCAGTTTGGTCTCGAACTCGATTTCTTTCTTGAGGCCTACGTCACCTTTCAGGGCTTCCAGTGCTTGGAGTTGTTCAGCCAAATGCTTTTCAAGCTGACGAAATTCTGCGAGTTTTGACATGTTAATTCTCTATGTTGTTAGTCAACTAACAATACACCAAAAACTACAATTTGAATCTAGGGTCAGGGAGCCCCACGTATGCGAGTCCAGTATCGCGGCCATGTTTGTTCACCCACCAGCGATGTATTGAGGTAAACATCAATCTAATCGACCAGCGCAATGATGCGGGCGACAAGGCGCGTATCTACAGGAAGCATTCATGTCAGCCGCCAAGATTAAGAGATTTAAAGATAGGGAAGGATGAGCCAATAGCAGACGTTGAAAGCTCAGTGCGCACCAACCTGAAATGACATCGCGGTTTAGCATTGATGCCCAGAGACTTTCACTTAGATGGATGCTGGTGGTCACAAGCAGTAAGCTCCCCAACGATCGGCAGCGCAGCATCAATGAGATATTCTTCGGAATCTCGTTCGGCTACGTCGATCAAGCTGCAGCGGCCAATGACCTAGTGGTCGGTCGTATTCCGGTTTCGGGTACCGATACTTGCCTGTAAGCTCCTGAATACCACTTTGTAAATAGGAAAACCTTATGACTATGCCTCACGAGCGTACTAGGGCGGTGATTGCCGCCGGAGTGTTTTTGCGAGAAATTTCGCAAGACAGCACTCTGAACTCTGAGTTGCGTGATATGGCAGATCAAATACTTCGCCACTACCCCAGCAGGAGCGAGGTTTTGATGCAAGGACAATTCGAAGCAGGCTATCCGGAGACATTTGGGGTGTCGCCATTCTTCAGCCCAAGCGCAAGGCTGAAATAGCTACCTAGACGTCTTTCACGAGCCTTCGAAAATGAACATTCGTGGGCGTGAGTGTCGGTTGATGACTATAGGCAATAAGGGCAGATTCCGGCCGATTCCGTTGAAAAAGTCGGCTTCGGTTTCCACGGCAGAAAAGTACGCACCTGAGATTGAAATCTGAGTTTTTGGTAGAAGGTTCAGGACTCAGATTTCACGTAGCAGCGTGCAAAAGAGGTGTTTTCACCCATCAATGTTCGAGCGTTTTGGGAAAACCGACTTTTTCAACAGAATCGGCCGACTGCTGCCCGTCACGAAGGGCAACAATCGACCCACTGCAACGGCAATCAACCACGAATCAAAAGTAATACCCAATATTGATATTGGTCCGGTAGTACCACTGATTACTGCCGACCGAACTTGTATTGGTAAACCCTGTACCGTTTTCCGCGCCGCCATAGGGGTTGGCGTTTTTCGCCCAGGTCAGATCGACCCACGCCATGATCGGCATCGCCAGGAACTGTGCGCCCACGGTGTACATTTGCGAGTCGTCCCAACTGCTCTCGTCCTTCATCATGCGGCTGTAGTCGTTGTACAGCTTGATTTTCTTCAAGGGTCCCAGTTTCGGCGTAGGGATGTCGTAGCTGACGTTCAGCGAAGCGATGGTGGCTTTGGCGGCAATCAGGTAAGCGGACGTCAGCCCGTTGCTGCCCATCAGAATTGAATTGTCACTGATGCCGGCCGGGTTTTTCGGGTCGTACTCGTAGCGAATGCCCTGGGTGCTGACGGTCCACTGGCCGGCGTTGATGATGGCGTGGACCCCGCCGGCCCAATAGTCGCCGTCGTCCTTGGTGGTGGCGTTATAGAGCTGGGCGGTGGCCAGCGATGCGCCGATTTCGGTTTTCCAGCCATCGTTGACAAAGGTCCGCGCGACGCGGGCGTTGAGCTGGTTGTGCTTCTCGTTATCCTGGCGCGACTGGGTGAAGGGAATGGCATTGTCCTTGAGGTCTGCGTAGCGCCCGACTTCCGGCGAGTAGCGAATGTCGGACGGCAACATGCGCGGGAAGTAGCCCAGTTGCAGGTCCCAGTCCTTGTCCTTGTAGCTGTATTTCAAACCGGTACCGGCGCTGACGCCGTAACCCATGAAGAAGGGCAGGTGATAGCTCCAGCCAAATTGCGGGTAGGGTTCCAGCCCGAACGGTTTGAACGGCGCACCCACTTGCAGATTGGAATTGCTGTTCAGGCGATAGCCAACGAAGCCGCGATCGATAGAGCGTTTACCGTCGTCCTGGAACCAGTAGCCGACATCACTGTAGAGGTTCTTGTAAGTCGCTTGCACATCGATACGGAAGGTGTCAAACAGAAACCGGCCGTTGTTTTCAGTGGTGTCCCAGTGCTCGTCGCGGTAATTGGTGCGCAAGGCGCCGCCAATGTCCAGGCTGCTTTGGCCGTCTTCGCTACGCCAGGCGATATGCGGAAACGGCTTCTTGCCGGTGGTCGAAGTCACGGGGGCGGCAGGACCGGGTTCGCCTGCGAAGCTGAGGCAACTGCTCATCATCAGTCCCAGACCTATAACGTAATTCTTCATGCTGACTTCCCCTGCGATGTTGAGCGCTACAAAGTGATCGGCAACACTTTCCCGCTTGCCTTGGAAGGGGCAACAAAAGGAAGGCCTCATGTGTTGCTGTTATGCAGTGCGATTTTGTTTTGATTGTTTCGTAGGTAATACGGCGTCTGACCTATGTATCTGATAGGGATAGAGCAGAAAACATGCCAGTCCGCACTTGCGCTGCTGGTCGGTAATAAATCCAGTAAAAACAATTGTTTATATGGGAAACGCATTTTTGCGTATAGCCTGCGAAACAGGGCAGTCAGGGGGTAACGAAACTGCACATTATCTGTGCGGCCTTACTTCACGCGCATAAAAAAGGCCGACTAATAAGTCGGCCTGTTTAATGGATGAAATAGAGCAAAGTGTCACAGATCGAGTACCAAACGCCGACTCTTGCATCCCGATACACATACCATCATGGATTTATTCGCGGCACGTTCGGCTTTTGTCAGCACCCCGTCACGATGGTCTATATCACCTTCCAGGACGCGTGTTTCGCACGAACCGCACACACCCTCGCGACAGCTGTGCTCAATGTCACACCCCGCCTCAAGCAGCACATCGAGCAAGCTCAGTCCCGGCTCGATGGACATTGTCTTGCCGGACTTTTTCAACTCGACGATGTAACTGCTCTGCGCGTCTTCGGACGGCGGCAGTTCAGCCGCGGCAAAACGTTCGATATGCGCATGGGGATAGCCGAGGCCTTCGCAGGTGCTTTCGAAGGCATCGAGCATCGGCGTCGGACCGCAGCAATAAAAGTGCGTATCGTCGGGCTGGCCGGCCAGATAGGTGCTCAGGTCCGGCGGCATACCTTTTTCGTCGTTGAAGTGGTAGACGACTTTGGCGCTCAGGCCGCTGAGTTCTTCCACCAGCGCGGCTTCCTGACGCGAACGGGCGCAATAGATCAACTCGGCGGATTTTCCCTGTGCCAGCAGTTGGCGGAACATGCAATAGATCGGCGTGATGCCGATACCGCCGGCCACCAGCACGCTGTGCCTGGCGCTAAGGTCGAGCTGGAAATTGTTGCGCGGCGACGAGATCGGCAGTTGCATGCCGACCCGCAATTGCCCGTGCACATATTCCGATCCGCCACGGCTGTTGCGATCACGCAGGATGCCGACCACATAGCGGTCACGATCGCTCGGCGAGTTGAGCAGCGAGTAGCTGCGTACCTGGCCGTTGGGCAGATGCAGATCGATATGCGAGCCGGCCTCGAACGGGGCGAACACGGTGTCGCCATAGGGCCGTAACTCGACGCTGATGATGCCTTCGGCTTCGTAGCGCAAGGTGTGCACGAGCGCGGTGATGGGGGAGGAATGGGACATCGGTCACCTCTTTTCGACAGTTCGCAAATCGACACACACGTCGGCCTGAACAGGATGCACGATCAGGTTCATGACAACTGCTTCGCGTCGATCAGCTCCAGTTGGGCCTTGGCTGCGTTTTTCAGGTAGCGACGCAGGCGCACCACACCGAGGTCATGCTGGTAGAGGTTTTCCCGCTGGTTGGCGTCAGGTTCCATGAATTCGAGCAGCACCCGATCCTGTTCCAGCACTGCCCAGTGACGGGCTTCCAGACGGTTCTTGTAGAGGAAGCGCCAGGTGTCGCGCTGCCAGCCGATCAGTGGCCGGCAACGCCAGTGAAACACGGCCGACAGGGAAGTGCTGCTCGGCGTGTAGCTGCCGATGATGGTGAAGTTGCCGCCCGGGCCGCCGGTTTTCGGATAGGGGATTTCCAGGCGTAGCCAGTGGCAGCTGTCGTCCATGAATTCGGTCCAGTCGAAGTTCACCCCGCGCTGGCCTTCCTTCTCGAAGAAGAAACCTTTGTCGGTGTCGCGGGTGACGAACTTGGCGGTAGCTTCGCCTTCGCTCATGGAGTGCGACATCTTGTGCAGGTAGGTGCCGTGCATTGGGTCCATGACATTGTCGATGACGTAGCGGTAGTCGCCTTTCCACTCGGCGTAGCAAACGAAGCTGCTCCACTCAGGCGACGTCAGTTGCTCGGGCAGCACCAGTTCCGGTGGATTTTCAACGTGCGGTTCGGCAGCGTTGTAGAGAAAGATCGCGCCGGCGGCTTCACGGGTGTGGAACATCCGGGTCGGGCGGCTGCCTTCGAGTTTGCAACCGGGGCTGCCGGGAACCTTGGTGACCGTTCCGTCGCAGCGCACTTCGACGCCGTGATAAGGGCATTGCAGACGATCGCCCAATACCGGGCCCTGGGATAGCGGCGCGCCGCGATGAGGACAATGATCTTCCAGGGCATGCACGCTGCCGTCATTGTCACGCCACAAGGCAATCTTGTAGCCCAGTCGACGGATCGACACCGGCTTCTCGCCCAGTTGGTCACTAGGCAGGACTGGGAACCAAAAGTTCTTCAAGCCATTTGCCAGGAGGTTTTCTACAGGATCGACGGTTGTGTTCATGTTCATTTCTTATTTACCTCCGGCGGGTCATTCGCCCAGCCGAGCCATCAGGGTTTTATAAGCGTCTGGTGTCCACTCACCGGTGGTCAGCGGGCAGGGCGGCCCGACCAGGTTCAGGTGCGCGAGCAACTCGGGCAACTCGGTGACGCCATTGCCAAAGGCGCGCTCGATGGAGTCGCCGAGCAAATCCTCGAACTGGGTGTTGGGGCGTTTACGGGCCTGATGAGGCTCCAGGTAGGGTTCGTTTTTTCTCATCTCATTGACCTCCATTGCGTACCCGTTCGCGGATCATTTCGCGCACGGGAATAAAGTCGTATGTCGGGAACACTTCAGTGCTGAACACACCCCAGGCCGAGCGTTCGAGCTCGACGTTGAGGGTCGGCAGCAGGCTGGGTGGCAAGCGCAGGGTGCCGATCTGGCCCAGGCCCATGGCCACGGTCCAGGACACCACTTCGACGCCCTGCGGGGGAAACCGCTCCCACCAATCCTGCTGCTTCATGTGCCGCTGAATATCTCCCAGGTTCTTCGATTGGTCGTGCTTGAGCAGTACGGTGACCAGCAAGGATTCGCTCATGCTCAAGCCACGTTCGGCATGGGCACGGCCCAGGCGTCATAGCCGTAGACCCAGTCGGCGTTGCCGCCATCCTTGAGCCATTGATTGCCGCGCGAACCGATCTGGATCTGACTGGTGCGCTGCAACCGAGCCTGCTCATAAGCCTGCAGGGCATCGGCAATCTCGGCAGTCCGGGTCAGGTCTTGCAGCTGACGTGCAAGCACCACGGCGTCCTCGATCGCCTGGCCAGCGCCTTGTGCCATGAACGGCATCATTGGGTGGCAGGCGTCGCCCAACAGTGTCATTGCACCCTTGGACCAGAACGGCAACGGATCGCGCTCGTACAGCGCCGTCTTGAGCACCTCGCTGCAGGCATCGAGCAGTGCCCGGGCATCCGCATGGAAATCCTGATAGTGACTGCGCAATTCATCGGCATCGCCCGCGCTGGTCCAGGATTCTTCGTGCCAGCTGTCCTGGGCGGTGGTGGCGAAAATGAAGATGTCCCGGCCCTGATTCAGCGGAAAAGTGACGATCTGGCTTTGTGGCGTCGGGCCCCACCATTTGGTAAATGCCTGGATGTTCGGCACGTGCGCCACGCGCTCAGTCGGTACGACCGCACGGTAGGCGACCACGCCGGTAAAGCGCGGCTGCTCGTCTCTGAACAGCGCGTTGCGCACCACCGAATGAATGCCGTCGGCGCCGATCAACAGATCGGTCACGTGGCGGCTGCCATCCTTGAAGCTCAGTTCGATTCCGTCGGTGGTTTGCAACACCCGTTCCGCGCGCTTACCAAACTGCACCTGGGCTTGGGGGAACACCACCGCCAGGGCTGCCAGCAAGTCGGCGCGGTGAATGGTCAGTTGCGGCGCGCCGTACTTCTGCTCGGCGGCGTCGGACATTTCCAGGCGCGAAGTTTCCTCGCCGCTGTCCCACATCCGGCTGATTCGGTGGGTCGGGCGAGCAGCGGGAATGCGCACCGCGGCACCTACGCCCAAACCGTCCAGGGCACGCACGGCGTTCGGCGTCAGGTTGATGTCGGCACCCACCCGCAGGAAGGCTTTCGACTGTTCGAACAGGGTAACGTTATGGCCCGCACGGTGCAGGGCGATGGCGGCGGTCAGGCCACCGATGCCGGCGCCGGCAATGGCGATATTCAACGAAGACATGGACGACTCCTGCTCAGGGTTTTGGCTTGTCGGTGAGGAATTTGCCTTGCGGCGCTTCCACGTTGTGCTGGCGTCGAGTGTTGCCATCGATGCCGCCGGCGATCGCCCATTCGGCGAAGACCGTGGGGCCAGGTTCGAAGGTGCGTGGCTCCCATTCGCCGGTCAGTTGATCCTCGTCGGCGTAATACTCGACCAGCGCGCCGGCAGGGTTCTTGAAGTACCAAAAGAACGCCGAAGACACAGGGTGCCGACCAGGGCCGATTTCCGTGGCCCAGCCACTGCGGGAAATGTGCATGCCACCGCCGAACACCTCGTGCACATCGCGCACAGTGAAGGCGACGTGGTTCAGGCCGGCGCGAGGGGCGGGCAGTTGCAACATGAACAGGTCGTGGTGACCACCTTCTTCGGCAGTGCGCAGAAATGCGCCACGATCCGGATAGCGATCCGAGGCCTGGAAACCGAAGCGCTCGTGATAGAACGCTTCACAGGCATTCACGTCCTTGACGAAAAACACCACATGCCCGACCTCTATGGGTGTGGCGCGTTCGTAGACGGGCGCAGCCTTGTTGATCCGGCCTTTGGTTTGCCAGGTGTTATGGCCGCTGCACTCGATCTGCAATTCGCGCTTGCGGGTCACTTGCAGGCGGATCGCCAGGCCATTGGGGTCGGTGCAACCGATACGGCCGTTCACTTCGATGAAGTCCGGATCGTTGGCGATACGCTCGCTGTAAAGCTTCAGGTCAGCGTCGCTTTCGACGCCCCAGACCACTTCGCGAACGGTCGAACCGGGTTCGATGGCCGGCGGCAGGCCAGCCTTGTTGATGTCGGCGAGCACCACGCGGCAGCCATTGAGGGTTTCGAAGATCACCTCGTCAGGTTGTTCACTGACTTTGCTCAGACCCCAGTCGCTGAAAAACCGCGTGCTGGTCTCGAGATCCTCGACACCGTAGGTGACTTCATCAATGCCTAAAACGCTCATAACCCTACCTCTCGTTGCACTCCGGCCCAGGCCAGTGGCTGTTCATTCGTGCCCCAATAGAGGCTTTTCTGTTCCATGTACTGCAGGATGCCAAGGCGACCTTTTTCGCGGCCCAGGCCGCTGTCGCGCCAGCCACCGAACGGGGTGGAAATCGAGAACTGTTTGTAAGTGTTGATCCACACCGTACCGGCCTGGATTCTTCGACCCAGCGCCCAGGCGCGTTTGTAGTCGCGGGTCCAGATACCGGCGGCGAGGGCGTACAAGCTGTCGTTGGCCTGTTCCAGCAATTGCGCTTCGTCGTCGAACGGCATGGCCACCAGCACCGGACCGAAGATTTCTTCCTGACACACCTGCTGGCGGTTGTTCAAACCTTCGAGGATGGTCGGCGGATAGTAGTAACCCTGGTCGTAGACACCGCCGTTTGGACGCTGGCCACCGAGCAGCAGACGTCCGCCTTCGGCCAGCCCGAGTGCCACATAGCGCTCCACCGACTCACGGTGAGCGGCGCTGATCAGCGGGCCCATTTGCGTACTCTCGTCCGCCGGATCACCGACACGCAGTTCGGCTGCTGCTGCCACCAGGCGTGCCATGAACGGCTCGTACAGTGCGCGGGCGACGAACAGCCGCGAGCCGGCGATGCAGGCTTCGCCCGAAGAACTGAAAATGCCGTACAACACACCGGCCACCGCGTGGTCGAGGTCGGCGTCTTCCAGAACGATGGTCGGCGATTTACCGCCCAGTTCCAGCGACACGGGCATCATCTTGTCGGCCGCGATGTGGGCAATGTGTTTGCCGGTTTTGGTGCCGCCGGTGAACGACACGCGCTTGACCAGCGGGTGACGGGTCAGTGCATCGCCGAGCAGCGAACCCTTGCCCGGCAGCACGCTGAGCAAGCCTTTTGGCAACCCGGCGTCTTCGCAGATGCGTGCCAGTTGCAAGGCCATCAGCGGCGTAATTTCCGCCGGCTTGATCACAACCGCGTTGCCAGCAGCCAGCGCTGGAGCGACCTTCTGCGCTTCGCTTGCTATCGGCGAGTTCCAAGGGGTAATCGCGGCAATCACGCCCATCGGCTCGTAAACGCTCATGCTGACGAAGTCACCACGGGACGGCGTGATGGTTTCTTCGAGGGTTTCACAGGCCGAGGCGAAGAACTGGAACGTGCCGGCGGCGCTGGCGACCAGGGCGCGAGTTTCATTGATCGGTTTGCCATTGTCCTGGCGCTGCAACTGCGCCAGTTCTTCGCTGCGCACGCGGATCAGCTCGGCAATGCGGTACAGCACGGTGGCGCGTTCATGGGGTTTGCGTTGCGCCCAGCCGCTGTGCAAAAACGCCTGATGCGCGCCTTGCACGGCGTCTTCAACGTCTTCGACGCTGGCGGCATTGAGCCAGGCAACCGTTTCACCAGTGGCGGGGTAGCGGGTGGCATAGCGCTCGCCGCGACCCAGGCGCCAGTCGCCGGCAATGCAGATCGGTAAAGTCTGTTCGAGAGTCATGGGCTGTCCCTTAAATCGAAATCGCGTGAGCGTGGTTGCCCAAGGCGCGGACCACGCTGTAAACGGTCAGCGCCGACGTTTTCGGGTTGGCCAGCAGCGGTTTGCCACGCAGGCTCAGTTCGAACCCGCCAAAGGCGCCACGGGCTTCGAAGTGATGGACGTTCTCCTCGCTCAGCGGGTCGGCGATCAGGGTCACATGGGTGCGATCCAGGCCGAGACCGGCCAGCGACAAGGTTGCCGCTACGTTGGCGTTCTTCGGGTAGAGGTGCGCCGCTTCACGGGCACTGCCCTGAAAAATCACCGTGGCTTCGGTGATGCTGTCCAGGTCACAGACCAGCTCACCGGGAGTGTTTTTCCAGGCGCGAGCCGGTTTGCGTCCGGTGTAATTGACCGAATCGAGCCCCCCGACCTTGGCCGCCGACAACGCATCGATGCCGCCGATGGCGCCGGGCAGCAATTCGATACGGGTCTGGCCGCGTTCGGCTGCCGCTTCCAGGCGTTCCACCAGGCCGACTTCGGACAGCGCGCCGACCGATACGATCAGACAGGCAATGCCACGTTCCAGCGCCGGCAACACATGCTCTTCGATGGCTTTGTGACCAGCACACTCGACCAGCAGGTCGGGGCGCGCGTCGGCCGGTAGCGTCGTCAGCACTTGCGGTGGCTGTTTGAAACTGGCCAGCCGCTGGCGTACCAGCTCTTCGGAACCGGCCGAGACGATGACGTAGTCGACGCGCAGCTGCGGGTCTTTCTCCAGCAACTCAAGCACGCCGACGCCAATCGCGCCGCAGCCGATCATGGTGATATGCAACATGACGAAGTCCTCAGGCGGTGGCTTTCTGCGCTTTGGTTTCGCTGTTGGGCGGACCGGCAAACTGGGTGGCGAAGCTGCCAACACTGAGCATGTCGACTTCCAGCAGGAACGGTCCGGGTTGCGCCAGCGCGCCGTCGACGACCTTGCCGAAATCCTTCAGGTCGGTGACCAGGCCGTGGCGCAGGTTCAGCGATTCGGCAAGTTTGGAATAATCCGGGGTGTGCAGGTCGACGTAGCAGTGACGGCTGCCGTACACCGCGTCCTGGATGTTGCGGATCACGCCGTAGCGCTGATCGTTCATCAGCAGGATCACTACGTTGGCGTTCTCTTGCACCAGCGTCGCCAGTTCACCGAGGTTGAGAATGAAACCGCCGTCACCGGCCAGGGCGAACACCTTGCGCTCAGGCGCGGTTTCCGCCGCCGCGACTGCCGCGCCGATACCCATCGACAAACCCTGGCCAATGCCACCGCCCAATGCATGCACGCCTGCACGCGGGTGGAACAGCGTCAGCAGGCGATTACCCCAGATGCTGTTGGACAGCGTGACGTCGCGCACCCAGGAGAAATTGCGCCCTGTGAGGGCTTGCAGCTGTTCGACCATGGCCGAGTACGGACCGAGATCGGCAATCAGTTGCGTGCGGGATTTTTCACGCACTTGCTTGAGCTCGGCGAGGAACGTCGGGTCGATTTGCAGACGACCTTCCAGACGATTCGCCAGACCTTCCAGCGCCAGTGCCGAATCACCGCAGATGAACAATTCGCTGTTGTAGCTGCGACCTTCGATGGCCGGGTTGGCGTCGATGCGCAAGGTGTTGCGGGGCAGCTTCAGCGCGTATTTGAACGTCTCGTTGCTGCGCAGACGGGAGCCGGCGATCAGCAGGGCGTCGCAGCGTTGCAGGAATTGTTCGACCAGTTTGTTTTGTGAGAATGCACCGAGGCAGCGCTCGTCATCTTCGTTGACCACGCCGCGACCTTGGGTCGAGGTGATCACACCGACGCCCATGTCCAGCAGGCGTTTGACTTGCGGGCCAGCGTGGCGCGCGCCGCCGCCGAGCCACAACAGGGGACGGGTGGCCGTGGCCAGTCGCTCGGCCACCAGGTCCAGCGCTTCAGGTGCGGGCACGGCAACTGGAACCGGCAGCGGAGAGAGGTCGCTCGGCATTGGGATGAAGGTCGACTGGATGTCGATCGGGATTTCCACGCTGACCGGCCCGGTCGGTGCGGTCAAAGCGGTTTGCACCGCCAGCTTCATCGTGCTGAGTGCGGTTTCGACGCTGCGCACGCGGAACGCCGCCTTCGACACAGCCTTAAGCATGGTCAGCTGATCGCGGGCTTCGTGAATGTAAGCGAATTCCTGATCCAGGTACGGCGTTTCGATTTGCCCGGTAATGTGCAGCAGCGGCGTGCCAGCGGTCAGCGCTTCGACCATCGCGCCGGCGGCGTTACCGGCTGCGGTGCCGGTGGATGTCAGGCAAACGCCCAGGCCACCGGTGGTGCGGGCATAGGCGTCAGCCATGTTGGTGGCGCCAGCCTCACCGCGGGCCATGACGAAACGGATGTTGCCGCGCACGGCGAACGCATCGAGGATCGGCATGTTGTGGATCGAAATCACGCCGAACGCGGCTTTGACGTCGCACTGTTCTAGAAACGCGGTGATGGCAGCGCCAACGGTGACAGTATTTTCATTACGCATGGCGGGACAGGCCTCCAGAAACATCGATATGGCTGCCCGTGGTGTAAGCCGACAGAGGCGAGGCCAGAAACAGGATCGCGCGGGCCGCTTCAATCGGCAGGCCGAGGCGCCCCAAGGGAATGTGTTTGCGTTGTGCGAGTTGGGTGGTCCATTGGCTCCAGTCCAGGTCACGCTCTTCGCGGGCTTCGAAACGGCGGCGCCATTGCCCGGACTCGACCAGGCCAATGAGAATGCCATTGACCCGAATGCCGTCATCGGCAAATTCGGTGGCCATCGAGCGCACCAGGTTCATCACCCCTGCACGGGCGGCTGAAGTGGCGACCATGTGCGGTTCCGGCTGGCTGGCCAGCAATGAGTTGACGCAGACGATGGCCGCATTCCGTTCACCTTGCAGCTGTGCCTTGAAGGCGCGGACCGGATTGATCACCGAGAAGAATTTCAGGTTCAGCTCTTCGGTCCAGGCGCTGTCCGTGGTGTCTGCGAATGTCGAGACCCGACCTTGCCCGGCGTTGTTGATCAGCACGCTGGCCGGCCCCAATGCAGCAAGGCTGGCGGCGGCAAAGGCGTTGACCGAGTCGGCGTCAAGGACGTTGCAGACCTGAGCCAGCAACCGCGCCTCGGGAAAACGTCGACGTAACTTGTCTTCAGCGCTGCGCAGACGGTCTTCGTCGCGACCGCAGAAGGCCACGGCTGCGCCGGCTTCGAGCAACAGCTCAACACAGGCCAGGCCAATCCCCGAAGAACCACCGGTAACAATCGCGGTATTGTTTTGCAGTTGATAGAGACTCATCTCAATCCCTCATCAGAGCCGTAACGCGGTTTTGTCCGTCGTGGCTGGCAGCACTGTTGTAGTCGAGCAACCGCGACAGTTCGTCGGCGCTGCGACGTACTTGCAGGAGCATTTCGTTGAAGTTGATGTGCACGATCTGAGTGGTAGGAATCGTCACACCCAGAGCGGCAACGATTTTTCCGGATTGATCGCGCACCGGCGCAGCGATGGTCGATATGGTCGACTCGAAGAAGCCTTCACTGCTGACAAAGCCGCGCTGACGATCGGCCTGAACCATGTCAAACAGCTCCAGCACGGTTTTCGGTGTACCGGGAGAGAACTGTTCCAGGTGATCTTCCGGGTACAGCTCACGCAATTCGGCGAGCGACAGGTCTTCTAGCAGGATGCGCCCCAGGACGGTGGCGTGGGCGGGCAGGCGAGTGCCGACAGTCACGGCGCTGGAGAACACCGACGGGGGCGAGACTTTGGCCACGTAGACGATCGAGCGACCATCACGTACCACCAGATTGCTCGGGTAGTTGAGGCGGTCGCACAAGCGGGCCAGCAACGGCTGACCGAGTTCGGTCAGTTCCAGCGAGGCCAGATATTCGAAGCCCAGGCGCAGCACCGACATGCCGAGGCGGTATTCATTGCCGTTGCGGGTGACGAAGCCCATGGTTTCCAGCGTGGTCAGGAGACGAAAAATCGTCGAACGCGGTAGCGCCAGACGTCGTGCCAGCTCCGGTGCGGTCAGCGTACGGTTGCGCCGGCTGAACTCGCAAAGCAGTAGCAGGCCGCGCTCCAGGCCCGGCACGATGTATTTGTCCTGAGCGTCCTTCAGCAGATCTGAATCGGTCATAGCGATGCACCTGTCAGGGAATCTTTGATAGCGAAGGCCAGACGGCCCGCTACTACACAAGGTTGTTCGATGGGGCTGGCGTGCCCGGCATCGGCAATAAGGTTGAATGTGCCGCCCAGAGCGTTGGCCAGAGTCAGGCAGCTTTCGGGTGAGGTGATGCCGTCGGCTTCACCGCAATGCACTTCGCAAGGCATCGACAGCGGCGCATGCCGCAGCAAGTCTTCGCCGCACAGCAGTTCTATGGCCTGGCGGTAGCCGTCGGTGTTGAGCCGCGCCATGTTCCACTGCACCCAGGCCTGAGCTTTCGGGCTGGCTGCAGGGGAGAGCATGTAGGGGCTGCGTTGTTCGGCCATGTGATGAATGCCCAGCTGTTCCAGGGCGTGCAGACGTTTGCTGCGCACTTCCTGGCGCTGCGAGGCGCGCGATGGATGACCGTAGCCTTGCGTCGGGCTGATCAATACCAGCCGACTGATTCGCTGTTGCTGCACGCCGCTGGCGAACGCGACGGCGGTGATGGCCCCGAGCGAGTGCCCCACCAGCACGCAGCGCTGGATACCCAGGGCGTCAAGCATCTGCAGCAGCCGCTCGGCATAATCCGAAGCATCCGGAGCCAGGGCTCGCAGCGGCGAGGAGTCGCCGTAGCCGGGCGCGTCCCAGGCGATCACCCGGGCGCTGCGGCCAAGCTCCTGCGCCAACTCCAGCCACGACGCCGAGCCAGAGCCGATCCCGTGCAACAACACGATGGCCGGCCCGCTTCCGCATTCGCGAAAGGCCTGGCGCGCACCTGCGATCTCAAGCAGGCGCTGCGGGAAGTGCAGAGTCAGCTGTGCCTGAAGATCGGCGGTGAGCGACGGAGCGCGATTATCGATGGCGTGCGACATGGGCTTATCCGCGCTTGATTGAGGCCAGGGGGTGTTCTGGCGGGTAGGTCGGAGTCAGGGGTTTTTTCGCACCGAGCATCACGCACATCAGTGCGTCCTCATCGCCGATGTTGATCTCTTCGCGGTATACGCCGGGCGGCACGGAAATCACATCGCGGTCGGTGAGGATGGTTTCGAAACGCTCGCCGTCCTTTTCGATAATCACTTTGAGTTTGCCGCGCAGTACGAAGAACACTTCTTCAACGTCGGTGTGCAGGTGCGGCGGACCTTCATGACCGGCCGGAATCACCATGGTCGAAAACGTGAAATTCTCCGACGGGATAGTATTCATGTCCGAGGTCACGCCGGTGCCACCGGTGCCGATGTAGCGCATTTGCGCGCGGCGGAATTTCGGGTCGTAGTCGGCCTGGAATTTCAAGGCGTTCCAGTCGTACTTGCGGGTTTCATAGCGGGCGATGCGGGTTTTCATCCAGCTTTCGAGATCGCTGCCGGCAGGCTGCTCCCAGCTTTTCGGGGTGTCTTGCTGTGCATTCAGGTTTGCAGAAAGGTCGGTCATGGCAGTCTCCAGTATCAAGGCATGACGAACCCGCCGTTGACCGGCAAGGTTTGTCCAGTAATAAAGCGGGCGAGGTCGGACAGCGCGAACAGCACGGCACCGCTGACGTCTTCGGGAAGTTGCGGGCGTTGAATGGCGCGTTGATCGTTGTACAAACGGTGACGGGCTTCAGGCACATACGCCGTGGCCTCGACCAGCACCAGGCCAGGTGCGATAGCGTTGACCGTGATGTTGTCAGTCCCCAGTTCGCGAGCCAGGCTGCGGGTCATGGCGATGATTGCGCCCTTGCTCGCGACATACGCCAGCAGGTTCGGCGCGCCCCACAGTGGCGTGTCGGAGGCCAGGTTGACGATGGCGCCATGATCGCTGGCGCGCAGGGCCGGCAGACAGGCCTTGGTCATCAACCAGGTGCCGCGCACGTTGACCTGCATCACCTGATCCCAGGTGTCCAGGCTCAGCTCTTCGCAGGTCTTGCCGCCGGAATTGGTGATCGAGGCATTGTTCACCAGTCCGTCGAGCCCGCCGAGCAAACGGAGGGTTTGCGCAATGCAGGTGTCAATTGAATCCGGTTGCGCCAGGTCGACCGTCACGCCATGCACGGTCAGGCCTTCAGCGATCAGTTCGGCGGCCGATTGCTGCACGCGTTCAGCGAGAATGTCGGCGATGACCACGCGGGCACCGGCCCGGCCGATGGCCTGGGCAAAGGCGTAGCCCAATCCACGGGCGCCACCGGTGACCAGCACGCGACGGCCTTCGAGCAAGCGATTGAAGGTCGTCATCATTGGGTGCTCAGCATGGCTTTGGGCAGGTAGTGCAGGACGCGTTTTTCGGTCCAGACCACCGCGCCGTAAGCGAGTACACCGATCAGCGTGAGCATGACAATGGCCACGAACACGCCAGCGGTATTGCCCTGGCCTTCGGCATCGACCAGCAGGAAACCCAGCCCCTGGTTGCCGCCAACCAGTTCACCGACGGTGACGCCGATGACGGCCAGGGTCGAAGCAATGCGCAGACCGGAGAACAGCGCGGCCATGGCCGAGGGAAATTCCACCAGGCGAAAGATCTGCCAGCGGCTGGCGTTCATGGTTCGCACGAGGTTGATCATGTCCGGGTCAACGGTGCGGATGGCCGACAGCACGTTGATCATTACCGGGAAGAACACGATCAGGATGGCGATCAGGATCTTCGGGTAAATGGTGTAGCCCAGCCACATGACAAACAGCGGAGCAAAGGCGACTTTCGGGGCAATCTGCAACGAGAGGATGTACGGCGACAGCATGGCCTCGGCGGCGGGCGAAAGCCCCAGTGACACACCGATCATTACGCCGAGCAGTGCGCCCAGGCCGAAGCCGACAATGATTTCGAAAGCGGTAATCAGGGTGTGTTGCCACAGGTTGCCGGAGTGCCACATCACCAGGCTTTCCTGGGCCACGCGGCTCAGTGGCGGCATGACGAATTCAGGCATGCCAAGCAATCCAGGACCCCACTGCCAGAGCACCAGGAACAGGATCAGCAGGGCGACGCTGCCGAGCATGGAGTTATTGAGGTTTTTCATCGTGTCGTTACCTTGTTGTCACTGGCCGTCATTGCGCGGCTGTTTGGGTGTCGATGAACTGGTTGGTGTACAGGTCGTCGAGCTTGGGCTCCTGGGTCACGATGCCTTCGCTGACATAGAACTGACGGACCGCTTCGAGTCGCGCCGGATCGATGCGGCCCAATACGGTCTGGTTGGCGTAGACATGCTCGACGTAGAGCTTGAAGATTTTCTCCAGCGAATCTTCCTTGCCGGCATAGGCGGGAACGGCCTTGGCAAAGGTCACTGCGGCAGCTCGAGGGTCGGCAATGATGTCGCGCATGCCCTGCAGCGTTGCCTGGACCGCGCCGCGAACGATAGCCGGGTGGTTCTTGATGGCGTCATCGGAGGCGAGGATCGACTGGGCCATGCTTTCGAAAATCTGCGATTGCGGTATCAGCTTGATCTTCAACCCGGCTTCTTCGGCGTTGACCACCCAATCCGGCACACCGGCCATCGCCTCGGCTTTGTTGGCCGAGAACAATTGCCAGACACCCGATGGGCCGGCCGCCTGGATATTCACATCGTTTTTGCTCAGGCCGGCTTTACGCAGCGAGGCGAGCAGGGCGTAGTAGGTGGTGTCCGAGTAGGACATCACCGTCATGGTTTTGCCCTTGAGATCGCTGATCGAATTGATGTTTTGCGCCGCATTGGTGGCAATCATGGTCACGCCGCCGGCACCGAGCACTGCCACCGCGCGCACCGGAATCCCGTTGGCCCGCACCACGATAGGGGTATCACCGAGGGCACCGCCGAGCATGGCGTTACCGGCGCCGATCTGTTTTGCCACGTCCACGCCGCCCTTGGCGGCGATGAAGGTCATGTTCAGGTTTTGCGCGGCGTAGTAGCCCTTCTGCTGCGCAATGATCCATGGAGCGAACGCCGGCAGGTTCGGTGGTGCCGGCAGCAGGTAAGTCACGTCGGTCGACTGCGCCTGGGCTGCGAAAGCCATGCCCAGGCCGAGCGCGATGCCGGTGACCTGGCTGAAGCGTTGAAACAGGGACTTGAACATGCGTACTCCTCAATCGGTTGCTGGCTACACAGGCGTGATCAATGCAGTTCGGTGTTTTCGCTGACTTGCAGCAACTCCATCAGGCGACCGACCAGCGGGCCGATCTCAGGCAGCTTGCGGCGCTCCAGCGGGTTGTCGCGAAACGGCAGGTCAATGTTGATTTCTTCGATGATGGTGCCGGGGCGGGCGCTCATGACCAACAGCCGGTCAGACATGGCGATGCCTTCGATCAGGTCATGGGTAATGAACAGCGCGGTTTTCTTTTCATCGAACAGCATTCGCGCCATGTCCTGTTGCAGGATCATCTTGGTCTGCGCATCCAGCGCCGAGAACGGCTCGTCGAGGAACAGCACTTGCGGGTCGATTGCCAAGGTCCTGGCCAACGCAGCGCGCTGACGCATACCTCCCGATAGCTGGAACGGGTAATGGTCGGCAAAGCCTTGCAGGTGGCAACGATCAAGCAGATCTTTGGCCACGGCCTGACGTTTGGCGGCCGCTACACCTTGTATTTCCAGGCCAAGTTCAACGTTGCGGCGAATACTGCGCCAAGGCATCAACAGGTCTTTTTGCAGCATGAATGCGACCTGACGGACTGGCCCGGTGACCGCTTCACCGCCGACGAACACTTCGCCTTCAGAAGGGCGGTAGAGGCCGGAACCCATATTGAGGATGGTGCTTTTGCCGCAACCGGAAGGGCCGATGATCGACACCACTTCACCACGGCGAATCTTGAAGTTGACCCCGCGAATGGCGAACGGCGCTTCGGGCTTGCCCTTGGCCGGGAAACATTTACCGACATTGCGAAATTCAATTTCAGTTGGCTCCAGGTCTTCCTTGGGAGCGGGCTTGTTCCATTGAGGGGCGAGGGCGTACATCTCTTTCACAGCCATTGGGAAGGGTCTCTGGTCTGTTTTATAGGTGATACGGTGTTTAGTGCATGAACAATGCCAGCGCGTGATCAGGTCGCAACATTGTTTGAAAGTCTTTTAAAATTAATAAGTTAAGTAATACGTTCAAATTTAGTGGCGTTTTATATATGAAACGTTATTTCTTATATGGCACGAAATTGCACATCGATCGTGCGAGGCTCAGGAATTTACAAGAAGGCGGGGCTGTTTCAGGTAACGCTGAGGGCGGGAAAATGACGAATTTGTTTCAAATGTGGAACGAAGTCTGCTGGAGGAAAAAACGGGGCCCCGTCAGGCGCCCGCAATTGGCCGAGAGTGTGTAAAAACGTCTGCGCGAACCCTTGCTATGATTTCTGAGGATTTCATCGCAGGGATCGCCCATGGAGGGCGTTATCCAAGGTGAAAGTCGAGGCCAAGGCACCTTGCTTCCCCAGAGCCTCGAAGATTACGTCAGCGATACCAATCCGGTGCCTGTAGTCGACGTCTTTGTCGACGAACCCGGCCTGGTCAATCTGGGTTGTGAAGGTTCCATTGGAGCGATACTGGCCGGCCTGCTTACCACCCCGCGATCTTGCTGAAGATCTACATCTACAGCTATCTCAACCGCCTCCAGTCGAGCCGACGTTTGGAGCGAGAAGCTCGACGCAACGTCGAGTTGATGTGGTTGACCGGGCGCTTGATGGCGGATTCAAGACCATCGCCAACTTCCGAAAAGACAACAGCAAGGCCATCCGAGGCTTCTGTCGCCAGTTCGTCGTGCGGTGTCAGCAGTTGGGGCTGTTTGGAGAAAATCTCTCCATCGCGAAGGCATCCTGTACCCGGCCCCCGGCAGCTTTCTGCATTCCTCAATATTCAAGATTAATCCTAATCTGACAGGTCTTTTTCTTGTGTGTGACGTTAGTGAATTACTCTGGGATTGAATGGAATCACCAAGCGCCGGGCGCAGCACCAAGCTGCACAAGTCAACTGGCTCCAGGGCACGCTCGACGCATTATCGGCGCCGGCGACCGAGAATTGAGCGTACTGGCGGCCTGTCAGGGCAATGCCTAAGAAGTCTCTACACCGAGGTGAAAAAGAGCGACCGGAAAGGATTCGCCAACATCCAGTGGCCGACTGCAATCGACCTTTGCAACCCGGAATCCTAAACGCAAAAGATAAAAACCTGACGCAGTATGTCAAGTTTCAATGTGAGGCGGATTGCATACTCAGTCCTCCCTTCCGGTGCGAATAGCGTAGATAAGCGCATTCTGATGTAACGAATCGTTGGTAGCGAACCGAAGCCCAAGCATTTTTCGCACAGCGGATTTGGAAAAGGCAAACGCTCTTCTACAAGCGCCGGCAGGCAACTTCAAAAAAACAAAGAAACTTGAGGGTCACGATGAAAGATCTGATGATGGCGGATCAATTGAGTATCGCCATGATGATGCATCACGCAGAACAGATCGCTGCGGATGTAGAAATTGTTTCGGTGCTCAGCAACGGCTCTAGACATCGTTATACCTATGCGCAAGCGTTTGCCCGCAGCCGCCAGCTAGCCAATGCCCTTGATCGGCTGGATGTATCTGCGGGGGATCGAGTAGGAACCCTGGCCTGGAACGACTACCGTCACTTTGAGTTGTATTACGCCATTCCGTGTTCCGGGCGTGTGTGCCATACGATTAATCCGCGACTTTTTGCGGAACAGATCATCTTCATAATTAATGACGCTCAAGACAGGGTTCTGTTCGTCGACCCTCAGTTTGTACCGTTGCTGGAAAGTATTCAGACCCAGATATCAGGCGTGCGCAATTTTATCGTTTTGTGCGACGAAGCCGAACTGCCGGCGTCGACCCTGCCAAATTTAAGCAGCTATGAAAGACTGCTTGCCGCTGAATCCAGCGACTATGAATGGCCAATGCTGGATGAACGTACACCCAGCAGTCTTTGCTACACATCGGGCACGACGGGCAATCCTAAAGGGGTGCTTTACAGTCACCGCAGCACGGTGCTGCACAGCCTGGCAGGCAACTTGGGCGAAGCAACCAATTTGTGCGCGCAAGATGTAGTGATGCCGATCGTGCCTATGTTCCATGTCAACGCATGGGGTGTACCGTACAGCGCGGCGATGGTCGGGGCAAAGCTGGTATTGCCGGGGCCTAAAGCCGGTGATGGTGCCACGCTGGAGAGCTTGATCAATAATGAACGGGTCTCCTATGCGTTGGGTGTTCCGACCGTTTGGCTGGCGCTCGTCAATTATCTGGAAAGCACCGGCTTGCAGATCGCGAGCCTCAAGCGTGCAGTGTCAGGCGGGTCGGCATGTCCGCTTGCATTGATCGAGAATATGGCTCGCCATGGAGTGCGTCTCGAGGTTGGTTGGGGGATGACAGAAACCAGTCCATTGGGTGCTTATAACCGTCATCAACCTTGGTACGAAACGCTGAGTCCGCAGGACCAGGCTCGTCAGAAGGTCATGGCTGGACGGCAGGTATTTGGAGTGAGTCTGCGGCTTGTTGACGACAAGGGAAATATTCTGCCGCGCGACGGCAAATCCTCGGGAAGTTTGCAGGTTAGAGGCCCTTGGGTTTGCAGCGGATATTTTGGTGGGGAAGCGACTGATGGCTGGTTCGATACGGGGGATGTCGCGATCCTGGATGCTCGTGGTTATTTGCAGATTACTGACCGCACCAAGGATGTGATCAAGTCAGGCGGGGAGTGGATCAGTTCCATTGAAATCGAGAATGCGGTGATGGCGCATCCTGGTGTGGCAGAGGCCGCGGTGATCGGCGTTTATCACCCAACCTGGGGAGAGCGGCCGTTGCTATTGGTGGTGCCACGTTCGGGGCATTCTCCAACGTCTCCCGAGCTCATCACGTTTCTGGTTGGAAAAATCGCGAAGTGGTGGTTACCTGACGCATGCGAATCAATGCCGGAGCTACCGCACACTGCCACGGGTAAAGTGAGCAAGAAAGACCTGCGCGAGCGCTTTGTAGATTACCAATGGCCCAGCATTAAATGAGAACTGTCACTTAAGCCTCGGTTTGAGGCAGTTGAAAGGGCCTGCCAGCCTGGTCTGGCGGGCTGCTGTCATTTGAAGTGAATTCAGGCAATCGGCCGACTCCCCCTCAAAAAATGCGTTCAACGCACCCTCGACAACTATTCCTGAAGAGCTTGCGACGATAAGCCGTTCCCGCGTGTTGATCCGAGGCCATCGTATGCAACACGGCAATTGTTCAGCGCCAGGAAGGTTAAACACCCGCTTGAACCTTCCGAAGATCGTTGCCCTTGGTGTCGCTAAATGTCAAGTGCGTGGCACTTGTCGTCAAGAATAGTTGGGGCAGGCAACGCAAGATGTAAGTGCTCGCGCAAACCGGTGAGCTCAAGTGAACACTGGTCAGGCCGTGTTGACACTCCTTAAACAGCCCCAGATACGTTGCCTGGACGCGGTCGTGTTGGGTCCGATCATTTGAAAAACCGATTGCTTCATACAGCCATCCGGATAGAGCGCCGAAGGACGACGCCTACGTGCATTGAACTCATGAAAAGCTTTCGTGAATCACAGAGAAGGTGAGCAAGTTAGATGAATAAAAATAATAAGATCTGTCATCCAAATCTGCGACGCGGATTGCTGGCATCAGCGGTATTAACCGGGCTCGGGATGACGCCTGTGCAGGCGTTCGAAATCGATACGGGGAATGAGGATGTTTCGGTCCGTTTCGACAACACCTTGAAGTTCAACTATGCCCAAAGGGTCGAGGCCCCTAATAGTAAGTTGGCGAATTCGTGGAACAACAACGACGGCGATCGTAATTTTTCATCTGGCAGCCCCGTAGCCCAACGCGTTGACGTGTTGTCTGAGCTGGATGTGGTTTACAAAAAACAGCTGGGTTTGCGGGTCAGTGCCAATAGCTGGTACGACCATGCCTATGACGATGTTGGCAGTTTCAACCCTTCGACCAACCAGCTCAACAATGGTAAGCCCGACTCGAATCATCAGAGTGGCTATGCGGACCGTTATTACAACGGCCCGTCTTCGGAAATTCTCGATGCCTTTGTATTCGGCAGTACGGAAATTGGTGACCAGTCATTGCTCAGTGGCAAGGCCGGCAAGCACACCCTTTATTGGGGGGAAAGTGTATTGGCCTTTGCTCATGGCAACAGTTATGGACAGTCGGGTCTGGACTTGTCCAAAGCGCTCGCTGTTCCGGGCACCGAAGCCAAAGAGCTCTTCATGCCGCGCAACCAGTTGTCCGCCAGCTTCACCGTTAACCCTGAGTTGACCCTGGCCGCCCAGTATTTTCTGGACTGGAATGCCTCCCGACTGCCTGAATCCGGCACGTACCTGGGGTTTAACGACGGTCTGCAGAATGGCGGCCACAATCTGTCGCTCGTCGCGGCACGGAACCCTTTTTTCGGCACACCGGGTCCCTTGGGTGTCCATCAGTTTTTACGCCTGAGTAATGGCCATACCTACACGCCAGACAATCGTGGCGATTTTGGCTTGATGGCCAAGTGGAGCCCGGAATGGCTCGACGGTACATTGGGCCTTTACTACCGGAAAACCGCGGATACCTTGCCCAACGTGGTCTTGCAACCGGTCGCCGTCGGCGCAACCCAGTTGGCTTCTGGTAACGTCGGCAGCTACAACCAGTTCTACGTGGACGACATTGATGTCTACGGCATTAGTCTTTCCAAAAACATCGAAGGAGTGAGCGTCGGTTTCGACCTCAACTATCGCCACAACATGCCCCTGGCGAGCGTGGCGGCCACTGTCAATCCAATCCTGGGCGCAGCGCAGGCTCCCGGCTTCATCAGCAGCTTCGATGGCGAAAACGGCGTGGCGCGCGGCAATACCTTGCATGCGGTACTCAACGGCCTGGCCACGTTCGCCGAAACACCGGTCTGGGACGGCGCGTCGTTGCTGGTTGAGGTCGGTTATAGCCGCTGGCTGGATGTGACCGACAACAAACAACTGTTCAAGGGCGAGGACTGGTATCACGGTGTTGACAAGGTCACCAAGGACAACTACGTGCTCGGCGTGAACTTCAACCCGGTTTGGTATCAAGTGTTTCCCGGTATCGATATGTACCTTCCAGCCACCTACAACGTAGGTCTTGCGGGTCAATCCTCCGTGCAACTGGGAGGTAACAAAGGCTCGGGCAGTTACTCGGTGGGCGTCGGAATGGACGTTCAAAACCAATACCGTTTCGACCTGAAATACGTCGACAACTTCGGCGATTTCGATACCTGCGGGACTGCGGGCAACGCGTCGACACACGGGGACGGTGCCGCTCCCGGCGCCAACGGCCAATACAACTGCGTTCCAGGCCAGACCACTGCATTTGCCGGGACACAGCCCCAGCTCAAGGATCGCGGCATGGTCACTCTTACTTTTAAAACCACCCTCTGATCTTCGAGTCGTGAGTTAACTGGAGGCACCCCATGAATTTCGTAAAATCACTATTGACCACTGCCGTGGCGTTGACGATCGCAAGCTCCGCGTATGCAGCGGTCAACACCGAACAGGCCGCGAAACTGGGCACCAGCCTGACTGCCATAGGCGCAGAAAAAGCCGCCAATGCTGATGGAAGTATTCCTGCCTATACAGGAAGTCTAATCGCGCCTCCGGCCGATTTTAAACCCGGCGACTCGTTCCGCCCCGACCCATTCGCCAATGACAAGCCACGCATGGTTATCACGGGTAAAAACGCTGCGGAGAATGCGGACAAAATGTCTGCTTCTACATTGGAACTGCTCAAGCGCTACCCGACTTATCGCGTGGATGTTTATCCAACTCACCGTTCTGTGGTGTTGCCGCGCAACGTGTTGGAAAACAGTGTGGCAAACGCTGTGGGAGCAACAACGGGTGAGGGCGGCTTGACGCTGGAAAATGCTCTGCCGGGTGTGCCGTTCCCAATTCCTTCCAATGGCAATGAAGCCATGTGGAACCACCTTTTGCATTATCAGGGGGTGGCCATGAGTAATAAATACGATACCTGGCTTGGCGATAGCTCTGGCGCCGTAAACCTCAGTTCCACGGGTGTCATCGATATCGAATTCCCTCTGTTCGATCCCAAGCGTCCAGCAGGTCCGGCTGCCATCGATGAAGCTATCTACAAGGTCAAGTTGCAATACACCGGGCCGGCTCGCCGTGTCGGTGAAGCACTCTTGCTCATCGACTCAGTCAATCCTATGAAGCAGCCACGCCGTGCCTGGCAATACCTGCCAGGGCAGCGTCGAGTGAAGCTGGCGCCTGACCTGGCGTACGACACGCCGAATCCAGGCACCTCCGGAGTCATGACTTATGACGACGCGTTCCTGTTCAACGGCGCCATGGACCGTTATGACTTCAAACTGGTTGGCAAGAAGGAAATGTATGTTCCGTACAACACCTACAAGCTGAACTATCACAAGAACGCTGCCGAGGTTGTTACCGCGCACCATTTGAACCCTGATCTGCTGCGCTGGGAGCAGCATCGCGTATGGGTGGTCGAGGCAACATTGAAGCCCGGCAAGCGCCACATCTATAGCAAACGTACTTTCTATCTGGACGAGGACAGTTGGACTATTTTGGCCTCGGATGAATATGACGCGCGTGGACAGTTGTACCGGGGAGGTTTTACTCACTTGGCTTATAGCTATGACGTGCAGGCGCCGGACACGATCAACCACATGATCTATGACTTTGTCGCCGGCTCCTACAGCCTGAGTGGCTTTTACGGCCCTTATGGCGGCCTGAAATACACCGATCCATTGTCCAAGGCACAGTGGTCCGCCGAGTCTTTGGCCGGCAGCGGCATCCGCTAGCACCCGCGATCCCTCTGTAGGAGCTGCCGCAGGCTGCGATCTTTTGATGTTTTAAAGATCAATAGATCGCAGCCTCGTTTCTCTCGACAGCTCCCGCAGGGCACCCGAGATAAGAATAATGACGATGATCAAATGGTTTCTGCTCGCCACACTGGCGGCTGCCATGGCGGTGCCGTTTACCCGACCGGTGATTGCCGGAGAAATTGCCGATGTGCTCGATACGCCGGCACTGCGCAGCGAGCTGGCCGTCAACTCACTGATGACCGGGGTCACTCGAGCCGGCGATCGGCTGGTTGCCGTGGGCCAACGGGGGCACATTCTGTACTCCGATGACACTGGCCAGCACTGGCAACAGGCCGAAGTACCAGTCAGTTCCGATCTGGTGGCCGTGTACTTTTCGACCCCGGAACGGGGTTGGGCCGTAGGTCACGACGGCGTGGTTCTGCACAGCAGCGATCGTGGTCAGACCTGGAACCGCCAACTGGATGGGCGCCAGGTCGGCCCGATCATGCTCGCCTATTACCAACACCAACTCGATAGCCATCCGGATGACGCTGTCCTTAGGACGCGGGTCGCCGAGGCGCAGCGCATGGTCGATGAGGGGGCCGACAAACCGTTCCTGGATGTCTGGTTCGAAAACGAGCGGGTCGGCTACATCGTCGGCGCATTCAACCTGATTTTCCGTACGGACGATGGAGGCCTGCGCTGGACGCCGTTGCTTGATCTGACCGAGAACCCTGGCGCCCTGAATCTGTACGCGTTGCGCTCGGTGGGTGGCGAGTTGTTCATCGTCGGCGAGCAGGGCCTAGTGATGAAGCTCGATCGCGTCAGCGGTCGTTTCGAAGCGCTGCCAACGCCGTACAACGGCAGCTTCTTCGGTGTCACCGGAACACCCGGCGCCGCGTTGGTGTTTGGCCTGCGCGGCAATGTGTTTCGCAGCACCGACGGTGGGGAAAGCTGGAACAAGGTCAACCTTGGCCTGCCGCTGAGCATCACCGCCAGCAGCGTCACCGTCGATGGGCGCATCGTCCTGGTCAGTCAGGCCGGTCATGTGCTGGTCAGCGCCGATGACGGCGCCAGTTTTCAACTCCAGCCCAACACAACACCTGCTCCAGTCGCCGCGGCACAGGTGGCTAGCGACGGCTCATTGGTACTGGCGGGCACTCGTGGCCTGCGGCAACTGCCCCTCGACTGAGCCCGGCTTCACAAAGAGAACAACATGATGGGTCACTACGAACTCCAAACAATGCCGGTGGTGCGCGAGCTCAAGAGCTTTGATCCGTGCTCCGGAAACCTGTTGGAACGGCTGATTTTCAATAACCGCCTGTGGGTGGTGCTGGCCTGCCTGATGGTCACGCTGACGCTGAGCTACTTTGCTGCTACGCGGCTGACGCTCAACGCCAGCTTCGAAAAAATGATCCCGCTAAGCCAGCCCTTCATTAAAAACTATCTGGAAAACCGCCAGGCTTTGCGTGGCCTGGGCAACGCGGTACGGGTAGTGGTGGAGAGCGGTAACGGTGATATTTTCGATCCGCATTACCTCGATGTCTTGAAGGAAATCAACGACGAGCTATTCGTGACCCCGGGCGTGGACCGTGCCTGGATGAAGTCACTGTGGACCCCGGCCGTGCGCTGGGCCGAGGTGACCGAAGAGGGCTTCCAGGGCGGACCGGTGATGCCCGACTCCTATGATGGCTCGACGCAGAGCGTGCAGCAGTTGCGGCAGAACATTGCCCGTTCGGGAATTGTCGGCAGCCTGGTCGGCAACAACTTCAAGTCGAGCATGATCTTCGTACCGCTGCTGGAGAAAGACCCGGTTACCGGCCTGGGCATTGACTACCACCAGTTCTCGAAAACCCTCGAAGAGAAGCTGCGCGACAAGTACGAGTTCGAAAGCAGCGTTCGCGTCGCGGGAGAAGAGGGCAAAGGCCCGATCAAGATCCGCGTGATCGGTTTCGCCAAGCTGGTGGGTGACCTGATCGACGGTCTGATGCAGGTGATGTTGTATTTCGGCGCTGCCGCGCTGATCGCCACTGCCATCATTTTTTACTTCACCCGTTGTGTGCGCAGCACAGTTTTGGTGATTCTCTGTTCAGTAGTCGCCGTTGTCTGGCAATTGGGATTGGTGGCACTGTTCGGTTTCGCGCTTGATCCATTCTCGATCCTGGTGCCGTTCCTGGTGTTCGCCATCGGCGTGTCCCACGGGGCGCAGAAGATGAACGGGATCATGCAGGACGTCGGGCGCGGCACCCATCAATTGGTCGCTGCACGTTATACATTCCGTCGCTTGTTTCTTGCGGGCCTCACAGCATTGCTGGCTGATGCCGTTGGCTTTGCAGTGTTGATGCTCATCGATATCCCTGTTATTCAGGATTTGGCGATGACTGCTAGCCTGGGTGTCGCGGTGCTGATCTTCACCAACCTGGTGTTGCTGCCAGTACTTCTGTCCTATTGGGGCGTCAGTCACAAGGCCGCCGAGCGCAGCCTGCGGGCTGAGAACAAAGAGTCGCACGGTAAGGGCATGGGGGCGATCTGGATTTTTCTCGACAAGTTCACCGAGCGCAACTGGGCCACCTTCGCCATCATCATCGCAGTAGTGTTGGCGGCAGGTGCGACGGTCGTCAGCCATCAGTTGAAGATCGGCGACCTCGATCCCGGCGCTCCGGAGTTGCGCGCCGATTCGCGTTACAACCGCGACAACGCCTACATCACCGCTAATTATTCGCTGTCCAGCGACCAGTTCGCGATCATGCTCAAGACGCCGAGCGAAGGCTGCCTGAGATACGAAAGCCTGGTGGAAGCCGATCGCCTGGGCTGGCTGTTGCAGCAGCAACCGGGTGTCCAGACCACCGTGTCGCTGGTCGACGCCGTGCGACAGATCACTGCGGGTTCCTATGAAGGCAATCCAAAAATGCTGACCATCTCGCGCAACCAGAACGTGCTCAACTACGGCGCGCAACAGGCGTCGGTCAGCAGCCCGGACCTGTTCAACAACGATTGCTCGATGATGCCAATCATCGCGTACCTGTCGGACCACAAGGCCGAAACCCTCGACCGTGTGGTGCAGGTGGCCGAAACCTTCGCCCGTGAGCACAGCAATGGCGAACGTCAGTTCATGCTGGCTGCCGGCAGTGCCGGGATCGAAGCGGCGACCAATATCGTCGTGCGCGAGGCTAATCGAACCATGTTGTTATACGTGTACGGCGCGGTGATCGTGTTGTGCTTCATCACCTTCCGTAGCTGGCGCGCGGTGGTGGTGGCGGTGCTGCCGTTGATGCTGACTTCGATCATGTGCGAGGCGCTGATGGTCTGGCTGGGGATGGGCGTGAAAGTCGCGACCTTGCCAGTGATCGCATTGGGTGTGGGGATTGGCGTGGATTACGCGCTGTACCTGCTGAGCGTGCAATTGGCGCAGCAGCGTGCCGGGCTGTCATTGACTGAGGCTTATCGCAATGCCGTGGCGTTTACTGGCAAAGTGGTGGCATTGGTCGGCATTACCTTGGCGGCCGGCGTGATCACCTGGGCCTGGTCACCGATCAAATTCCAGGCGGACATGGGCATCCTGCTCACCTTCATGTTTATCTGGAACATGCTTGGGGCACTGGTACTCATTCCTGCGCTGTCGCACTTTCTGCTCAAGAATTTCACGGGAAAAGAGGTTCCTGAGACTCTGGATGGGAAGGTAAGCGTTTGCTAGACCTTTATTAGGATTTCTTATCGGTTTTAGGACAGACGCTATCGATACCAGGGTGAGTCTTCAGCAGAAAAAAAAACGGGCACTGTACAGTGCCCGTTTTGATTTATGACCCTTGATCAGAATTGTGATTTCCTCAATAAAATCGCGATAAAACAATGCTTTATGTAAATTTGTAACCGCTATCAAAGGTGTTTTTTACTCACGACAGGTCTCACTTCCCGTTAATATTCATACGTGGATGAGCCTATATTGAGCCTTTGCAGAGACCTTGAACGGAGTCGTTAACCAAAGGACCTGACAGGTAAAATGGGATCGCGTCATTCTGTGAAAGTTGACAGAATGCGTCTACGAGTAGTCAATTACTGCCAAGAAGGCGCGAATGATGGTTCGACGACATTAGCCTGATGGATATCAAACAAGATGATCCCTGCAACCGATTTCGTACGCGCTTCTGCCTTACATGGGCTTGCCGAGTTCGCCGCCACCCAGAACCTGTGCGCGCAGGATCTTATAAAAGAGGTGGGCCTTCCAGATGACGTGCTTGAGCATCCAGAGAGTCTCGTTCCTTATCGCAAGTTTGCGGCACTGCTGGCGCTTGGCACACAGCGCTCAGGCAATCCGCTTTTCAGCATGCGATTCGGTATGCATCAAGGCGTCAGTTCTTTGGGGCCTCTGCTTTATCTCATCCGAAACGCAGGTAGCGTGGGTGTCGCTATCAACGAGTTAAGCCACTATTTCCATTTGCATGCGAGCGTCGCACAAATACGACTGGAGGTAGAGGGTGACCACGCGCTGTTTCACTATGACTCAGCTGACGTCAAGGATGTTGTCAGCCATCGATTGACGGTGGAACTGGTCGTGGGCGCCGCCATGCAGCTGATGCGTACCTTGCTGGGTAGTCGCTGGCAGCCGCGAGCTTTGATGCTGCGGGCGGCACCGCTGTGCGATACGCAGGCCTATACAAGGTTGATCGGGCTGACACCGCAGTTCAATGCCCCGTGTAATGCCTGGCTTTTTGATGCCAAACTCCTGGACACGCCTTTGAGCTCCGGTGATCAGGAGTTGTACAGGTTGATTCAGCACCACCTGGATGCGCTGGATCAAATGTCGGTACAGGAGTTACCGGCCTATGTTCGCCAATTATTGCGTAACCTGCTTCCCAGCGGTCGCACTACGATTGAGCAGATCGCAGGCTTTATGGACCTGAATCATCGTACGCTGCAACGCTATCTGGCAGAGGAGGGTACCTCTTTTCAAGTGCTGCTGGATGAGACGCGTCAATCGATGGCTCAGCGCTATCTGGGAGACTCGACCATCAATCTGACCCAACTGGCTGCCATGTTGGGGTACTCGGAGTTGAGCGCGTTTTCCCGTGCCTTTCAACGGTGGTTTGGTTGCAGCCCGCGGGAGTGGCGGGCGCAACAACACCCGACTGGTAAATCCCGGCAACGACTGCGTGCGCATCTGCAGCGTCGCCGATCACCAGAGGTTTGAGCGTTCAGGGTGTCAGATTTTCCCTGACACCCTGGCTGCCGCCCAAGGTCTCAATCCAGTCGACGACTTGCTGGGCATGACCTTGCCAGCCTGGCTCCCCTAATAGCCAGTGACCCTGTACTGGGTATTCGCGATACTCGAGCTGGTTGCCGTACCAGCGTGACATTCGACGGCTCACCGAGCGGGGAATAATTCGATCTTTCCCCCCTGCCAAGGCCAACATTGGGCAACCGATTTGCTCCTTTTGGACCCGGTTGGTACGCGCCAGGTTGAGTACACCAAACCCCACTTCGTAGGCCACTTTTCCGGACTCAGCAATTAGCAGTTTGCGGTAACCCGCCCGTTCTCCCTGAGGCACCCGATTGAATATAAGGTAGTCCGCTTCCCAGGCAGATAAACGGAACGTCTTTCTCCATAACGCCCATTTGCAGAAGTGCCGAAACAACCCGGGCAGCATGCGCAGGCGCATCGGAAATATCTGGGCGGGTGCCGCGCTGTTGATCAGTATCAACCCGGCAAGGTCCAGATGTTGGGCAGCCAGTTGGCCAATGAGTCCTCCTAGGGAATGGCCGATCAATACCGGTCGTTTCTTGCCGTCCGCCGCTTTGACCACTGCATCGACGTAACTATTGAGTGCAACTCTCGCAAGCGACGTATCCGAGCCATGTTCCACGTGGCCCGGAAGATCAAGCATCAAACAATTAAGGCCCCGAGCCCTGAAGAAAATTTCCCAATCACGCCACACCGTATGACGTGACCACATACCATGGATAAAGATAATGTCTGGATTCAATTGTTGACCGTCCGCCTGGCAGCTCAAAAGAAACCCGTCGCGACGAGCATTGACGAGACGACGGGCCATGGTTCGAAAAAGGGGCGGGGAGCCCCTTCTGTTCGCTTCAAGCGCTTCTGAATTCCAGACTTGGGTCTACGACTGATTGCTTGAGTAGCATCACTTGGTCGCTTTCAAAGTTATGCAGTACGCGCCAGGGCAGTTGGCGTCCTTGGCGCGGTAGTACTGCTGCCGAGCGTTGGATGTAGCCTGACTGCATCGAGCCGAGGACCGTCTCGTCAGCTTGCATTTCTCCAGTGGGGGCTCGGGGAATCACCACGCCGATGTTGTTCTGTTTCATATGATTGAAAAGACGGCACAAATAGCTGGCGGTCATGTCGACCTTAAGCGTCCAGGGTGCGTTGGTATAACCGAAGACAAACCCCATGTTCGGAACGTCCTGAAGCATGGAGCCCTTGTAAGTCATCAGCTCGTTAAGCTGTTTCTGCTTACCATCCACCACTAGATCCATGCCCCCGCATGTTTGAAGTTTCAAGCCAGTGGCCGTGATGATGATGTCCGCCGGTAGTTCCTGACCTGACTTGAGCTTGATGCCGGTCTCCGTGAAGCTTTCGATCTGGTCGGTGACCACGGACGCCTTGCCAGCCTTCAGGGCTTTAAACAGATCTGCGTCCGGGACCGCGCAGATGCGTTCGTCCCAAGGTTGATAGCGTGGAGTGAAGTGGCGCATGTCGACGTGTTCGCCAACCTGCTTGCGCACACCAGAAAGCAGCCAGGAGCGTACGAGTCCGGGCCAACGTTTGGACATCTTGTAGATAAAGCGCTGCAAGACAATGTTGCGCTTGCGAGCTAAGGCAAACACCGCTCGCTTTGGCAGGAATCGTTGTAGCACTTCAGACAAACGATCATGGCCGGGTACGCTGAATACATAGCTGGGTGAGCGCTGTAGCATCGTTACGTGCTCAGCGTCAGGTGCCATTGCTGGCACCAGCGTTACCGCAGTCGCGCCGCTGCCAATGACAACCACACGCTTGCCGCGATAGTCCAGGTCTTCTGGCCAATGTTGTGGATGCACGCGCTTGCCCTTGAAGCGCTCCTCTCCTGGAAAATCGGGTAGATAGCCTGCGTCGTAGTCGTAGTAACCGGTGCAACTGATCAAATACTTGCAACTAAAGGTATCGGTTTTGCCGCTGGCTTCTTCCAGGCAACTCACGGTCCAGCGTTGCTTTTCACTGCACCAGGAGGCGTCGGTCGTTTTAAGGCCGAACAGAACTTTTTTATCGACCCCGTACTCGCGGGCGGTCTCGGTGACATAGCGACGAATTGACGGTCCATCGGCAAGGACTTTCAAATCGTGCCATGGGCGGAACGAGTAGCCGAAGCTGAACATGTCCGAGTCAGATCGGATACCAGGGTAGCGGAACAGGTCCCATGTCCCGCCGATTGCTTCACGGCGCTCAATTAGCCCGACTTTGGCGCCGGGCATTTCCATAGCCATGCGGCAGGCAGTACCAATTCCCGAAAGACCGGCACCAATGATCAAGACGTCGTATTGATTCTGCATGGAACACTCTCATTGCTATTATTCTGAGCTCAGGAGTATTGCGAAGTGCAGGTATACATAACCTGACCAAATATGACTTGCAGTTGACATTTTGCGACAAGTTGAACGACAGTCTTCTATTGCGTGAGATCGCGAACTATCGCTTTGCGGACTGTCGTTTTATGTCAAGTAATGGTCTGGAAATGTCCATCACTTCGATGAGCACCAGGCGATACTCTGCTGGTAGCACACACCGATGCTGTATATGCCGGCCACGCACCTGCACATTCAGCATCGGTGTCTCCCGACTTTTCGAAACCGCCGGGATTGCCTGCGCGGTTACAGGCTGCTGACCAGATGCCCTCCATCTACTGCCAGCACCTCACCTGTCATGAATGATCCAGCTTCGCTGGCGAGTAACAGGAAAGGTCCTTCTAACTCCTCAAGGCAACCCAGGCGGCGCATCGGAACAGCATTGCGGATGTAGGATTGTCCGTTGTCCCCGTCAAAGTAGGCGTCGTTCATTTCCGTCTTGAAGTAACCGGGAGCGATGGCGTTGACGCGGATCTGGTAGCGTGCAAATTCCAGTGCCAATGACTTGCTCAGTTGCACAACACCAGCCTTCGCTGCGCAGTAGTGGCTGTAACCCGTACCAACACGCAGCCCGAGTATCGACGCGACATTGACGATGCTGCCACCACGACCGGCCTTGACCAATCGTTGTGCAGCGCACTGGGCAACGCGCCAGACACCGTCGAGGTTGGTCGACAGCATGTTGCGCCATTGTTCTTCGCTTATGTTCAGCGCACCCATAGCGTTGCCGATTCCGGCATTGTTGAGCACGACGTCGACTACACCGAAATGCACTTCGGCCGTATCGAAGGCAGCTTCGACACTGGCCCGGTCGGTAACATCGAGAGCAACGACCAGCGCCTCGCCACCGAGCCACCGAATGTCCTGAGCGAGTTGTTCCAAGCGCTCAATGCGACGTGCCCCAATCACCACGTGTGCTCCCGCCAGGCTCGCAAGCCGAGCCAGGTGGGCACCAATTCCGCTGGAGGCACCCGTGACCAGTATGGTTTTACCGGAGAGCGAAAATATCGACCGGACGTCCATCAGAGCACCTCGAACAACCCGGCGGCGCCCATGCCGCCACCAACGCACATGGTGACCACCACGAATCTGACACCCCGACGCTGACCTTCCAGAAGGGCATGACCAACCATGCGAGCACCACTCATGCCGTAGGGATGTCCGATCGAGATGGCGCCTCCGTTGACGTTTAGCCTCGCCGGGTCGATACCGAGTTTCTCGGCGCAATAAAGGACCTGGCAGGCGAAGGCCTCGTTGAGTTCCCACAGGCCGATGTCCTCGACAGTCAGGCCGTGCTGCTTGAGCAATTTTGGTACGGCAAGCACCGGACCGATACCCATTTCCTCCGGTGCCAGACCGACCACGCTGATGCCACGGTACAAGCCCAGTGGTTCGAGGTTGCGTTTTTCAGCCAGTTGCGCATCCATCATCACGCAAGCACTCGCGCCATCGGACAGTTGGCTGGCGTTACCGGCAGTGATACAGCCGCCTTCAATCACTGGCTTGAGTTTGGTCAGGTCCTCCAGCACGGTACACGGCCGGTTGCCTTCGTCGCTATCAAGAGTCACATCGATGAAGCTGGCCAAGCCGGTTTCCTTGTCGACCACTTTCCTGGACGCAGTGACCGGCACGATTTCATTGTTGAACAACCCTGCGGCCTGGGCGCTTGCGGTACGCTGCTGCGATTGAAGAGAGTAGGCGTCTTGCGCTTCGCGGCTGATGTTGTAGCGTTGGGCAACGATCTCTGCTGTCTGCAGCATCGGCATGTAGGCATGTTGCGCATGGCCAATGACCATGGGGTCTTTCTCGGTCATCGCCCACTCAAGATAATGGCCCTGCACCAGGCTGATATGCTCTTGGCCGGCACCGACAGTAACTTTCATACCGTCGACCATGATCTGCTTGGCAGCGGTGGCAATTGCCATGAGCCCCGAGGCGCATTGGCGGTCGATGGTTTGCCCGCTCACGCTCAGCGGTAGCCCGGCAGCCAGTGCGCTCATGCGGCCGAGGTTCCAGCCGGCCGTGCCACCTGCCATGCCGGTGCCCATGACCAGATCCTCAATTTCCGTGGTCTCGATACCCGCGCGTTCCACAGCTGCGCGTATCGCATAGCTGGCCATGCTCGGCGAACTCAAGTTGTTGAATGCTCCGCGGAATGCCTTGGCAATCGGGGTGCGAGCAGTTGAGAGAATGACGGCTTCTTTCATGGTGTCGATGTCCTGTCTTTGGTCTTCGGGAGGGAATGCCCCATTGGGGACACCCTCCTTTTCTATGGGTCAGAGTTTTTCGATGCGGGTCTTGCCAGCAGCGACAAGGCGTTCGAGCATCGGTGCGGGTTGGAACCACATCTCACCGTGCGAGCCCAGCGCTTGGCGGTAGTGTTCAAGGCGTGACAGCAAATGACTCAGCCCGATGCATTCGGCCTCATGCATCGGACCGCCTCGCCAGGCAGGGAAGCCGTAGCCATTGATGAACACCAGATCGATGTCGCTACTGCTTAAGGCGATGCCTTCGTCGAGTAACTGGATGCCTTCATTGATCAGACTGAACAAGCACCGCTCAAGGATTTCCTGATCCGGAATATGCCGACGTTGAATGTCCAGTTCATTCGCAAGTCGCGCGGCGAGTGAAATGACTTCGGGATCATCCTGACGGTCTCGTTCTTCATAGCGATAAAGCCCGGCGCCAGTCTTCTGTCCGTAGCGGCCCAACGCGTAGAGTTCGTCTCCCAATTTGCAGTAGCTAGGGTCGTGACTGATTTCGCTGCGACGTGATTCGCGGATCAAGTAGCCGATATCAATGCCGGCGAGGTCCTGCACCGCCAGCATGCCCATGGCTAAACCGTGATTGGTGAGTACTTTGTCAATTTGAGAGGGGGTAGCGCCCTCCAGCACCAGGCGGTAGGCCTCACGGCCATAAGGCTCGAACATGCGATTGCCGATGAAACCGAAACACACCCCCGACACCACCGCAATTTTACCGATCTGGCGTGCCAGCTTCAGTGTGGTCAACAGCACATCAGGTGCAGTCTCTCGGGCACGCACCACCTCGAGCAGACGCATGACATTGGCCGGGCTGAAGAAGTGCAGGCCAATAACATCCTGGGGGCGCCGGGTGACGGCAGCGATGGCGTCAACATCCAGTGTCGACGTGTTGCTGGCAAGAATGGCGCCTGGTTTGCAAACCTTGTCCAGCGTACGGAATACTTTCTGTTTGATCTCGAGTGATTCATATACAGCTTCGATCACCAGATCGGCATCGATCAGATAGCCATAATCAAGCGTGCCCTGGATTCGCTCCATTCGCCGCTCAAGCTGCAAGTGGGTCATCTTTCCACGCTGTACGCTGATCTCGTAGTTGTGGCGGATCTGCATCAGTCCACGGTCCAGCGCATCAGCCCTGGCTTCCAGCAAGATGACCGGGATACCGGCGTTGGCGAAGTTCATCGCAATGCCTCCACCCATGGTGCCAGCACCGATGATTGCCACTTGGGAGACCTTCCGCAGCGTGGTGGTGGCGTCTATTCCTGGAATCTTTCCCGCTTCGCGTTCGGCGAAGAATACATGACGCAGCGCGCTGGATTCGGCCGAGGCTTCAGCCTCTTTAAATAGCTCGCTTTCGCGAATTAGCCCTTCGTTGAGCGGCAGTTCGCAAGCCGCCTGGACTGCAGCAACAACGCGTTGCGGGGCTTGGCGCCCCTTCCAGCGCGAGGCGTTTTTTGCTTGGAAATCCTTGAAGAAATCGACTTCGAGATGTTTCCCCGGTGCAGCGTTCGGATCGATCGGACGCACAGGAGCGCCGGATTCGAGCAGTTCGCGGGCAAAGGCAAAGGCATCTTCCAGCAAGCTGGAGGGAGCCTTGGATAAACGATCGAGAATGCCGAGGCTTGCAGCTTTGTCTGCGGTGATTGATTGTCCTGAGATGATGAGATCCAGGGCTGCTTTGGCGCCAATCAGGCGCGGCAGTCGTTGGGTGCCTCCTGCTCCCGGGAGCAATCCAAGGTTGATTTCCGGCAGGCCGACGCGTGCATCAGGCGTTGCAATTCGATAAGCGCAGGCCAGGGCTAGCTCAAGGCCGCCACCGAGTGCAGCGCCTCCAATTGCTGCAATCAGCGGCTTGTCGATTTGACTCAAACGTACCAGCATGTCAGGCAAGGAAGGATCGGCATGACTGGCAGCGCTGCCAAACTCGCTGATGTCTGCACCGGCGCTGAATGGCGTACCGTGCAGGATAATCGCCCGTACGGTCGGGTCGGCGACAGCACGCTCGCAGGCCTCGTTCAAGGCGGCACGAAGCGCTTGGCCCAAGGCATTGACCGAGGGGCGATTCAGGCCGATCAGGGCCAGGCCGTCGTCGCATTGGTAGTGGATGAGGTCGCTCATAAAATTCCTTTTGGTTATGTCGTGGGGTAGGGGAGGGTCAGAACCAATCGTTCTGCATGTCGAAGCAGACGCGGTTGCCAGTGCTGAGCAATCGTGCTTGGCCTTGTAAACCGGCCAGTTCCCACTCCATGAAGTAACGCGCTGCATGGAGCTTGCCTTTGTAAAAGTCGGCTTCGCTGCCCACGGCACCGGATGTCAGCGCACGGCTGGCGGCAAGTGCCTGACGCAGCCAGATCCAGCCGACGACCAGCTTGCCGAACATATCGAGATAGGCAGTGGCATTGCTCAGGCCAAGAGCGGGGTTGGCGGATACCCTGATCTGCATTTCGATCGTGACTCTTTCGATGACCTGCATTGCTGTGCGCAGTGCAGTGGCGAGCGAGGCGCAGTCGTGGCGTGCATGCCCCTCGTTCAGGCTGGCCTTGAGACGTGTGAGGAACAATGCAAAACCGTCCCCACCCTGTGGGCCCAGCTTGCGTGCGAGCAAATCAATGGCCTGAATGCCTTCAGTGCCCTCGTGTATCGGGTTGAGGCGATTGTCCCGATAAAACTGTTCAAGCTGGTATTCACGGGTGTAACCGGAACCTCCGAGCACCTGAATACCAATCTCGGACGCCAGCAGGCCGTACCGTGAAGGCCATGATTTGACCACGGGCGTGAGCAGGTCGAGCATCTCGGCGGCCTGATGGCGTTGGTCTGCGTCTGGTGCGGTGTGGCTATCTTCGACCAGGGTGCTGGCATACAGACACAACGCCATGCTGCCTTCGGCGTACACCTTCTGTTGCAGCAGCATTCGCCGAACGTCGGCGTGCTCGACAATGCGTACCTGCGGGGTTAGCGGATCCTTATTGCCAGGAAGACGTCCCTGTGGCCGGTTGCGGGCATAGTCGAGTGCATGGATGTAGCTTTGATACCCAAGGCTTGCGGCACCAAGGCCGACCCCGATGCGGGCCTCGTTCATCATCTGAAACATGTAGCCAAGGCCCTTATTGGCTTCACCCACGAGATACCCGACGGCCCCGTCTTTTTCACCGAAGTTGAGCACCGTGGACGTGGCGTTGCGATAGCCCATCTTGTGTAACAAACCCGCCAAGGCCACATCATTGCGCCCTCCGACGCTGCCATCGGCATTGACCAGGTACTTGGGCACGAGAAACAACGAAATGCCTTTCACGCCGGCAGGTGCACCTTCAATGCGGGCCAGCACCAGGTGCACGATGTTTTCGGTCAGTTCGTGATCGCCGCCGGAAATGAACATCTTGCTGCCGCTGATGCGATAGCTGCCGTCTTCGGCCGCACGAGCGCTGGTGCGCAGATCCCCAAGCGCCGAGCCCTGACCTGGTTCGGTCATCGCCATGGTGCCACTGAAACGCCCCTCTAGCATCGGCGGCAGGAAGCGCTGGCGCAGCTCGGTACTGGCAAAGGTTTTTATAAGGTTGGCAGCGCCAATACTTAGAAACGAATAGCCAAGGGTCGCAATATTGGCTGCATTGAAATAGGCCATACAGGTGCGCAGTACCACTTCCGGCAACTGCTGCCCACCGTCTTCGAAGTCGTGGTGAGCGGCGAGAAAACCTGCCGAGGCAAAAGCGTCCCAGGCAGCTTTGGTTTCTGGAATGAGGGTGACCTTCTCGCCATCGAAGGTAGGCTCGTTAGCATCACCTTTCTGGTTGTGAGGTGCGAAGTACTGGGCGGCAACGTCGCGTGCCGTCTGCAGTGTTGCATCAAGTACTGTCAGGTCCAGCTCCGCGTAACGGGGCCTTTTCAGGAGACCCTCGGTGTCTAGTATTTCAAAGAGCTGGAAGCGAAGGTCGCGGTCGTTGAGCAACTGGTCGGTCATAGCGTTCTCGTTTGGCGGAATAAACCAGGCGGTTTTGTAACAAAGACCGATGACCATGCGCGCCCAACCACGGGTGGAAATTGGGGTGGAGCAAGGTGGGGAAAAAACGGGGAGGGTGGAGCGAAGCTCCGAAGCGCCTCAGTTCAACAGTTTTGTCTCTCGCACCACTTGAAGTGCGCCTTTGCGATCGACCACATCGAGTTTGCGGAACAGATTATTGATGTGGCTTTTCACTGTACTGAGGCTGATGTACAGGCTGTCGGCAATCTGCTGATTGCTTTGGCAATTGACCATGCGCTGGAGTACGTCTTGTTCACGGCGAGTCAACGGGTCGAGTAATGGTTGGTAGGACTGACTCTTTGGCGTCAATCCTTGCAATAGCTGTGCGAGTTGCGCGCGCGAGGGTAATGAAGCTTCGATACCGTGTTGACGGCGGATCTGAGGAGAGATCAGTTGGCGGAACAGTTCAAGTAGCTGACGCCCCTCCAAGTGCAGCAAGTTAGTAAAACCGTGCTTCGCTGCCTGCTGCAACGCCGCATCCAGGCTGCGCAGGGCTGCTGTGTGATTCGCAGCGTCCAGATACAGGCTGGCATCGAGCAAATGCAGGTCGATGCTGAGTTGGAGATTGTCCTCAGTCATGGATTGCGACCATAGGTAGTGGGAGATGCTCGTTGCCGATGCGCGTTGGCCCAGATGACGTTGAACCCAGGCATAAGCCTGCCATTCTTCAGGCATCAGGTTCGTACCGTAAAGGCGATTGCACCAGCGCCATTCCTTGAGCCAATCATCAATGAAGCCCTGATCGTGTTCGCGAACGGCCAGGCGCACGCGAGAGGCGCCAGCCAGACGATAGAGGGTGAATAGTTTCAATTGACGGGCGATTTTGCGTGCTTCATCCCAGCGCTCTCGTGCGCAAGAAAGCCGACCTTGGGCAGCAAGGCAAAGCGCTTGATAATGCAGTACCCAAGGCAGACCGGCGCTGTGGGTAATGTCGAAGGCAATGGTCTTGGCATGAGCAAGATGCTCTGCCGCTGATTGCAATTTGTTTTGCTGCAACAGCAAGACGCCTTTGCCCAGGTATTGGAAAAGGTCGTAAAATCCGTGCGACGCCCCTGTGGCACGATTTTGAATCATCTGGGTAAAGCGCTCCTCAGCCTTGAGGGGGTGACCTTGAGCCAGTTCGATCATGCCCAGTTGTAAATGAAGCAGGTTGGTGTAGCCACTGAAGTTCATGGCAGTGAGTTCGCAAAGTGCCTGCTCTGTGTCATGTCGGGCCCGATGCAGCTGGCCCAGCGCAAACAAGCAGCTGGCTCGATTGAACAACAGCACGGTAGTGGCGGCATTCATCTGCGGGTATCGCCGCAGCGCCTCATCGACAAGGGCGATACCGTGATTGAAATTGCCGCCGAGAAATGCCAGCCGGCTACGCAGGAAAGCGAACGTCTGATGTGATCGCTCGTTACGCTGTTCGGGCGTCTTTTGGTCTCTTGACAGGCGTTGAAGTCGACGCAGGCACTCCGCAGCGCGGTCAATATCGTTAGTGACGATGACGGTGCTGGCTTCGGTAATTGCCAGGGTGAAATGATCTTCCATGCTTTGCCCAGGCATATCGGCAAGAAAGTCGACCATCGCGTTGACCTGGCCTTCCCGTAGCAGATCAAAACTGTGCCGGTCGATGGCAGCCAGCAGGGCGTCAAAGTCCAGGGCGCGCCCGAGCTGGTACACAGCCTCGGCGTAACATTGCTTTTGAAGCAGATGCTTACCTGCCTTTTGATGCAATTGCGTCAGGGCACCGGGAGTGCGCAGGCGTAGCTGTTGATAGAGTGCCTGCCGCATTTGTTTATGAAGCCTGTAATGCAATTGTTCATCGTCGCATTGCTGGACAAACAGGTGCTTTCGCACCAGTCGGTCGAGGAGCGTCGCGGCGTCGGAGCGCCCCGTCAAGCAGGTGGCGAGTTCGACATTGAAGGTGTTGACCACGGACAGCTGTTCAAGGAAGCGCAAAATCTCGTGAGGCAATGAACCTAAAATTTCTTCATTGAAAAATTGTGCGGTGAGAGCATGAAAACGTCTGGCGGTAGCGGCTGAAATCTGTGTGTCAGAAGACGACAAAGTCGGCTGCTCGGTCTGTGCGCTGAGACCCAGCAATACGCTGCTGATCCAGCCCTCGCTGTTGGCACGCAGCAGGTACGCCGCATCATCGCTGAGTTTCACTCCGCGAGCAGACGCAAGTGTCTTTATCTCGCTACTGTCCAATGCCAAGCAGTGCGTGTCCAATAATTGCAAACGTCCATCCCGGCGTAGATGGCTGAGCCGGAGTGCTGGCAGGCCCTCGCTGGCGGCAATAATGTGCAGATTCTCGGGAGCGTGGCGCAGCAGTTCGTCGAAGTAACGGCAGGCGGCCGGTGCGCGTAAGCAATGCAAGTCATCGATGATCAGGGTGTAGGGAGTCTTTCGTTTTTCCAACCCGTCGATGATCGCAGCCCACAGCGTTTCTTCGTTGACCGTGTTTAAACCGGGTACTGGCGTAGCTAGGCCCATTGCTTGATGCAAATGCATGAGCAGAATCAGGGGCCGGTTGTCGCCACTATCACAACGGAGCCAGGCCCAGGGTGTCCTGAGGTTTGCGACGTACTGGGCCAGTAAGATGCTTTTGCCATAACCAACTGGGGTGCTGAGCAGGCTCAGCAAGCAATCCCGTTCGGTTGCCTCGTTTAGCATCTGCAAAAGCTGTGGTCGAGAAATGGCCGTAGTTGGTATGGCAGGTGGGCGCAACTTGCTCGGTTTTAGCGTCGGATAATGCATAACGGCTGACGGCTTCTCTTTTCGCACATTGGCATTAAGCAGTGTTACGGGATGGAGGGTCGGAGTTCGAACGCATAACGAGTCAGAGCCGTTGTGTCAGGCGAAGCGAGCGGCCAACTTCATGCCGATTGTCACCAGCGGTTGGTAGAGAACCGGCAGCAGACGCAGCATCAGATCAATGCTCCGAGCGTCCGATCCGATCAGAATGCGTCGATGGTTGCGTTGCACACCGCGCAGAATGACTTCGGCGGCTTTCTCCGCCGTGGTTCGCAGCAGCTTGTCGTTGAATCTACTGCGGGCGTCGTCCGCATCCTGCCCTGTGATGCTGGCCATGCTCTGGTTCATGCGGGCGTGTGCAGCAATTCCGGTCTTGATCCCACCTGGATGCACGCAACTGGCAGATACACCGCAATTCTCCAGGTCCAGTTCCTGACGCAAAGACTCAGTGAAGCCGCGGACGGCAAATTTGGTGGCGTTGTAGGCGCTCATGCCAGGTTGGGCAAACAGGCCGAAGATGCTGGAGATATTTACAATGTGTCCATCGCCAGAAGTTTTGAGGTGCGGCAGGAATGCCTTGGTGCCGTGTACCACCCCCCACCAATTGATGTCGGTTATCCAGACATACTCTTCATAGCTGCTGCCTTCGACGGTGCCAGCGTGTGCGACACCCGCATTGTTAATGATCAGGTTGACCTTGCCATGTTCCTCAGCAACCCGATTTGCCCAGGCGTGCATCTGCTCGCGATTGGCGACGTCCACTACCGAAGTGGAAACGCTAACGCCGGTGAGTTCCAGTGCCTGCCGTGTGCGTTCCAGCCCTTGCGCGTTGACATCGGATAGTGCCAGGTGACAACCCCGCTCGGCCAAGGCCAATGCAAGTGCGCGCCCAATACCTGATCCAGCTCCCGTAATGGCTGCAACTTTGTCTGTGAAGGATTTCATGCCGTGCACTCCGGATAGCGGCTAAATGCTTCGACGAGACTAGTGAAATTGTCAGCGAATTAATTGACATTCCGCGACATGAACAAGACCTTTAACGTCGTCATGCTGAGCAGAACGCCAACAAGCACAACAGCAAAGAAAAGTCTTGGTTGCGGGCGACGCGCTTCCTTTGGCAATGCGCATGCAAACCTGTTGATGCTGGCTCTATCGCCGCGATCGCTCGCCAGTTGGGCTGCGACGACATTCTCATTTGATCAGGCAACGACATCAGTGGCGGCGAACAAGGCCGCAACTGCGGGCCGCATCACCTGCGGAGCGTGGGCATTCCCTCCGTCTACAAAATTCAGGACGTTCCTGATAACGCCTCGATCAGGGAGGTAGGGAAAGACAAAACATGATGATGCGGATGAAACGTTGGCAGGGGCGACACAATGTAATTCATTACACTGATAAATCAGAAAATTCTTAATGTATGGACAGTTTCGAATAGCGTATTCAGATTTTTGTCCCGCACCCCTGAGGGTGGACTCGTTAATGATCAACAAATCAAAATCATTGAGCGCATAATCTATCACTTGAAGTAAATCACGTTGGGATGCGAACGGGGCCACACAACTGTAGCCAAGACTGGCGAGATTTTTTTCTATGCCCAGGCGCCTGGAGTGTTTCTCATCAACCAGCAAGATACGCAGCCGTGGATTGATCATGAATTGTTCTCCTCTATCCGTTCGGTTGGCGAAAAAATATTTTATAAGTGGAGCGGAAGCAGTCGAGCGAGTAGTCAACCCCATACATTAAACGCTGTTGAGATTTACGCGGTTTGTATCCAGCCAGAGTAGTGATTGCTTACCGCTCATAGGTCGAGCGCAGAGGTATCCTTGAGCGTGGATACATCCAAGTTTTATCAATGACTCGCGCTGACTTTCTGTTTCAACCCCTTCCACGACTACCGACATATTCAAGGATTTACCCAGAGCGAGCGTGTTGATGACCACTGCTCTGTTGTTAACGCTGTTATCAAGGTCGTGAATGAAACTGGCGTCGAGTTTTATCTCTGTGAATGGCAAGCGGCAAAGCCGTTCCAAGGATGAAAACCCGGTGCCAAAATCGTCAATAGACAACCCGGATCCCATGATTCGTAATTGAATCAGGTTCTTAAGTACAGTCGGAGATGACTCTAGCAGGCCACTTTCGGTGATTTCGAAGATCAAGCGATATGCCGGTAATTGATACCTGTGAAGCAAGTCGGTGATTTTTGTGACTAGCTCTGGGTTGCTAAGCTGTTCCGCTTGCACGTTGAATGCAAGGCGCATTGAGGGTTCGGTATGTGAGATTTTTTCCAGGAAAGACAGACCCTGCTCGATCAGTGCAAACAGCAAGTCGTCCATCAAATCGAAGCTGTTCAGAAACGGCAGGAAGTCCGACGGATACAATATTCCATGAAGTGGGTGCTCCCACCGCACCAAAACTTCAAGACTGTCGACAGCATTCGTGACGAGATTGAATTTCGGCTGGAAGAATGCCCTGAACTCGTTAGCTGAAATGGCTTTCTTCAGATCCGTTTCATTAAAGGACCTGATGCTGGTCGGCTGTGGAATTTTATCTCGGGGTAACTCTGTGCTTCGCTCGAACTGTTCCAGCAGGGGCATAATCGTGTGTGGGCGAACCGATGCATCAACGTATCCCAGCACCTTCACCTTATGCATGGTTAGCATCCGATCTATAGCACTGTGCAAGTCAGCCGAAAGATTACTGCAAATAATCATCGAATTGACTAATCCACTGGCACACAGCTCCTCGATGGCAGCGAGGCTTTGCATACACTTCTCCCTCAGACTGCATAAGGCCACATCGGCCCGCCCTTTGCTTTTGAGTATTTCCATGGCAGTGGCACTGTTGGTCACAGATATGACGTCATCACATCCAAGGTCCTGAAAGGCTCGCGTCGCAACGATTCGCTTGAGGGGATGCTCTTCGATGACAAGACTGCGTATCGGTAGTAAAGACATGGCAGCTATACATTTGATGGGAGTGCCTGAATTATTGTGATGCGCCAGCACCGTGTATTTAGGAATCGTCCCAAGATTGTCGGGAGTGCTGCCTACAGCTTTCGAAAAGTCAGCGCGAAAAAAACGGTGGCCTGAAGGCGCTGTTTGAAAGCTTACCCGTCGGTCGGTTTTGTATCGGCGCTGACACCTGTAAGCCAAATTCGACATCCACTTACGCCTGTCGTTGGTCGTGGGCGGTGACGCTCGATGGAAAACTTCAGATTGATGCGCTTTTGTGATTTTCGAGACAAATCTCATCGCCTCCACTTTGGTCGCATGGATAGGATCTAGTTGCCGCCTTCGTAACGAGTGAGTGGCTAAGTAGCCTGGGCCGCATTTTTGAATGAGCTGCAGGTTCAGGCGCAGTTATCCAAGGAACAAGAAATGGAATTCACGCACTCTGTTCGGACTCGCGATACGAGCGTCGGCTCGGCTGTGGTCATGAGTTCCAGCTTAACGGGTTCTATCTGACCTCCCGTTAGGGAGATATCTGGAGTGGTCATGGCATCGAACAGCTTCCAAAACGAAGTGCCCAAGGCGCGGGTCAACATCAAGCTTGATTTGCACACCGGTGGCGCACAAAAAAACGTTGAATTGCCGCTCAAACTCATGGTGATGGGTGATTACAGTAATGGTCACGAGCAGCGTCCGTTATCTGAAAGAGGCAAGGTCGGGATCAACAAAAACAACTTCGACAGTGTGCTCGCCGAGTTTTCGCCGAGCCTGAAACTAACGGTGGAAAATACCTTGACCGACGCCAGCGTCGACACCGCTGTCGCGTTGAGTTTTCAGGGCATGAAAGACTTCGAACCTGAACAGGTAGCGCGGCAGATTCCACAGCTGCGAGCCCTGCTTGCGATGCGCAACCTGCTGCGCGACCTCAAATCCAACCTGTTGGATAACGCCACCTTTCGTCATGAACTGGAACGCATCCTCAAGGACGACGCGCTGAGTGACGAGCTACGCGCCGAACTGGCCGCTCTGACGCCACAAGAAGCATGTTAATTGCCCTCGGTTCGTTAATAAGGAAGTTCTCATCATGTCCGTAGCACAATCATCCGCATCCTCGCAGCAGGCCAAGACCCACGACGCAGACAGCAGCCAAGGTGTCTATGGCGCCTTGTTCGCCAAGATCAATCTCAGCCCGGTTGCGCAGCTGAGTGGCATCGAATCGTTTCAAAACGCCGAGGCCCTGTCCGAGGCGTCTGCGGATGAACGGGTAACGGCGGCCGTTAGTGTTTTCTTGAGCCTGCTCAAGCAGTCCTCGCATAAAGTCGAGCGCCTGGACAAAACCCTGTTGGATGAGCATATCGCGTCGTTGGATGCACAGATCAGTCGCCAACTTGATGCGGTCATGCACCATCCGGACTTTCAGCGCGTGGAATCAACCTGGCGCGGCGTGAAGTCTCTGATCGACCAGACCGATTTCCGCCAGAACGTGCGGATCGAGCTGCTGGACATCAGTAAGGATCACCTGGTCCAAGACTTCGAAGATGCGCCGGAAATCGCCCAAAGCGGCCTGTACCTGCATACCTACACCCAGGAATACGATACCCCGGGCGGGGAACCGATTGCGGCGGCCATTTCCAACTACGAGTTCAGCCGCAGTCCGCAGGATATTGCCCTGCTGCGCAACATTGCCAAGGTGTCTGCGGCCGCCCACATGCCGTTCATTGGTTCTGTAGGTCCGGCGTTTTTTGGCAAGCAGACGATGGAAGAAGTGGCCGCCATCAAAGATATCGGCAACTACTTTGACCGTGCCGAGTACATCAAATGGAAGGCATTCCGCGAAAGTGACGACTCTCGTTACATCGGCCTGCTCATGCCTCGTGTGTTGGGTCGCCTGCCATATGGCCCGGACACTATCCCCGTGCGCAGCTTCAACTATATCGAAAGCGTCAAGGGTCCCGATCACGAGAAATACTTGTGGACCAACGCCTCGTTCGCTTTCGCGGCCAACATGGTAAAGAGCTTTATCAACAACGGTTGGTGTGTGCAGATTCGCGGACCGCAATCAGGTGGCGCGGTTACCGAACTGCCGATTCACCTGTATGACTTGGGAACGGGCAACCAGGTGAAGATCCCCTCCGAAGTGATGATCCCGGAAACCCGCGAGTTCGAATTCGCCAATCTCGGTTTCATTCCCTTGTCGTACTACAAGAACCGCGATTATGCGTGTTTCTTCTCGGCTAACTCGACTCAAAAACCAGCCCTGTACGACACCGCCGACGCCACGGCCAACAGCCGAATCAATGCGCGCCTGCCGTACATCTTCCTGCTGTCGCGTATTGCCCATTACCTGAAGCTGATCCAGCGCGAAAACATCGGGACCACCAAGGACCGTCGTATGCTGGAGCTGGAGTTGAACAAGTGGATCGGTGGCCTCGTCACCGAAATGACCGACCCCGGCGACGACCTGCAGGCCTCCCACCCATTGCGCGATGCCAAGGTGACGGTAGAAGACATCGAGGATAACCCCGGCTTCTTCCGCGTCAAGCTGTACGCCGTACCGCACTTTCAGGTCGAAGGCATGGACGTCAACTTGTCGCTGGTTTCGCAGATGCCCAAGGCAAAAGCCTAAACCACTTCGTAGGGAAATGATGGCATGAAGATCGACCGTCCCCTTTGGGCTGCGGGGGCATTGCTGTCCCCGCAGCAATTCCAGCAGCAGGCGCGCTGGGAGGCGTGGGCTAATGAGAGTCTGGCACATCTGTCGCTGGTACACCCCTGGGGTGTTTTGGGGGTGGCGTTTGACCTGCAAGCCCTGCGCCTAGGCAAGCTAAAGGCCACTCAAGTACGCGCACGCCTGCCCGATGGTACCTTGGTCGATACCGATCACGTGGATCGTCTGCCGCCCGCGCTGGAGTTGACCCGCCTGCTGCCCGATGACGCCCAGGACGCGACGTTGTTACTGGCGTTACCGCTGGAACATGCCAATGGCAACAACTGTGTGTTCGAAGGTGCGAGGGCCGACCGGCCAACGCGCTATCACCAGGATTGGCGGCAAGTGCAGGATATCTACGCCGACGAAGTGCAGTCGATGGGGGTGCTGGAGTACGCCCTGACCCTGCGCCTGGAGAGTGACGAGAACGCCGATTACCTGACCTGCCCGGTCGCACGCCTGGTGCGCGACGGACAGGGTGCCTGGCATCTTGATCCGGACTATGTGCCGCCGTTGCTCAGCTTCGCCGCCCATCCAGGGCTGCTGACCCAGTTGGACAACCTGTTGACCCAGTTGTCCGCCAAGCGGCAACGGCTGATGGGGATGCGCCGCGAAAGCAACCAGCGCATGGCCGATTTTGCCGTGGCCGATGTGTCGTTGTTCTGGCTGCTCAACGCATTGAACACCTATCAGCCAGTATTGGCCGACCTCAAGGCACACCCGGCACGGCACCCCGAGCAGGTATACCTGGAGTTGATCAAGCTGGCCGGCAGCCTGCTGACCTTTTCGCTGGAACACGATATCGACAAGATTCCGGTCTACCGGCATGAACACTTGGAAAGCGTGTTCCCACCCTTGATGCGCACCATTTCCACGTTGCTCGAAGCCAGCCTGCCGTCACGGGTTATCGCCCTGGAGCTGGACGAGGTGGGGGCCAACCGCTGGCAAGTCACGCTCAACGATGCACGCCTGCGTGAGCGTGATGGTGCCGATTTTTATCTGTCGGTACGTTGCCGCATGCCGGCGGCGCAGTTGCAAAACCAGTTCCCACGCCTGTGTAAGGTGGGGACGCCGGACGAGGTTGATCATCTGGTCAACGCCGCGCTCGATGGCGTTCCGTTGCAGCCGCTCAGTCATGTGCCGGCGGCCATTCCGCTGCGCCTTGAGAACCAGTACTTCGCCCTCGATCTGGGGCATGCCAAGGGGCAAGCCATGCTGGCCGAAGGGACCTGCGCCTTCTACGTGCCGAGCACGTTGCTCGACATCAAACTTGATCTGTTTGCGGTACTGCGCGCATGAATCTGATCGCCCCCCAAAAAAATACCGTTACTGCGCAGGATCTCGATGCGTTGTTGCAAGACAGCTACCTGCTGGTCGTCGAGCTGCGTCAGGGCGCTTCGGTACAAGACAGCCCAGACCTGTGGAAACGTTGTGAGCAGTTGGTCGAGCAGGTTCAACAGCGCCTCAAGGAGGCTGACGTAAACGCCCGCAGTATTGAGCTGATCAGTCATGCCCAGTGTGCCTTGCTGGATGAGACCGCGCTCAACTGCGCTAAGGGCGATGCCCATGCCGACTGGGCAAGCCAGCCCTTGCAGGCCAGATTTTTCAGCAGCCATCAGGCTGGTGAGTTTCTGTATGAAGATATACGCGAAGCACTTCGCCAACCCGCGCCTGATGTGCTGGTACTGACAGCATTCCAGCGGGTGCTGATGCTCGGTTTTCAAGGCCGCTACCGCGACGTGAATGACCCCGAGCGTGAGCAAGTGTTGGCCGCCCTGAATGCTCGGGTCGCTCCCCTGGGACTCAATCAGGTGGTCATGACACAAGGCATTGACCGGCGAATGAACCCACTGCGCGGGCTGCGTTCGCCCCTGGTTCATATCCTCATCGCGGGCTTGCTGCTGGTCGGTGCCTGGTGGGGTTTGGATCACTGGCTGGGCGGTCTGATCGCCACGCTTGTTCCTGAGCAGGCGTGAGGGGTGTGATGACGCTCAAGCTGACACGTGGCCTCTGCTTGTGGGCCGGTGTGCTGGTACTGACGCTGTTGATGGTCATACCGTTCGCCGTCTGGACCCGTATCGTGACGGCCTTGGTCGTCGTGATCGTGCTCGCTTGGGCTTGGATTCGGGCAGGGCACCGTTTTGCACGGCAGAGTCAGTGGCTGGTGCTGGCCGGTGGTACATCCCTGCCGCCGTCTGCCTACCGTCAGTCGGTGGTGTTGGTCTGTGGTGATGGTCTGACTGGCCTGTTCGGCGCGGTGCCCGCTGAGCAATTGGCCCTGCGCACCACTTCACAGGGCTGTTACGTGCGCGTACCCGCCTTGGATCAACTCCTCTCGGTGACCATGGGCCTACAGGCTCAGCGCCCGGATTGGGGTGGACAACTCAGCGTGATGTTCGTCGTCAGCCCGGGCGAACACACCGACTCAGCTGAACTGGCCGGTCGGTTGCGCGCCTTTTGTCATCAGCTCGCGCTGGTACGCAAGCGTGGTATCGCACTACCGCTGATGCTGATGAGCTATCTGCAAGCCGCAAAAGGCGAAGGGGCCTGGTTCAGTTGGGACACCGGCCAACCTAACCCTCTCGTACGCGAAGCCGGCGCCTGCGTCAGTCTCACTGACTGGCAGCGGCAAGCCGCCAACGGTGCAACCTACGCCGCACGTTTGTGCAGTAGCGTTCAGGTCAGCAGCGCTGCGACCTGGCTGAAGGAAACACTACTCCCGTATTTCGAGCCTCGTGATGCCTACCATCCACTGGCATGTGTCATTACCCTGGTGCCGGTGCTGCCCCAGCGGGTCTCCGGCAATCTGTGGCAGCAATGGCTACGTGACAAAGTGGGATTGATGGGCGCCGGGCAACCGTTGTCGGTACCCAGTTCCGCCTTGCCGTTTCCCGACCCCTTGCTGAGCCTGTTGCCGCTCCACACTCGACGCCGCCCGGTCCTGTGGGCGATTGCCGTAGCGGTGTGGCTGTTCGCAGTGGCCGGCGTCGTGGCCCTGGCCAGCTCAGCCTGGCAGAACAACCTGCTGTTGCGCCAGGTCAGTGATGACCTGCGACGCTATACCTCCATTCCCTCGGTCGAACATCGTGACCAACCTCAATTCCTCATGCGCGAGAACGCTGTAGCCGTGTTGCGCGAGGACGCCGGGCGCCTTGACGGCTACTACCGGCAGGGCGAACCACTGGCACTAGGCCTGGGCCTGTATCGCGGGGAGTTATTGCGGCTGCCGCTGCTGGCGACCATCGCCAGCCATACGCAACCGCCCGAGGCACTCATCATGACGAAGATCCCCGACCCGGTGCGACTCGACAGCCTGTCGTTGTTCGGCACGGGAAGCGCCGAACTCAAACCAGGCTCGACCAAAGTGCTTATCGGTGCGCTGGCCACCATCAAGGCACAGCCGGGCTGGTTGATCGTCATCACCGGACATACCGATCTCACCGGCAGCCCTGAGCAAAACCTTGAGCTGTCCCGAGCCCGGGCTGCTTCGGTACGCGACTGGATGCAACGCATGGGCGACATCCCCGACAGCTGCTTCGCCGTCCAGGGCTTTGGCGCGAAACAGCCGGTGGCCAGTAATGACACCGAGGCTGGGCGAGCCGCCAATAGGCGCGTCGATATCCGTCTGGTGCCGGAGGTGGGAGCGTGCTTGCTACCCGCTGCGGCACTGGGCACACACCCCCTGTCGCATCCCGCGGCATTTATATTTTGAGAAAAGGAGCTTCACATGGCTATTCCCGTTTACCTGTGGCTACAAGATGACGGCGGTGCTGAGATCAAAGGGTCTGTGGACGTACAAAAGCGCGAAGGCAGCATCGAGGTGATCGCCCAGGACCACAGCCTGTACATCCCTACCGACAACAACACCGGCAAGCTGACCGGCACCCGGGTGCACACCCCGTTCCTGTTTTCCAAGGAAATCGATGCCTCCAGCCCGTACCTGTACAAAGCAGTGACCACCGGTCAGACCCTCAAGACTGCCGAGTTCAAGTGGTACCGAATCGATGACGCCGGTCAGGAGGTCGAGTACTTCAACACCAAACTGGAAAACGTCAAGGTCGTAAAAGTCGCGCCAAAAATGCACGACGTCAAAGACCCGAACAAGGAAAAACACAACCACCTGGAACAGGTTGAACTGCGCTACGAGAAGATTACCTGGACCTATAAGGACGGCAACATCATTCACTCTGATTCCTGGAACGAACGCCAAAGCGCCTGAAGCGAGAGGACTGGCAGGTGGCTTGCCGCCTGTTGGTTCTCGGTGTGCTGGGTTGAGCGTCCGTTCGCGGGCGCTCAGCCAAACACATCGAACTGCATGTTTCTTTGACGATACGCCAAGAATCCAGAACAGGGATGTACCCGATGGCCCAGAACTCCACCCGTTTGCTCCGCCGCCTCAACCCCTATTGCGCCCAGGCACTGAGTGCGGCGGCATCCTTGTGCCAGAGCCGCGCCCATGGGGTGATCAGCATTGAACATTGGCTGCTCAAGTTGCTGGAGCAGGGCGAGGGGGACCTGTCCCTCATCGCCCGTCGGTACGAATGGGATATGGACGCGATCTGGCGTGGCCTTCTTGATCACCTCGACACCCTGCCACGCAGTGTACAGGCCAAGCCGCAGCTGTGCGGCAAGCTGCAACAACTGATCAAGAACGCTTGGTTACAGGCATCCCTCGACGGCAGCAATGACACGTTGCGTTCGGCACATTTACTCGGTGCGCTGTTGGAGACTCCTGGCCTGCTCGACTGTGAAGCTGCTTGGCCGCTGCTCAGTATCAGTAACACCCAGTTAGAGCGCCTGTTTGTACTGCTCGACCAACACTCCGAAGAGCGCCCTCGGATTCAGCAGGAAGCTGCACTGGAACGCACCGAGATGCCAGTCACATCAGGCACCGTTACGTCCGAGGCCCTGCAGGCCGTCTTGGACCGATTCACCCTGGACGTTACCGCCAAGGCACGAGTTGGACAGATCGACCCGGTGTTCGGGCGTGACGATGAGATCCGTCAGGTCATCGATATCCTCAGTCGCCGGCGCAAGAACAACCCGATCCTGGTGGGCGAACCTGGGGTGGGCAAGACTGCTCTGGTCGAAGGTCTTGCCTTACGCATCGCCGAGGGCAATGTCCCGGACAGCCTTAAACAAGTCAGCGTACGCACGCTCGATCTCGGTCTGCTACAAGCCGGCGCCGGGGTAAAAGGTGAGTTCGAACAACGCCTGAAAAACGTTATCGACGCCGTGCAGCAATCGCTGCATCCGGTGCTGTTGTTCATTGATGAAGCCCACACCCTGATCGGTGCCGGCAACCAGGCTGGCGGCGCTGATGCGGCAAACCTGCTCAAGCCTGCCCTGGCGCGCGGCGAGTTACGCACTATCGCCGCCACGACCTGGAGCGAATACAAACAGTATTTCGAGCGCGATGCCGCCCTGGAACGACGCTTCCAGATGGTCAAGGTCGACGAGCCGGACGACGCCAATGCCAGTCTGATGCTGCGCGGCCTCAAAGCGCGCTACGCCAGTCACCATGGCGTGCACATTCAGGACGCGGCAGTACAGGCGGCGGTCAATCTGTCGCGGCGCTACCTGACAGGCCGCCAACTGCCGGATAAAGCCGTCGATCTGCTGGACACTGCCAGCGCACGGGTACGTATGTGTCTCGACTGCGAGCCGCAGCTGTTGGTCCGCCTCAAGGCCCGGCAGACGGCTCTGGAACTGGAGCGACAAGCCCTGGTGGAAGACCAGCAACTGAGTGGTGGCCCTGCCGTCGAGCGTCTGGCGATCATTGCCGCGCAACAAGCCGATCTGCACCATCAACAAGCTGAACTTGAGAAGCAGTACCGGCATGAACTCGAGCTCACCCAGCAATTGTTGGACGCCCGCCAGGCAGAGCCGCCACAGGTGGATGCCTGCCTGTACCTGCAACAACAACTGAGCGACATACAGGGCAGCCAGCCATTGTTGTCCCTCGACGTCGACGCACGCAGCGTGGCCGAAGTGATTGCCGACTGGACCGGCGTGCCCTTGGGCAGTTTGCTCAAGGATGAACAAGCCAACCTGCTGGAGCTGGAACAACAACTGGGTGAACAGGTGATCGGTCAGGATCACGTCCTCGGTGCTTTGGCCCAACGCCTGCGCGCAGCCAAGACCGGCCTGACGGATGACAAGGCGCCGCTGGGCGTATTCCTGCTGGTGGGCACCAGCGGTGTCGGCAAGACCGAAACCGCGCTGGCCTTGGCCGACAGGCTTTTCGGTGGCGAAAAATCCCTCATTACCATCAACCTCTCGGAGTACCAGGAAGCCCACACAGTCAGCCAGCTCAAAGGCTCGCCACCTGGTTACGTCGGTTATGGCCAGGGCGGTGTGCTTACCGAAGCGGTGCGCCAACGTCCCTACAGCGTGGTACTGCTCGACGAAGTAGAGAAGGCGCACCCCGACGTCCTCAACCTGTTCTACCAGGTATTCGACCGTGGCTGCATGCGCGATGGCGAAGGGCGGGAAATTGACTTTCGCAACACCGTTATTCTCATGACCTCCAACCTCGGCAGTGATGAACTGCAATCCTGCCTGCAAGAGTTCCCTGATGCGCCGGACAGCACCCTGCACGAGTTGCTGCGTCCGATCCTGCGCGAACACTTCCAGCCGGCCTTGCTGGCGCGTTTCCAGACCCTGATCTACCGGCCGCTGCAAGCTGATGCCCTGACGCGCATTGTCGCGCTCAAGCTGGCCCAGGTTGCCAAGCGTTTGCAACGTCATTACGGGCTCAATTGCCAGATCGAAGCCGCCCTAAACGAGGCGCTGGTGGCCGCTTGCCTGCTGCCTGACACCGGGGCGCGCAACATCGACAGCTTGCTCAACCAGCAGATCCTGCCAGTGCTCAGTCAGCAACTGCTGCAACGTCAGGCCGCCCGGCAGAAAACCTCCGCTGTGACCCTGGGCTACAGCGATGAGGACGGCATCGTCCTGCACTTCACCGATGCCCAAGACACGACGTTGCCCAACGCCATGGAGGCCTGATCATGCTCAATGAACTGCGTACCTTTTTCGACCACAGCCGGCATAAACTCAGTGTTCGCAACGTTGATGCACGGCTTGACGTCCTGGCCTTCCAGGGCACAGAGGGCCTGAGCCAGCCGTTCAACTACCGCGTGGAATTTACTTGCCTTGACGGTGATATCGACGCCGGGAAAATGCTCGGCCAGGACGCCAGTTTCAGTCTGCACGGTGCGCCGCACAACGTACCCTTTCTGGGCCTGAATGCACCCAAGGTTAAGCCATTGCGCACGCTGCACGGCGTAGTCACCGGTTTCAAACGCCTGTCCGGCTCCATTGATGAAGCCCGTTACGAAATCACCTTGGAACCGCGCCTGGCTCTGCTCGGTCGGGGCCAACAGTATCGTATCTACCAACACCAATCGGTGCCCGAGATCGTCGAAAGTATCCTGCGCAACCGCCACGGTTTTGAAGGCCAGGATTTTCTCTTCAGCCTGGAGCGCGAATACCCCAAGCGCGAACAGGTCATGCAGTACGGCGAAAGCGACCTGGCTTTCATCTCGCGCCTGCTGGCCGGCGTTGGCATCTGGTACCGCTTTACCCGTGACGAACGCCTGAACATTGACGTGGTGGAGTTTCACGATGACCAACGTCACTACCAGTTTGACATCGAGCTGCCTTACCGCCCGCAATCCGGGCTGGGCAGCAGCGGGCAGGATGGTGTGTGGACCCTGCAATCCAGCCATCAAGTGGTGGAGCAGCACGTCAACATCCGCGCCTACTATCACCGCGTCGCCAACGCTCAACTGAACGGCGACATCGATCAAAGCCGTGTCGCGAGTACTACCTACGGCGAGGCCTATCACTACGCCGAACCTTACACGGCCTTGGGCGACCCTTACGCCCATGACGAAGACCTGCAAAGCGAAAGCGGTTTTTTCTATGCGCGCCTGCGCCACGAACGTTATCTCAATGGTCAGACCCAGCTCAGCGGGATTAGCAGCAGCGCGACCCTGGCACCCGGTCAGGTCCTGAAAATCTCCGGCGGAGCCCCGCAAGCCTTTGCCCCTGGCGCGGTGATTACCCACCTGACCACCCGCGCTGCTCGCGATCGCAGTTTTGAAGTCAGCTTTGAGGCCATTCCGTACTCGGAAACCGTGTGCTTCAGGCCTGCGCTGCAGAACAAACCACAAATCGCCGGCACCATCCCGGCCCGTGTCACCAGTCCGCAGGAACACGACCCCTACGGCCATATCGATATCGAAGGGCGCTACAAAGTTAACTTCCTGTTCGACCGTGACAGCTGGAAGCCCGGCGAAGAAAGCTTGTGGCTACGCCTGGCCCGACCTTACGCCGGCGACACCCATGGCCTGCACCTACCACTGATCCCTGGCACCGAAGTGGCCATCGCCTTTGAGCAGGGCGACCCGGACCGTCCCTATATTGCCCATGCGTTGCACGACAGCCAGCACGTTGATCACGTGACCTTGCGCAACTACAAACGCAACGTGCTGCGCACGCCGGCCAATAACAAATTGCGCATGGATGACACGCGGGGGCAGGAGCACATAAAGCTCAGTACGGACTATGGCGGTAAGAGTCAGCTGAACCTTGGGCATTTGGTGGACGCCGAGCGCAAAAAACGTGGGGAAGGGTTTGAGCTGCGTACGGATGAATGGGGGAGTATTCGCGGCGGTAAGGGTTTATTCATCAGTGCTGACGGGCAGCCCTCGGCGCAAGGGCCGGTGCTCGGCATGGATACGGCCGTAGCTCGATTGCAGCAGGCCGGTGAACAACTGCAAAAGCTCTCCGTCGATGCCCAGGCCGCTAACGCCGAACCCGCCGACGTTGCGGCGCAACTGAATCTGCTTCGTCAGGATATAGAGCAGCTCAAGTCGTCCGTGCTGCTGCTCAGCGCTCCCCAGGGCATCGCCCTGACCAGCGGCCAGCACTTGCAGTTGGCGGCGCAGGACAACCTGATGATTAACGCGGGGGCCGAGGCCGACATCAGCGTGGTCAAGCGCCTGTTTGTGGGCGTGGGTCAGGGCCTGAGCGTGTTCGTGCGCAAACTGGGCATCAATCTGATCGCCAATCAGGGGCCGGTGAGCATGCAGGCGCAGAACGACAAGCTGGAACTGATGGCCCGCCACGGGCTGAACATCACCAGCAGCGAAGACGAAATCCGTATCACGGCAAAGAAAAAAATCACCCTCAACGCCGGCGGTAGCTACATCACCCTCGACCCCTGCAGCATCGAATCGGGCACGGCGGGCGACTACCACATCAAATCGGCGCATTTCGAATACTTGCAGAACAAAGCTACGCAGGCCGCACGAATAATGCCATTGCCAGGGGTCATCGACCCACCGCTTGAGTTCCACGAGCAATTTCGAATATTCGTCAACGATGGCGAACAGCCCTGGGCCAGCGTGCCCTACAAGATCACGGCCGCCTCGGGCAAGGTCTGGAAAGGGACAACTGACAGCCAGGGCTTCACCGAGCGCGTCTACACCGCCAAGCCCGAAGAATTGTCGTTGAGCTACGACATGGAAGAAGAGGAAGAGGAGGAAGAGCTCGAAGGCATCACCCTGCGCCTAGGGCTATTTTTCGATGGCACTGGTAACAACCAGGCCAATGCTGCGGCGACCGAACAATGCCGGCGCGAAGACCTCGCCTTGTTTGACCAGGGTGAACTGACAAGCATCATAGAACAGTGCAACAGTTACGGATTCAAGGAGTTTGATGGCAGTTACTTTGGTAGCACGCCGGATAATAGTTACGGGAATGCGGCGAGCAATGTGGTGTATCTGTGGGAACTGTATCCCGATCATGCCACTGAGGGACTTCCTCCCGGAGCTGAGGTTGGCTATGTAAAGGTCTATCTGGAGGGTATTGGAACTAGCAGTGGTGGTAAGGATGCGGTCGTTGTTGGCCAAGGTCTGGGACTAGGCGAAACCGGGGTGGTGGCGCGAGTTGAGCAGGCGCCCAACTTGATAAAAAATCAGTTGAACTTCTTCCAGGAAACGAATCTAGGCATCCCAGTTCGACGTATCGAATTCGACATTTTCGGCTTCAGTCGCGGGGCTGCCGCAGCACGGCATTGTGCAAACGAATTGCTTAAACCTGGCTGTGGGCTATTCAGTGAGCTCCTGCAGGCTGGTCGCTTTGGCCTGACTCCCGGTTTCGATCCAACGATGGATGTCAGCCTCAATTTCATCGGCCTGTTCGACACCGTCGCCGCCATCGGTGCCATCCACCGTGGCGACATCAGCGTGGGCAACAACAACAATCCGGGCGTCAACCTGTACCTGCCACCCGGCTGCGCGCGCCAGGTTGTCCAGTTGCAGGCCCGCGACGAACGTCGTCAAAATTTTGCCCTCAACAGCGTGCTCGACGGTCACCAGCAAATCAGTTTGCCCGGTGTGCATTCGAACATTGGCGGCGGCTATTTGCCCCGCTCCCGCGAGCGGGTTTGGTTAACCCAGCCGCGCCGCTTCACCGTGCCGGCCTATCGCCCGGTGGAGGCGCAACCCGAGTGGGCACAAGCCCACGCACAGATGCTGGCTATGCGCGCCAGCGGCCTGGCCGGTGAAGGCAGTCTTGCAGTCAAGGCCTGGCCAATCGCCCGAGCGGCGCGCGGTAACCTGGAGCCCAAGGGGGAGGACTACTTGTTAACCATCGAGCTGGACCGGCCGGTGCGGGGCGAATTGGCGCTAATCGCCTTGCGGCTCATGCGGGAGTTGGGTGTGCGCCATGGTGTGCCGTTTAAAAAAATCGATGGACGACCGGATCTGGCGCTACCGACGGACTTGCAATCTATTGCCCCGCATATTCTGGATCAGGCACTAGGTGGCACCGAGGTCAGGCTCGATTATGACCAGGAGCTACTTCTGCGCGGTCGTTACATCCATCAGTCCGCGCATTGGTTACCGAGCAAGGGTTTGATGATCAACAAGCCCACCGACAATCTCGTTCGTAACGTTTATCAAAACCGGCCACAAAAGGGCTACCCACAATGACGCGCCTGACCTTGGTCGTCGGCTTCTTGTTCAGCCTGTGCGCCTGTGCCAGCGGCCCCAAGCCCTATCCGCCGCCCAAGCTGCCTTACAGCAGCTGGTACATCGGCCTTGCCGCGCCACGTTTCATGGAAGTCTGGGTGGAGACGGTGGACGTGCTCGATCAGCGAAAGCTGCCCTTTTTTCACGTCTCCGGTGGTGTAGCTGGTTACACCCGCAAGCCGGAAGGTTGGCATAAAGGGGGAGGTGCAATGAAGCCGGTGAACAACGTCGACCTGCCGGAACGAATCTTCCTGCGCTGGCAATCGCTGGTGGAGCCGCAAACCTACAAGATTCGGATTCCGATCCCGCAGTGGGTACGGGATGAGATGGTCAAACCGGAGCGGGTGTTCTGCAAAGGTTCAAAAGAATGGGTAGACGACTATCGCTTCGCAATCACCTTAGGTATGGCCCCTGGCGGCATTGTTAAGGTCTGGGTAGGTGGGCCGTGTCTTGGTTTTAAGGAAGTCGGGCGTTTTCAGGCCGAGATCGAGCCGCTAGGGCCTTATAGAGGCAAGAGCAACGGTGAGTACGTACACATCGAACCGGAGAACAAGGCTTATATCGACGAGCACGGCATTCCTTATGGCACTTGGTGATAAGTAGTTCAAACACCTCCAGTTCTCTTGTTTCGACGCCAAAAATAACCGGTCTTGGATCTCTAAAAGGAGGCGATACCATGCAACAAGTTAAACATGCAGGAAATACCAATAATTCGGATAGCACAGTGGTTAAGGTTGTTTCTGCACAAAACACTGCGACTTGGGTATCGCCAGCAGAAAATGCTGTTTTCAATATTACTCAAGATGCGATGCTGCCAATTATTGACTTCGAGTTTCGCACGCAAGCTGCCGGCGATTACAAGTGGTCTTGGACGATCGAATGGAGCGCCAAAGTCAGTGGTTTGCGTGAGCGCGCCAGAAGTGGGAATGCACTTCAAACGTTTTCGGCGTCGGGTGCGTTTGTCAGTCGCGACAGCAAGTGGACCGCGGAATTCTCCGGGCAGGTGTTGGGTGGAACACTGACCGTTAAAGTAAATGTGAACGGAAAAACGCTCACAAGAACTGTCACGATAAAAGGAAAAAATCCAACTTCAGAGAGCATTGCAACCTATGTTACCTCCCTCGATGACATGGCCGGGTTCGAGAAGTTGTTGGAGCAAGAGACTAATTGTAAGCACTTCATAGATTTCGACGGTCAACCAATAGTTGCTTTCGATAAAGGCTACGGGGTTACGCAAATGACCAACCCTGCGCCAACTTATGAGCAAGCCTGGAACTGGAAGGCTAATATTCAAGCAGGATCATCAGTCTATAGGGACAAAGTGCGCATCGCCAAGAAATACCTTGGTCAGGCTGGCAGGAGTTATACGGATAATCAACTTCGGCATGAGGTTTTCAGTCGTTGGAATGGCGGTTCGTATCACACATGGGATACGGCATTAGGCACATGGGTCAGGAAAAATAACATCCTGTGTGATTCCAATACCGGAAATATCGGATGGTCGACAGATAAAGAAAGCAACCAAGGCAAGACCGAGGCTGAATTGCGTGAGCGAGATAAAGACACCTATTCACAAGGCAAGGACGGACAGTCAAATGACCACCCGTGGAAATATAGTGGAGTGTGCTATGCAGATCATGTTCTTGGGCAGTAAGTTAAGTCGGGCTTTGGCTTTTGTTTTGTTGGGTTTCATGTTGGTAGGTAATGTTTTTTCCGATGTTGCATTATCATGGGTCAGCAATAATGATGGTCTGGCGCATATTGGAATGGCCGACGGAAGTTACTACGACTTAAAGCTATCTCCCGATGTTGAGGGTGTTTTTTATGACGGCGGCAAGCACAAAATTGAAAGTGAGCGGTATGTCTCTCTGTTTCAGGTGCTGCACTCCAATCCTAATAACCCTACAGGGCTTTGCGGCACCGGTAACGAAGTTTGGCTTTATGTATATAAAGTGACGGGCACAACGCTGGGCGCCCGAGAAAGGGTTTTGGTGAGTAGTTGTCTGCGCTCTATTTCATTGGCAAGCCAGAATTCAGGAGAAGCAGCACAAGATACAGATTTTTCTTCAGTACAATGGAATGCACAGGGTTTTTCCATTGAGTGGTTTGATAATGTGGGCGCTGCTGGGCAACCATTAAGTTCAACTAATTATGTATTGCGGGACGGTGTTTTTTTACGGCAGGAAGTATTAAGTAAAGAAAACCAGAAAAAGTAGCTACCGGGTTCGCTTTTGCGAAAGGAATAAGACATGAAGGGCATCATCCGTATTGGTGACAAAACGACTGGAGGCGGAACCGTTCTATCGGGCTCCACTTCCATGCAATTCGGCGGTATCGGTGTGGCTCGCGAGGGAGACCCAGTGCTCTGTCCGATTCCAGGTCACGGTAGGACGGTCATCGCCGAAGGGCATCCGACGTTTCATGAAAATGGCGTGCCGATCGCGTTCAACGGACATCGCTGCGCGTGTAGTTGTGCGTTGATTTCATCGTTGCCTGTTGCGAGCGCGGGCTAATCATGGCGGTCAGGCTGGATCAAGTCCCTGCCATGGCGTCACGACCTGCGCCTCCTCGTATCTGGCTTTGGCTAGGCTTGTTGACGCTGTTGTTGCTGGCGTGTGCAGGCGCAACCTTGGTGTTCTCCACTCCAGCACTGCGTCAGCGCCCTATGGATTTCTGGGCTTTGGCGTTAGGCGTGCCGCTTTTGATCTGGAGCATGCTCAGTTTCGGGCGTGCGTTGCTATATATCAGTCAACAACGCGCTGCGGATGGTTGGGATGAATCCCGCGTGGAGGATTTGACTCGCAAGCTTCGACGTGGGCGACGCTCGCAGCAGGTATTGAGTGTGAGCTTGCACACCGCCTTGCGAGAGCCGGGGCAAGAGCAGAGCAGGCAACTGGATGCGTTGCTGAGCGGGACTAAGGCACTAAAGACCCAATCGTCCTGGCTAGATAGCACACTGCTACGCCATAGCCGTCTTCCTTACGGCACCCATGAAGCTCCAGAACAGGTGCTGTTGCAGGTAATGGTGCAGGTGCTGGCCGACCTGGGGAAAACCTTGGCTCAAGTGCCTGACGATACGCCCTTGGCATTGTTGTTGGAGGTCGATAGCGCTCTACCGGAGCACCTATTACATCGCGTGTGGCGACAGGCGTGGAGCGAGTCCGGTATCCGACAGTCGACAGTGCCTGTAGAAGGCGATGGCTTAGAGGCCTTGGATCATTGGCTCGATCACCGAATTGCTGATCAGGCTCTGTTGCTGGTTGTGGCAGTGCAGTTTGCGCCGCAAAACCCTGAAGGTCGGGCAGAAGCGGCAGTCGGCTTATTGCTGGGTAATCGGCTGACGCAAAACGCCGTGCCGGCGCTGGCTTACCTCCACCGCCCCGAAGCGCAGCGCGAGCCGACGACTGAGGCATTGTTGCAGGCTGCGCATCAGGCACTGATTTGGGCTCCTCTGGACGGCGAACCCATCGTACATGCTTGGCGCTCCGGTGTTGGTGCGCAACACGAAGAGGCAATCACCACAGTACTGGCGCATATACGGATGCCGATGCCCAACACCCAAGGATTTTGCAATCTGGACTCGTTGTTGGGGCATCCGGGTGTTGCGTCATCTTGGCTGCCGATCGCTGCCGCGACGCAGGCCATTGCCCGCGGCACTGGGCCGCAATTCATTTTCAGTGGTGGCAGCTGCCGCGAAGCGGGGCTCTGGAGCACAGTCTTGGTACCCGTGCCACCGCTTTTGACGAAGGAATATTGAATGCAGTTTCGACGCTCTGTAGGGCTGGTTGTACTGATCGGTGTGTTGTTGCTGACGGGTGTGTTCCTGGAGATTATGGTTTGGCGTTTTCCTGAGTGGCTGGGGGTACGTCCTGAGAGTGCTCGGCAAGGCATGTGGTTGTTGGTGATACCGGCTTCCACGTTTGTCGTTGTGATGCTCTTGGGGGCGTACCATTTGTTGGGGCGTCAGTTGGGACGCTCGTCTTACAGTCGTCGGGAAACAGATGATGTTCCAGAGGTGGTGCACGGAAACTCGATAGACACTTACGTGCAAATGGTCGCCTTGATTAAAACGCACCTGCGCGAACGCTACGGCCTCTTCTGGCGCCGCAAAGTCCGTCTGCTACTAGTTGTCGGCGAACCTGCTCAAATCGACGCTATCGCCCCGACCCTGGCCGAGCAGCACTGGCTGGAAGGGCAGGGCACAGTGCTGTTGTGGGGCGGCAGTGCCCAGTCAACTCTGGACCAGTCATTCCCTGCGCAATGGCGTGACCTAAGCCGCTGGCGTGCATTGGATGGCGTGGTCTGGGCTTTAAACAAAACCCAGGCTGCCGATGATGCTGCGATAAGCGCCGGCGTACTCCAATTGCAACGCCTGGCCCGAGGTCTGCACTGGCAGTTGCCGCTGCACCTATGGCAGGTCTGCGACAGCGAATGGTCTCAGGACACCCGCCAAGCACGGCCAGTGGGGTGCAGGTTGCCGGCACGCTTTGATGCGCAAGCGCTGCAAGGCAGTTTGAATAGTTTGCTGGAGCCGCTGCGCCGCGAGGGTCTGGCGCAAATGAGCGGTGAATTGAGTCATGACTTCCTGCTGCGCCTGTCGCGGGATTTGCAGGGCGAGGGCATTGCTCGTTGGCGTCACACGCTCGCGCCTCTGGCCGGAGAGTTTGCCCGTGGCGTGCCGTTGCGCGGGGTGTGGTTCAGCCTGCCGATCCGGGGTGCTCAGCGTGATGCTAAACATGTTTGGCCGGCCGCCCCGGTGTGGCGTGGCGTGCTCGACGATGAAGCCCGCGGCCGTCGACTGGGCTGGAGCGTTCCGCGCGTCGCCTATGTTTTGGTGCTGGGACTGGCGACGCTGTGGGGAGTGGGTTTGTTGCTGTCGTTTGTCAGCAACCGGGTGCAGATTGATCAGGTGCAGACCTCGTTGGCGGCCTTGGAACAACCGGGTACCGGCGATGCGCAACTGAGTGCGCTCAATGATCTGGTGCGCGAACTCGCACGACTGGATTATCGCGCCGAGCACGGTGTGCCCTGGTATCAGCGCTTCGGTCTGAACCAGAACCCGGACTTGCTCGAGGTGATGTGGCCGCGTTATGTCGAAGCCAACAACCGCTTGATACGTGACCCAGCGGCGGCCAATTTACAGCGCCTGCTCAACGCCTTGATCAGCCTGCCACCGGGTAGCGAGCAACGGGCCGAGCAGGCTAAGAGTGCCTACGAGCAATTGAAGGCTTATCTGATGCTGGCGCGTCCACAAAAAGCCAATGCGGCCTTTCTCACCAAAGCCTTGACCAACGCCGAGCCGTCGCGCGCCGGGGTATCGTCGGGGCTCTGGCAAGGCCTGTCGCCAACGCTGTGGCAATTCTATGCAGAGCATCTTTCGACGCATCCGGAGTGGGCCATCAAATCTGATCCGACGCTGGTAGCACTGACCAGGCAAGTGCTGCTCGGTCAGTTGGGCCAACGCAATGCTGAAACCAGCCTGTACCAGCAAGTCCTCGATCTGGCCGCTAACCAATACCCTGACCTGGGGGTGCAAAACATGGTCGGTGAAACCGACGCCCTGGCGTTGTTCTACACCGAAGCCAGCGTGCCGGGAGTATTCACCCGCCAGGCTTGGGAAGGTCAGGTACGTCGGGCAATTGACGACATCGCCGAGGCGCGCCGCGAGGAAATCGACTGGGTGCTTAGCGACAACCAGACCGACATCGATGCCGAGTTGACCCCGGATGTACTCAAGGAGCGCCTCACCGAACGCTACTTTCAGGACTATGCCAACGCCTGGCTGGATTTTCTCAACAGCCTGCGCTGGCATCAGGTCGATAGCCTGTCCGATGTGATCGACCAGTTGACCCTCATGACCGATGCCCGTCAGTCGCCGCTGATTGCCATGATGAATACCCTGGCCTATCAGGGGCAGGCCGGCACCCGCAACCGGGCGCTAGCCGACTCGCTGATCAAGTCCGCCCAAAAATTGATCGACCAGGACAAAGTGCCGGTGATCGAGCAGACTCAGACGCCGCGCAGCCCGCTGGAAGCCACTTTTGGCCCGCTGCTGACACTGCTTGGCAAAGACCCAGAGGCAAAGGCCGATAGCGACCGGTTGAGCCTGAGCGGATTCCTCACTCGGGTCACGCGTGTGCGTTTGAAACTGCAGCAGGTGAGTAATGCACCGGATCCGCAGGAAATGACCCAGGCGCTGGCGCAGGCGGTGTTTCAGGGTAAGAGTGTCGACCTGACGGACACCCAGGCCTACGGCAGCATAATTGCCGCCAGCCTGGGCGCGGAATGGGGAGGTGTCGGCCAGACACTATTCGTGCAGCCGCTGCAGCAAGCCTGGCAACGGGTGCTGCAACCTTCAGCCGCAGGCCTCAATCATCAGTGGCAGCGGGCGGTGGTCACGGACTGGCAACGTGCGTTCGCCGGCCGCTATCCATTTGCAGAAACTGCCAGCGATGCTTCGTTGCCCATGCTGGGGCAGATGATTCGCGCCGACTCCGGGCGCATCGAGCAGTTTTTACAGCGCCAGTTGAGCGGTGTGCTGCGCAAGGAAGGCAGCCGCTGGGTGGCCGATCCTCGGCATAGCCAGGGGTTGCGCATCAATCCGCAGTTTCTGACGGCGATTAATCAGCTCAGCCATCTGGCCGACGTGATTTACACCGACGGCGGCATGGGCCTGAGCTTCGAGCTGCAAGGCAAAGCGGTGCGCGATGTGGTGCAAACCACCTTTGTGCTCAATGGTGAGCAGCATCAGTACTTCAACCAGCGCGAAATCTGGCAGCGTTTCAACTGGCCGGGCCGCAGTGACCATCCGGGCGCGAGCCTGAGCTGGACCAGCATCCATACCGGCGAGCGTCTGTTCGGTGACTACCAGGGCACCTGGGGCCTGATTCGCTTGCTGGAAAAAGCCCGTGTCACCCCCTTGGACGATGGCGACAGCCGCTACCGCATGGTCCTCAAGGCCCCCGATGGCCTGAACCTCACCTGGAACCTGCGCACCGAACTGGGCGCAGGGCCGTTGGCATTGCTCAAGCTGCGTAACTTCACCTTGCCGCAGCAGATCTTCCTCAGCGAGGGCGCAGCAGAAGTGCCCTATGCGCAGAACGGGAGCTTTGAATGAGCCTGCGCACCTTGATCACCCATTGCCTGGGCGAACGCGACCCCCTGGTCCTGGCACGTAGCCAGGCCGAGCGCTGGCAATCGTGGCTGCAGCCCATCAGTGCAGACTCGCCCGTGGGTGAAGACCCGGGTTATGACGACGATTTTCAGCGCATGCGCGAGGAGGTCAATAAGCTGTCCGGGGCGGATGCCGAGCGGGTGGTTCAACTGGCAGAAAAGCTACTGATTCACACCTGTAAGGACTTGCGGGTGGCCACCTACTATCTGTGGGCGCGTTTACAGAAGGACGGTGAGGCCGGGCTGGCAGACGGACTGACCTTGTTGGCCGCGTTGGTGGAACGTTACGCCACCGAAGTGCTGCCTGCGCGGCCCAATAGCCGCAAGATGGCCTTGGAATGGCTGTCCAGCAGCAAGGTGCTGGACAGTCTGTCGCTGTACCCCGAAGTGGTGCGCAGTGAGGCCGAGCGCACGGTGGCGGCGCTGGCCTGGCTGGAGCGCGGGCTTGAAACCTGGCCGCAAGATCAGCTTCCTGCCCTGGGAGCACTGTACGGCGCGTTGTCCGCGCGGTTGACGCAGTCCGGCGGGGTGGATGCGCTGGTGCCGCAGCACAGCGCCAGTCACGAGTCGAACATGCAGACGGCGGCGCCGCCCGCCACGGCCATCAAATCCGGGCGCGACCTGCTGGACAACGGCAGAGCGCTCGCGGGTTATTTGCGCGAGCAGCCCCAAGGCTGGTTGGCGGCCCATCGATTGATGAAAAGTTTGCGTTGGGACACGGTGCACCAAGCTCCACCCGAGGAGGCCAGCGGCAATACGCGCCTGGCGCCACCGCGTGGTGATTATCGGGCGCAACTCAAACGGCTTTACTTGCAACAGAGCTGGGCTGAATTGCTAGATCAAGTCGAGCGGATGTACGCCGAAGGAGTGAATCATTTTTGGCTGGATTTGCAGTGGTACCTGTGTCAGGCCTTGAGCAAACAACCTGCACCACAAGACAGCTGGGCCGACATCGTCAAACGTGACCTGGGTATGTTCCTCGAACGCTTGCCAGGCCTGGAACTGTTGCAGTGGAACGACGGCACTTCGTTCGCCGATGAGACGACCCGCGACTGGATCACCCAGCATGTCAGTGGCAATCGCCCACAGCAATGGCTGCCGGCACCGAAGGCGGTACTGACCACGGCAGATGCTGAAATCCTATCCCTTGAAGGCGAAGCCCTGGTCCAAGCCGACAGCGATGGCGTGGAAGTGGCTCTCGCCTGGCTGGCGGCCCGGCCTGGCGTACACACCGGGCGCCATCGCTGGCTGCTGCGCCTGCTGATGGCGCGAGTAGCCGAGCAATATGGCAAGAGCGACTTGGCCATGCACTTGCTGGGAGAGCTGGACGCCACCGCGCAGCAGCACGGTCTGGCGGTATGGGAGCCAGAGCTGAATTTCGAGGTCAAGGCCCGCCTGCTCAAGTTGCTGCGCCTGAAAGCGCAACGCAACGACGCCGACAAACCCACCCTGGCCCGGCGCACCGAGGCGCTGCTGGCGTCGTTGGTGGCGATTGATCCGGTACGTGCTGCTGTGCTCTGCGGCTAACCCTCTTTCATCAGGAATCTATCTGTGAGCATGGATAATTTAACCCTGCGCTACTTCGACGCCGAAATGCGTTACCTGCGCGAAGCCGGCAAGGAATTCGCCGAAGCGTTCCCGGACCGGGCGGCCCAACTCAACCTGGACAAACCGGGTGCGCAAGACCCGTATGTGGAGCGCCTGTTCGAGGGCTTTGCTTTCTTGATGGGGCGTCTGCGGGAGAAGCTCGACGATGACTTGCCGGAGTTGACCGAAGGGCTGGTGAGCCTGCTGTGGCCCCATTATTTACGCACCATTCCCTCACTGTCGGTCATAGAATTGGTGCCCGAGCTTGCGCAGATGAAGCTCAGTGAGGCCATCGGAAAAGGCTTCGAGGTGCTGTCGCAACCCATCGGCCCGCAACGTACACGCTGCCGTTACACCACCACCCAGGACCTGACGCTGCAACCGCTGGCCCTGGAGTCGGTACGACTGGCCTATGAGCCAGACGGCCGCTCGCTGCTGCGCCTGCGCTTTGCCTGCGGAGCGTTGACGGACTGGAGCCAGATCGACTTGAGCCGCCTGCCGCTGTATCTGAATGCCGACGCGCCGCTGGCCAGTGCCTTGCACCAAGCGCTGACCCTGAACACCCAAGCGTTGTATGTGCGCCTGCCGGGGGAGCAAGAGCGCCACGCGCTGGACGGCCATTTCGCGCCCAAGGGCTTCGCTGATGAAGATCGCCTGTGGCCCAAAGGCGACAGTGCGTTCAGCGGTTATCAGTTGCTGTTGGAGTACTTCACCTTTCGCGAAAAATTCATGTTCGTGACTCTCTTTGGTCTGGAACATCTGAGTCTCTGCGCAGGTACGCCCTGGTTCGAGCTGGATGTAGTGCTGCGTGAAGCATGGCCACACGAGTTCAGTGTGAGCAGCGAACACATTCGCCTGCATGCCGTGCCCGTGATCAACCTGTTCCCGCTGGAAGCCGACCCGCTGACACTGGCCCCGTTGCAAACCGACTACCTGCTGCGGCCCATGCGGGTTCAGGATGGTCACACCGAAATCTATTCGGTTGACCAGGTCACCTCGTCAAAGAACGCCGTGCGCCAGGACTATGTGTCCTTCACCAGCTTCCGCCACAAGGGCGGCATGCTACGCGGCGATGCTCCTGAGCGTTATTTTCATACTCGTTTGAAGCGTTCTGCCAAGGGCTTGCATGACACCTGGCTGATCCTGGGCGGTGACGGCTTCGAGAAGGATCGGCTGCGCGACAGTGAAATTCTGTCATTGCGCTTGACCGGGACCCATGGGTTGTTACCGCGCAAGGCGTTGCAAAGCACCTTGCTCGACACCCTTGTGCAATCCACCCAGGCCGGCCTGCGGGTCCGTAACCTGTGTGCACCCAGCTTGCCATGCTACCCGCCAAACCGTGATCGTTTTCATTGGCGGGTGCTCAGCCATCTGGGCTCGAACTTCTTGCCGATGCTCGACAGCGCCGAAGTGTTGCGCGGCACCTTGGCGTTGTACGACTGGACCGGCAGCGAACTGAACCGCCGTCGCCTGGAGGCGATTGTCGAGGTTCGCCATCACCTGGTTCAGCGCTTTGAAAAAGGCTTCCTGCTGCGCGGGGTGGATATCGAAGTCACTCTGGATGCCAATGGCTTTTCAGGGGAGGGCGACATCAGTCTGTTTGGCGAGATGCTCCATCGCTTCTTCGGCCTGTATGCCGACATTCATTTGTTTAACCAGCTCACGCTGATCTTGCAACCTACTGGAAAGTGTCTGCGATGGAACGAGAACCACAGTCAGCGTATTCCCGGCTGAAAGCCGCTGGTTTACTCCAAGTGTTGGATGGGCGGGTCGCCGAGGCCAACCTGTACCGGTTCTGTCAGTTGCTGGAACAGGCGTTGCCCGATCACCCGCCCTTAGGAAGCACCGCGCACCCGACGGATGACCCGGTGCGCTTTCGGCCCGACCCCGGCATGGGGTTTCCGGCGGGGGAACTGAAGGCCATTGAAACCGACGCGGACCATCCCGAGCGTCCGGCGACGGTACGCACGCGCCTGCTGGGCCTGTACGGCGTCGACTCGCCGATGCCGACAACGTTCCTCGACGACATCGCCCAGCGTCGCGAAGGCCATGAGGCCCTGGAAGCGTTCCTCGATATTTTTAACCACCGGATATTCACTCAGTTCTATCGCATCTGGCGCAAGTACTCCTACCCGGCGACGTTCGAAGCGGGCGGCAAGGACGCGACCTCGCAATGCCTGCTGGGGCTGATCGGTCTGGGCATTCCTGGCACGGCCAAGCAGATCGCCACGCCGATATCGCGTTTTTTGGCACTGCTCAGCGTAATGCGCCTGCCCACCCGCAACGCTGAAGGCATCAGCGCACTGGTCAAACTGCTGGCCCCTAATACCAAAACCCGGGTGACACCGCACTGGCCACAGAAAGTGCCCCTGGCGCAGCCGGCCAGCCTGTCCACCACTCATCCGGTGAGCTTGTCCCAGGGCACGCCGCTGGGCCGCGTCGGCTTTGATGCCAACAGCCAGTTACACCTGGCGCTGTTCACCGAGGACCTGATTGAGGCGCGTGGCTGGTTGCCGGGCAGTCAACTGCACAACGATCTATTGGTTCTGCTGCGGGTGTACCTGGGCTGGCGTTGCACCGCGAAATTGCAACTGTCGCTGCCGATCCACAGCCTGCCCAAACCGGTGTTGGGCGGCGCGCCCGTGTTGCTGGGCATGACCGGCGTCCTGGGTCTGGGTAGCGAAGCCTGGCAAGTCAATGAACATGACACCATCACCATCAATCTGGGCCGATACCAAGGCCTGCACAGCAATCCCCAGTCCAGAGAGGCGCAGCATGTCGCGTACCGTTTTTAATCAATTGAAGGTGGCGGTGTTCGCCGCGCTGCTGGGCGGGTGCGGGTTGACCCAGACCGTGACCGACGCCACCACGACGACGGCCAAGACTATTTTTTACAAGCAAGTGAAAACCCTGCACCTGGACTTTACCGGTCGGGCAGCGATGAACACCGACGTGTCGGATATGAGTAGCTTGTCGGTACCCACTGTGGTGCGTCTATATCAGTTGCGTGACAACAAAGCCGTGGACAAGGCCACCTACGACAGCATGCTGAGCGATGCCGACAACCTTCTGCGCGCCGACCTGCTGGACCAACGAGCGTTGGTAGTCAAACCCGCGGAGGGCGCACAACTGGACGTGCCCCTGAATAATGACGCGCAGTTCGTGACCGTGGTGGCGTTGTTTCGCACCCCCGATACCCAGATGAACACCTGGCGCCTGACGTTGACCCGCGATGACCTGGACCCGAGCCGGGCGAGGGTGATTGAACTGGCTAACAACCGGTTGATCCTGCAACCGTTGGCGGAGGAGTAACCCGTGAGCGAGCTGAATCCTTCACTTTACGAAATGCTTTTGCAAAATTTCGACGGCGAATTGGATCTGTATCGCGTCCTGGAAGAGGACCAGCATACCTTGTCGGTGCTGGACAACCTGCGACGCATACTCAACAGCCGGGCAGGGGCGCTCAGTCACCTGCCGGATTACGGTTTACCGGACATGGGCCTGATCCTGCAAGGACTCCCCGCCGCAGCACATGGGCTGATGGGGACGCTGGTTAACACCTTGCTCAAGTACGAGCCGCGGCTTGCGGCGGTAAACATCGAACTGCTGCCGCAGACCCAGCCGGGTTATCTGGAATACGTCCTGGACGCGCAATTGAAGGAAGGAGAGCGTGTGACCTTCGGCACGACCGTGGCGCCCGAGGGGAAAGTTTTGGTGCGCCACCTGAAGCGACAGAACTACCTGTCGAAGCTGTAAACCTGTGACGGAAGACAAACTGGATGACGGCGTTATTTGAAATGCGTATCCGAGTTGGCGGTGATCCGCGCGGCTACGGCGAATTTACCGCGTTACGTGACGAGTTGGCCAAGTTGGGCCATCCGGCGTGGCCGGACATTGACTGGGCCAAGGTCGAGCAGTTGTGCCTGACGTTGTTCCACAACAATGGCGCGGAGCTGCAAACCGCCGCCTCTTTTGTCTTGGCCCGAAGCCAACGCCACGGCCTGGAGGGCATGGTGCAAGGGGTGACGCTGATCGAGGCGCTGTGCAGCGAATGGCCAACCGTGTGGCCGCCAATGGCGTCGGTGCGCCTGGACATGCTGGCCTGGCTGTTCGCTCAATTACAGCCGTTGCTGCGCAGGCTGGAAATCACAACGCAGACGCTGCCCGCTCTGGAGTGCCTGGACAGTGAGCTGGAGCGGTTAGCCACTCAGCTGGATCGTCAGGGACAAGTGCCTCTGGTCTCGTTGCAGGCGCTGCGTCATCAGGTGAGTGGTCTGATGCAACGCTTGGAGCGAAATGTCTGTTCGGGTGAAATGGTGCCGATATTGAGGGTTCCGGAACCGGCCTTCGTGATGCCGGTGGTGGTCCTGCCAGCCCACCCGATTCCTGAAGTGCCGCCTGCGGCCTCGAAGACCCGCAAGCGCCGTATCGCCCTGTGGCTGTTTGCGCTGTGCGCCACAATCGCCCTTACGTGCGGGTTTTGGTGGTGGAGTCAGATGGCACATCAAAATGACCAACCGAAACAGGCCGTGCCCGCCCCGGTACGCCTGGACAGCCTGTCGCTGTTCGATGCTGGCAGTGCCGAGCTCAAGCCCGGCTCGACCAAAGTGCTGGTCAACGCCCTGGTCAACATCAAGGCCCAACCCGGCTGGCTTATCGTGATCGTTGGACACACCGACAGCACGGGCGACATTGAACAGAACCTGCAACTTTCATACGCGCGCGCTTCGGCAGTGCGCAGTTGGATGCAGCGCATGGGCGACATTCCCGACAATTGTTTTGCCATCCAGGGCGTGGCAGGCAGGCAACCGATTGCCGGCAATGACAGCGCGTCAGGACGAGCGGCCAACCGCCGTGTCGATATCCGTCTGATGCCGCAAGTGGAGGCCTGCGCAGCGCCCTCTACAGGCCACTAAAGTAGAAGTTGTTTGGGATAGAACACTTGTTAAGCGCTCGATTGAAGGCGTCTTTTCCGGTTGTCCGCTGTGGAAGTGTTCTTCAACGAATCAGATTTTTAGATTCCGGGGGCAGCAGCGCCTAGTGGTCATCGGCGTTACTCACCGTTGGCAGGGCTTTGAACTGGGGATTCCACGCTCACTTGGACAGCAATTCCACGCTGACTTGGACACTCCCTCTTTTCTCGAATCAAGAGGGTCATCGTGGAGCGTATATCCATGCATAAAATCCGAGAGGTGCTGCGCCTCAAGTTCGATGCCGGCCTGTCCGCGCGCAAGATTGCCACCTGTCTTCGCATCAGCAGTGGTTGCGCTGACAATTTCCTGCAGCGTTTCACTGAGTGCATTGGGAGGAGTAGGTTTGCCTGTTTGAAAACAGCTTTTTAGCGTCCACGTCAAGGCGACTATTGCGCTTCAGTTCGCTGAACTTGCAAACATAGAGCTACCCGCTCTGTGAGTGTCCTGGGCGTAGTCAACTGCAGCAGAGGTCACTAGTTTTCTATCAGGCTGACTTTGAGAATAATCTTATGTCAGCGGCACGATCAGCTATCTATTCTGTGTCTAGCTGCCATCTTCTAGTTAGATTGCAAGGCCCGTGCGCGGGAGCGTGGGTCATTAAATTTATGCCTGGCTCGGTAGTATTCTTTATTGAAAAAAAGGCCCAAATTTTATGCGTGCTTTAGAACGCGGGTACTTGCAGTGCTGGGGGCAAAGAAATCATCGCACTAGGTGCGAGGTCAATATTATTTTGAGGGTATTAAAGTTGGCTAGTTTCTATCCGCACCGGAGGCGTTGCATTGCTTGCGTTAAATTTGATAGGGATTGCTCGTCTCTGCCTTTCGAAAGCATGGCTGTCCATAGGCGTGATGGTGTTGATGTGATAGTGCTGTGTGACAGATTTATGAGTGCGATGACGCTTGCTGAGCGTGCGACAATGATATCCCCAAAGAAAAGTCGCGGTTGAGTGAAGTGTGGGCTGCATGAAGGCAGGCTCGCATTCATCTCTCTCAGGCTTCGTGAGCGACCGGTTATCACTCGGATTTGAGATGAATCCTATGTTTTCTATCTGGGTGGGCAGCAATAGTGGCTACCTATTCGAGGTTGATAAATGCTTTGGAGAATCAACTGACGTACGTTATTCCTGGGGGAGCATATCACTATCTGAATCTCCCGAAAGCAATGCTGCTTTCGAACCGGTTACAGACTCGGATATAAAGTAACTTGTAGGGGTGTGGTTGTTTTTTTGTTTTAACACGCTGCCGATAAGATTTGCTGTTCTCTAGAGATGATAGAGTTCCGGTCTGGTCCCGACCTCCAGTAGTGAGGTCGGGATTTTTTTTCGTCTGTTAAACAGGTGTAATGTCGGCCAAATGAGGGTCTGCTTTGTTTGGTTGAATGTTGTATGTCTCTAATATTGTGTTTTTGTAACGCCTTTCATCTTTGTGGTTGTTAACATGTTTCGTGTCTTTAGTATTTTCAAGATGTTTGTTGTCATTTTTTTAGTGTCCATTCTTCCCAGCGGAGTCAGCGCTTCGGACAGGTACAAACCTAATCTCCAAGTCAAAAAGATGTTGGATCGGGCCAATCAGTTAGTTGGCACTCCGTATCAATTTGGAGGTATATAAGTCCGAGATGGTTTTGATTGCAGTGGATTCGTGGTTTACCTGTTCAGACACTCGGCAGACATCCATCTGCCCCGTACAACTCGCTCCTTGATGGGCGTAGGTGGCGCTTTGAAAAGGCAGAACCTGAGACCTGGAGATCTGGTATTTTTCAATCGCAATGGCGGGGGAAGGGTTCAGCATGTAGGGTTGTATCTTGGTTCTGGTAGATTCATTAACTCACCACGGAAGAGCAAAATGATCCGTGTAGATTCGCTATCTAACAAATACTGGGATAACAGCTATCTCGCTGCTCGCAGGGTGAATGGATTGTATCGATAACTGATGCGTGGCTATTCTTGAGTCGGGCCAATTTCAGCAAAGCCTTTCACCGGGATTGTATGAATATTGTTGTCTAATTTTCAATAGTCGCGGTTATACCGTTCAGTATGGATTCTACCGTTTAGGGAGTTGGTTATGCTCAAGCTGAAAGAAGTGTTGGTCGACCTTAATGCAGCACAGGAAGATCTCGCGCAAGCCGTTGATCTTAGCTGCATGGCGGTTGTTCATCTCGTTGATCACAACCTGTGGCCGGGGTCTTTTGATCGTAAGTCCCTTGAGGGGCGGATAGTGCGGTTCCTCGCACAACGCGGCGCAAACGTGCATGTCATTGGGTCTGCCTTCGAGGAAGTGGATGCGGATGCATGAAGCCTAATTGGTGCGTTTGATTCCATCTTATTCAACGCTGATATAACTGGTTAATGTCATAGGCGGCTTGGTTGCGACCAGTTCTATTCAATTCAGAAGAACTCTGTTTTCAGGAAGGTGTTATGAAATTTTACTCACTTTACCCTTGGCAGCTTATTGTGCTTATTATTGCGATGGTTGTTATTGATTCTGCTCGCGCTATTTCAGCGGAGGAACTGCTCTCGGTGCCGTTTGCTCAGGTGAAAGGCTCGGCTCATGACAATAACAATATGACGACCGCTGTGCTGATATTTGATGTTGGTACAACTGAAAAATCCGTACTTGTTAACAGGATTCATCGGTTTTTTCTCGCGGAGCATCTCGAGGCATATTCCGCACTTTCAACCAAACAATCGCCACGGCGTTGGATTGGTGACATGCTCAAGCTTGCGGAGCTTTGGGCGTGGAAAACGCCGGATGCTTTGCAGTTGCTATTGGAAGAGTCGCTATATGCGCGTGGTCATGTACCTTCTCAGGAGTGGTATCCCCTTCCAGGAGAATTGCCACAAGCACATTTCAATCGCGTATTCGAAATGTCATTGCTGCAGTGATTGTTTCTTCTTGCCTCTCCAAATCGAGATCGAGCATTTCCAGGGGTGGCCGAGTATTCTTGTATGGACAAGGGGCGGTCTACATGTGCGCATATCCTGCGGATTTGATACTCCTGTACATAAGTTCGGTTTTAGTATCCCTGGCAGTGCCTCACTGCTCCTGTTTTTTCAATTCTTATTTTCTAATTTAATTAAAGGCCGAAACTTCCTGTTTTGAAAATGGGTAGGTTCTCTTGTTGTTGAGATTTTGCTAATGTCAGATTTTTACCTGCAGCGACAATGTGCTCGTTCCGATGTGAGCTCTTCCGATACCAGTGCACCATTGTTCTGTAGAACCTATCGACTGCCCGTGCCGCGTTGTCATTGCTTTAGATGCAAATTAATTGAGGCACAGGAAACGTCGGGTTGTGTGGCGGCGGGGTAAGGTAGTCGATATCCGTCAATCTTAAGCGTGCGTATCAACCTGTAGTTAGTAACAAGTGTGCGCCGGAAAAATCGATTGCGGCATTAACTTCTCTGCGTGACCTGGTGCCAATGGAAGGTGCCTACGTCGAGGGCGCGCAACTTGATACCTCTGGGGCTCGACGAAGCACTAGCCTGCAAATCCTCCTTCAACGGTCAACGCCCCTGTAAAGTGTCGGTGCGCGTCGTATGAATCATGCGATGCCGAAGAAGCTGTGGAACCACCTTGGGCTAATCTCCTTGCTGTATAGGATAATCCGGCTTAGCCGTATAACCTGATCGGTCGTCTGCGGAACCGCATGTTCGGGGGAGGGGAGGGCGGCGGACGAAAATTTGACCCGTCCGCCTGCTGTTGGAGGCTAAAATTACTTCACGGGTTGTTTCAGATTATACCGGGCAAGCACTCAGGTCTGGAGTAGAAGTTCGTGTAATCACCAGCGCCAGGCGAATGCAGCCGGCAAGTACGAAGGCTCCCGAAAGAGAGAGCAGCACGATTGACCTCCGGCTGCGCTCGCGAAAGTTAGATGTTGGCTCAAGTCCCCCGACCCAGTAAGGAACTGGCTGAATCTTTAACTGATTCGAATAGCACATTCCTTCGCCAAGGCTCCAAAGTGCTGCGGCGCTGGCCATAAATCCTGTCAATAGATTGTCCAAAATCAAATCCATGGACAGGGCGCTGAACAAGATGAGGCTGCTGGTGAAAAAAATTGCGGCGCACCAGCGTTGGCGAAGGATATTGACGGGTACCAGATGTTGCATGCTTTTTATTCTCCGCAGGAAAACAAAAGGCGCCTGTACCCGATCCGGGTACAGGCGCCGATTTTTTTGCTTGATTAACGTTCGCGAAATGCTTCGCGTGCTTTGAAGACAGGCTTGAGCAGATAGTCGAGGATGGTTTTTTCACCTGTACGGATTTCCACCGAAGCGACCATGCCTGGAATGATTGGAAGATCTTTGCCTCCTGCTTGCAATACGCTTTTGTCGGTCAAGATTTGCACTCGATAATAGGTATCGTCCGGTCGGCCAGCAGCGGCTTTCTGATCGTCTTTCAGGGTGTCAGGACTGATGTGCTCCACTTTGCCGGTGAGGCCGCCGTAGATTGCGTAGTCATAAGCGGTGATCTTTACGGTGGCCGGAAGTCCGGGGTGCAAAAATGCAACGTCGGAAGGGCGAATCTTCCCCTCGACCAAAAGTTGATCTTCCAGCGGCACGATCTCGAGTATGTGCTCCCCTGGTTGGATCACCCCACCTATCGTGCTTACCCGCACATTTTTTACTGTACCTCGTACGGGGGCAATTATCGTGGTGCGCTCGACCACGTCGGCGCGGCCCACCAGGTTCTCGCTCGTCTGCGATAGCTCCATTTCAAGTTTGGCAAGCTCGGAGTTTGCATCAGACTTGTATCGGTTATAGCGCTCGACAATTTGCGACTTGATGTCGTTAGCCTGTCGGCGCATTCGCAGTAGTTCCACTTCTGAAAGCAAGCCCTTTGCAGCCAGAGGCTCAGAAAAGCTGATCTCTTTGGCAGAAAGTGAATAGCTGCGTTCCAGGGCGGCGACACTTTCTGCTAGCGCGTTCTTGCGAGCGTTATAGGCCTTAATCTCCTGTTCGACCACTGCCGGGTCCTGGCGCACTTGCTCATCGAACTCCAGGGGCTGTTGATACGCTTCGGCACGCAGCCTCGTGATTGCGGCCTTAAGTGCGATAACTTTGCTCAAGGCTTCGCGATAGCTGGCCTTGGCGCGCGTTGGATCGATCTTCAAGAGCACCTGTCCAGCTTCCACGACATCGCCTTCACGTACCGACAGTTCCGCAAGAATGCCACCTTCAAGGCTTTGGATGACTTGCTCGCGGCTTTTGGAGATGACCTTTGCCTCACCTTGGGTAATTTCCTCCACCGGGGCGAAATATGCCCAAGTCAGTCCCACGACGAGTACTAGAAAAATCATATAGAGGACCAGTCGTGAACCAGGGGTTGTCTGGGCCAGTAGCGATTCCTGTACGTCGTTCATGAATGCGGCGTCCGAAGAGGATATCTCTGCGTTACGACGATCTTTGTTCATCCAGCCAAACATCACTGGGCCTCCTGTGGCGATTGTTGGGTTGCCTGCACGACTGCCAAGTCAGGCGTGTGAATCGGAATCGGGCGTTTGTCTGCGGTTGTGGCAGGTTTCTCTTGCTTGGAGCCAGGGTTCCCGGAGAGGGCGGCCAAAATGGTGTCTTTGGGTCCGTCGGCAACAATTTTTCCGCCATCGACCACGATAATTCGCTGTACCAAGCTCAGAACTGACGGGCGATGGGTGACCACTATGAGCGTCTGGCCTTCAGTAGAGCGCTTCAGATGCTCCAGGAATACCGATTCTGTCTGGGTATCCATTGAGCTGGTCGGCTCGTCCATGAGCAATAATTTTGGGCGTGCCAACAGCGTGCGTGCCAGGGAGATCAGTTGGCGTTGACCGCCGGAAACCCCATCACCCATTTCGCCGATGGGTAGGTTGATGCCGCGCGGGTGTGCGGCTGCTATATGGTCTAGGCCAGTCAGTCGCAATACACGCAGCAATTCTTCGGCGCTGGCTTCGGGTCTGCCAATCATGATGTTTTCGCGCAAGGTGCCGTAGAACAGGCGCGCATCCTGCGTCACGTAGCCCACGACCTTGCGCCAGTCTGCGGGATCGATCTGGTTGACATCCAGGCCATCGCTGAACATCTGGCCTTTCACGGGTTGATACAGGCGTGACATGACGCGTAGCAGGGTCGACTTTCCACTCCCGATACGGCCCAGAATCGCCACACGTTCACCGGGGGAGATGGACAGGTTGATATCTTCCAGCACCGGCGGGTTTGGCTGCGTGGGTGGAGCCGGGTAAGAGAATCCAATGCTCTTGAGGGATAATTGCCCGCTTAAAGATGGGTTTGGCAGGTAGTCCTGCTGGGCATCGCGATCAACCGGCAGTGCCATGAGCCTGTTCAGCGAGGTAAGGGCGGCCTTAGCTTGCTGAAAGCGAACGGCTAGACCCATCACTTGACCCAATGGAGCGGTAGTGCGGCCTGCAAGCATAACGGTCGCGATCAATGCGCCCATGGTCAGGTCACCTGAGCTGATGAGGTAAACACCAGCGATAACCAGGGCTACGGTCTGCAGCTGTTGCAGGAAGGCAACCGCACCCGTGGCAGCGCTCGATAGCCGGCGCGATTTCATCGAAGAGCTTGCTTGCAAAGCACTGAAGTGCTGCCAGCGGCGTTGCATATGCGCCTGTCCATCAGTTGCCTTGAGTACTTCCAGACCTTCTACAGACTCAACAAGAACGCCTTGCTTGAGAGAGGACTCGCGCAGGTTCTCCTGCATGGTGCGAGCCAGTGGCCATTGAATGCAGATGGAGATGATCAAGATCAGTGGCAGCACGAGAAGGGTGATCCACCCGAGCGGCCCGCCAATGACGAAGATGACACCAAGAAACATGAGCACAAATGGCAGGTCGGAAATGGTTGCCAGGGTTGCAGAGGTCGCGAAGTCGCGTACTGATTCAAACTCGCGCAACTGGTTTGCAAAGCTGCCCGATGAGGCCGGCTTATGTTCCATCTGTACCGATAGCGCCTGGCGAAACAGCATTGAACCAAGCACCAGATCCGCCTTCTTCGCCGCTACATCTAGCAGGTGAGCGCGGACGAAGCGAATCAGCGCCTCGAAGACCATTGCTACGGCTACACCTATACCGAGCGACCATAAGGTGACGAAGGCCTGGTTGGGGACAACGCGGTCATACACGTTCATGGTGAAGAAGATGCTGGCGAGTGCGAGGACGTTGGCCAGGATCGCAGCAATAGCTGCGCTGCGGTAATAACGGCGGTAGCGCCAAAGGGTGCTGAAAAGCCAGTGCCCCGTGGGTGCAGGCAAGGTTTCGCCTGCCCGATTGTCAGGCTTGGCGCGCGGTTTGACGAGAATTGCGTAGCCAGCGTAAAGCTCATCCATCTCCTGTTGCGTGAGCTTGACTGGCTCATCGGAAACCTCAGGGAGAATGACGGAATAAACCGACTGTGGCTTGCCGTCAGAGTCCTTCTCCTGATTCCGGGAGAGCAGGATGCAGCCGGCCATGCCTTTACGCAGCAGGATCATTGGCATCACCTGCAAGGGCAGGTTTCGCGAATTCCTCTTGATCAAGCCACCGGTCATTCCAACGTTTTCCAATGCGCTTAGCGCAAGTGATGGCGTAAGCACGCCACCGCGTGGCAGACCGGCAACGAGTGCTTCAGGGCTTTTACCCAGGCCATAGTGGTTGCAAATCCAGGAAACGCTTTGCAATAGCGTGTCATCGACGCTGGTTTGTTCCTTGGCGAGCGCGATGGCTTCATCGCCAGGCTTGAGTGTAGTTGCAGCCTTCATGACTGTTTCCTCTGAGGTTCCCCGTCGCTTGGGGCTGGCTAGAAGTCTGGTGGCGTGCCACCTGGCCGACTTCATAAATGTATTGGTGAAATTTTGAAGATCGAAGCGGGGCGGGAGAACAAGAGTTGTCCTAAAACATTGCGCATGCGCATGGGTAGGGGGCGCGCAAGTTACAGACCGGGCTTTTGGGACAAGTCTTGTTCAGTGAAAGGGGGTGGCGCCACAAAATGGCTCAACAGGGCTTCGGGGCCAAGTGCGCAACCGAGGCCATCCCGCACACGGTTGCCTGGTGTCCAGGCTGAACCGGTTTTGCTTTCACTGTGCTATGCCAAGTTCCACTTCTTCCTAGCGGGAAGAGGTTTAGAGGTCATGTATGAGTTATTTCCAGCGAAACAGTACGCTTAATGAAGGCGTTGCGGCCGGGAGGCCGTTTTGTATCTTTCCGACGATTGCCTTTGCTTTTTTGGGACTGTTTAGCTCAAAGGTTTTTGCAGAAGAAGGCTTGCTGCAATTTGAGAGGGTTAACCCAGGCGCTGTGAGCTCGCGCCAAACGCTCGCAGCATCAGGGTCGAGCTCCGAACGGATTACCCAGCCGTCCGCGAACAAGGTGCCAAACGTATCTGAGGCATCCAGGAAGGCTGTGTATTCGGTATCGGCGCTGGAGTATGGGCGTGGAGCGGTAAATCCCTCAGGTCAAGTGATGACACATTCAGAGGAAGAGTTGCGAGGGGTATTCTTGCGCGCAGTGGAGGCTGCAGCTGAGCGCAGTCCTACAGTAAAGCGTGCATTGGCTGAGCAATCCGCAGCTCAAGCCGATATCGATGAGGCAAAAGGGCAGCGTCTGCCGCAGGTTGATATTGGTACGCGCAGTAAGTCGGTTGAGTTCGGCTCCGGAAGCGGTGGGAGCTCCAATGGGCAATCGTTCAGTGTTGACGTTGTTACACCCTTGTTCGACTGGGGGCGTATACGCAAGACCATTGAAAGCCGTTCTTACCTGGCAGGTGCAGCTGGATCTGCTCTTGAGGCTGAACTGGAGGCGTCGGCATTCGATGTGACATCGAATTTGGTCGAACTTGGCAAGCAGCGCATCGTAGTCACCATCAGCCAGAAATACGTTGATCGGATGGCTGAGTTGGTAAAGATGTTGCAGGGGATCGTTGCAGTCGATACGGGGCGGGTCAGCGAGCTGACCCAGGCGCGTGCCCGGTTGTTGCAGGCGGAGGCAACACGTAGCACGGCAGAGTCAAAAGTGCGCGATATCGAGATCAATTTGCGCAAGATGATCGGTGAAAGGCCATTGCCGCCCGTTCCAGGCTCTTCCTACTGGCAGTTGCACTTGCCTGAACTCGACTGGTTGCTGGCTGAAGCGGTAAGCCATCCAGTGGTCAAGCAATCCGAGGCTGAGGCGAAGTCCGCTGATCTGCAAGCGGAGGTGGTGCGTTCGGCGTCCTTGCCTCAATTGAATTGGGTCGTCGGTAAATCTACGGGTGAGGATGCGTTTGGGCGCGAGCCCGCTTGGCAGACCAACCTGAGCATGTCCTGGAGTGCGTTCAAGGGCGGGTCCAGTCGTGCAGCCGAGCGCGCGGCGCGCCAGCGTGCCGAGGCTACCCGGCAGGGGACTGAGCAACAGCTTTTGGACCTTGAATACCGTATCCGTACTGCGAATCACGATGCACGGACACTCATCGAGCGGGCTGAGCTCTATCGCGGGCTTTCACAGGAATCCAACAAGGTCCGCGAGGCTTTTTATGATCAGTGGTATCACCTGGGGCGGCGGACCTTGTTGGATGTTTTGATCTCTGAAAGTGATCACTACAACAACCAGGTCAGTGAAGTTACCAATCGCTTCGACGGGTACGCGGCAATCATTCGCCAATACGCCAGCGCGGGTGCGCTCATGCGTTGGCTTAGTGTTGGTGAGCGCTGAGTAAGGTGGTTCCGGGGACATTTAGGGGCGAGAGAGGCATTGTGTATGTCTGAACTGCGTTTTCTAGTGCTGGAGGATCATGCCTTTCAATGTGAGCTTGCGGTCAGGGCTCTACAGCGAATCGGATTCTGCCACGTGTTGCGGGCGGCCGATGGGGGCGAGGCTTTATCGTTGCTGCATCGGCATGGGGCGGTGGATGTCGCGCTCTGCGATCTGCGCATGATTGGTATGGACGGGCTTATGTTTCTTCGCAAGGCGGGAGAGGCTGGGTTGGTTCGTGCTGTCGTTATCGTCAGTGACCTGGAGTCAGGCCTTCGTAGAGTGGTCGAGCGCATTCTTGTTCTGCAGGGTCTCCAGTTGCTGGGCAGTATCGAAAAGCCGATCAGGTTCCGGCCGCTCAAGCGCATCCTCGACAAGTACCTTGCGTTGTCAGGGGTATCCATCCGGCATTCGCCATTGCATTTGGCTCAACCGTCCGAGGCTGAAGTGAAGATGGGGTTCGAGCGTCAGGAGTTTCGGGCCAGATTCCAGCCGAAAGTGCAGTTGCAGACGGGAGAGAGTGTCGGAGCTGAGGTGTTTGTGCGGTGGGTGCGTGATGGCGGTAGTGTGCTGGCGCCCAGTGTTTTTTTGCCGGTGATTGAGCGCTGCGGTCTACTCGATGCCATGTTCGCTGAATTGCTGGATCAGGGTTTGGCTACACAGAAGTTGGTCCAGTCCCGCGGGCGTCATTTTCACTTGGCATTTAATCTCAATGCCTCTCAGATGCTTGATCCTGAGCTTGCGAGCACTATTCGACTTGGTTTGCAGCGTCACGAACTGTCAGCTCATGGTCTGACCTTCGAGATGACGGAGAGCTCGTTGATCGCAGCGTCGGCCGCCAGTCTCGAAAATATGGTTCGCTTTAGGATGATGGGCTGCGGGTTGTCCGTCGAAGATTTTGGGGTGGCGTTTTCCTCTCCGGGACGTTTGTGTCATATGCCTTTCAGTGAGATCAAGCTGGACGCCGGTTTGACTCGTAACATGGTGCAGGAAAACCGCTATAGAACTGTAATCAACAGTGCCCTCAAGCTTGCTCGCGATCTTGATATGTCGGTAGTGGCCAAGGGTATAGAGACCGAGGAGCAACTGAACTGTCTCAGGGCTATGGGTTGTGAGATTGGTCAGGGATATTACTTCGCACGTCCCATGAGTAGCGTTGAACTGGTCACCTGGCTTTTCGATAAGGGGCATTCGGTCCGCTGGTAAGCTTGAGAGTCAACTGTTGTGCAGTGCTGAATTTCCTGTCGTTTTCAAGGCCCGATTTCATGCCTGGTTATTCGTGATCTAGTGTCGCATACGTTTTTTGAGTCGCCTGCCGAGGGTGATTGTTCCCGTGCCCTCGTTTCTTTGCCCTGGCCCTGTGCCAGGGTTTTTTTTATGTGCGCCAGACATGGCGCGTTGCGCGCAAGCGCAACCAGCTTGGCTGTGGTGGCCTCGCTGGTGACTTGGAGGTGAAAGTCCTCTACGCACCCGGCAAGGGGAAGTGTTAGCCAGAGGCAAGGGTGTCGCGGGTGACCGCGAATCTGAAGGAAGCCCGAGGCAAAATGCTGGCCTGACGAACAGCAAGCGGATAGAGGCGGCGCAGCGGGGTAAAGGGGCGTGTTTCCCTAAAGCCCAATACTTGCACGGGACGCTGCGACGTAGATCCGACAGGCATAAGCAGGAAGGTCGCGCGAATTACCCTGGGAGATCTGCACGTTTGCCACAGTGCTACCGAGCGTCGAGAGACGACGGGATGAGCGTGCAGAAGTCAGCCGAGGCCGTAGTAAGTGGCGAATAACCCCGTCACCAAGGGCCGAACAAGTTATGCCGCCAGTAGGCGTCAAAGTCTCGTTGAATACCGAAATGCAGAAATTTCTCCAAGAGAAGACTGTTACTCCGAGTCCCGGACAGTATCCGAGGATGACGGCTGACCGCGCACAGGTATCGGCGGCGTCTGTGACGTGGACGAACGCGGAGCCGGACACGCTGATGGAGCGGGTGCTTGCACCGGCCAACCTTAGGTGTGCGTATCAACGTGTGGTCAGCAACAAGGGCGCACCGGGTGTCGATGGCATGACGGTCGACGACTTGGCGGACTACGTGAAACAGTATTGGCCGACCCTCAAGGTGAGGTTGCTGGCCGGCGAGTATCACCCGCAGGGTGTACGCGCCGTTGACATCCCCAAACCCAATGGCGGAACACGGCAACTGGGTATTCCCAGCGTCGTGGATCGCTTGATCCAACAGGCACTGCTGCAACAGCTCACGCCAATCTTCGATCCTCTGTTCTCGGACTACAGCTACGGCTTTCGTCCGGGTAGAAGCGCTCACCAAGCCATCGAAACCGCTCGCGGCCACGTGGCAGCGGGTCACCGCTGGTGCGTGGAACTTGATCTCGAGAAGTTCTTTGATCGGGTCAACCACGATGTCCTGATGGCCTACGTGGCGCGTCAAATCGAAGACAAGCGTGTGCTCACGCTGATCCGTCGTTACCTCGAAGCGGGAACGATGTCGGGCGGACTCGTCAGCCGACGGCAGGAAGGGACGCCGCAAGGCGGCCCGCTCTCGCCGTTGCTGTCGAACATCCTGCTCAACGAACTCGACCGCGAACTGGAGCGGCGAGGCCATCGCTTCGTGCGTTATGCCGACGACGCGAACATCTATGTGTGCAGTCAGCGAGCTGGCACGCGGGTGATGACCGGTGTTGAGCGTTTCCTGAATCAGCGCCTGAAACTGACGCTGAGCCGGGAAAAGAGCCACGTAGCACGGCCTTGGGTCTGCGACTATCTGGGTTATGGGATGAGCTGGCATCAGCAACCGAGGCTGAGAGTGGCGACGATGAGTCTGGGTCGCTTGCACGACCGGTTAAGAGACCTGCTGCGCGGGGCGCGGGGCCACAAGATGGCGAATGTCATCGAACGGATAAACCCTGTGCTGCGCGGGTGGGCAGGCTACTTCAAGCTCAGTCAGAGCAAACGGCCACTTTTGGAAATTGACGGCTGGGTGCGGCGCAAACTTCGCTGCGTCGTCTGGCGTCAATGGAAGCGGCCCTCAACGAGGGCGCGTAACTTGATGCGCCTGGGGCTTAGCGAAGCTCGCGCCTGCAAATCAGCCTTCAATGGCCGAGGCCCATGGTGGAGCTCGGGAGCATCTCATATGAATCAGGCGCTGCCGAAGAAGCTATGGGATCAACTTGGGTTGGTCTCGGTACTGGATACGATAAACCGGCTTAGCCGCATAGCTTGAACCGCCCTATACGGATCCGTACGTACGGTGGTGTGAGAGGACGGCGGATGTAAATCCGCCTCCTACTCGATCGGTGCGCGGCATCTGTCATTTCGCACTCTTTCACCTCCAGGTCCCGAGCGTTTTTTGAGACAGGTCCTATATCTGGTGCCCGGGCTGCATGTCGATAATTTTTATTGCATCAAGGATCGCCCAGGACAGGGCGTACGCCTCAACTCATACGTCGACAAGAATTGGGTCGACGCCATTAACATGCAAAGGTGAAAGGTGTGGAAGCAATGAATATCAGTGTTTCCGTAGTTGACGGTAATGCGATCACGTCAACCCAGGACTTGTCGAAAGTTAGCAAGGGTAAGCCAGTTCGTATCAAGGCCATCAAGGACGGCAAATATATTCTTGCGGAAGGTGAGAATGGGTTTGCTCCAGAGAACGTCACGGTAAAACGTGTTGGCAAGAACTTGCATGTTGCGCTGGAGGGCACAGATCCAGATGAGCCAGAACTGATCATCGAAGATTTTTTTGAGCATGAAGGTCAGTTGGTGGGAATGTCCGAGGACTCTACCTACTACGAATATGTTGCTGTCGATGGCGATCACAATAGCCAAGTCGCCTTTCTGATTGACGGTGTGTCTTCTGCTCAAGCGTTGGGTTCTAACGCACTTACAGGTTTCGGTGCTGGCTTGGTGATGTCGCCAGGCGGGATTCTTCCTACGTACGGGCTTGGGCTCGGTGCCTTGGGCGCGTTGGGCGCCGGCGCTGTTTTTGGCGGCAGCGGTGGAGGTGGCGGAGGTGGGAGCAACAACGAGGCGATTGTGCCGCCCGCGAGCGATCTTGATCCGGATGTATTGCCGCCGAGCAAGCCGATCCTCGCCACCATTATTGACGATATCGGTGCAATCCAGGGTGCAATCACCAATGGTGGTTCGACCGACGACAACACTCCAACCCTGTCGGGTAAAGGTGAGCCAGGCAGCACCGTGCATATCTACGACAACGGTGATCTGGTGGTCAGCGTAGTGGTGGACGAGAATGGCAACTGGAGCTTCACCCCGGACGTAGCGCTGGCCGAAGGCGAGCACAGCTTCACCTTGGTCAACGAAGACAAGGCCGGCAACAAATCTGAGCCTTCGGATGGTTACGTGGTCATCGTCGACAGCTTCGCCCCGGAAAAACCGAGCATGGGTGGTGTCAGCGACGAGCAGGGCCCGGTTGCAAGCGGCGAACGCACCGACGATACCCAGCCGACCCTGAGCGGTGAGGGTACTCCAGGCGACAAGGTCACCATCATCGACAATGGCAACATCATTGGCGAAGTGCAGATCGGTGAAGACGGCAAGTGGGCATTCACCCCTGAAGCACCGCTCGCCGAAGGCGAGCACGTGTTCGAAGTGGTTATCACGGACCCGGCGGGCAACGCGTCCGCGCCATCGGATGAATTCGTGGTGATTATCGACACCATCGCTCCGGAAAAACCGAGCGTGGGTGGCGTGACCGACGAGCAGGGCCCGATTGCAAGTGGCGAAAGCATCGGCGACACCCAGCCGACCCTGAGCGGTGAGGGTACTCCAGGCGACAAGGTCACCATCATCGACAATGGCAACATCATTGGTGAAGTGCAGATCGGTGAAGATGGCAAGTGGGCATTCACCCCTGAAGCACCGCTGGCCGAAGGCGAGCACGTGTTCGAAGTGGTTATCACGGACCCGGCGGGCAACGCGTCCGAACCATCGGATGAATTCGTGGTGATTATCGACACCATCGCTCCGGAAAAACCGAGCGTGGGTGGTGTGACCGGCGAGCAGGGCCCGATTGCAAGCGGCGAAAGCACCGACGACACCCGGCCGACCCTGAGCGGTGAGGGTACTCCAGGCGACAAGGTCACCATCATCGACAATGGCAACATCATTGGCGAAGTGCAGATCGGTGAAGACGGCAAGTGGGCATTCACCCCTGAAGCACCGCTGGCCGAAGGCGAGCATGTGTTCGAAGTGGTCATCACTGACCCGGCGGGTAATGCGTCGGAGCCATCGGATGAGTATGTGCTCATCGTCGATACTACGGTGCCAGGCAAGCCAAGCATCGAGTCGGTATTCGACGACCAGGGTGACAAGCAAAGCAATCTGCTCGCCGGTGATACCACCGATGACGCCAAGCCGACCCTCGGCGGCAAGGCTGAAGCTGACAGCGAAGTGGTGATTTTCGACAACGGTGTCGAGATCGGTCGTGTGCCGGTGGACGCTGCCGGCAACTGGAGCTTCACCCCGGACGTAGCACTGGCCGAAGGCAAGCACAGCTTTACCG
>Ga0207428_10000154_pt1 | contig 93992 bp, 91 predicted proteins | sample RhiMethybrSRZTD1_FD_187600 | JGI IMG/M metagenome (GOLD analysis project Ga0207428, IMG submission 187600) | Populus rhizosphere microbial communities from Tennessee, USA - Rhizosphere MetaG P. TD hybrid SRZTD1 (SPAdes) (version 3) | ecosystem: Host-associated > Plants > Roots > Rhizosphere >... | reverse complement strand
TGACTTTGAAAATGTCAGTTCCTTGTCCTGTCTCTGCTTGCACGGGGCTTGTGGTAATTCCTGAGACAACTAAAGATGTTAGAATTACCGCTAAGACTAAGAGCGACGTAATCGTTACACCGTCTTGGGTATACATGGATTGAGGACATCAAATTCCTTACTAATAGGATACAGGTAAACAAAAATGATTATTTGGTTCAAAAAATATTAGTAGCAATCATACAAAATAGCGTACAGTATCCAAACAGGACTTCCAAACCAACTCTTTTGAGACAAACTCATCAGCTCAGTAGACTCTCCGGTTCTTTTGAAGCTGTTTAGGATTTAACCTTTATCTAGCCGGTAACAGATATTGTGGATACCACCAATTATAGAGACCCCATAAGTAGGAACCTGCACGATTGGATGGGGTTGCGATTCCGGCTGTCCGGTAACCAAAACCTACTCCTATTATCTCAGGAGTTAACCGAAGATAACACTAGTCCCTATCAGCAGCTTAACTTCTCTATATAAAGGGTCTAAATACGCTTAATCGGTCTAATGATAGATAAATTATGTCTATTGGTGTCGGTCATAAAAATAAGGTCGGGCTTCCGCACCTTTTGTTCAATTAGGAAAGCTGCCATTCAAGATAGGGCGTCAGAAAACGCATGTGTTTCTTTTATATGACTTGATAACAACTCTTTAGTATCATGTTTCGTGTTACAATGGGGACAAATTAGTAAAGAACTCCCCTCTTCTACATGCGAGGATGCCAGTGGATTCATGATACAAAGAGGAGCTGTTGAATCCATTTTAAAGGCATTTTCCATTTGTACAAATGCCTTTTCCATTTTCGTAATTATATCCTCTCGGTCTATAATACCATATATATTAGTGGAACCCGAGCTAACCACTGCCTGTCTGATATTATGTTTTTCCATTACCGAAAGAGTGTCCGAGATCGACATATCTAAAGGAATGGAAATTATGGGCGATGACATTATATCCTTTAATGCGACTTTATCTGGGTTTTTGTGCAACGATACAACTCTATAAAGTATATCTGTTTTTGAGACCAACCCAATAATATTGTTATTTTCTGATCCTGAAACAAGAACACAACGAACGGAATTCTCCTTCATTACACTAACCGCATCGGCAGCTGTTTTATTTCTGTCAAGGATAATTACACTATTATTCTTGGCTGAATCAGTTGGGCTAAGCATAGAAGAGATAGGGAAAGAAGACACGGATACTATATACAAAGTCCTTGCATTTATTGTTATGTCAATGGTCTCCAAGAGCCACTCCATTTCCAAAAAAAGCCCCCACATTAAAAAATATCTAAGCTTACATATGAGAAGATAGGAATTAGTAGTTCAACTTCATAAGCGAAACTGTACTATCTGATGAAATGAGTAGTAGAATAGTGGTAAACGATGATTTTCAAAATCTCTAGTGTCCTTTACCTTCTAACATGTCGAATACATGCAGTATTCCCGGAAACAAGGAATTAAGGGATTGAGAGACGGCTTTCACACTCCCGGGAAGATTAATTATTAATGTCCTCTCTCTTACTCCTGATGTTCCTCTAGACAGCATAGACGAAGGTACCCTCCTCTGTCCAAATGACCTGATTGTCTCTCCTATCCCTGCCAATTCTTTTTGAATAACCTTTCTTGTAACATCAGGTGTAACATCACGCGGACCTGTGCCTGTTCCACCGGTGGTCACAACGAGATTTACCCTTAATTCATCACAGAATTTCTTCAAACTAGATTCGATCTTCCCAACATCATCAGCAACTATCTTGTATTCTGCGATTTCAAATCCATTTTCCTTGAGCTTATCAAGTATAAACCTACCTGATTTATCCTCGTTATATCCTCTTGAATCGCTGGCAACAAGAACAGCAGCAGTTAACTTATGTGGTGCAATAAATCTAGGAAGATTCTTTATGCCACCTTGTTTATCTATTAGTTTCAACGACTCGATTGACAATGACTCATCTACCGGTTTTAGCATATCATAGATCGTTAGTGAGGCCACAGAGGCACCTGTCAAAGCCTCCATTTCAACGCCTGTCTTCCACACAGTTTTTACATGAACCTTGATCACAATTGCCAAATCGTCATCATTCAAAACAAAATTAACTTTTACGTCATCTATTGGGATAGGATGACAATACGGTATTATATCTGACGTCCGTTTAGCTGCCAGGGTAGCCGATACTCTTGCTGTGTTGAAAATGTTACCCTTAGGAGTCTTGCCATCTCTAACAAGTTTCAACGTCTGAGGATTTATTCTAATTATTGCCTGCGCGGTAGCGGTCCGTAGTGTATCGGTTTTGTCGGCAACATCAAACATCCCCCCTTCGTTGTCACTGATTGTGGCTATTCTATCTGTCTTCATTGCCGAGAATGCTTTCAACATTGAGGGGAAGGATTCCACTCTTCCAAGTATTATTCCCTGATTCAGCTAGTTCCTTCTTCCAGATTGGTGTCCTCGCTTTTATGCTATCTATTGCGTATTTACAAGCTTCAAATGCATCTTGACGATGTTCTGTAGTCACACCAACTGCCACACTTATTTCGTTAACCAAAAGGTTGCCAATACGATGTATCGCTACGAATCTTTTTACATCCCACTTTTTAAGGACTTCACTTTCAATCTCTGTCAAAGTATTTTTTGCCATTTTTACATATGCCTCATAATAAATTCCGATCACTTTTCCTTTCTCATTATGATCTCTTATAGAGCCTGAAAAAAGAACTGTTGCACCAGCGGACTCATCTCGACAGTCATTCATCAACTTAGAAATATCAATTGGTTGGTTGGTAATACTGATCATAATTATCTAGCCTAATATGTTCTCCATCAACCCCCACTTATGGGTGGTAGAAGTGCTATTTCATCCTGTGCAGTTATGTCAGAGTCAAGTATATTAGAAGTATTAGCGTGATCGCACGGCTGCTGCTTTTCAGCCACAATCTTATAATTTACTGCAATAACGAAAGGAATGGATTTCATCTGAGGATAGACTTGTAAGATTCTCTCTTTAATTTCGGTGATAGTCACTGATTCTTGTTCAAATTCTAGTTCTATTTCCCTCTTTCCACCAGCCATCTCTCTTGCTATTGCGAACAACTTGACTTTGAGTGGTTTAATAACTGACCTTTTACTACTTGTCACTTTATAATTATTAACCACCTATTCTATGCATCATATTAAGTGAAGGTTCTAACTTATTTCTCTTTATGATCCTAATTATCCCCTCAGGTTTTTCCTTCACATTGGCTATCAGTTGTTTCTTAATTTCATGGTCTGGACGTCCAGCGCGCAGCATAGATCGTAGATCATGTCCTGGCTTTTCAAATAGACAAGTTAATAGGTTACCATCAGAAGTTAATCTGATCCTGTCACAACTACCGCAAAAAGGTTCAGTGATTGAGGGGATGAACCCTATACTCCCTTTGCCATCAGCAAAACAATAGATTGATGCAGGATCTACGCATGGATTATTCGTACTATTGTTTCTATTGTTGATAGTACTGAGAGGTACAATATCTCCTATGTTATTAATTATTACATTCATCATTTCACTTTTCGAAAAAACCAAGTCCTTCTGCCATATTGCATCACCATCCAGAGGCATGAATTCTATAAAGCGCACGGTATTCTCATTATCCCTAGCGAATTTGGCAAAATTCACAATTTCGTCTTCATTCCACCCCCTTATTATGACTGTATTTATTTTTACTTTTAGTCCTATGTTCCTCGCTGCTTCTATACTCTCCAAAACTTTCTCGAGTCCATCTATTCCAGTGATTGCCTTAAATCTTGCTGGTTCAAAGGAATCGAGACTAATATTTACGCTGTCCAAACCGACTTCCTTTAGACGTTTAACTTTGTCTGCAAGCAAAAGGCCGTTAGTTGTCATACTAATTGATTTTATCGCGTTTATTCTTCTCAATGAAGCTACTAAATCTTCAAGCGCAGGTCTTAGTAGGGGCTCGCCCCCTGTTAGGCGTATTTTTTCAATGCCAAGGTCTGTAAGAATTGCAACAAGCCTGATAATTTCATCATAGGTCAAAATATCCTCGTTTTTGAACCACTTAACATTGCCTTGGGGCATGCAATATCTGCATCGCATATTACACCTGTCAGTTAGGGATATCCTGAGTTTTCTTGCAACTCTGCCAAAGCTATCGAAGAGAGAATATTGTTTGGTCGGTAGATCTATTTCGTTCGTGTTCAAGTCTTTGTTGATACTCTTATCCATTTGAATTTTCCCTTTGCCTTTTGAGGTTGATAGGAGTCCAATTTATTTTAGGGAATACGCTTGGTTTTGTGAGTACCTTTATGTTTATGGATATATCAATTTGTCTATTCTACTTGATAGAACCGACCTCCTTCGGTATTGAGTCTTTACTATTAAATACCTCAATTTCTCATCATTTAGCCATGTCAGAATATGACGAGGGTACGTTTAGATGCACAATTTGTGCAAAGGAGTTTCTCTCTAAGGATGAGGCTGACAAACATTTCATGGATGCACATTCTGGAGAAAAAACCAATGTGATGGAGTGAATAAAAGTTGTATATTATTATTCTTATTCTCTCCAAGATTCAAGTCTAACTCGATAGTGCTTTTCATTACGAGCCGCTACGTCAAGTATTTAATCAAATATAGGAACGCAGGATTGACAACTATACTCCTATTCTCTTATAGATCGGGTCGACCATCACGTCACTAGTGCTCGATGAACATTAAAAATGCTCGATAGAATCAAGGGAGTAAATTCCTTATGCAAGGTGTAAGTTTCGTTATTGCAGTAAAATACGGCACAGCTTCATTTGATGGTTCGAATGTTTGTTACAGAGTTAAGGCTATAAAAAACGACTTACATATAAGACATAAGAATTGACCATAATTGTGAAGTTTCTAACCACTACGATTATGATTTTTGTTGGCATCCTCCTCTCTTATGCACATTGGACTAATTTTTTCTCATCAGCTACTGAGAATGATAGATACAATTTCTTAGATTATGCAAATGGAGAAGAACCAGAGGCAAGAGAAATTGACAATAATCCAATTGTATCATATAGCAGAATATCGCTGACAAACTCCAGCGACAGAATAGAGGGAACACTTATGGTTACAAAAAAGGTACTTAACGAAAATGGTGGAACTAGTGTACCTTCGGATTTTACAATAAAAGTGCATGGCAATAATGCCAAACCGACATCGTTTCCTGGTAACTCCTCTGGTACAGTTGTAAAATTAGAAATGGGTATGTACAGCGTTGCTGAATCAGGACCTTCAAATTATAACTTGACTTCCTCAATGGATTGTTCAGGTGCAGTAATGTCAGTTGAAATTCTGAAATGTGATCTAACTAATACCTATATCAACAATTCTTATGTAGGAGCTAACTAGTAACTCCAATGATTGCGATTGATGTCTCCCATGAATTGGATATTGCTTCAAGATAATCGAGCAAACTTCCCAAAGATTATAGACCATTCTGATTGCAAGCATAATTAGCAAAGTCTATCGTTTAGCATTTTTAAAACGAATGTGACATCCATTGTAAATGGTCCTTAAGGCTATTAGAAATATTATGATATATCTACGACCTCTAACCAACGGACTGTATGTCAACCATATGGTAACCAGTTGCACCATTTGGGAAGGGTTCTCTTGTTTCCCCTGTTTGAATTTTCCCGGTTTTATCTGTTGCTCTTACCGTGATTTTGTAATCGCTCTTTTCAGTAACATCTAACTCGATGGTCCAAATAACCCAGCTATATGGAGATAGAGGGCTCTTGATTCTTGCATCTTTCCAAGTAGCCCCTTCATCCGTGCTTACCTGTACTCTTGCCACTCCTCGATCACCAGCGAATGCAACACCTGCGATGGGAATCTGTTGACCTACCATAATATTCACCGATCCGAGATTTCTAAAATTTTTCCTTATGGGGGCGTTCCCTGGAATTACGATATATGAATGAGTATTGTACTTTGCGTTATTTGCCCACCCTTTTTTTTGCCAAAACCCCTCGTAAACTCTGTCGATTAATTCAATCTCTGTTATCCATTTTGGATTCATCATTCCGTATAAGCCGGGAATAATTGCCCTTACAGGGTAACCGTGCTTGGCATTCAGATCCTCGCCATTCATACCGTATGCCAGAATGGAACCTTCCTGGAGTCCTCTCTCCAATGGTATTCCTACGTCATAGCCATCTGAACATCTGAAAACAATATATCGGGCATTAGATTTTACACCGGATTCCTCGAGGAGGCCCTTTAATTTAATTCCATTCCATATTGCAGTGCCAATAAAATCGTTCGCTATCTTGTTACTAATGCATTCAAGTGTAGCAATCTGGGTGACCGATGCCTTTGCCTTTAATTGGTCATAATTAATCGACAATGGTTTGTCAACCAAACCCTTAACAACCAGCCTCCATGAATTGGCGTCCACAATTGGTGGAACGGGATTAATGTCTACCCGATAAAAAAGATCCGTGGGAGTTATTTCTGAGGCGAGTAACGCGGTAAGCCTTGGGTCCTCAAATCCAGCTGGCCTCGGCTTAGATGCGATTTCAGACGCAAGCGGCAAACGAGATTGTGCGCTTTCACGAGGAAATAGTAGATTATTTAAGCCCAAATATAGAAGTGGTGCAACAATGATAGAAGCGAGCCCTGCCTTGATAATGAGCCTCCGGTTCTGGTCAATTCCTGATATCGAGCCAGATGATGCATCAGGGGAAGCTATTCCTTCTTCGCGTTTGACTTTTAACGCTTTCGGTTCGATATTTCTATAAAAATATGCAGATGTAGTCCCAAATGCGATCTGAGGTGGAATGAGGTTGATAACTAATCCTTGGATTGAAACGGATTGGATTGTAATATCTGCTACGGCAATTAGCATAAACGATATAATCAAAATAACAACATAAGATATTGCAATTGATGTAACCGCGGCTGTTAGGAATGAATACTCTGATTTGAACCTAGTATAAATCTTGTAGTCAAACAGACCCAGAATCCCGTATACCAGGAGATTAACGACTAGAGCACCAATGAATGCAGAATACTTTGCAAGGGGCCCAAATGTTTCAACGGCTTCTGATTCAATCTCTCCGGGAGTAATCGAAAATAAGGTCTGAGAAGCGAGTTCGGGGATGAATATTGTGCCAGAAAATGTTCGTAGATATAAGGAAACTGCAATAGCAATGGCACCACTAACTAGTCCCAGAAGGAAAAGAGTAACATAAACCTGTCTTGACCTTTGGACCACATGAATAGGGTTGCGGGGGATGATATAACTTTTTTTCCAGATTGGGTCACGGCATTAGTATTCCTAGATCGGTCACAGGCCTATGTTTGACGAGAGCACAAGTCATGAACAGTCTGGGATTGGAATATGTCATTACTAGCCATGTCATTTGCTAGGACGTTCAACTCTGTAGCTATACGCGTCTCTAATCTTCATCAGAGACACCTGCCATATTCGAGTGCATTATGAACTTGTAATATTTATCCAATATTTCTGAAATAGGTTATTCTATAAACCTCTGAAATCACGCAATAATTTTGATAATACTAGCCATGAATTTACAGCTCAGTCCGTTCACAAATCATAATCGCTTTGTTATCCTTTGGTTATCTCATCGTCAGTTTGATCAGTCATAACTTTTCTTATTCAGTTGCCAAATGGGCCCTTAGCATCCACGCCATCTTTTCATGTTTTTCCATTGTACCAATCAAAAAGTCATTTGTCCCCATGTCATGATATTCATCTTCGCATCTATCTGCATCCTTACGAATAGTTCTGATTATTTGCTCATGGTCAGATAGTAGATTGGATATCATAGTCATGTCATTGGGATAATTTCCAGGTGATTCCTTTAATTTTCCGTGATCCAAATACTCAGTATATGTGCCTAGTGATTTCCCATTAAGATCGCGAATCCTCTCTGCCAGCTCATCTATGATTTCATCTAGCGCTTCATACTGTTCTCTGAAGAAGGCATGCCTTTCACTAAAATCTGATCCAACGACGTTCCAGTGATAATTTTTGGTCTTTATGTAAAGAATATTTTCATCACACAGTTCTCTATTAAGGAGTTCTATGACTCCGTGGCGAGCCTCTTTTGCAAGTCCAATATCGATAGCGCCTTTATTTTCTCTTATCAGGCGAGCATTTAACTTTTCCATTGCTTGGTCATTAATTAAAATGTGTAACATCCTTTTTTAAGATTTTAGATAACATCGATGGATTGATCAGGACATAATTGATAAAGGCCGTAAATACTACTACATTAGAGCCAGATGAAGACCAGGAATCGAAAATATAAGTATATAAAAACGGTATTCATTCCACAGATTGTTTATCCTTATTAATAGTCGGCGCGCAATCATGGATATATATAAAAAAATAATAGCTAAATGAAAACGAGAAGTGATAATGATAATCAGCGTTCTATTTTCGGGATATTTTTCATATCCATAGCCGTATCCATAGCTCTGGCTGCAATTATTGCCGAAATAGCATCTGTAAACAAAGTGCCGGTGTACTATTACCCCATAATATGGGTAGGAAGCTTTGCAATTACCTTTCTCACATTATTTCACAATAAACGTGGCCTTGTTCATACTCTCCAGAGTAGAATGAAAAATAGCTTTAGATGGCCGGGAAAGGTCAAAGTTCTAAATGGAATATGTTGGGCGGGGCCATTTGCTGTGATAGCTATTTATCCTTCTCTTTTACCATATTTGGTATTAGTGGGGATAGGGTTAGGAAATATTTCAACTTACCTACTGCTAAGGTATTATAACGGAATAGATTACCGTGAACAACTAATTGTTGGCATAGTATCATTAGCAGCTCTTCCTGTTACATATATAATGCATACGAGTATTGTAGTGATTCAGGAAGATATCATCATAATGCTATCTCGTATCTTTATATCTCTGGCTTATGCTGCTGGTGGCGTATATGCGATCGTGACAAATAACAGATAATAAATATGTAGCATATCAGATTTATGTGCGCAAATCCCAATTTTAATTACTATTGGCTTTCTATACTGAAGAGAGGAATCTTCATTGGATCAACATTACATCATTACTCTTTGTTGCCTTTTATACAGAATCTATTTTGTAGATGAGAATGCGATCATGAAAAAGAGACAGATCGTTTTCGGCTGGATGTTCACTCTTCTCAAGAGATTTTAAACACCTACTAGAAATTCTTCTTTGTACTATAGGTACTCAGTTATAAGACTACCTTGTTTATCTCTTCCCGAGTAAGAACAGATGGGCCGTGCAACAACTCGAGCTAATCTTGAGTGACAACCTTTAATTATTTTTCTGGACTCACAATAAACAAATCCCAAGATTTGTCATAATCTAGTAGTTTGATAGATCAATTTCCGTTGAATTCTGAGAGTTTGAATAGGAACTAATACCAAGAAAGCTGCTGAATCTACTAATGCGATCACCCCAACACTAATCTTGTGTTTAACTCGAGTGAAATTTTGGCATGGTCGGTCTGAAGTTTGGAAAAAGGGTATAGATTAATAATGCACATAATCAAATGATTTGCTTGGAGTATTAAATTGGAAGGTTCGAAAAAAATTAACGCTAATCCCAGAAAAGATTCTAACTGGGTATTTAAGTATGAAAATATGCATGGGTGTCATTTGGTCGGAGTACAAAACATCGGCTTCCAGCTTCAGCAATTAAATAAGGTAATCAGAAATGAACGGTGACAAGAAAGGCGATTGGTGTATCGTATCCCTTGACGGAGCAATTATCCGAGCCAGAATTATTCACAAGAGCGGAGGAAAATACAAGATAGTGGAAGACACCAGGAACGGAATTTATGTCGACAAAATTGTCGATGCTTCAGACATAATACAAGTAGAGAAAAATTAATTCTTGGCGAGCATTAGTATCTTGCTTAATCTAACGAGTATACATAAGAAATGCCCCAATTTCGATTCTAGTTTCTTCCAGATTACCCTAACAATACCGAGTAGGGTAGTGGTTATGAACAGAACATTGTACCTGACTCGCGGTGTCTTGATAAAATCTTACAACTGGAAAGGATAATGCAACCGTAAGAAAAAGGCACTTGATAACATCACAAATGTTTTGATTTTTTCTATAAAATTCAGATGCAGTTTACATTTGGTTATATACAATTGGTAAAGTAAAATGGAAAACCCAACTTATATGCAGAACAAGTTACCGAACTGTACCACTAGAACTTCTCTTATGATGAATTCGGATTTTATCAATTTTTGATATAAGGAAGAGAAATAAATCTTGATTATCCGTGTTTATATGCGCTTTAATATAGTAGGTTTTGGCTACCGGACAACCGGAATCGCAACCACGCCAATCGTGCAGGCTCCTACCCTAGTGGTCTGTAGGGTATCAAAGAAATTTTGGTAATAAGGATTGTGCGTCAATTTTCTCTATCAAAACACATTATATTATAGCCTTCACATTGTAACCGATAACCTTCTACTACAATTTTTTAGAGACTTACGAAACTATAGGAAGACGATAAAGAGCGGCAAGAATTTACGAGGTGATTCTGATCCGTAATTTTTTCCATTATCTTACATTGTAATAGTCTTGGTTCATCCTAAGGGAATTTTAACATGGTTACCAGCTAATACTCTGGCATCCCACTCATTGATTCCTCTATTGTTGGACTTATTTCATAGCTGCAAATCTTTGATAAGTTCCCGTCTTCCTATATCATGTTAAAAATCGAGGCATTACAAGATAGATTCTGGCCAAGGGACAATGTCCTGAAAACGGGAGAAATTTAAACTGTAATTATTACAATTCTGGTCAAATATGTTGAAAAGTAGTACGCCGAGCATAACAAATACCACAATAATTAATTATTACCACATATAATACCAAGAATAATGTCAGAAGAGGAAAATATTGATGCCTATTTATCGAGCAGAGAGCGAGAACATAGAGAAGAGCAAGACCAGAATGAATTGGAACCATCAGTAGCCGGCGGGGTATATAAGGCAGTCGTTGAAGGTGAGGAGAGAGGTGAGCCAGAAGAGCCTTCTGTCACGACTGCTACTCAACCGCAGCCACAACCTAAGACACAAGGCAAGAGGGCGTCTATAAGAAAAATTCAAAAGTCCATATCCGATGTTTCAAAGCAACTAGATAAGCAGGCGGCGCAAATTAACAAGATAACTCAACTAGTTCAAACCTTACAGAAGCAAACAAAATCAGCACAAAGACAATCAGAGATAACCAATCAGATTCGGTCTCAAGTAAATCAAATACAAAGAGGGATAACTCAAGTTCAAAAGACCGTTCAAAAGAAGGTTCCTGTATCGTCGATGCCAAAATCTGTAAAGAAAAAGTCTACCAAAAAGAAGAAAAAGTAGAACTCGATAACCCCTCCTTTTCTTGCTACTTTGAAACTCACATTTATATAATTTTGTACAAGCTGACCTATTCTGAGTATTACGACTTCACATTAGCACAAGATTGTAGGGATGGCTCAATTATAATTTCGTCCTAGTGAAGGGTAGGTCGGGTAAGGTCATTTGTTACCAACCAGAAGAACCTCTAGCAATTAAAGTACCTAATTAGAATTAGAATACAAAACTAGAACCATTGCTCAACTATAAGTAAACACCGTGCGTTGAGCATGGAGTATCTGACGATTTGTTGGAGTAGGGTGACACGTATCAGTCAGTACTTGGGCTAGCAGCTATCCTAAAACTAATTAAAGCTGGTGTTGACGAATATGAGTTCGGAGGTTAAGAAGGAAGCAGGTAATGGCAAACAAGTCATTGCAGCTTCCAATCCTTTTTATATTTACATAAGTAAACACATCAAATATCATAACAGCTACATTTTTAATTGATACAGAAGCCAAAAGAGGAGCCTACAGTCCATTGACGCAGGAATTACTGAAGATTTATCGCGACACTTTACCTAGATTTATGTCGATTCCTCTCAATTCTAAGAAATAAGTTTGGTATTATCCTACTTCATCCCGAAGAGTCCCTTAAGTTCTTCAGAAATGCTACTGAGGATATCGCCGCCTCCTCCCGTTTGATTCGTGGCTGCTCCTGATTCTCCTGTTTGATTCGTGGCTGCTCCTGATTCTCCTGTTTGATTCGTGGCTGCTCCTGATTCCCCTGTTTGATTCGTGGCTGCTGCTCCTGATTCTCCTGTTTGATTCGTGGCTGCTGCTCCTGATTCTCCTGTTTGATTCGTGGCTGCTGCTCCTGATTCTCCTGTTTGATTAGCAGTAGCTGCGGGACTTCCACCCTCTAATTCTTGAATGAAAGTGGCGTTTTCGTTAAAGACTTCGTCGGCCTGTCCGACCGCGTTCTGATGCAACTCCGTACTTACAACAAAGACGAAGGCCACTGCAGACAGCATAGTAATAGCAATAACATACGATATCGTAGGATTCGTTAGTTCGTTTTTGTTCATTAGCAGGTCTACAGTAAATCATTCAATATAATTATTAGCATCCTGTCAAAGTAGAAATTCTAGTTTCCTATATTCCTTTCTTCTCTAATAATCTTTTCTTGTTGTGCGATTACCGGGCTCGATAGTAAAGAGATTAATAATATTGATACGGTCGTGATCAATGAGAATCGTATACTTTTCATTTGGTTAAAATATTTAGAGGTTATTTAAAAGCTGTGCTTGCCGCTCAATAGAATTGGGATGACCACCGATAAATCGAACTCCAAAATAGAGAATATTGGAAGAAAATTACAACGAGACATTATCAGGATCATCAATTTTGGTTCGTCTTTTGGATTCATTAGCTGCTTTAAGATCTAAGTTCTGTTCTGGTAGAAAGAGAAACTGGACGCTATGTACATCTTTCTAGCCTTTAGAACAGTACTGAAGGTATGCCTTACAAGTAACTCCTAGAAATCCATGTTTTAGTAACTTTGACTAACAAAGTTAAACTATATTTATTAAGTAGATAAAGAAATGCGAAGGGTAATGATTGGTACTTTACTGCGTAGATCAGACAATTTTATTTGCAGACGTCATTGTAACTGATCCAATTATAGGATAGGAAAATTGAATTGAAATATATATTCTCACGACAATTTCTTTTGATCTAATTAAGATGAAAGTTGGAAAAAGAATTTTGCTGGTCGATGATGAACCCGATATTACTATGGCAATTAGTATTGCGTTAGAAGCTGATGGCTTTAAAGTCCATTCTTTTAATAGCCCTAAATTAGCATTGTTTAATTTTAAACCAGATTATTATGATTTAGCTATTCTTGATATTAAGATGCCTGAAATGGATGGTTTCAGATTATATAATCAAATGAAAAACATCGACAGCAGAATTGAGATCTGTTTCATAACAGCTGCAGACAAAGCATATTATGAGGACGCAGAGCAAGAACAAATACGGAAAAAAAGAGAAGAGGAATTATCACCAGAATACTGTGCATTGAATGAAGAAATATTCATACAGAAACCAATTTCAAACGGTGAACTAATACGTGAAATTAAAAAAAGAATGAAACATTAGGTTGGGCGGGTGATTATAGGAACAGGGTTTAATCGGCACTGTCATTGCTAGGACCTAATTCAGAGGAAGTGGATCAAAGTCATTCTTTTCATTTTTTGTATTAGATTGAGAAACAACCCTTGGATTTTCTTAGTTTAGCGAATGTTACAAACATGGTGTGCACTAAAATCGGGTACCTGAAGGTAATCCTAGCGCGATTCCCACGACTTTTGACCCATAATGAGGATAGGCAATTTTTCCATACTGGTTACCAGAATCCCTACTCTAAAATTTAAGAGGGATATGCCACAATCTCATAGTTCTATCAAATTTACAAATGTTACCCAGAGGTTATAGACCACCCATACATTGCCCTAAAGACACTGTCGTATATTTTATTATAACAACTCCCCGTCTGAAACCCCATTAACTGAAGCTAGTACAGACATACATGTATGGAATGAGAGAGGAAAAGGTATTATGTATGCTAAGGCAATTGAGACAGCCAAGGAAACTTTGAAATCTGGTTTTCATTATTTATTGACCTTACTCGTGTTATCGTAACCCAATGGTATTATCTATGGTAAGAATATGTAAGGATTGATTAACTAATTTTTTCATTACATTAGCGAGTAGGCAAATTCTAGTTCACAAATAGGAGTTTAGACTAGCAGACAGCAGGGGAACAAATAGGTTATATTGCGGCTTTATATAATATACTATGTACTTTTTTGACTAATCAAAACAATAGCTATCCGATGCGAGAATGGCATGTTGAACATATGCAAAAGACAGTTGTTAAATTCATAACAGGATTGTCAGATAATGCTTCTTCTTGGCAAAAAAGACAGCACAAAAAATACAATAATCTAATAAATGTCAGAAAAAATATTGCCTATGATATGAAGCATGGAGTAACGAACGAGGAGGTTCTTTCATTTTTCAAAAGAGTTCGCAGTGATCCATCATTTTCTAATATTCTGGAGAATGTTGGTTCTGTCGAAAGGCTGGATGAGGTAGAAAGGCAACTTGTGTCAAAAACTACAAGCAGTACTCTGAGGTATTAACAATCTTGTGAAAATAATTCTGTTGACAAGATCGACCTAAGGTCTTACAGGTAGTTTATCAAAATTCTATCATTAACTTCTGCATTCATGGTAAAAATATATAGACATAGATGTTATACTTTCTAAAGACGTTGGATGCAAAAAGCTACAAAGCTATTCTTCATATATGTAGCTAAAGAACAAGAGTGGCAACAAAGACAAGAGGAAGATTGGGATTATGTATACTCTCTCTCTCGATTTTACCACTGGTGGATAAAACGATATCTTGAAATGGACTTTATTGTTGAGGCAGATATTTTACCTGTAGTTCCAGGGAGGGTGTTTGATAGAATGTCTCTTGGCTATCTTCAAAGGGACCATAAAGAGAGAGGTAAATCCGTTTATCATTTTTATTTGACTTTTTTTAAACCGCTATGGACTGATTGTCCGACAGAAGCCTATTCATCGGAAAACTTCGGAATGATCCAATGGAAGAGACCGCAAGACAAATCTGCTCTTTCGGAGGGAGAACGAATTAAGTATCTGGCTGATTCTAATTGTGCAAACATTTCTCATGTTTTAACCCATGAAGTTTTGAGAATGAAAGGAAGAAAAAGAATCGAATACTTTGACTCCATCCATGATCTAATGGATAAACATATCTACAACGAGCATCCTTATATTTATTTTAACGATCGGTTCAATATAGTTTCCAAAGATAGCGATTATAGATTTGTGACTCTAGAAAATACTGCTATTAACCACTAGCGACGGAAAATTGATCTCCTCGTAGTGAGCCTTATTGCCAATAATGGCTGCAATTTTTTCCATTTTAAAATACTGAATTAATTAAAACATTAAATTATTTCTCAAATATAGCAACATGTAAAAATAAAGACATCACGCACAACAGAAAAAACTTCATGTGTTTTATACATATTCTAATTCATTAAAAGAAGGAGTGCTTCTATGCCTCGTCTTCTACATCAACTAATGTGGTATACGACACGTGTTCGTTATCTGGAAAGGTTGCGATTACCTCTAGTGTCCTTATACCAGCATCTGTAGCCCTGAAGGTATTTTCATCTATTTTTTCAAGTGGGTAGGTTTCAGTGGTATCAGCATCATAGTCAACAAGAAGGGCTTCTACATTGACGGGTTTCTTGCCGTCAAACTCCATGGTTAATTCGTCCCCTGCTCTGACTATCATCTGAGGCATATGATCATCTGGTAAGTCTGGAAAGTCAATAGTACTTGATTTTTCGCCATCGTTATATATATGAGGAGTCAGGTAGTATTTCTGGTCTGAATAAAGGCAAATAGCTTGCGGGATTTCTGGTTCTCCATAATTTTGTTGACCTAACGCTAGTCCAAAGTTATACAAACCATTAGTTGCGATAGTTATTGTTACTGTTAATATTACAACAGACACAATTCTCGACTTATTACCGGATCCGGTCATATGACATTGCCAATGCTATTTTATTAAAACACTTCGTAAGAATTCTATTATTCTTAATTCGTAAGTACTTTACATAAGTATCACTAATACAGCTACTATCGTATTAAATATGAGTAGAACAAATATTTCTACTAGATAATTCTTCAATAATATAATCATTCTACAGATTATGAAATTACTATCACGTCCCTTTCTCGGAATCGTTGATTTAAATTCTGGAGGTAGTTTAATTATTTCCATTCGCATTGTGACCACCACCAAGCATAACTTTTACTTCGCTTGTTCATATTAAATATCTAGTTGTTTAATGGAGCCAAATGTTTCATAATAATCTTAAAAATATTAGAATAAAGTTTTCTACGAGATTGTAAACAACAATCTCATATAAGTTAGACTGAATATATAATATACTAAGCTTTGCGCATACATGTACTGTATCTCTTACTTACTACATTGATATGGATAACGGTACCACCTGCATCCTCTGATTCAGTTACCTCATTGTCCCTTGCAGAAGCAAGTTCAGGCGAAGACAACGAAGGTAACGATGATGACGAGGATTTCGAGGAAGAGGACTCTATTCAAATATGTTGCGCCTGGGGGATAGCTTTGAAAGATGGGGTTTTAACGTATTATATCGATGATGATGACTCATCTAAAAGAGAGCAGGAGGCAGTCAAAAACGCAGTACAGGAATGGAATACGAGGATAGAACATCTAGAGCTTGAAGAAGGTTCAAGCAAGAGATCGTCTGATATAACAATCGAGTTCGACGATAATAGCGAGGAGGAAGAAATAGCAGGACAAACCATAACCGTATCCGATTCATACGGTTTTTTGGCTAAAGCACAAATAACTGTTTTCAAGGGATTAGAAGATTACCAATTTGATCCTGCAATTATTGAACAAGTTGCAAAACATGAAATGGGACATGCCCTTGGTCTAGGACATGCAAATTTTGATGGTAACCTTATGGCAGAAATGGTAAACGAGGGGACAGCAACTGTTTCTGAATGTGAAATATACGCTGTGACAGCAGCCAACCAATGGAAGCTGGGAGTCAATAGTGATGAGTTTGCCGCCCCAGAATATCCAGAATATGATAGTATAACATGTTAGGGAATTTTAGTGAAACGGGTCAAGTAGAAGCTACAATTAAAGCGGTCCGTAGCTAAGCAGGGTTTCGATTCAATATCTATCCCGCCTGCCGCGACGTGGGGCTTGAGTACGAGGACTATCAAATAATTCTGTAAGCTATGATACACGACTACACTAAATTACACCAAAGTTAAAGACATAATTATCCCGTCAGAATAAAAGGTCATTATGAGAATTCCGTTCAAAGCCGATGACTATTTTTCCCATGAGGTAAATTCGGCCTTTGAACATGTACAAAATGCATATCTTGATGGTGCAAAAATTTACCTCGAAACAAGCGAAAGGCCTGTTATGCTTGGGGATGGAAGCATTTCTCAGTCTACTACGTTCGACCTATCTAAAATTATTGCTTATTTTGAAAAACTAAGTGACACCTTAGACGGATGGGTCAGCAGCGTGGTTTCAAAGTCAAATACTGATGACCTTCATCGTGTATACTTTCAAATCAGCCAACATTTTGGCAAGTACCATGTCTACGGGTTTTTTGGAATTCAATTTCACACTCTCCCCTATTATAGGGTAAACAAACGGGTTATTGAAATTCAAAAAGAATTATCTCATATAGCTGAAAAGGCGGCAAACCTCTTTTCATTATTATCCGAAAGAGGTAATACAATGGTATTACATGAACTACAGAAACTTGGCTATTCTGAGCTAGAATTTGAAGAATTGTTCACAAAACTGTATGAAGATCAAGAGTTTTTTCGTGCGCTGGAACTAAAGGCTCAGGGTTTAGAAGAGCAGCTCCCTGAATTCGAACAGATGCGTGTGAGTAAGGATCAGCTGTACGCTGAGCTAAACGATCTGTTGATAGAGGTTTACCAGATCTCTCCGGTACTCATTGACTATAATAGAATGATGCAGGGAGAAGAAGGTCTGGTGACGTATTTTGACGTTGAAACTATCAGGAATCAGAAAATGGCAAGAGGAGATCCTTACGTTAACACGGAGAGGGTGACAAAAGAACATACCAACCGGATCTCAAGTGAACTCAATAAACTAGCAAATAGATTAAAGAATACGACTATCACATAACTTATCAATTACGGTGCAACGTACACTTTAATTCTTGGACTTTAACAGATTTTGCCTGTCTAGGCTGATTCTGGTATACATACTAATAGTAACCGCTTTCAACTTTTGCAATCTAGCTTATGCAGGACAAAATTGATAAATTGCCTGTGCTATTTTTTTCTAAATCTATGTTAGATTTTCAGATTCTAAAAATAAGCAAATTGGAATTTGTATAGCGTAGAATATAGACTTCAATAAATGAAAACCTCAATCTATGGTTGAAGATACCATACTTCTTGTTGTTGGAATATAATCCTGTTACGATTGGATCAATTAAATCATCAAACTTTGTCAATCTAGGATGGGAGGCGATTGTAATCTAGATCTATCGTTATTAGCACATGAACAGGAGAGCAGAAGGTATATCACTAGTGATTTGTCAAACAAATATACAACGTGCAAATTTTATTATATATTTCAGCTGTTCACTGAAACTTTGATAAAGGACACAATTTATCCCAAAGACAATGTCTATTAGAACGTGATCAGAGTTCACAACTAAAATTATAATTATGACATAATATCATGCATTATTAGTAGCAATGAGTATCGAAGGCGTACAGGATTCGAGTTTTACCTTGCCCACTATCAATGATGTATTCAAGGCGAGGAAACTGTTGGAGGGAACGTCAATAAGAAAGACGCCTTTGCAGCCATCAGAAACATTCTCGAGAATTACTGGAACCAATCTATTCCTAAAATTAGAATTCCTGCAAAGAACAGGTTCATTTAAAGTGCGTGGAGCATTCGTCAAATTAGACCTGTTATCAAAAGAGCAAAGTAGACACGGAGTAATAGCTGCATCGGCGGGAAATCATGCGCAAGGTGTCGCATACGCTGCGTCACAAAAGGGTATATCGTGTACTATTGTGATGCCTCATAGCGCATCGCCCGCCAAAGTGGCAGCTACAAGATCTTACGATGCAAAGGTTGTGTTAAGAGGATCTGATTATGATGAGTGTTGGATTGGCACACAAGAACTTGCGAAAGAAGAAGGCCGTACTATTATACATGCCTTTGATGATCCGCAAGTCATATCCGGTCAGGGAACCATCGGACTGGAGCTGATTGATGATTTGCCTGATGTCGATGAGGTTTATTTACCTGTAGGGGGGGGTGGATTAGCAGCCGGTACGGCTATCGCAATCAAATCAAAGAAACCGAATGTAAAAATCATAGGCGTAGAATCTAAGGCATTTCCTGCAATGAAAGAGTCATTAGCAAATGGATATTTAACGTCAACAAATTCGGGCTATACTATCGCAGATGGGATATCTGTAAAAGCACCAGGTAAGTTGACATTCGAAATTGCCTCTAAGTATCTTGACGACGTAGTGACCGTAGATGACTCCTCAATAGTGAAGACAATGTTCCTGCTAATGGAAAGAGCAAAAATGGTTGTAGAACCTGCAGGAGCGGCAAGTCTTGCATACTTAATATCCGATGGTCATGGCCGAAAAAACAAGAAGACTGTATCAGTATTGACTGGCGGTAATATTGACATGTACTTGCTCGGACAGATAGTTGCAAAGGGTCTTATGCAGATGGGTAGAATGCTCAAGATTTTTATTCAGTTGCCAGATAAACCCGGAGCTTTAAAGAGCGTGGTAGATGGTATCGCCGATTTAAGTGTTAACATCGTAGAGGTAGTACATGATAGACTAAGCTCTGATATTGCAGCCGGAACTGCGGGGGTCTATCTCAGCCTTGAAATGGAAAATGAAAAGCACGCGCACCTACTCATAGAATTTCTTAAACGGAAAAAGCTACAATTTAAAGTTGTAACCTAAAATCTCTAAATATTCTTTGGCTTTAGATAGTCTTGGCCATAATTGGATTCCAATTGATTAACCGCTAGCAAGCAAAATTATTATCAATCAAATAGAATCCATTCCTATCAAAGATCGAAGCCAATACCATCCTCATCTGCATTTCGGAATCTAATAAAAGGAAAGGATACTCACACGTTTCATATTATATGTAGCTTTTGAGCGCATTTCTTATGATAATAGTGTCTGCTCATATGACCATGACTGACTATTATATCATCTTCTTCAATTTTCTTCCGACAAGAATAACATAATCCATTTTGTCTAGTGTTTATTATCGAAGCCATACGTCTAGTCCTGTCCCCGTTGGCGATAACAAAAGAACGCGCCATGATCCTGTATTCAATATTACGTATTTTATCTGTATGAATATTTTTATCTGAGATATCTTATTATGAAATATGTTATAATCTGAGACTTCTCCAGTACAATTGGTCAACTTATACGCGACTAGTCATAAGATGTATCGACTGTCGTTCGTAGCACCTTCATTAAAGTTGTCATATCAACCTTATCGAATCCATGTAGGAATAGGCATTATTTGGAAGTATTACTCGCACAAATTGTGCATCGTCTGAAGATCACTTTTGAAAAGCCCCAAGTCAGACGGAACAGACATTCGGATAGGATCTTTGAGAGACAGTGGCTTTCCAGTCTCTGCTAGAATGGTATCTCTTTTTTTGTTCCATACCATAGAATTAAAATCTGTTATCAACGGCGTATATTTCTCCAACTCCCGATATTCTTCCTCGGTAGATCTTGGAATAGGTTGCAAATGGATACTTTTAGTCGAATAAACCTTTGTCCACAGTTCTTCTGTAATAAATGGACAGATAGGTGCAAGCAGCAGCAATATAGTAGACAAGCATTTATGCAATGTAAATATAGCTGACTTATACCCCATATGATCTTCTTTGTTGTACGCACGCGCTTTTATCATCTCAATATAGTGTGAAGCAAAAAGATTTCTGGTAAACTCACGAATTGCATTTGATGGAATGAAAAAGTTGAGCTCATCATACCCCTTTTTGCAATCCTCTACAAGCCTCGATAGTTCTGAAATAATCCATTGGTCGGTTGCAAGAAGTTTTCCGGGGGATTCTGCAGGAACATCGAAAGACGAAATGAACCTCCCAATATTCCATAATTTTGACAGGAAGTTTTTTGAGCCAGCTATTTTCCGTTCGGAACATCGAAAATCGTGACCCAAATTACTTTCGGTTGCTGACCAAAATCTAAAAGCATCCGCACCATATTGATGTATGATTGGAGATGGATCGATAACATTCCCTTTACTCTTACTCATTTTCTCGCCTTTTTCATCTACCCCATAACCCATTATCCATGCACCCGACCATGGCAACGTATCTGTTAGCTGAAAACACCGCAGCATACTATAATAAAGCCACGTTCTAATGATATCCTTAGCCTGTGGTCGGATTTCGGTAGGGTACAAATATCTGTATATCTCAGAATCTCTATTGTATTTCGTAATGAAAAGAGATGTAATACTTGAATCCATCCACGTATCAAATATTCTATCCTCGCCTGTAAATTCAGTACAATCACAATTTTCACATTTTTTGAATGGTGGCTTTTCCTTCCATGGTCTATAATATCTGTCCGGAGAAACTGATTTTGGGAGATTCGGGGTTCGACATTTATTGCAATACCAGATAGGTATCTCAGTACCATAATAGCGTCGTCTTGATATAGGCCAGTCAATCGACACGGAGTTTAGCCAATTAATCAAGATCTGTTTGTGCATTGGAGGATAAAATTTAATCGTATCTGCAAGGGCTCTTAGCTTGGGAACATATTCTAGTTGTTTCAGATAAAAATCTTCCATTGGAATAATTTCAACAGGAGTCATACTGCGCTCACATAATGGAGTTCTATGTATGATATCTTCTACTTTATTTATGCAACCAGCGCTATCCAAATCCATAATTATCTTTGATCTTGCTTCTTTTAGCTTTAGTTTTGAATAAGGACCAGCCGCCTGAGTGGTTATTCCGTCCTGAGTAATGGCAACAATTTCGTTCAGACCTAATTCCCGAATTACTTGGACATCGTTTTGATCACCATAGCTGCATACCATCACAACACCAGAACCAAACTCTGGTTTTGCCGAGTGATGTGGCAAAATCTTTACTATTCTATTGAAAAGAGGAATCTTGACATGCTTTCCATGAAATTGTAGGTAACGATCATCATAGGGATTTACAATTACGGCCTGACATGCAAACAATAGTTCCGGTCTAGTGGATGCTACAACAATTCTATCGGAGGCTTCCTTAACCTCAAAATTCATGTATACGAGTTTAGTAGGTACATCCTGGTAGATTATTTCTGCATCTGCAATTGTTGTCCCGCATTCTGAACAATAATTGTTCGGTCTTGTTGCAAGATATACAAGATTGCGGTTCCATAAATCAATAAAAGTACTCTGTGTTAAGGATCTGAATTCGTCAGAGTCTGTACGGTAGTAGTTGTTGAAGTTGCAACTCAAGCCCATTTCTTTCATCAGCTTAATCATTTCAGCTTCAACATCATCTAAAGCTACTTTGCAAAGATCAAGAAAGGCTTGCCTTTCCATCTTTCGCATCCGAATCTTATGCTTTTTCTCAGTGTAAATTTCAACAGGTAATCCATTTCTGTCAATTCCTATTGGAAACATCACGTTATATCCAGACATTCTAGCATTCCTTGCAATCATGTCTATTTGGGCATAATGCGCCGCAGCGCCCAGATGCCAAGGTCGCCCAGAAGGATATGGTGGTGGCGTGTCTATTACAAATAACTTTTCTTCATAGACAGGCGTAAAATCGTATATATTTTCGCTCCCGGGCTTTACTAGGATTTCCTTCTCCATAGAGGGATTCCATGATTTAGCCTCAATTTTTGGGTTCATCTTGCGTTTCATTCAATGGCATAAATTTAGAGTTATTAACGTTAATATTATTTGACCCTCATCACAAAGAGTTTCTGGACCCATTAGACGCATGAGGAAGGTTTCCTGAATATTCCAGAGCTAGTCTTTGTTGCGTAATGCTAAAATAATTAGATTCGTAGAATACGGAATTCTATATCTAACTGTTTCCAAATGATAAGTATTTCAACGTGCCCCAGTAAATACGGATTTGATCGATATGTAGCAAATTCCTTTTTAATGTTACAAGAGATCTTTGAGACAAAATACATTGAGAGAAAATCTCATCGGAGCGTCTCTGATTCTACCGTCCATTTACCTGAGACCATACCTAGTACAATATTTCCAATTAGTCGTCCATCACTGTAAACCTTTGCGAATTCCTTACTTACTAAAAAAAGGGACCGTAAAAAATCTCCCTTTTGATGATATCCTGACTCGATTACCTTAAGATTCAATTTCCGGCTTACTTTTACTATGATAATTCGTGCTGCAGACCAGTCGCCATTCCATGATATTACCTCAAAGTTTCCAAAATTTGTTGTTGACAGTATATAGCCCTCGAGCTTGGTTTCAAACTTTTTGCCATTCTTGTTTGCATACGAATTCATCCATTCTATTGCCTTAGCAGCGTTTCTTTCCTCAATAGCAAAATTATCTGCTCCTGCCAAACTTACTACCTATACGAATGAAATAATACTATTTTTTTATTGCTGTGAATTATTCATTATAGATGTTGTTGCAGTTATTTGGGCAAGACTCGTATTGGATTTAAGGCATAATATGTGGGTTAGCCTGAGGTTTTCTGACAGTTGCAAGCAATGATAGGAAGATTACGATGAGTTAATACTCACTCTATCTTTTGTTACAAGAATTCTGTAGAAAAAGAGGAAAGATTAGTACTCATAGCCATTGGATAATTAAGAGCAGCAGTTGGAGATGATCTTATAAACAAGCAGCCACTTTGGTTGGGCGTCGATCCGTCGGCCAACGTCGCCAACCTCGATGAAGGCAGTGCTGAATTTTTTAATGGACAAAGAGCTGGGGAGCACATATATTACGAATATAAGACTGAGCCGTTTGCAGGAGTGTTATTAGAAGACTAGCTGCGTGAGATATAAAGTAAAGAAGATCTTGCTTAAAGATCTGCGGAAAACTTGTGAAGTAAAAAGAGGTAAATAATAAATTGCCTCTGGCTTCAATTGACCATACCTTGGAAGAGATCCGAGATTTAGATAATGTTTTTCTTAAGAACAATCTTGCTATTATTTTTGACCTTGACTTTAAACAAGCTTCTGATAACCCCATCTATCCTGACGAAATATTAAATCGATAAAAATGTCTAGTTCAGGAATAAATAACTTTGATCCAAAACGATTCAGAGTCGATTCTAATCAAAATGGGAATAAAAGCGGACCTATCAAACCATCAGTTCACGGTTTACGCGAGCTGACAGACGCACTGAATGTCGAAAATGTTTCAAAAATGTATTTATCCCCTGCCGGGGAATTTACAGCTCTAAAGGGTATCAATTTCTCAGTTAAGAAGGGAGAATTAGTTTCTATTGTTGGCCCATCTGGGAGTGGGAAGTCTACATTGCTAAATATAATAGGTGCACTAGACAAGCCAACATCCGGAAACGTTCTCGTTGACGGAATTGACATATTTGCTCTTCCTAGCAGAGAGATCTCCAATTTTAGAAACAGAATGATCGGATTTATTTTCCAGTCCTATAATCTAATTAATAGAACTTCTATTCAGAAGAACATAGAAATTCCAGGTATAATCTCCGGCATGTCTAAGACAGAAAGAAAATTGCGTTCCAATAAATTACTTGACATTCTGGGAATGGGCGATAAAGCCGATCAAAAGCCATTAAACTTAAGTGGAGGACAACAACAAAGAGTAGCTATAGCAAGATCTCTTATGAACTATCCTGAAATAATCCTCGCTGATGAACCTACTGGAAACTTAGACACGAAAACAGGAGAGGAAGTTTTTTATTTGCTTAAATCGCTTTCAAAAAGGTTTAGAAGAACAATAATTTTGGTCACTCATAATCTAGAACTCTCTAAGGAAACGGATAGGACGATACATATCAAAGATGGAAAACTCGAAAAAGATGTTGTTAATTAGAATAAGCGCCTCTTTTACTCTAGGATAGTAACAGTATATAAACTCTGATATTAGATCGAACATGATCCAACAAATGCCATTTCCTTTTTTTCCATACTGTTCATATCTGCCCTGTCCTACAAAAATAGCTGATGATACTCTTTTGATACAAATAGGTCTTGGATCTAAAAGTCAATGGTTGCTAGTTGTCCTCTTTAATACTCTTATATAGAATAATGCCCAGATATCTTTCCAATTTTTTTGAAAATGCCTCATCCGGTTTCAAAGCTCCTGTTTCGAACCTTCGTAACAAAACTGCCTTCTCATTCATTTTTATCCCCAACTGCTCATGAGATAAACCCAATTTTATACGTGCTTCTTTAATTAATCTAGGATATTCAGGATCAAGGATAGTGTCGTCTATAAGCTGAATCCTCTGAGACTTACCCCTAGGAACAATAGAAGTATTGGCTACTTTCGTCTTTCCCTGGGAAGTTGGGACATATGGTTTACCTCTTTTTGAACATGCCATACATACATTCATGACAGAATTATCTATCACTACAGATCTTTTCCCATCAGTGACCGAACGTCCACAAAGTTCGCAGAATAGCGGTGACATCAAGAATATCTAAACAGATACAAATTTAGCCTTTTCTTAGATTTTGATTCACATGCGGACAGAGGCTGAATTCCGAATAAGACGCGAAGAATACTCAAATTTGATTGCAGAATCTTAATGACATCATTGTATATACGTAATAGAATATTTATTACAGGTTATTTTAAGTCAATAGATTGAATCCACTACCGCTAAATCCCGTAAATAAGATTTTTTATCATATAGACTCATTGTTCGGGGTTGGAGTTTCTAATGCTCTTGCGTCGGAGACAATTCAATTCGTGTATTCAAAGAGGACCGGACGAATTAAGAACTTTAGTGTCCGTAACAGATTGGTAGCAACCCTAAGAACAGATGGAGGATTAGCCTTGACAGTTTTCGGTGCCCAAGAGCTATCTAAAGTCAAATCCTTTATGGCGAACTGCGTTGTCCCTATTGAAGAGGCCTTACCATTTGTAAGTGAGGGTAGATCATTATTTTGTAAGCATGTTCAATGGTGTGGATCGAACGTGAGACCAGGGTCTGATGTAGCAATTTTAGAAAGCTACGATTCGAACACCAAAATTGTAGCAACCGGTGTTGCATTACTTGGAAGTACGTCTATGAACAGATATGAAAGAGGTGTGGCCGTTAAAATTAGAGAAGGAATAAAAAGCCGCACAAAATAAAGAAGAATATGATGCGTGGCGGCAATCGTGAAATGAGGCGTATGCTTGATAAGATGGGTCTTGAGATGAAGGACCTTGGGAATATCGAAGAAGTTATCATTAAAACAGAAACGAAAGAACTGTATCTTATAAAGCCTCAAGTTGTGGAGATGAAGGGAAAAGACAGCACTATCTTCCAGGTTGTAGCCACCGACATAGAGGAAAAAGAACGGGAAACACCATCACTTAGGGATGAAGACATAGTACTTGTGATGCAGCAAGCTAACGTAAGTAGAGAAAAGGCTATTCAGGCTCTAATGGATGCAAAGGGTGACCTAGCGAGGGCAATTTTGAACCTTACAACGTAACCTTTGAACAGGTTCTCTTATTACTTATTGCTCTAAATCCCTTCATTAGATAGATGGGTGGTAATTTAAGCTGGCACAATAGTAATAACCCACCTGAGACTGAACTGCCATAAGAAAGAGTACTCATTAACAATCAGGCTGAGGGAACCCGGAGAAGTACGTCTGTAAGCCAATGGTTAGTGACGGGATTGGGTTTGGATATTTGTTCATAATGATTCTAGCACCGCAGCTTATAGATTACATCCATTTGCTTATATGAATAATTCCTAGAATTAAATCTCTGAACTAATAAACAAGCAATACTGTAATTAAGTATATTTAAAGCCAAGCATATCGTCTGAACAAGGGATAAAAAATACTTTTTTTAGGTCATCAGTAACATAAGATGTCTAGCCACATTATGGGATCTTATAATTTCCTAACAATAGATAAGTCCACATCTTATTGATCAGGTTCCTGCTGACTGGTAACGATATCTATATCCCAACCTCATACTAAACCCATAAATATAGAAACTTCAAGCCAAGGTGTGCTCATAAGCAATGATTGACATTTCCTAGCAAGGCCTGAAGCTAGAGAGAATTATCCGGCAGGATTTCAACTTCAGATATTAAATCCCATATCGAATGCTGTCTATTTTCAGGCTCAAGACTAACCATCTTCAGTATACATTCTCCTTTGTTTGGATATGAGCGAACGCATTACAAACAGGGAGAATTATCTTATTTATAGTCCATTTTGTATCAAATTGATATCGATGATCACCTCGAAATTTTTCGTCCATATACTGTCTAAGTGAGCCTCCGCCCAAATATTCCATAACATAATAGGGATTAAAATTTGGAGGATCTCCATCAATGTTCCATTGGATAATTTTAACAATATTTGAGTGATCTAATTGTGACAGTCCTTTGATTTCTCTTTCAAAACGTTGTTTGACAACTGGTTCCATATTTCTTAATTCTTTCAAGGCATAGAACTTGTCATCATCTTCACATAATACTTGGTATACGGTCCCCAAATGAACCTGTACTAATCTTTTTTTCAATATGAAATTTCAAATTGAATCATACAAACTATATTGTGGGATACAGATAATATAATAATTCATCAATTAGATTTTGCCTAAGGTGTCAAACTTTAGCCTAGGAAGGTTTTTACTCAAGATACTTTGCGGGAAGAGGACATTTTGTTTTTTGAACTCAGAAATCATTCCATTATCTATTTGATACTGGAAAATGCAATCAATGAGATTAGTCTGATTGTAGTGGCATCAGTAGGTTATTGGCTGCACGGAAGGTAGATTAACTGGGCAAAACCAAAACTTGAACGAGTCCTATTATAGAATAATGCTAGCTCCGCCAATATCACACGAATCTCGTTCTGTAGTTTTTACATTATTCATAACTTTGGGCATCTGCCACTACGGTCGAGGCCTGTATTTGATCGGTAGACAAGAGTAGATCTGTGAAGATATACTGCGTCAAGACTAGATTCGGTGAGGATATGAGAACTGACCTAGGTTGAAATAAGAGAAAGCTCCCGGCAAATACCCTTATGATTGCGATCCTCTCTACGGCAAACAGTCCAAACCATACTAACCGTGATCGTCTATTACAAGGATCAATACGAGTCGGTGAGATGGGTACTGTATCGCTAGTGATATACAACGGTAGTCTACAGAGGATTTTGTAACTGGATGGATACGTGATTTTAATATACCATTGATCGGTGTTTTATTTCCCTAAAGCAGTCTCCGAGTATTTCGCTTCTCTCTCTTTTGGGCCAAATATGCTTTCTTCAACCATACGGATTAGTGTGAATGATTATATTGTACGTCTATCCGATAGTTCTCGATGAAGTTCAGACAATTTGAATCGAGTATAATCATAGGAGCCAGTGTGATATCTGTTCTTTTAACGGTATCAATTCTTGGTATAGGTCCTTACGAAATAATAGCGCAGGGAACTAATGCAACCAATGCAACTGGCGCAGCTAATGCTACGGGCACAGCTGGTGGTGGTGGAGAGACTACAGTAGTTATGCCTATTGGGTCTTCTGCGGCCACAAGTGGTGTTGGCTATGAACCCGCTACGATCACCGTCTCTCCAGGTGCTACGGTAGTATGGGATAACCAGGATAATGCTCTCCACACAGCAACTTCTGGTGAATCTCCAACTCCAGATGGTAAATTTGATTCTGGGCTGATAGGTGCAAACCAAGAGAGTAAACCGGTTGCAATGCCCACTGAACCTGGAGAATACAAATATTTCTGCACGCTGCATCCCTTTCTAGTAGGAACTGTTACAGTGCAGTAACAACCATCTTTTTTTGTTAGATGAACCATTGCAAGCCGGTTATTGAGAACACTCTTGTTATTACTAATTTGACAGCCAGTAAGACCAGGATTACCATCTAATAAGTAGACAAATTAATCGATTGCAAACCACACGCAAAAAGGTGCTGCAAATGCTATCTGTCTTGTCTATGTCTTTTATCCTCATTCAAGGATCTCCCCATACTCTGCCTACTGTCGATAAGATATCCTACCACGCGTTAACATAATGAAATAATGTTAGAGGTGAACATTAAGAGTAGCAATCACACCTATGGGTAGATGGTCCCTCACGCATGTTCATATATCTCTTACAACCTTCTTCTAATATTGGAAACGGAAAATAAACATGGTCAAAAAAAGGTTGAAAAGCGATCTGAGACTCATAAAGAAACTAATGATTACGGTTACAAACGCCAAGCTGACTTTGAAGGTGAAGGCGACGAGGAAATTTCTGGAGAAGGCTAGATTCCCTCTGCTAGACGAGTAGTGAGGACTAAAACGTTTAGGGTTTGTTTTATCATTGTAAAGGGTGACATACCCCTCAAATATATCAATTAATCATCCACTGTCCACGTTTAATGTACAAACGAATAGGTTACTTGATATTATAGAATAATGATATGTGTGCGCTATTAGGATGATTTAATATTGATTACTAGTTCTTCATGCTTGTCGGGCAGGTTCAGCGAGGACTGATTTGGATAATCAGCCACAGGTGAGCCCTACGATCCTCAGTCCGCTACTTTTCATTTCACATTGTGGGATGAATCGCTGGATCCTTCCTGTGGCTTTTTTGCTTTCTCGCAAATCTATTATCGCTAATTCCAAACTGTGCAAATTATTCATAAGTAACTTTTCACTCTTATCATAATGACTATTAGGGGCTGCTGCATCTACGTAATTACTGGAAAGATTATGCCAACTATTCCTATCTTCTGAAATAGAATTAGATTTCACCCACGAAAATAGCCAGGATCAAAGGGTGGTAATCCGTATGCAAAGTATGTCAAGGAATTGGGAAGGGACAAAGTCATCGAGATTTACAAATAAGATATAATGAATGAACTCGAGTTACTGAAATCAGTTCGGTTAGAGTTGAAAGATAAGAGGTTAGGTTGTTAATGCAAGCCGTTACCATGTCATGGTGATTTGTTGCTGAGTTGGCTGGTAAATAGAACTAAAATTTAACTTGGCCCGGTTTAATTCCTGTTTTCAACTCATAGTCTATTTTGATGGCGCCGTTGTTAACATTAACTTACGCTTTCTGAGATTTGTTTGGTTATGATTGAAAAGTAGTGTAAGGGATAAAAATATCTACAATAGTCACCGGTATTACTTGTCCTTGCCATTGCCTTTACCCTTACCATTGCCCCTACCTTTACCATCATCATCGTTATTTTCGTTATCATCGTTATCATTGTTATCATCATTATCATCATCTTCGCCCGCGTCTTCCTCTTCTCCCACATCGTCAGTTACATCTGATGCTGTTTCTTCTTCCATAGGTTCAGCATCTTCCACTTGAGATATTGTAATAGTGAGACCATTTGCATCCTCATCGACTTCTATGTTATCATAAAGACTATAGTTAACAAGCATACTCCTAACCCCTGTATTCGTATTGCTTGGGTTTACTTGCTGAATAGTGGGTTTCATGGTGCCTAATGGTATTTCTTTGGACAGCCCCAGTGGTTTTAATGGGGGAGTTGAAGGATTGTTAAAGGGGATAGGAGGAGTTGGCGTTGGTGTAAGTGTTGGTGAAGGGGCAGGGGACTGAGGTGGTGTAATAGTTATATTTTCATTTCCTGTAGGGATTAAATTTGCGATGCCAGAAGCAAAAACGTTGTGGATTCCAATTCCTAGTACAAGCATGATAGATAATGTCATAACGCGTACGTTCATATCTTTTCTAACTCGGTTAACTTAGTATTTAATAGGTTAATCATCTCGCATAAGATCTAAAGTCTCTAGAATGTCGCTTTCCTTACAGCTTTATGAAAATGCTCGTAGGTTCCTCATTAATTCTTGAAATCTGTTCAGGTACAGGCTACATCTCTGAAGTTCACACGATATGTCTCTATTTACTCAGGATTCGGAATTATGAAATCTTTAAACTGTATTTTTCACGTATTAGATTGTATGTGCCCTCCTGCTCAACAAGAAAAAAATAAGCAAATTCGAAAGATAAAGCAATTATGGTGGAAGATGAAATAGAAAAAGATAAAACGAGGAACCAAAGGAAGGAAATTCTCTGATAAAGGAAGGAAATAAAGATGAGTTAAAGGAAGAAACCCATATTGTACAAGATATAGATCAGGGGAATGAAGACATTGAAGAAGCTGATCTTGAGGATTAATACTTTAATTTGAATAACTAGCTAGAATATTTCCAATAATTATAGATGGCCTTATTATGTTCTTTGGAGGGGAACAGAATATCAAGTACTGGCCATACAAAAGGGCCTAAAAGTCCCCAAAACCACCTCCGTCAAATCCTCCAAAGTCTCCTCCTCCGGTATCCGCTTCACTGACTCCGGCCCCACCGCTATCTGCTCCTCCTGCTCCATCAGTTTGACCGCCTCCGCTATCTGCTCCTCCTGCTCCATCAGTTTGACCGCCTCCGCTATCGGCAGCCATTTGGCTTTCCATCGGATTTAGCGCCATTCCCATCATGGACATCATAGAAGTGAAAAATAGTATATCCAAAATTCCGGCAAATAACATAAACTGTACCCACGATCTGTTATTATCAGAGTTCATATAACTTTGAAGCTGAGTAGTATTACCATTCTGTTTCCACTGTCTCAGTTGTTCAGCTTGTTGCTGTAAATCTTGTTTCTTTAGGTCTAGCATTCTAAGTCCTGTTTCGGTTACCTTAATTTCTAGCTTGCTTGTCCCGAAGAATCGTCTTTTCTTCATTTCCCTTATGATTAGCCGTTGATTTGACAGGTCATTTATGATTAGCTCAACCTCCTCTCCAGACAATCTTGTTGCCTTAGCAATTTTATCGACACTTTTTATACCTCTAGCTATTGCATCCAAGACTATAAAGTGACGAGGATTATTACTAGGTGCATTTGAAGAATCGTAACCCATATCTGTGGTAGATAATACCTCTGCCATCATTTATTAATATTTATTAACATGGAGACTGACGAACAAATGAAAAAAGAGTGCTTTGCTACCCTTTTTGCTTCAATAATCCTTATGTCTGCACAAGTGTACGTATCTATCAAGCCAACTATGCTCGTGTGACCAATTTCTACTAAACGTAGTCGATTAATTCGTATATTTGTATACTATAAGGTGTAAATTGACAACTATAGTTGGAATTAAAACAAAAGAAGGAGTAGTACTTGGTTCCGATAAAAGAGCTAGCAAGGGATTCTTCATAGGTTCCAAGTTAACACAGAAAATAACAAAAATAGATGAGACATTGGCTGTAGCAATTGCAGGACAACTTTCAGATGCTGAATATTTAGTCAAAGTAACAAAAGCAGAACGACGGCTTGTGGAATTAAGAAGAGGATTTCCGCTTTCGGTAAAAGAATCTACTAGACTAATAGCGAATCTCGCGTACTCAGGTCTAAAGAATTATCAGCCATACTTTGTAGAGCTATTGGTTGGAGGAGTGGACGAAGCTGGGGGCCATGTATATGTGGCCGACATGAGCGGGGCTATAACTGGTGAGGATTTTGCGGCATCTGGTTCTGGCGCCCCAATCGCATACGGGGTGCTCGAAAGTAGGTACAATATTGACATAACTAATGAGCTAGCTCACGAAATTGCGACCAAGGCGATTGCTGCGGCAATGGAACGAGATCCTGGTTCTGGTAACGGGATTGATATACTGACAATTCCTAACTTAATAGCTGTAGCAAGCAAACCAAAGAAGGGGGAAAGGAGTTAAGATTGTCCGAAGAGAGAGATACTGGATCAAATAATAACAACTCTAACTTTGGCTTTAGCGGAACTACCGCCAATAAGGGCTACATGTCCTATTATGGCCCCGGAGGACGAATGCTATTAGTTGAAAGTGCTTTAGAAGCAGTAGGTAGAGGATCGACCACTATTGGAATAAAAACCCCCGCCTTCGCTCTCACTTCAAGCTATATCAAACCAACTAGGCCACTCATGGAACCATCTGAAAAGATATTTGCAATAGATGACCACGTAGGTGCCACTGGTTCTGGATATATAGGAGACATCCTACAATCCATCGATGAACTACGAATAGAAGCCCAGAAGCACAGATTAACGATCGAAAGCCCAATAGACGTAGCCTCTCTTGTGAAGCACCTCAGCTCGTATTTGCATACTTACACAATATATGCAGTTAGACCACAGGCAGCTTCAATCATAATTGCTGGCATGGATCAAATGGGTACTCAATTGTATCAGGTGGATCCTGGTGGCACATATTTCAGAGGATCCGCGTTTACTATTGGTCAATTTTCAGATAGTGCCCTTAGCCTAATCCAACAAGAATATAGCGCAGATATGTCCGCGGAACAGGCAATACAGCTTAGCAAAAAAGCTATAGAAAGGGCTGTAGGAGAAGAGAAACCGTTAGTAGGCATAGGCATAGTCTATGCCGAAGAGGGAAAATTCAAGAAGATCTGATTCTCAACCCTTTTTTTCTTCTCGATGTACATTAAAAACACCAAAATCTCACACATATTCATACCTATTATCAGACGTGGACTGATATTACCGGCTCACCATTATTTGAGATGACTCTGCTGCGTTTATTCTCGCAAACACCTGAGCAAACCCGATTTTATAAATTACTTTCTTTTGGTTTTTGCTAGCTGCTTGTCTCCATTATTCAAATGTTACGACGCAGTATAATATAACGTAATAGAGGATAGAGGTATGTGATAAGTTAAGCTCAATGGAGCAAGACAAAAGCATATCCAGCGATCAGCGGCTATGGTCGACTCGGCGGGTTTGCTACCATCTTACTCCTCTATTACAATATTTCTCCTATTACAATATTTTCTCTGATATAGTCCAATTTTAGAATGAGCATAGAATTTCCTTTTTCTAGTTAGCTGGAAGCAAGATTTCTGGCGACATAATACCTCGCTTTTTGATAACCCAATTGTAGCCATAGATAATCTCGTCGTCAGGAACCAGAACTACCATAGCAATTAATAAAACTGCCTCAATTATATTTTTTAACTAGTGCAACGCAGAAGAAAATTCCAGACACTGAAGGATTTCATTGAAAATCTACATAAGGAAGGGACTGGCTTAGTGAATTACAACGGGAATAATGTACCATGCATATATGTTGACTTAAAGAGGTATGAAAACATAATCAGTAGAACGTACGGTAAAAAATTAGCCGTCGACACTTTACTCAATATTTTTCATGATGGTACTCATGTTTTTGTCGATATAGAGATGAAGTTTTTAGATTTAGATATCGAGGAATATTTTTTAGTATTCGCCAATGATATGTTGGAATTTTTTGAGGCCTTATCAAAGACTGGTCTTATAGCAATTGTCCCTCAGAACGAATATTATGAAAATCAAAACATCTTTGTCATTCAAATCCCAAAAATTGAATTAGCAGAACAGGCTTTTGAGATTATTAAGTTAAATGCAAAAAAATAAGAATAACCAAAATTGAACACACATACTGCTTTAACCCAAAAAATCATTATCTGATCATTTGAATAAGACCTTTATGGGTTGATTAATTCATATTGAAAATGAAAATCCTTATAACTAAAAGGCCGCCTTATGAAGAATATTGGATGTTAAAAATTATCAAAATTTCTTTGAAATTATAATAATGTCAATAATGGGTATTGTTGTATCTCTGTTAACAAATGGGATTGTTGACGGTATGGATGACCCTGTGTTGGCGCAGACCAATACAAATGTAAATATGACTGGTCCTATGATGGATTCTGCAAGATTTCATCTTAGGGCAGCTGATGAGCTACTAACAAGAGGTGACACAATGGCGGCAGCTGACCAGATAAACCTGGCGGGTATCCAATTATCATTATTGAATATGGGTTCCCAGGAAACAACCATAAATCAGACCCAAGCGATGGAGTTTGTTGTCGGTGGATCCTTGTCGAGTATGAAAATGGCAGCGAATTGTATCATTGATAATCAGGCAATGGTTCGCTGTATGTAGGTAAAACAAAAGAACGGGATAGTTGATAGACTGATTGAATGATTAAGAATGAGATTGGTATCATGCTTTCAAATTTTTAGCCAGATAGGAGATGGAATCTAATTTTCCTATACATATTGCAGCAGAACAATACTTGATAATGGCTGGAACGTTGGAAAACGAAAGGTTAGGAACCGGTACTATCAAGTATTTTAATGTGTGTGTGGACATATAAGGCTATGAATACCACAAGTTTCTGGAATAAAATTGCTGGAATGACTGTGATTGTGACAATAGTTCCAATGATCATTGCAGCTAATTTTCCATTGAATCAGATTTATGCAGAAACGGGAAAAGGAGACGATATTTTTAGAGTTATCATGACTATATTTGGGATCGATAAGTCGAAGGGTGATGTGATTGCAGTTGTTACTGTGAACAATGGTGAAGCATCAAAAGTGAAATTCTTGGACTCAGAAGCACCGTATGTAATTCCATTAAACTCCAGCCAAGGTAATGGCAGCCATCTTGTAGAATACGTTGCAACATTTCCAAATGTTACTGTGAATGCAGGTGAAGGATACAAAGCTTGCGTATTGACGACCAAGGATTTAAACATGGTATGCAATACAGGTCAGAACTCACCTGCTTCAAGACCAGAATTTGTGGATATATCATTAAACGCAACCTCTACCATTTCATCTGACGAGACGTCGAGTGAAGAACCTGATGAAGGAGATGAAGGAAATGGAGATTAAAGATACTTTGCAAGCACAAATCGTCCACCTGTAGTTTCGTCTGTTCTACTGGGATTTTATTTTATATTAGAGTAAGAAGAAGTATGAGAACAACAATCTATTAAGCCCTCGTCATTTGGAGGGACTGAGAGTTAGGAGCAAACAGTGTTTAAACTCCTACTAGCAGCAGAATTGAACAAAACAATATACCAAACAACATGCCATATTTATGGAACCAGCAGGAAAGTACTAAAAAGAAATCGTTTGACTTATTAAAACTACAGTTACTGGTTACTGAATTGAGAATCTGCAGAGGTTGCATTTTCTCGTCTTACATCAAACAATCCCATCCATCCTAAATCAGTAAATTCCTGCACATGAGCGTGGAACATGTACCTACCAGGATTGTCATAATCGAATTCCACTATTCCTCTGTTTGCTTGTCCTAGTTCTATTATATCATTTACCTGGGAAGCTTCATATTGTGTCCCACCAGGTATGTAGGAAATCATATCACCATGAAGATGAAAGGAATTAATCAGGTCAAATTCTACCATATTTAGTAGATAAATTCTGTACTTTTCTCCAACATTTAATGGTATAGGGTGATCCATATAATCGAATGCTTTTCCATTTACTGTATAAATTTCGTTGTCTCTTTCTTCATCCTCATGTCGAACTTCTTCACCTCTCATTGCGGCCATAGAAGGCGGGGTCACAGGTCCCTCCATTTCATAATCCATATCATACCCATTCATAGTCATAACCATCTCTGTCCTCTGTTCTCGTGGTTCCTTCGGATCTATAATCATCATTCCATACAAACCTCTGTTGATATGGTCTGCGACTGGGCTAACATGACAGTGATATGGATAAACCCCATAAGGTTGGGCGACAAATTCGTACGTGAAGTTCCTGCCAGGTAAAATCATCCCGCTTTTATAAACCCCTCCGACTGACTTTATTTTATCATCTTGCGAATTAGAAGATAATGGAGTCGCAACTCCATCCATCTCAGCAGTATGGATGCTATGCATATGCAATGAATGCGTATGCTTACTATCTTTACTATTTATTACATTGATTCTTATGAAGTCCCCCTCAGTCATTCTCATGGTTGGACCTGGGACTGTGCTATTAAATGTCCATGCATCAAAATAATGACCTGTATTTGAAATAGTGATGTTCTGATTCTCTTCAACAATTAAAGTAAATTCTCTAATTGTCTGACCATTGCTTCCTTCTGATACTCTACCACAATTAAAGTGAGTCAGGTATTCTATCGATGTAGGTCTTTTATCAAGATCAGTGGTACAATTCTTTTGCTTATCATAATCTTGTACAGAAAGGAAGTCGTTATTAGTGTCTAGTAACGATTGGGCAGGTAGAACTTGTCCTCCAACTGTACTAAGGAAAGTTATAATTGCAAGTATTGATATACTAGTAGGAATAGCACTTCGTTTCATACTCCCTTTTTCTTTATTTCTGTATTAATAAAATTATTCTAGAGGAACCTCTAACACAATTAGACAGAAGATATGACTCTCATGAAAATGAGTACTAAAAATATAGAAGCCTCGATCATAGTATGCTGCAGGTACATTTATCGAAACAATGGTAAACCATTGGACTGGAGATTAAGTTATTAGTTCTTAATTCTATACAACGAAGAAAAAACATATGACTATTTGATATAGTGGAAAACTGGGATCATCCCTCAAACCAGTATGTTTCCGTATCTATTAATGATCTCTATTTGTTAAATTTCACTGAATGATTTGAAACAAATTCTTTCTGCCTCTATTTACATTTCCTATTATTGAAAGAGGATATCCGCACTTGATGCAGCAATTATTATCATCAAGGTTCCACGAACCTATGTTATATCCGAAGCGTTCTATAGCGATACCCTTGCATTCCGGACAATAGGTATGTTCTAACGGATGACCAGGAACATTTCCTAGATATGCATACTTCAGACCTTCGCTCTTCGCGATAGCATGGTGCTTTTCCAAGGTCTCAACTGGTGTAAGACCAAATTCCATCATCTTGTAGTCTGGATGGAATCTCAAAAAGTGAATGGGAGTATCTGGTCCAAGTTCATTGTAAACAAATTTGCACAATCTTCTTGCAGCATCTAGATCATCTCCAACCTGTGGAACAATAAGATCAGTAATTTCTGTGTGGATTCTTGTTTTATCCCTGATACCTTTCAGAGATTGGAAAATCGGTTCCGCATTGGGAATTCCAATATACTGTCTTACAAACTCTTGTTTGCCACTCCCCTTAAAGTCAACAGTTATGCAGTCTAAGAACCTGCTCATCATGCTTACAGATTCAGGGGTATCATAGCCATTTGACACAAAAATGTTGAAAATACCTCTCTTGTGGGCCTCAGATCCACAGTCTTCTGCAAATTCAATGAAAATGGAAGGTTCATTATACGTGTAAGCGATTCCATGGGCACCATACCGTTCAGCACTCTGAACAACTTCTTCAGGAGTCATTTCAACCCCTTCTACTTTACGCCTCTGAGATATGTCATAATTCTGACAGTATTTACATAACCAATTGCACCCTGTTGTGGCTATTGAATAGATACTTGTTCCTGGTCTATAATGCGTAACAGGTTTCTTCTCAATGGGATCTATATGACCTGCGATAACCTTGCCGTATACATATAAATATAAATTGTTATTGGTAACGCCTCTAATACCACACAATCCTGTTTTACCCTCAGGAATTTCACATAATCTGGCACACGCAGTACATTTTATCCTACCGTTTGGAAGATTAACGTATAGTTCTGCTTCCTTACCCGTTACCTCACTGCGTTGCATGATAGTATATAGTTGTTATATGATATAAAATTATAATAAATATCATTCTCCTCAGAATCTCACCCTCTATAGCCAATGATGCATGCTAGAATGACGATCCCATTCTGTTTTGTGAGCATATTTACCATATTTTACCTAGTCTTAATTATCCCAATGTATATGATACGCTTTCTATTCACTTGAGGAATATGACTATCAGCTTGGGAATTGTCTCTAGTTGAAATCACTGATTACATGCGAGGTGGATAATTATGAGCTGTCGCGGATTAGAGAATTTTGTCTTAATCTGTCTGATGCACTCTTTAAGTACCTCGAAATCTCAAACTACCTGAAATCCTATTTGATGCAACCTGGAAAAATACCATCGATGCTTATCGTAGCGATCCTTGCAGGTGTCATCACTATTTCGTCCTTCACTCTCCTTACTCCAGTGTGCTTGCTCAGTCGAGTACTGAACAGGGTGGAGAGAGTAGTCAAGAGGAATCGGATACTGGTACAGATACTGGTGCAGCAAGACAAGCTTATTAGGAATTCAATACTATCTATTCCTAAACTTCCCAATTATTCTTCTATTTCGTATATTGAAATCTAGATGGACAAATGAAATGAAAATCGGGTTGATATCAGACACTCATGACAATATACAGAATATTAGAAAGGCTATTTCGTTGTTCAGTAACAAAAATGTAGGTTTTGTAATTCATGCGGGAGATATAGTCAGCCCTAAAGCAGTGGAGGCCTTCCTTGGGGTGAAGATAATTGCAGTATTGGGAAACAATGATCTTGAGGTCAACGGATTAGCAAATGCCTTCGATAAAATAGGGGGTAAGCTTAAAGGTGAATTTTGCGAAATGAAGTATGATGATTTGATATTTGCAATATATCATGGTACCAACTCAAGGAAAAAGGAATTACTAATCCGATCTGGCAAATATAATGTGGTAGTTTGTGGTCATACACATAAAATGCAATACAAAAAATATGGAAGAACATTAGTCATAAACCCCGGGACTGCTAATGGTTGGTTTTTTGGGTATAATGCAACCGCGGCGGTATTTGACACACAGAGCAAAGAACCTGAATTCTTTAACTTGTAATTCACCAATAAAACAAAGTACAATTAACCTATTCCAGTTTTTCATTAGTGTAGTATTGTACTTCGTCATATTACTGTGATTCATTCTGCAAATAATGCTAGATTTTGGAATTGGTATACTGAAAGGTGTGGAATGGGCTTTACAAAATGCTAGCAAATGTCTCGCTCAATTAAGGAATTCCACAAGGCCATAAATTGAATCTAATTCTCTAGATTTCATTTCTCCACCTTTTACTTCACAGTACTTACGTTTCAACGTATGCGCAGACAAACTAGTTTGACCCTATGTATACATACGAAGCAGATTACTCGGCAAAATTGATCACGGCCTTAATATGATTAGGTGACCCCCAGACATATCCGACATGTTAGGCATGAGCCAGACTTAATGACATTATTACATGGTTGAGTCCTATGTGGTTTCTCGACACAACATCAATTAATTCCGTGAGATGAACAAAGTTAATCATCATTTTAATATGATCATCCGTATTAACTTGACGACCAGACATATGAGGCACGCAGGCCAGACTCAATGACATTATTACATGGTTGAGTCCCCTGCGACTTTCGTAACCCTTGAGGTTTCCCACACAATTTTATTTTCCCAGCAGAGTTGACTGTACCCATTTATTCACCTATGCAGTTACCAACTGTGCTTCTTCTCTGCCCGTTTCTAAAATTTGAAAGTGGTCCCTACTCCGCTCTGCATGAATTTTTCAGGCATCGTTTCAATAATTCTACTCGTCGCTTTCCAACCTGTACAGTGACAGGGTACCAGATAATCGGGTTGTGTCTTTTGGATCTCTCTTAGTGTTGGCTCAATGGCCGCTTCATAAATCCCACCGTCCGATGGGAGATGAAAACCCCCCATGATGGCATGAATCTTGTTAACTCCTGTTATTTTTTTTGCATAGTTTATCGTATTGATTACCCCCGCATGCCCACAACCAGTTAATACTACTAGTCCCTTGCCTGATAGATTTATTACAATTGCCTGGTCGTCTCTGACTAACGGATCTGGGATAAGATTTCTTTCATTATTTGGATCTTCAGTATATTGATAGGGAAAGCCTTTTTCAAAATCAATTTCTCTAGGTATTTCTCCAGTAATTGTTAGCAAAGGGACCTCAGTGATCGGAAGATTACATACACCTATGTTCTTATGAATCGTTGCCCCCAATTGTTGAAGTTGTTGTTCATACAGAATTGGAAATCTTGCTCTTTTTCCATCTGGAAAAATTGCCCATCTTTTTTGAAAAGCATCAGGATGTATAAAAACATCAATGTTCCGCGTGGTCCTTCTAGAAGATGAGATTCTTTTCAGAATATTGACAAGACCTGTAAAATGATCAAAGTGACCATGGCTTAGAATAATTCCATCAATATTGCCAAAATCTATGCGAAACACATCTGCATTATGGATTACACCATTTTCACTTACTCCAGTATCAAACAGATATGAGCAGTCGATGTTCTGCTCATGTTTAGCGATACTGACCAAAGCCGAAAATCCATGCTCTGCCACTGGAGCTGGAAGTGCGATCCTTTCATTCCTTACAAGAGGAGGTCTGACAGCATGTCTTGAATTTGTCAACAATAGGTCAGTGGTGTTATCCATAAGAATTGTAATGGATACTTGGTCTGCTTCTGATTTGGACAACTTCTTTATCTAGGGTTCTATCTAGTCTTATTTAAGGGAACTTTTCAGTAAACCCTGGCAGATTGTTAATTTTTATTTTAGAAGATGTAGCTCGCCTTCTGCTATTCCTGATCCCGTTCAAACGCCCATTATGATCGAAAATAGGATGTAATAGAAGATAGAACTTTATGATAAGTTTCCAAAGGGAGACAAAAGCTTACCGGCCCGGCTGTCAGGCCTTAGCCCAAGTTGATTCTTCTATTACTAAAAATTAATACTTCTAGATACATTCCTCGATTCCTAGACTAGATCCAAGAGTTATAGAGATTATTATAGAAAGTGGGCATAAATAGAGAGACAAGAACGACGCAGGCTCGGAGGGATTTGCCTCGATTAGATCTCCCCTGCTGAACGCTATTCCCAAGTATGATTACTTCCACTCCCAGACTTTTGCAATAACATTTCCTGATTCATCTACTTCAGTTTCGAATACACCTACTAAGCCGTGTAGGGAATACAGCTTGCTGTCAACAGATACTTGCAGGCTTTGGTAGAATGCTGATCCTCTCCACGTTGATTTCTGTCCATGCACTCTTCCCACTCCATATTCTGTAACTTTTACTTTGTCTCCACTTTCCTTTGATGTAATTTCCCCTTTCCCTTCTCCATAGTACAATCCTTCGCTACACTGTATATTCCAATAATTCATAACAACGGTAACTTCACCAATTCTATTTCCTAAGCCAGTAGCATTTACAGAGTTTTCCTTTTTCTTTCTTTCGGAATCGACTATCCTGATATCTGAAACCTTTCCAGTCTGCTGAAGTATAATATCCCCTAGCATGATATTATAACTTGCTATTGAAGTCTTAAAGATTTATGTATCGAGAGGTGGCATCATAATTATAATCCGAAGATCCGTTTTGCGTTCTTAAACATCAAAAGCTCAGATGACCGTTGACCGAGGTCAAGCTTCTGAACAAATTTAAGATAGGACCCCATGTCACAAATAGGCCAGTCGCTTCCGTATAATAGCCGATGTGATTCACCTACATAATCCAATATTTCTTTTATTTTGGAAATATATTGTTCTTTATTAAAATGAGTAAAATTACCTACAATTAGGCCAGATATATCTGCATATACGTTGGTATTTTTGTAAATGACTTCTTTAGAATCTACAAACCAAGGATTTCCCGCATGACACATTATTATCTTTAATTCAGGATTATCTACAGCAATGTCATCTATATTCAGAGGATGGGAGTACTTGATTTTCGCTGTCTTTAGAAATGTATCCCCAGTATGAATCATAAGGGGACATCCATACTCTATACACATATCATAGACATTTTGATATCTTTCATCATAGGGATAATGATGGTCATATCCGCAATAGAGTTTTATGCCTTTGATAATACCGTTTTTAAGCCATTGTCTGCATTCTTTTAGATCTTTATCCGTATGGTTATCAATTGTATATCCCGCCACAACTCCAAGCCTATTTTCATATTTTCTAGTAACATCAATAATCTTGGATGTAGATGGTCTGTCCGTATCAATCTTGTAGGATGAGAGTATAATCGAATATCTAATATTATGAGAATCCATGGATTGAACTAATGAATTAAGTCTTTTTTCTATTGAGAATGATTTTTTTACCGTCCCATCAATACCATCATAATTATTTAGGTGAACATGGCAGTCTATAATTGGCATTACAACATATCCTCTCTCGATTAATTGATTATCGAAATTTCTTTACTTTCGGATTTAACCATTCTATAAAGCTGGCATAATTCAGAGAGCGAACATCATCCAAATAATTTGGGAGTATCTTGATAAATCTAAATCCGTTATCAAGTTCGAATGACAAGACAGGGTCCTTTAATTCTCCTGCTATCACTTTGTTGGCATACTCAAATGGAGACATTTTGTCTGCATATTCACTATAGTTGAATAATCTTCCTCCCGCTATCATTCGTCTTAAATTCATCATCGTAGCTAATTTCTTTCTGGCCTCATAAAGCATTCCTCCTATACCTTCATGTCTATGCTTAGGATGTGTAGATATGTCAGCGCCGTACAGACTATCTCCATTAGAAATATGGTTTGTGAACATTCCGTTTGCAGTAATCTCTTTCCATGTGTGGTCAGCGTACTCTGGGTTAAGCGAGACCATAAGTGTGCTGGCAGAACCAACTATCAAGCCATCTGGTTCGACTGCAACAAATTGTCCCTGAGGAAAAATGCGAAGATGACTTTCGAGCTCTTCTGGATGCCATATGTTACCATACCGAGCAAGATAGGGAAATGATTCTTTTTGTAAATCTACTATTTTAGGGATATCCTCTGATTGTGTATTCCTAACAACAACTCCTTGGTCTCGTGGATGCAATGGTTCTGACATTTACTATCTTAGATATCCGCTTAGTTTAGTATCAAGTAAGATATAAGCATGTAATCCTAATCGGGGCAAAGATGGCTCTTATTATACGCAATGCAGATTTATGCTCAAACTTGACTGAACAATATGGATATCTAATTGTTTACAACGGTCGCGCGCAGCGTACAAAATAGATTTATTGACAGATCAAACAAAGGTATGATGATAATCAAAGTTATTGATCGTATTCGTGTTCCGATTCAACACAAGTGTATTCTATGAAAAATGATAATCACCTTAGTATTGTAGGCTCTTATTCTTAGTGTTAAGATCGGAACTCTGTTACTTGTTGTTGAACAGGTCTTGGTCCAAGTGTTAATTCAATATTTTCCGTCCCGCCGTTTCTCAGTATTGTAAATTGTATAGTGTCTCCGACATTCTTCTCCCTTTCTAGGTAGGTAATAACGTCATCGATCTTTCTTACGGTCTTGTCATCTACCTTCAATATTACATCTCCTCCTCCGCTGATTTCAATTCCTCCTAACGTTCTTATTAGATTGCCTCCACCACCTTTTATTCCTGCCTCCTGAGCAGGGCTCATATCAGCAACTTCTGTCACCAAAAATCCCTTAGGTTCCTTCAATCCTAACACATCGGCAATTTCAGGGGTAACCGCAGTCCCAACTATACCAATATACGGATGCTGATATGTTCCTGTTTCAAGTAAGGAAGGTACCACTTTCTTTATCGTCGAGGAGGGAATAGCAAAACCAACTCCTGCCGAAGCACCAGTTGTTGAGAAGATGGCAGAATTAATACCTATGACTTCACCCCTTGTATTTAGAAGCGGCCCTCCAGAATTCCCGGGGTTAATAGGAGCATCGGTTTGAATAATGTCAGGGATAGAATATGTGGAAGGCTGTTGGGCTGTTGGATCCATCTCGTCGGGGATTGGGGGCGTTTCTGGCGATGACGGGATCATTCTACCCAGTCCACTAACAATACCCTCTGTCATAGAACCTGATAATCCATAAGGATTACCAATTGCAACAACTTGTTCTCCTACATTTAATGATATAGAGTTTCCAATTGGCAACGGGACAAGTCTATTGTAGGGTATGCGATCACCTTCCAACTTAAGTACTGCGAGATCAGAAAACTGATCGCTGCCAACTACCCTTGCATTGTAGGCACTGCCATCTAGAAATGTTACAGTAATTTCTGAACTCGGGTTTATTGATACAAGTCTGTCATCATCGGCAATTGCCGATGCCACTACATGGTAGTTAGTCAAAATATGCCCATCCCTATCATATACAAATCCTGAGCCCAAACCGGACCTAGCATCCGCGTTACCTCCATCCGTGGATGTAGATACTTGTACCACAGAACCTTCAACCTTTCTAAATAATTCGGGTAGCGTAAGCACGGTGGGGTGAGTCCCAGTTTCACTCCCCGCCTGTTGAGCAGTTGTTAACTGGGTTCTGCTAGTATAATTGGTGGTCATTGTCCCCAGAATTACAACTAAGCCAAGTATAAGTACGGCCACCACAGTAAACGTGGATTTATATCTAAAGCTTCCCAAAATGTTCAATATTATATATTAATCCCGCATTATTGAAATATAAGCATTATCTGGGGATCGGAAAAACCGATCCTATCTTAGAAATCCTGTTAACTTCAAACAGATCAGTACTAAAATAGCTGGTAAAATATCTACATGTATATCGCATCTTAAATTCAACGCATACATTTTAAACTATAGTAAAGATATTCAACAAAAATATATTTAATTGACAACCCCCGTGTCAAAAGATGCAAAAATACAACTTGTTTATGGCTAGTAAACCTACCTAAAATGCAAATATTTTATCTTGACAATCTCCCCTTGGAATTAAACTCTTATAGTACCTAATTAACATGTGTCAAGTCTAGACATTTTTTCGTATCGTAGATTGTGGTCTCACAATACTGTTAGCTATCTTCTGTCTTATCGATCTGATTTTGAATTGCGGTCCTTAACGTATTAGTAACGATATTGATAATACGAGGATCATCTACTTTAGGTATTAAATAATCATATTTCAAATGATCTAAATCTATTATCTCAGCAATAGCAATTGCAATGGATACTAGAATGTCTTCACTTAATGTATTGACTCTAAGGTCTAACAATGCCCTTAATATTGAAGGAAATACTACTGCGTTATTAATCTGATTTGCAAAGTCTGACCTACCAGTTGCTACTATTTTTGCGCCTCCGTCCAATGCAGCTGGAGGCAGAATCTCTGGGTCAGGATTGCTCAGCGCAAATACAATTGGGTCGTGGTTCATTGATTGAACCATGTCGCTGCTCAAAAGATGACCTTTACCAGATACTCCGATAAATACATCAGCTCCTTTTAGAACATCAGCAAGACTTCCTCTCAGTTTTTCAGGATTAGTATTATGAGCTATTTCTTTTTTATATGGACTTTCCATACCCTCAATTCTATTTTCATATATTGCTCCCATACTATCAGTCACAATAATACCTTTGCAGCCTGCTGTCTGCAGAATTTTAAATATACCATAACCCGCTGAGCCAGCACCAGCTACGACTACCCTAATACTATCTATTCGTTTTTGTAGTAACTTAAGCGCATTTATTAACCCTGCAAGGGTGATTATAGCCGTGCCGTGTTGGTCGTCATGAAATACCGGAATTGAGAGATCTTTATGCAGTCTTTCCACAATCTCTAATACTTTTGGTGATTCTATATCCTCAATATTTATGGCACCAAATACTGGCTGAATTGCCTTTACAAATCTAATTATCTCTTCCTTATCCTTGGTATCGATACATAGAGGATACGCATTGATCCCTCCCAAGGCTTTGAACAAAACAGACTTTCCTTCCATAACAGGAATTGCACCCTCAGGACCAATCTCACCTAATCCCAGTACTCGTGTTCCATCACAAACAATAGCAACATTATTCCATTTTGAAGTATAATCGTAGGCCAACTCTTTGTTAGTGCTTATCTTTTTGGCAACGAATGCAACACCAGGGGTATAAATCAAATCTAGTGTAGAATTATTACCTTTGGATATGTCATTTATGGAAACTCTATTATGAATTTCGATTTTCCCCTTAATCATTCGATGAAGGTTTATTGCATCTTCTTCTAATTTCAACTAGGTAATCAATTTACATATAATGGCATCAATGTAAATGTATTGCGTGGCTAAAACACAATCTATCGCCTTCTTTGCAAAAAGTCATGACTGTAAGTGCAGGAGGTTATGAAGGAGCTTTGAGGATGTTGATAAACCTAATATAGAATCAGCAGAAACAGTAAATGCTTTGCAGAAGCCGACAGAATTAAGACTAAATATCATTAGCATCTACGATAGTCTGGTGTTTGCGTTTACAATACTATTCTGTCTTTTATAAACCAGCGTCCGTAGCAGTTACGTAGTCCGGAAATTCTTTCTTCTCTTCCTATTCCCTCTCTCGTTTATAGTAGTTACGAGTTGTGGCATTTCATCTGATAGAATTCCTATATCAGTGCAGTATTTACTAAAGTCACCATGCGGTTTGGGGCGTATTTTTCTTTGATATTTCTTCACCGTAAGGGATTTTCTAACTGTATCATATCATATCTTCCAGTCTCTTCCTTGTGCTTTTAGATTATATTTCCTGATGGTTGCATGTTTTGGATATAATGACTTCTTTCGAAGTTTTGGGTCTCCATGTTTCCCATATTCTATCACGTCCTCAGTTTCAAATAGTAATCCTTTTGTTCATATCGTTGGATTCGGATCATCTTTATAGAAGATCATGATTATATTAGAATTGAAAAACAATGATGAAATTAGTAGGTTACGATATTAATCCTGCCCTTATTGTAATCGACGTCCAGAACGGATTTGTGAGCAAGGGTGGATCGTACGATCTACTGGGAATGAATATTGTTCCATATCAAGATGCCATACCAAAAATACAACAATTAATTAAGTCATGCAGATTGGCAAAGATACCTATATTTTACACACAAGCAATTCGTGAGCCATCTGGAATCGATCTCTTAACGCAGACTCATAAAATTCTTCCACGATCAAGAGAGGAAAGAATAAAGAAAAAAACTATATGCGTTAGAGGAACATGGGACGCAAAAATCGTAGACGATATAAAGCCAGATGATAAAAATGACCACATTATAATTAAAAGAAGGGATTCAGCATTTCATAATACCGAAATTGAGGTCTGGTTAAGAAGCATTGGGGTAGACACTTTAGTATTTTGTGGGATAGATACTTCCATCTGTGTAGAAACCTCTTTGCGAGATGCATTCAATATTGGTTATGATGTTATTCTTATTTCGGATGCCACTGCATCGAGCAACAAAAAGCACTATGAATCTACCATTGAACATGTGAAGGACTACTATGGTCTAGTAATGAATATAGGAGAATTTATCAACCAAATTACGCAGCCGCAAGCCATCATGAAGCAAACTTAGAAATATCCAGTTCTATTAACTCCCATTATATCGCACATTTGCTAATTTTCATGGAGTCCGAATAACGCAGACAAATATTCAAGCTCTCTGCTCTTATTTTTCAGGATAGATCCTAATGTTGTTGAAATCTTTAACTATTCCATTGGCAAATGAAATTCCCTCTCTCTCAAGCAGCTCTTTCTTTCTGTCATTACCGTAAGCATAACCGCCAAGTTTACCATTCGACATTACTATCCTGTGACATGGTACTTTGATTGGGTTCGGATTTTTACCAAGAATTCTTCCTATAGTCCTTGAAGCCAGGGGGCTTCCAAGTGAATTTGCAAGATCGCCATAGGTTGAAACCTTTCCTGCAGGTATTTTTAAAAGTAGGTCGTAAACATCACTATCTTTTATCGAGTGTTGACTAAGGTATTGTCGATCATGATCCATGTGTTTTTTACGACTCATTTTCATGAAATCTGACAGCATGATAGCGCAATATAAATGGACCTAATGAGATCCAATATTAAGCATGGCCAGGCCGACTATTTGCGTTCTAAACCAACTAGGTATAGATTGCCAATATCATTTAGAGAATTGTACGACATGCTCAATTAGTTCTGGTTCGATCCTATTTTATTGCGATTAAATTTAATATTTCATTAATGTGGGTCTGGAGATAAATTTATCATCAGCACTATATTATTAATACTCACTCACGACCGGCACGAGTAGTTTTGGTGCCTAATCAAATTTAAAAGGCGATTTCCAACCCATGACAAATATATGTTATCTAAAAATACTCATCAAAGTAATTATAATCTTTTAAAGTTGTGTTACATCCTATAGTTGTTTTCTCGAGAATGTGGTTGTCTAATACCTGACAATCAAATTTCGATCTAATTAGAATCTATATTAGCACCATAGGTTATAGGGTATCAGTGACCTCAGGTAAATATTTCAACAAGGGGGTAAAGACGTTAGACGCTCCAGATATCGGCCATGTAGTCAGAGAAACGCCTGACAAGATTATTGTATTCGGAGGAGGAGATGAGAGGTATGATGTACCCATTTCCGAAATTCAACAGGTCGGTGCTAACGTTCTGATAGGCCTAACAATGTACGATGTTATAAAGAGATACAAGGTTAGTCGTCAAGAAATGCTTCCAACTAGCCGCAGAGACCCTTGGACTGGAAGTGAAAGAATTGATCTTGCTACCTATGAGAAAGAGTATCCTAAATCACTTTTCAATAAAGGAGTTAGGGCAAAAAATGAGGACCATGTGGGACATGTAATGAAAGAAACAGATGATGAAATAGTTGTTTTCGGTCACTCCAATTACAGATTTGATATCCCAAAGTCCCTTATTATTGCGGCAGGTAGAAACGTGATCCTGGATATAGATTTTCCTGATATATTCAGGTACCAGGTTAGCAAGAATGCTCCCTTGCCCACAGGAGAACCTGTCGAGAACATTGATTTCGAGGCATACCCGACTGAAAATCTTGAAGGACAAATGGCTAACAGGAGGAGAGAATACCATAATCAGAGCAGAGAAACGCTTGAATCTACTAATACCAATGATAACAGACAGAAAACTGCAAACTCTATTACAGATATGTTAATGGGATATAGTTACCCCAGTAGTAAGACTCCGTCATCAACTTCAGTACCAGCAGGATTCGAAGTAGTAGATACATCAACTCTTGTTTCCCAAACACAGAATAGAATGCAGAAAGCATTGAATGGCCAATATCGATATGATTCTTCTCTAAAGGATAGTCAAGGCTTTCTTCTCAAGTATGTAAATTCAAAGCTTTCGCTGGTAATCATGTACGCAGATCTGGTTGGTTCAACAAATATGACCATGACCTTGCCAGTTGATAAGATGGTTACTATTCTCAGAGCATTTACATTTGAAATGAGTTCGACGGTTAGAAGCTATGGAGGATATGTACTAAAGTACGTAGGAGATGCGATAATCGCTTTCTTTCCGTCTGGATACAACAAGCTTCTAGCGTGCGATAAGACAGTCCAGTGTGCAAAATCCATGATAACAGTAATTAAAAATGGAATAAATCCCATACTAAGTCAATACGATTATCCTGATCTGGGCGTTAAGATTGGTATTGACGAAGGCGAAAATGTAATTGTCCAGTATGGAAACGACAGAAGCTCCTTGATTGATATTCTGGGATATAGCATGAGTATAACTGCAAAAATTACTGCGATAACAAGTCCAAATAGAATTACTATAGGTGAAGATGTTTTCAATATATTGCATCCGGAGATTAAAGAAAGGTTTGCAGAAATAAAACTAAATCCCATTGAGTGGAAATACGCGGATAAAGAGACAGGTAAACTATACAAGCTTTACACATCACAGCAAGAATAGGTTTGTGATATGTAGCGGTAAATAGGAATACTTGAGGTTGGCGACTAAGCGATAAAGTTATTTCTAAAAGTATATTGTGTATGGATCGTGATCTGCAAGGATCGGTATTCATTTTAGCGGTCCTCGTTAAGTTAGATGGTCTAACTATGCGTCCATATATATTGTCCCTCTGTTAACCTACCTTATGCGGCCTAGGTATGAATTTTCCTTACAATGAGTAACCTCTGACGACCGTTTTCGCAATTTCCACGGTATGCAAATTAATATTCATCTATATTTTCAATACTATATGGAGATTCAATCTCTAAGAATAGAACTGCCTCCGGATATTCAAATCATAGTGGCGCAAAGTCACTTCATTAAGACAGTGGAAGATGTTTCAGAATGTTTGGTAAATTGTGTGCCTAACATAAAATACGGTATAGCCTTTTGTGAGGCAAGTGGTCCATGTTTGGTTAGACACTCTGGAAATGATGGAAATTTAGATCTGCTGGCAACAGACTATGCGTTCAGGATTTCCTCAGGTCATAGCCTAATTATTCTAATAAAAGAAGCTTTTCCAATAAATATTCTTCCAAGGCTAAGGGATGTGTCTGAGATAGTTAACATATATTGTGCTACAGCTAACCCGGTCGAAATAATCTTCGTCGAAACGCAATTAGGAAGAGCAATACTTGGAGTAGTTGACGGTTTTAAATCAAAGGGCATAGAATCAGAAAAGGAAATCGAAGAGAGAAAACAGTTTCTAAGAAAAATCGGGTACAAGATGTAATACACCGGAAAAATTACAAGTGGTTAAAAGTAGTTTACACAGATAGCTTTTTTTTCGGTAGGAGCTATTACACACCGATATCTTTCATTTAATTACTTTGGGTACTTTTTGACTTCTGCATATGTGTAGAAAATGAGCTTAAACATTTAGTGTGAATATCTAACCAAATAAATGAAAAAGAGTTTCCTAGATTGTTATCCAATGCGACTTGTATTGAAATTTACTAATTCAGCTCCAATATGACCTTGTGTATTGCATTTTCCCAACCGTTGGGACCTATCCCTTTTATCCTTATTATCTTGTTGGTATCAATGCCGACCCCATCTGTCTCATTCTTCATTTTCATTTCTTCATAATTCAGCCAGGAGCAATCTGTTCGCTGCACCAGTATCGGGACATCCATAAGACTAAGCATAGGTACATCATTTGAGCTATCGCCTATTCCAAAAAATGTTACATTATTATGAAACCTCTTATTGAAGAGCCTTTTTAGAAGATCTACTGCCAAACCTTTGTTGGTTCCTATTGTCACGTCAAAAAATCGTCCTCCATAGATTACTTGCATGCCCTCCGCTTTAACACTTTCAATAAATCTTGAGAAGTCCTCATTTTGAACTTGTAAAATTGTTTCACCATAGTTTCTCTTAGCCATTCTCCTCGCCTGTTCTTTTGAAACAGATACTAAATTACAGATTTCTTCTAGAGATAAATCTGCAACGCCTTTAAAATTTAAATCGTATTTTCTCCGTATATATGAAAGTTTTTTCCTTATACTATCTGCAGATTCACCAAGTTCCACTAGGATAACTTCTGATGTTTTTTTGATGATGTTATGTCTGCTATCATGATTAGTCTTCTCCCGTCCTAAATCGTTCAGACCTCTTCTTTTTTCATCTTTAGTATACACGCTGTCATTCTCGAATTCTTTCGTTATCCTTAGAGGATATTCAATGCCTATTAGAGCTGATTTGGAAAAATAGCCTTTGGGGATAACTACTGCACCACCATTTTCCACGATATACGGATCAGATAGATCTAAATCCTCCCTAATCCTATTTTGTTCCAACCTTGTTTTTGCAGATGTAAGGATAAGAGGAATATTCCTTTCTTTCAGGAGCTCGATAAGATTTGTAGCGTTTTTTCCGTATTCACCCGTGTTAATATCAACCAATGTCCCATCTATATCAGTGAATACAACCCTATTAGACTGGTAAAGCAGAATTATATTTTATTCAATTAGGATAATTTAACATATCGAATATCCGTGATGCATAATTCAGCAACATCTAAAAAATGGCAAGTAGCCCATGACTAAGAATCAAAGAGAACTGCTTGGTCTTGCCTATCATATTACCTGATTCCTGCATAAAAACGGATTATTTTCATCTGAAACAATGGATTCATCTCACTCTAATAGATGCAGAGAGCCTGAGTTCTTGGCAGAACCCCCGTTATTATCTGAATGAAGAAATAATACTACAGTTTGTGCTAATCACTAGCTTTATCGCTAGCTCTTTTTATTGTATTCAATAATGAATCGACTGAAATAGGTCTTTCAATATCTCCCATTATGCAATCCTTCCTTTTTAGCTCTTCAACCCTCTCTTTGTCGGTCTCGTTAGTAACTACGAGAATCGTATTTGTTGCGCGTCTTCTACCACTTATTTCTCTTATAGTGGTCGCAACTATGTCGCCCGGTAGATCCTTTAGTTGATAATCTACAAGTAATACCTTTACTTGATTTCCTTTCGCTTTTTCATCGATGTATCTACTTAAACATTCAATGCCTGAGTCGACTGCAATTATACCATAGCTTGAGCCTAGCACCTTTTGAAAAAAGGACAATAAGTCAGGGTTATCTTCACATATCATAACTGTATGTATACTATAACTATTACCCCGACTTTCTTTTTCCAATTATTATTAAATTACGAAATGGTAAAGGGGATTAATAAGAACTTGGACACTATTCTATGGAATTTATGCCAACTCCCTACAGTTTGGTCGTGATTGGGTCAAATAAATTCAGCCCACTGGTGGATTGCCAATTGTCGAACTCTGACTATATCTTTCAATCGTCCTTGCGCCTATATATTGATCCACTTGCTCTGCAAACGTCATCGACGTTTAAGAAATGTAAACGACTGTATAAGAGCTGCGCTAAATGTAGATAGACCCGGGGAATAATAGTATGGGTATGGGTATGATTCGTTTCATTGTAACATCCTACTCCTGATAGAATGTTGTTATTATTAATCCCCGAGTCGTTTATCATTAGACCACAGCCAGATATAAGTCGAACCGATGGTAATTCTGCCTGACCTCAAGGAAAATCAAATAAAATACGGGTGAGAGTTGGGCTGGTCTGAAGCCTCATTTGATTAGTATCATTCCATTACATAGAGCCACAATGGATCCATGATTGACTGTGTCAATCAAATAGCCATTGTTGCTCCAATCCTGTGGCAGTTCATCGACCACTTTACTTCCTGCTTGCCTCGTCAGATGTTTCGGGTGTAGTTGCAATAGTTCATTAGAATTAGGAGAATAACAATGGCGTTCAATAAATTATTATTCTATCTTAATATCCTTTCCGGCAGGCCCGGACTTACTCTTTTTACTAAAAATTATTTCAAGAATTCCGTTCTTATATGTTGACCTGGCTGTTTCTATATCCGCCTCAGGAGGCAATTTTACAACTTCACGATATTTCCTATGCGGGTCATCACTTTTTACCTCCACGGAGTTGTCATATACGTTTATCTTGATATTTTCCTTATTTACACCTGGCATTTCAAGTACAACTTTAACTTCTTTGTCTGTAGTAGCTATGTCTACCAAGGGCTCCCTCTCATCTGAAATAAGTGGTTTATTAGATGCTCCAAGCCCAAATCCCGCAAAAGGTGATCTTACGTTACCAAATTCTCTCACCCGTGGCTTGCCATCTGGACCTATGGTCATTGAATATCCGTAAACAAATGGGCCTATCTCCTTCACTTTACCTCCCTCAGGAGTTTCATACTCTCTTACCAGATCTTTTGGTGCTTTTGCCTGTATGTCTTTGAATTGGTTTTCAAACAGTCTTTCCATTTCTCTTCTCATCTCATCGATCTGTCCAAAAATGTCGCCTCTTCGTCCAAACAACCTTCTCCCTCTTGTAAACCAATCTTCAGGGTCTATATCCCAAAAGCTCATTTTGATGATCAGTAGTTTATGTCTAGGATAGAATAAAAATATTGCCTGAACGAGAGAAAAGCTAGTGAAATAGATATTAATTTGTTCAAACATCTAACATCGATATCGCTTTGTGTATTTCTCCTGCCTTATTTTCAGTATATTATACGCCAGAATTTTTCTTCTTTTTAAGGTGAACTTAACAGCATAATTGATGATCAACCAAAGAAAAGGTTCTCCTATCATATGGAATGGTGCGAATATGGACCTGTATATCTTACTCTGAATATTCAGTTTTTCTAATGTCTCAATCGATCCTGATATCGAGTTAGTTCCCTTTACAGTTTTTAGATACTAGCGTAAAGATTATCGTGATATCTTGAAATCAATGATAAATACGATGATAGATAATAAAATAGTATAGAGTAATGGAAAATAATAAAAAAGATAATAAAATTCAAATTAAAAATCATAAAAGACCAGCAATTTTGGTTATAGATATGCAAAACGATTTCGTTAAAGGCAAACTGAAATGCGATAGAGCTGACAAAATTGTATTGAAGATAAAACACTTACTTGATAATGCTAGGGCGAGACAAATACCCATATTTTTCTGCATCGATGAGCATCTGCCGACTGATACGTATGAAATGAATTTGTGGGGACCTCATGCTATGAAGGGGACAGAAGGAGCAAAGATAATTGATGAATTTGAAGCACACAACGGGAAAAAAATAGACAATATTGAAAAAACAACACTCATGACAACAACATATGAGTATGTAATTCCAAAACGTACCTATAGCGCTTTTGACGGGACTGGCCTGGAGGGAGCCCTTAGAGGAATTTATGATGGAAAGGGGGCAAATACATTGATTATTACTGGTCTACATACTAACATTTGTGATAGACATACTTGCTACGACGCCTTTGTGAGGGGATTTGATATCATTGTTCCAGAGGATGGCGTAGAGGCATTTACAGAAGAAGAACACAAATCTGGATTAGAATACATGAAGCGGATATACGGCGCTAAGATACAGAAAATGGCCGAAATTATTCATAGCTTATCATCATTCTCATCCTAGATGGATGATTATACCTACAAACGATTCTTGTCGGTTCAAAAAAGACATTAATTCGCCATTTGCGTTTTCACTAGGTTTTCATTGCAACAGTCATGCGTAACCAGAAAAATGAAGGACCCTTGTAGAATATGTTCCTTATAACAGCAGAAAATCGAGTGCTAAACAAATTTTATTTTAATACCCAGAATATATTTTAACCTACATGCATGCAAAAAGAAATTCATCTTTCAATAAAATATATTTGAACAGCTGTCCTTAGATATTGACGCTATCCCAATGGACATCCCTCCTGGATCAGAGGGCGTAAATGAGTGCACTTCCCTCTGCACTGACCTGTATCAATTGACCATGGCTGCAACTTACTATGCTAGTCCTAACAAGATAAGCAGAAGCAGAGGAATATTTGAGATGTTTGTCAGAAGGCTTCCGCTTAATAGATCGTATTTTGTGGCTGCTGGACTAGAACAGGCCTTACATTCTATTTTAGCCATGAATTTTACTGACAAACAAATATCTTACGTGAGATCCCTTGAATCCTTTAAGAACGTAGGTGAGGACTTCTTTGACTATTTAAGAGGTTTCGAGTTTACAGGTACTATTTGGGCTGTTCCTGAAGGTACTATATTATTCCCACATGAACCTATTCTTAGGATCGAAGCACCTATAATTGAAGCACAAATTGTTGAGACATGCGTGTTATCGATTATTAATTATCAGAGTTTAGTCGCTACTAAGTCTTCAAGGATTGTGAGTGCAGCCACTGGCCGACCAGTAATCGAATTTGGTTCGAGAAGGGCACATGGACCCCAAGCAGGCTATCTTGCGTCAAGGGCAAGTTTTATCGCAGGATGTATAGGCACATCCAATATGCATGCAGGTCTCAAGTTTGAAATTCCGGTATTTGGGACCATGGCCCATTCATTCATAATGAGCGTTGAGACTGAGGTAGAAGCATTTCAGCAGTTTAATCGTGTGATCCCGTCTGGATTTTTGTTGGTCGATACCTATGACAGTATTAAAGCCGTCAAAAAAATCATTCAAGCTAAAATCGATGCAAACGGAATAAGGTTAGATAGTGGAGATCTACTTCAATTAAGTATACATGTAAGGAAGATCCTCGATAAGGCTGGCTATTCTTCCACCAAAATTATGGCAAGCGGCGACCTGAATGAATATCATATAAAGGATCTGATTAACAGAGGAGCCCCAATAGATTTGTTCGCTGTTGGAACAGAATTAGTTACATCTAGGGACGACCCAGCAATGAATGGAGTATACAAGCTGGTTGCAATTAGAAATCCAACATTGCGTCCGACATCATCTTCCTCCATGATTATGCCAAATTATAAGATAAAAGCAGCATACGACGAAAATGGTATCGGAGAATTGATATATAAAACCAAAACAAGTCCTGGCAAGAAAACGTATCCTGGGCCTAAACAGATACATAGAATATTATCGGACAACTTGTTAAAATTCGATCTTGTAGCATTAGATTTTGAAGATGTGGACAGCAACAATGCAATCCCATTATTAAGGAAATATGCTGATAAGGGAGATATATTGGAAGAGATGCCTTCATTACAAGCCATTCGAGAGTTTCATTTACAGCAATTACAAGTCCTTCCTTCAAAATTCAAAGACCTTTATGCTATCCCGAAGAGGTTTCCTGTAAAGTTCAGTGAGAAGCTAGTTATGTTACTTAATGAAATTAGCCACAAGAAACCGTAAGTACAACAAATAACATACAATGAAATTTCTGCCCATTATATCATTTTTCTCTTGGTGGCTTCATAATATTAATAACTTGTTCGTCTGTTATTGGTTCAAAGTCATGATAATATTGTCCTACTGACTTGAATTTGGAGGAGGAAGGTGATGTAATTACCTCTACATGATTGGCCTCTTTTTTTAACAAATTTATACTATCTTTTGGTGCAACTGGAACACCAATTATTAGACGATATGGATTTATTGTTTTGATCCATCTTGCTGCTACAATAACTGTCGCGCCAGTTGCTACTCCATCATCTACCAAGACAATAATTTTTCTATCCCGTATTCGGGTGGCAATTGTGTTAGCCCGGCTACTGTAGATTGCCGTTCTGCGTCTAATCTCATTTATTTGAATGGATTTCTCCTTTTCGATATAATCCTGAGATATGCTTAACTCTTTTACGGTCTCGAGGTTCAGATAAGCAAAGCCATCTTCCATTACAGCACCTATGGCAACTTCTTCATTATATGGCGCCCTTAGTTTTCTGGGAATAATAGTATCAAATTCTGAAGATAGTTTCTCGGCCACTCTATCACCTACGATTACTCCACCGCGAGGGATACCTAATGTGATGATACTTTCTCCTTTTTTTCTTTCATATTTAGTAATATTTCTTATTGCTTCACCTAAAATATTTCCGGCAGTAGATCTATTTTTAAGTCTTAGCTGAAACCCAAATCTGTCTAGTAGGACAATAATTGATCTCTCCTATTATCTAAGAATACGAGACCTGACTTTGATATAAATAATTTTGATCTATATTTGACCAAACTGTTTAGTCATGCCTGAGTGATAGGTACTCTAATGCAGGAAACGATTTTTTAACGCTGGAATATACTACTAAAACAACTTTCGTGTTTTAGACAAAAAATTACATAGAAAATTAAATATCTGTACTACATCTTGAATCACTACTCCTGCATCTTGGAAAAATGGCTCACATATTAGTTTCCATTCTTTTTCCAAACTTAGTTGAACTTTTTTATTATCTTCCTTCTCTCTAAATTTCAGTTCCGTAAAAAGTTCACGAACCACGGCATACTGGATATTATTAATAAGCAATGTAGAGGTAGTTATAGTTACGATAGTATATCAAGGGTCCAGAAGAAAAATCGAGTATTGGTGATGAGGGAATCATGGCTACAGGTAAGGTTCAATCAATGTTCAATTAGGACTAACTTTGGGGTATTAGGTAAGAAGTGGATCATTCTTATTATCAGAGACGTTGGCTTTCTCAAGATAAATCGGTTTAGTCGACTCTTGGAATCTATTAAAGGCTTAACACAAAGGGGTTCTTTGGATGCGTCTGAAGGAGCTGGAGAAGAAGGTTATATAGAATGTTTTGAGGAAAAAAATCGCTGATGACAGTACGATGGAGGCGTACACAGAAAGGGAAAGTCACTACGCCTATCTTGATGCAGTTGACTGCCTTTGGATCCAAATGGTACTCAGATGTTGTATTCGAAGACAAAAGACTTAGGAAACTAAACGAGATCGTTCCGCAGCCAATGGCAAAAGAAATAATCAAAAACTACCATCTAAAGGAACTCTTATCATAGAAAATTTGTAGGACAGACTTTTGGATTGCTTCCCGAGCTATTGAAGTGTTAGGGTGTCTCAGGAGACCCAAGAAAAAATGTGTGTTTCTGACTCGCCCGCGAATTTTCCTACTTGGCGTATTTTCTTAGGTTGCAATATTATAGAAACAAGGGATTTGCAGCCCTGCCGACCCAATATTATATTATATAGAATTTATTGTGGAGCAAAAACTTGTATCCGAACGTTTCCACGATCTACTACATATACGTTGCCCGATGAGTCAAGAGCTATACTTGTTGGTTCCTCAAATTGCCCGTCACCTGAACCCGTAGTTCCCCATTTGGTTATAAAATTTCCATTAGAATCGAATTTCTGTATGCGGTTATTACCCTCATCGACGACATATACATTCCCTGAAGCATCTACCGCTAGTCCAGCAGGCCTAGTAAATTGCCCATCACCTGAACCCGTAGTTCCCCATTTGGTTATAAAATTTCCATTAGAATCGAATTTCTGTATGCGGTTATTACCCCAGTCTGCTACATAGATATTACCCGACGGGTCATGATCTATTCCTAGAGCTGGATTTATGAACTGCCCGTCACCTGAACCCGTAGTTCCCCACTTGCCAAGGAGATTTCCATTGCTATCAAACTTTTGTATGCGGTTGTTCTCACCAAAATCGGCAACATATACATTATCAGAAGAATCCACTCCTACTCCTCCTGGAGAGATAAACTGACCATCACCTAAGCCCGTGGACCCCCAAGACGTGATAAATGCGCCATCAGCGGTAAACTTCTGGACCGCTGTATCAGGACTGCCGCCGTCTGTAATGTATACGTTGTCAGAAGAGTCTGTGCCTATTCCTGTGGCACTCGTAAAACGCCCATCTCCAAAACCTAAAACTCCCCATGATGTGATAAACGTGCCGTTAGTCGTAAATTTTTGTATCTGATTGGATACGCTTGTTGTGTCTGTAACATATACATTATTGTCAGAATCTATTGCTATGTCCAGTGGCTGTCTGAACTTGCCAACACCTATGCCCTCAGACCCCCATTTTGTGACAAATGAATATTGTTCTTCTTGAGCGCTTGCTGTATAAAACATGGAATTTGTTGTTACCGTGAAAGAAAACATAATAATTGTCAAAACCATGAGCGAGGTTTTGATGCTTTGAAACATGCCTAACGGTATTACAGAGGTTTCATATAAATGAATAATATATCATTCAATTATTTTATAACCCAAAGCATTGAACTAACCAGTGGATATTTTTACAATCCTCAGTCATTTCTAAAAAAAGTGCGTCGAAGAAAAAATATTCTTATGCCTACCTTCCTCGCTTGTTGACTATTTATTTTCTCATTTCGAGGCCATGCCCTCACCAGGACCTGGACTGGGACCCGGACCGGGACCCGGTCTAGGCTTTTCGTCCATAACTATACCATAAATTGGTGTATTGCCGAAGTGGTTTTCTATTCTTGAAGGATCAAGCCATATGCTTATCACTTTATCTCCCATTATTCTTATCGTTGTGGGTATGTCTGTAACTGGTCCTTCCCTCATGCTTGCTGTAGAAGTTCCATTAAAAACTTTTGTCATGTTGTTAGGCTGTGACATGTTTGCTAGAACGAAGTTAGTAATAGTGTGGGTGTGTCCAGCCGTTCCATTTAGCCTTATCATTTCCATTTGTGCGTCAAATGGAGACCTCGCAAACGGAGACGTTGTATTACCAGTTACCTTCTTGGATGCATTCTCATTTAGTAAATTCGTCTTCCAATGGCCAGTAATTATCCAATCAGGTTTACCGTTTTCGTCATTTTGTATGCTGGAAATTGCACCAAAAGTGAAGTTCTCACTCCTGAGTTGTTGAGGAGTTGCTGTGGTATCATAACTAACCTGGGAAAGAATGATACAGACAGCAAGAGTTGTTGTTATCAAAGTGAATATCATAGTGCGTCTAAAGGTTGCCATTACTGGTCATTAGTAGTTCGATTATTTTTAGGTATGCAGTGGTACTAGGTATGCTCAGGCCTATTATATCAGATTGGTGGCTGCATTTTTAATGGTGTTCCCCACCTAACGGTAAGTCATTTTGAGATCAATTAAGCTTTTCAAAGTGCCTTAGGCCAATGGCTTTTGAAGTGTCTAATTTCTTCTGTTGAAGGATTGATAAAAAAAATCTTAAATGTGATCCATCATATATTATATTAATTTGTCTGCTGAGCCTGATACATCCGCTACATCCGTGACTCAGGTACTATATGGCGTCGAGAACGCGGTAAAGCTATTTTCAAGAGTCGTTCATGGTGCAGACACAGTGATAGATATTTGTGATGATGACATTATATCTCATACCGCCACCAGTTTCAAAATTATTGCAGAGCGAGTCCTAGAGACTGGAGCAAAGTTTAGATATATTACTGAAATCAAAAAGGATAATATCAAATACTGTAAGGAACTGATGAAAGTTAGTCAGGTTCGGCATCTAGATGGAATTAGAACCAATTTTGTAGTAACAGACACAGAATATACTTCTTCTGCCATCATGCAACAAGTACACGGACATCCAGAAATTGTGTACAGCAACGTGAGAAGCATTGTAGAACAACAACAATATCTATTTGAAAATCTATGGAATAAAGCAATACCTGCTGAGCGCAGGATAAGCGAGATTGAAGAGGGAATCGAATTAGAAAAGACTCACGTAATTCAAGACCCTCACACCATACAAAGATTGTTCCTTGATTTGGTAAGGTCAGCCACCCATGAAGTTTTGCTGATACTTCCTACGATTAATGCTTTTCTCCGTGAGCATCGCATAGGAGTAATACGACTTTTAATGCGCGCGGCGAGAGAACATGCTATAAATGTGAGAATCCTGACTCCTACTGGGGATGTCATTGACCATATATTGAAAAATGAAGCAATATCCCCCCAAGAAGGGGAGGGAAGGAAGGATATTGATATAAGAAGCATCAATAGATCACCTGAGGAAACTTCCGTAAGTACGGTTACAATTATGGTAGTTGACAAAAAAGAATCTCTAGTTTTTGAAAAAACTGATGATACAAAGGAAAATTTCGTAGACGCCGTAGGAATGGCGACTCATTCGAATAGCAAACCAACTGTTTTATCCTACATTTCAATTTTTGAGAGTCTATGGAAACAGGTAGACTTGTATGAACAACTAAAAACTCACGATAAAATGCAAAAGGAATTTATCAATATTGCAAGCCACGAAATGAAAACCCCCACTCAGGCTATTATAGGATATGCAGATTTGATACATAAGCACCCAGAAAAAAGAGAAGATATGATGCAATCGATATCAAGAAATGCTGTTAGACTTCAAAGACTGACAAATGACATACTAGATGTTACAAGAATAGATAGCCAGACACTAAATTTGCATAAAGAACAGTTTGACATTGGTGATCTATTAGAGAACATAATACAAGACTATCTAGGTCATATTGAAAAAGAAAATCAAAATGTAAAACTATTTTATAACTTCAAGCAGGATAATGATACTTTACCAATAGATGCAGATAAAGATAGAATTGCTCAGGTTATTTCCAATCTATTGAGCAATGCAATCAAGTTCACAGCGAAAAAGAATGGAATCATATCAATTTCTGCAGAAAGAAAGGAGAAGGAAGTTATTGTTAGGATAAGAGACACCGGTGAAGGCATTAATCCTGAGATAATACCAAGACTTTTTACCAAATTTGCAACTAGGTCTTTTTCTGGTACCGGATTAGGTTTGTATATTTCAAGAAATATTATTGAAGCTCACGGGGGCGAGATGTGGGCTGAAAATAATCCTCATGGGGAAGGAGCGACATTTACTTTTACGTTGCCATTGAGCAATATGGAGGCAATCATGATCTCAAGAAATGATGGTGGCTATTAAAATTGGCTAAAGAGAAAAAGAGGAGGGTTTTAGTTGTGGATGACGAACCTGATAATACCTCGATCTTTTCTATGAGCTTAGAAGATGGAGGATTCGAAGTGGATGCGTTTACTGATCCCCTGCTGGCTCTGACTACCTTCAGATCGGGTCATAAGAAGTATGACTTTCTAGTTCTTGACTTAAAGATGCCTAACATGAATGGATTTGAACTATACGAAGAAATGAGAAAAATAGATAATCAAGTTAAAGCCTGTTTTTTGACAGCGTTTGGGGAGGGTTATACGCAGGAATTTGGAAGAAGATTTCCAGCTTCTACTAATGTAAGTTTCATTAGAAAACCCATTCGTGTAGACGATTTAGTGAAGAAAGTGAATAAGATGGTGAATACATAGCAGTGGGAAGGCCGACAACCTTAATGTATCGTGGAGTACATTACGATAAAATAGTTAAAGGCAATAAGGATGAACATACACCTAACAATTCTATTAGCTCCCATGAGAACACCACGAATCTGAATACTATTGAAAAAAGAGTTTCTAAAGTGGTTCTTATTGTCGATGATGACCCTGATATGACCTCGATCTTCAGTTTGGGCTTGCAAGACGAAGGTTTTGAAGTGTATACATTTAATGATTCTTTAGAGGTTTTGTCTCATTTTAGGCCAAACTTCTATGATCTTATGCTTATTGATATCAATATGCCAAAAATGAATGGAATTGATCTGTCTAAACAACTATTAGAATTGGATTTGAACGTTAAGATCTGTTTTATTACTGCAGGAGAGGCAAACATCGAGGTATTGAGAGAACTTTATCCTGCCAGAGATATAGGCTGTTTTATTAGAAAACCCGTTACGATAGATCAATTAGTTAAAAGAATAAAGGCGGAATTAAACTGAGATTATGCGGTTTTGGCAATGCAATTTAAGAGGGAATTTTTTTCCAGGCGTTTTAACTATGTATTGGAGTAATATAATACCGTGTAAGTACAAGCTTTTCATAGATATTGCAAGAGACTGCAAGATACTCCAATAAAGAAAATCCTCCAGAGAACAAGACTTCTCGGTAGGGATCTGGCTACTTCTCTCTATCTTTTAAGAATAGCAGTATATTACACTCTATTATCTCCGTTGTGTTCAGTGTCCTATCCAGCGCTATTCCGTAACCTAGCGAAAACCAGGACCAGAACCAGACCAGAACCAGAACCAACGGTCGTTGATCCGATTGCGCCAGCTGACTACTCTTCAACATGTGCAAAGTGCACTTAGGTTGCGCTAACGTAATTTGATTCAGTGCATTTCTGAATACATTTCTATGCCTGCAATCTTTTGTTAGAAATGCAGAGATTCCTTCTGTCCCAGCCCTCAGGTCTAATGCACTGCTGATGATACCCACACTAAGGATGACTAATACGGTGCGATAATTACGATAACGTTTGAAAACGGAGAACTTGAAAGGCAGGTATTGTTATACTCTATCACTATTATTTGGAGTTCTCTGCCGCTCTCGGGGCAATATAATGCTGTCAGTTGTATTTGCATTATAATCTACAGGTTCACCATTTTAATGTTTTATTGCTTCGACATGTGCGGTATTCACTATCGTACATGATCATGTCTCACTAATTAGGCATGTTTGCATGCTATGAACAATTTTTTGGTTTTTAGATTTTAATTGATAGTGAGACAGTTAACTAATTATTAGTCTTCGTCAGTCTCATTTTCGTCATCCGGTGTCTCATCTGTTTCATCAGTTTCTTCATCTACCTGTTCGCCCTCTACAGCCTCATCTCCAGTTTCGTCTTCCACAGCCTCATCCCCAGTTTCTGCTGCACCTCCAGAGCCAGCAGCTGAAGCCACTGGGCCGTTATTCAAATCAATTGTATTAAGCTGAGTACTATTGTCATTAGCTAGCCATGTATTTACATCTAGATTTGAGTCATGCATCGCAAAACCGGTCCCTACGTAATGACCTATCGATGCGGTTATCAATACAGATACAACTACGAGGACTGGATTTATCATAAGTAATTCACTTAGCTTTGCTCCTTCCAACTTAAATACTGTTTCCCTCATTTTGTTTGAGATATTTGTCTCCTTCTTTCGTCTGGATTACGGTCCTCATGCATTTATCTTAACTGCAAACGACTTGAATTACCAATTCTAACTGGGACAGTTCACTAATCCTCGTGCATCTTGTTGCTGCCTCATTTATATATTTTAATCCAATACATTATAATTATCATAATTGATGTAACGAAAGGAGAACTAGAATATGAAACGGATTTCCCTCAACCGTTAATAAACGAAAATCGTATTTCAAATGAATAAATGTCCTGCTACCGCTTTTAACATTTGCTACTATAGAGCATTAGGCGCCCACCAGAGGCGAGAAATAGCACCTTGTAATGGAGGTAAGTATGGATAGAAGAAATTTAGGGAAAGTATTAGTCATTATTGGGATAATAGCTGGTACAGCAGGATTAGCATTTACGGCTCAGAGTAAATCGATTGTCGGTCCAGAGTCTTCCTTTATGTACAATAATCCCCAATGGACCATAAATGGGTATCTAATTTTTGGATTAGGCTTAGCAATCATACTTTCAGGTGTTGTGATTTGGATCTTTAAAAAGTCACGTTATCAATAACCGAAAATTAAGCACGAAATTATTCAAGTGAACTGTGGATATTGTTGCAGAACATGATAGACCATTTTATTCATTGGATTCAGATTTTTGGTATTCATTGGATTCAGATTTTTGGTTACCTCATTTTAATCATTAACTTACAAGCTGTATAACATGATACTAAAGAATCTTAAATAACTCGATTAAAGAACATACTTATTTGTGATTCATGGGAACAGATATTAATTCATAAAATTCTTGATGTTCTTGATACGCATGCTGTTCCGTGACGGTACAGTTTTCTCATTAACGGTATTGTTACTCTTAGCACCTAGCCTTATCTTTGAATATTCTGCAAAAGCCCAGGAGGAGAATGAAGGGACAGATGAGCAACAAGACATACCCGACGTGAATGCTGCGATCGGCAGTGAATCTGCCAATATCAGAGACTCGAATTTAAGAGTTGAATCAGTAGTTGAAGGACTAGAGCTCCCCACAACTATGGCTTTCATTGGACCTGATGATTTCTTGGTTTTGGAAAAAGAAAAGGGAACAGTTCAAAGAGTTACAAATGGCGAGATGTTACCTGAACCATTACTGGATGTCAATGTTGCAACATCTCAGGAAAGATGCATGTGTGGGGTTGCAATCTCAAATCATATCCCTGGACACACATATGTTTTTCTGTATTATACGGAAGCCCAATCAACAGATGCAGAGGATATATCTGGGGGAAAAGATCCACTAAGGAATAGTGTCTATAGATATGAGCTGGAAGACAATAAACTCGTAAATCCTAAACTTCTGTTGGATTTGCCAGCTATTCCAGGACCCCGTCATAATGGTGGTGCAATTACAATTGGACCTGACAATAATCTTTATGTTCCTATAGGAGATGTTGATGGCTCACATAAAGAACTTGATTTTGAAACTGAGACTCAGAATTATCCAGATGGTGTAGAAGCTGATGGAAGAAGTGGCATCCTTAGAATTACCTTAGATGGGGAGCCAGTGCCTAATGGTGGCATTATAGGTGATGAGTTACCTCTAAATTTGTACTATGCTTATGGTGTAAGAAATAGTTTCGGAATTAGCTTTGACCCGATAACTGGTAAGTTGTGGGATACGGAAAATGGTCCTGGAGAGAATGATGAAATCAATTTAGTGGAGCCAGGGTTTAACAGCGGGTGGGTTCAAGTTCAAGGAATGTCCTCTATTTCGAATAGCAATGAATTTGACTCTGAAAACGAAAACGGTGAGGTGCTTGCTTCAACTAGTCTAGTGGACTTCGATGGAAGGGGAAAGTACAGTGATCCTGAATTCGTATGGAGCGTTACCTTAGGGCCTACTGCCCTTATATTCATGGATTCTGACAAGTTAGGACATCAATACCAGAATGACATTTTCGTTGGTAGTATAGTTACAGGAAATATTTACCATTTTGACTTGAACGAGGATAGAACACAGCTTGTATTGACAGGGGACCTTGAAGATAAAATTGCAGAGACAAGAGAGACAGGAGAACAAGACATAGTATTTGGAGAGGGTTTTGCTGGGATTAGCGATCTAGAGATTGGACCTGATGGCAACCTATATGTTGTTTCACTTGGGCAAGGTAAAATATTCAGGATAGTTAGTACAGATTAACTGGTCCAAAACGATACGTTAAATATTACATAATAGTTTATCAAGGGAGACTTGACGGCAGCAGAACAAATCGAAATTTCATCATCTAGGGCATATCGTAATCTCATAGAAACCTGCATGTTATTAAAAATATGATGACCCTTCAGTCCTTACTTTGGTACTCAAATCACTAGGATACTTATCTTCCTTAACTTTAGACCATTTTACATTAGTAACAAGCGCGCGTATATGAGTGTGGTAAGGATCTAAAAATCCCTGAAATAGTAACGTGAAAAATGCCCGATGTTAAGTATGTTAAGTATTAGTACTGAGCTTATTAGACTGATTTACTTAGCTTTGATACTGCTTGCAGCTCTTGCAAAGCATTTTGCTCTTCTGATTTTACACTTGAACCACCTAATGATGAAACGACTGGTGGGTTCTTCGCAATCGGAAAACTGGGCAATTCGAGCCGTTGGGCTTGTGTGGATTCTGGGTGGGATTGTTCTGGTAGTGCTTGCTGCGTTGCTATCGCTTGGGTGGCTTCAGCTTTAGTTTTACGCTACAGAGTATGTAGTTCCGCTAGTACAACCCGTACCCTCTCTCTTTTCCTTTTTTCAAAATAAATAAAATGAACTTCACGCCTATGTCAAACTGTCAGGCGCAATCATGAAGCACCCCAAAAAATCGGGGAACCGAAGCATTTGACCACAGTAGTGAAGCAACAACAGCCTGATTGGAGAAGAAGCAAAGTCTTAGAGTTATCTTCACAAGGATATACTGAAAGAGAGGTATCAGAAGTCCTCAAGTTAGCGATTCGGCAGTCCATAGGGATTTGGTATTTATAAGAAAGCAGACTATAGAAAACTTGCATAATCATATCAATGAAAGAATCCCTTTCGAGGTAGAGAAAGCTATGGCAGGATGGATACCATTTTGAGAATGGCATCATATACTGCAAATACGGTAACAGATCCAAGAACTACAGGCTCTATCTTTAATGAACGAAGTCTATAAACAAAAGATTGAACTTGCTACAAACTGTGTTGTAATACGTGACGCATTAGATTACATGAATGATAATGCTAAGAAGATAAAGTTAGTATCCAAATCCGAATCTGACTCTAAGGAATCTGGAGAACCTGAATATGGTAAAGAAGAGTCAGAGGAGAAAGAAGAAAAGGACATAAGAGAACTTGAGGAAGAGAAAACCGCAGACGAAGATATTGATATAGAGAAGACACATAACGACATATTTTGATGTTCTGCATAACAAAGCTACGATAAAATAGTGCCAACGTTTAAGGATGGCAGACCGTATATGACATCTTCTTATGGCTTCTCATTTAGATACAGTAGCAGCGGTATTGTGCAACAAATGTCAAGCCAATATAGCTGAAATATTCCAGGAAAGCGGCGAGTTCTGTTTAGATTGTTGGCAGGAAAGAACTAACCCTAATCTTTAGAGTTCTGTTGGTTGGTAAAGCTCTAGGCAATTTTTTTTGGATTGTCTGTCTGCTTTACTTCTACGACCACCCTGTACTCCAGATGGGTAGGGTTATCAACTATATGATCTTTAGCAAAATCAGAGTCAATATTTCTTAGCCTTATACCACAAGTAAGACAATTGATTGCGTACTTCCTAGGATTGAAGGGCAGTTTTTCCCTTAATGCAAGTACGCCTGAGACTATATACATTACTAATCCCGGGAGACCCCATAACTGTACTGTTATTATTAAAATGGCACCACAACAAATCAAGATTATTCCAACTACCTTTGTATTTTTAAGATAAAAGGTAACAAAAAGTGCCGTAGCATTAATTGCAATTATTAAGACGGCAATAAGCATGATACCTCCCAAAAAAAGTGCTAAAACAGGAATACCGATTATACTATTAATGAAAACATAAGCAACAACTCCTAATAGCGGAATAATAAGACCAAGAATGGCAGTAATTAAGGTTAGCTTTTGGAATAGTTTCATTATTCTTCTTATACGGAGGTATTATTCTTAATACTTTCAATTTCGGGGTAACGTTACATCTGAGTTTGTTGAAACAGGCAAATAGGTAAAGTTATCAGATCAGTTAGAAGAAACATCGGTTCAATCGATCTTGTCAACAGGTACAATGTAAAACCTAAGGAAGTGACACTATTCGAACCTTTAAAACTAAATCAAACTATTGAGGTTCAAAGCTTTGGCCGCTCTATCTCTTAGCTCCTTTTCAGAGAACGTTCTATCTGTGTGCATGAATAAATCTCCTATTATTATTTCGAGACAATGGTAAAAGTTTTGTCCATAAGTACACTGCAATAGAGGAATCAATGACTGGAGAAGGCATTCTCCGGGTATGATTTTGTCTTTCTCCTTAGAGTCAAACTTATCACATACGTCTATCCTCTATTGTGGATGTACATGGAGTTAAATATTGAACGATATATTGTTTGTAGTACAAATAGCTAAACGATCTACAGTTTTCACACCTGATTATTTGAGTACATTTTAGCTCTTGAACCAGAGTCGACCCCTTTACCCATTTTATGATCGTATAAGTGTGGATCTACTGTAAGGTATTTGGAAAACTTGGTTCTGAGAGGTCATATCAACAAGTCCAAGAAACTATAAAACGTACCCTACTGTATGAGAGTCTGACATCAACGTAGTGAATCACTACAAACCAAGGAGACTAGTTTCACTGGGTGTAACATATACAGTATCGTTAGTTCTGGTTTTTGGTTCTGTTCTCTTGTCTCCTAGTGTCATAAATGTGGCATTAGCAAATGATATGACTGACGCACCTATGACCAAGGATACCATTACCGCAGGTTCGGATGGAGATGAAGACAATGATGAAGGTGATAATAACCAAGAAGATGCACCAGTCACTCAAGATACTATTACTGCAGGAGGAGGGTCGGAAGATGATGATGATGACGAAGATTACTCAGGACAGAATAATACTGATAACATTGATGATAAACCTGCAACTGAAATAAAGGATGTACCTAACTGTCCTGCCGGTCAAGAACGTGCTTTGTTTGATGCTGCCTGTAAACCGACTTCTCAAATAAACGACTGTGGGAATTATGCCGCTCTCCTTAATCCAAGCTCGGGTAATACTTGTCTTAATAGATGACTTACTGAGCAAATAGAAACAGAGGAAATAACAAACTAACTAATCTTCTAGTGATTCATAAAAAAAGAGTGAGGTTCCTATTCATATTTTTCATATTCATTTTCATATTCATCTTCCTCTTCATTTAATGTTGTTTGGCCATCCTTATCACTCTGCGCAGTTACTAAGGTGTCCGAGGAACATGTTTCTATGTGACGCTGTTCTATTTCAATAGTAGCACTCTCGCTGACAGGCGAACCTCCTCCATCAATAACACTTTTTTCATTAGTAACACATGATTTTGCTTGTGTGTCTTGTAAGGAAGTTGGAAGTACTGCTAATCCGGTTGCGAGAGATATAACTGCTGAGAAGACAGCTGCCATTAAGACAGATGTTCTCCTAAATACCATTAAGCAAAATAAGAAACTATGTGTATAATTGAGCTAGGAAGGATATGACTACATTCCAGTGGGAGATATATCTAGAGTATAAAATCTAGACTATCCGGAGTATCAACCGAATGTATAGATTCTCTTCTAGAGATTGATGCACTATACTATTACCTTATTTAATATCATTAGAACTGCCAGAATCCTTGGAAGTCGTCCTTGTTGGGCAATATGTCCTACTTAAGATAAGTATGTCCACAAATTACATTAAAATAGGAGCTATAGAACCTTCTCAATCCAGAGTCTAGGGCCTCCCTGCAGTTAAAGATCGACACGATATGGTATGCCCACATGCATAACATGGCATTAGGCCCCTTACGCTAGTTACTAGGAAATATACTATTTAATAAAAGTAAGACATTGTTTGGTTTGGCAGTTCTGATGTTAAGTGATTTCAGGATAGAGTAAAAAAATAATACTGGATTTGATTCAATATTTATTCTTCCGTCTCTTCTTCCTGTTCTCCTTCTTGCTCTTCAGATGGGAGTTGCTGAGTTATTTTAAGCAGTTCAGCATCTGTAGTGTTTAATTGTTGAAGCGCTTTGGAAGTGTCATTATCTCTTAGTGCGTCACGTATACTGTCAATATTGTCTTGAAGCGGCTTGAACTGCTGCATCAGTGCGTTCATATTTTGCTCTCCTTGGTCATTGGCAAGTCCAAACAATTCGCTTCCCGCCGAATTCACTTCGTCATATGCTGTGGTGGTGTCATTATCCTGCATTGATTCACGAACTGTATTTAGACTGTCTGATACTGGGCCAAAATCTGCCTGTGTAAGATTACCCATTGCGGCTCCTGCAGCTGCTCCTCCTTCTTGTGTTTGATTACCTGCAGTTTGATTAGCCATAGTAGTATTAGCAGAAGAAGCATTCTGTGCCATTGCCTCTTGTTGGAATGGCGGTGCTATTATTTGAGTTGCTGCCATTGTTATTGCAAGAACGGTTGCTGCCATTATAGCAGTTAGTACTCTATTTGATTTCATGGAAAGTTATTGTAGAGGGACTACTATAAAAAGAGATATACAACAACTGAAGACGATTAAACAGATAGACTCAGAGAGCAGACTTGGCTAGGTTTAGCCTCCATCCATATCCGCCATGAAAGGATATGACATGGGTTACTCTCCGAGTCTAGCCATAATGCGTGAAAGCGAGATATAAGTGAGCCGCAGGATACTCCGCGAAATACTACAATGGTTAGAGATTGTTGTTGAGTCTAGCCTTCGACATTTATGTGGTACTGTGAATATCGTATTCAGTTATACTAGCCGTACTGCCTGTCCTCAAGTTGATCCTTTACACTTCTATCCCTTAGAGTATTAGCCCACTCCCATAAGTCTTTAGTTTCGTAGACCAATAGTGACAGAAACTATCAGCCTATGTAAAAAAAATCTCCATAGTTACTGCGTAGGATGCAGAAACTTTGGATGAGGAACTTAAGCTATGTAATCCCACTACATTCTAATTTATCATCAGTTTGTCCATGACAGAAGCACCTACTGAAGGATTAGTCTGTGTGGGGTTTCCCATGAACTTGTTAAGCACAGGATTATTGTCTTCATTTGACAAGGGAAATGTATTCTTACCTTCTATTGTGAAATGATATGTGACACTCGTTTGGAAATCAAAAGGAGGCGGGCCATCAAAATGGAGATGACTTGATGCTTCTATCGTATGATCACCCGGCTCCAAATCTTTAATCAAAATCCATAAGCCATCTGCCACTGCTTTTTGTTTTACATTTGTTGGAGACTGGTTGAATACGTTACCATCAGGATAGACGATCTGAAATTGTGGGCTTACCAATCTAGTTTTTTCGAAGTCTTCAGTTGCTAGTACTTCACCATCGATCGAAAAGTGGTTGTCTTCATCGACTAAAGCCTCCATGAAGAAATCGGTGCAGCGAACTAGTCCCTCCTTTAACTGAGAAGGAGGTATCTCATCCTCTTGATCAAGACCAAGTTCCTGTTTAATAAGTCCAGCATCTGTTATTTCAGCACAAACTGTGTTAAAGATAGGAATCAAGATATCCTTCCCTTCAGGAATAGGTTCATCACAGTCACGTACTGCAGAGCCACCTGTCCCACCTTCTGAATTACCTGCGAATCCAGCTAAATACCATATAGGTCCCTTCTGATTTTCAGCACAAAAGTCTCCTGTTTCATCTATGACAGGGCTCCTTTCTGCTGGTATTCCAAGTATCCACTTCCACCATTGTACCTGCAGGTTCTTATTTGGTACAGACAACTCAAAAGCAAAAGCGAGCGGTATTGTTCCAGTTGTGTAAGAAATGATTCCCGCAACTAGTGCGATCATAATAGCTATCTTTAGAGGATTGTTGTTTGTGTAACGGTTTATCAATGGGAACAAAAATACGGTTATTATTTTTATAGGGATTGATTGTCTCTTTAAAACACTTTTTTGTAACTTTATTTCAGATATTTTCTAGGGTGGCCTTACCGATGGTATTTCATGTTATATGTGATCAAAAATTCTCGCAGTCAAAAGTTTTCACATCAACAGTCGGATTAAAATCTTCTATTGTGTCAATGCCAGTACCACATCGGAAAACATCCTTACCTTCACCGCCGGCTAATATATCATCTCCTGGTCCACCTTCCATCGTATCCATAGCTGTACCGCCAATCAACGTATCGTTACCTTCATCTCCGATTAATAGATCCTTCCCTGGACCTCCAGATATTCCATCATTTCCTAAACCGCCTATCAAGTCATCGACACCTCCGCAACCGTGCATTGCATCATTTCCACCAAGGCCTCGAATTGTGTTCTTGCCAGATGTTCCGATAAGTGTGTCAGATCCCTCTGTGCCAGTTATTTCACTTTTGCCATCACCACTTTCAATGCAAACACTGTCAGGAGGAGGTAAAGGTGGATTATTGGTTTCTTCCAACACCCCAGATACAAAATAAATGTCGTTGTTACCGTTATCAAGTGTAGACCACGTAGAATACACATTTGTTCCCGACAATGAGATATCGTTAAGTACTTCGTTAGTAACACTGTTGTCTGGGCTTACATTCAAAGACTCGCTGAGACCAAGTCCTCCATCAGTACTGCCTGAGAAAAACACATCCCAATTTGGATTTTGACTGGACGGATCTCTCTCTTCAAATCCAATTGCCAGGTTATCTCCGTCTGCATCTATATTAGGATTACTGGATATTATCCCGGGGCTTTTACTCACGTCGATGGGTTCACCGAAATTGGTTCCACCATTAGTGCTTATTATCAAGAAACCTCTCGTTCCCCAACTGATTGATCAAATTCAGACCATACAATGTACACATTATCGCTAGATGCAGCAACATGCGGTGTAAGTGATTCAGGACTTGACACTTGAACTGGCAGATCAAACCCCATCCCTCCGGTGGTTCGTTTTGTGTAGAAGGTTTGTGAGTTAAGCCCGTTAACGGCAGATTCAGTCCATACAACATACACATTGCTCTCGGAAGCTGTTATCGATGGACTTCTCGATACAAACCCTGGTGTATTGCTTATGTTAATAGGATCACTAAAGCTAATACCGCCATCAGCGCTTTCAGTAAAGAATATCTCGGCAGTCGCAGATGAGTCTGGATCACTCCGATCTAAGTACGCAACATAAATGTTATCCCCATTCACAGCAACTACCGGAGACCTGGAATTAACCCCATCGCTTATCCTGACTGGATCAGTGAAACTGAGTCCACCGTCAGTACTCTTGGCAAACACTACCTCAACTTCGGTTGTCACACTAGTCCAAACAACGTATATTATACCATTTTCATCTACTGCTATATCCGGTAAAAAGGAAAATGGACCGTCTTCACTGACCGGTATTGGTGCGCTAAATTGAACACCACCATCGGTGCTTCGCATAAATAAGACGTCACTAGAACCCCCAACATTGCTGCTAAAAACAATGTAAACATTATCACCAAATGAGGCAATGTGAGAATCCAACTGGTCACCTTCAAGATTGGTTATCTTTATCGGGTCGGCAAATGTCTGCGCATGAGCCAGCTTTAAGAAACCTCCTATGCCGCCATCATTCAGCAAGAATGGAACATTAAAAACTGTTAACCCCAGTATCAATGCCACAGAAATTGAGGATGTAGTGTTCGATCGAGCGTTGATCCTTGATGCGGCTTTAGTCAACCCTTTTGTAGAGACAGGCTTAGTTGTAAGGGATATCAATTCAAGTAAGCATTGCTTCAATCCACGAAAGAACATTTGAAACCCTGCACATTATCTATAATGCTAATCCTTAAGAGATGGGAGACAGAATTAGTTACGATTTGTTCTTAAGAAAGGAACAGATCTAGTTTCAATCATGGACTCGGAGAACTCTCTCAATGGGCTTAGTTGTAATACATGGCTTAAGTGAAGGTTCTATGAAGTCCTAAAAATATCAGAAATCTAAAAAAAGGAAGTTAGGCTCGAGTTCACAATCTCCTAATGCTCTATGAGCACCCTCATGTGATTTTTCTTTTCCTCTATCACTGGCCGGATCGGAATCGAGTTCTCCTCTCGCGTCCATTTTACCTTCCAGATCTACCATTTCATCACAGGCACTATCTGATCGTGGGTCATTATCTGATGAAGCCATTGCAACATTGACAGATAGAGTAGATGTCATTCCTACTGTCAAGGCAACATACACTCCAGCGAAAACTAATCCTCTATCTATCGTCCCGAACTAACAAATAGGCAATTTAAGTTTTGTTTCACCCTATAGAGAGGGAAGACCCTTCTACAGTCCGTCTCATGTTATGTAAAGTTTATCTTACCATTAGCAGATATTATATTGCACCACTAATTTGAGACGCCATAAGTAGGAACCTGCACGATTGGTTTGGGGTTGCGATTCCGGTTGTCAGGTAGCCAAAACCTACCATCTCAGGCGTTAACCGAAGATAACATTAATCTCTATCAGCACCTTAACTTCTCTATATAAAGGGTCTATTCAGATTAACTTCTTATGTTTATATTATTTCTCTATTACCTCTCAATATTTTGGTTCAGACCCCATCTATCTCGTACTTTATCTTCCAACTTTGAAAACATAATTCTATCAAATAGCAACCCAATCGCGAATATCGAAATCATGGATGCAATGATTTGATCCATGAGTTGAAATTCTCTCCCAACAAGCAAGATATGACCTAGGCCCACAGATGCTGCAATAAGTATTTCTGCCCCTATTAGTGCGTGCCATGCAAACGACCATGCTTGTTTTATTCCTACAAGTAAAGAAGGAGTTGCTGCTGGAATCATCACATATCTAAAAAGTGAAAAACCCTTCGCACCCATGTTTCTTGATGCTTGGATATATAGAGGAGGTATGTTACGAATCCCGCTATATGTTGACATCATCACAGAAAATACTGAACTCATAATTACTACAAATAAAATTCCTAAATCATTAAGCCCTATTAGCAGAATAGCAAAGGGAACCCAAGCTACGCTTGGAAAAGATTGTAATCCGACAGCAAAAGAGCTCATGGTTTTTCCAAATCCCTGAAATTTTACCATAGCCAATCCTACCGATATTCCGATAATGATAGATATTGTAAATCCAATAACGAGTCGATACATTGTCATTCCAATGCTCTTAATCAACGTAAAATCCTGGAGTAAGCCCGCAAAGGATTCGGCAACCATAGCTGGAGAAGGCATCGACACATGTGGCCAAATTCCTAAAATGTAGACTAGCTGCCATATACCAATAAATGCGGCTATAAACAATGTAATATTAGCCAAGTCATCAAGGTCTGACTTCTTGCCAAGCTTCCTTGGGATTCGTTGTCGCTGAATATCCTGCATTTCTAGCCAGACCGGTTTTCCCTATCGTCCTTGATGTCTGTCTTGATTGCCTTATTCATATTCAGAATCTACTTGTTTCCTTAATCATAGCTGGCTTTGCAAAATTGGACAATATATGCATGAAATAGATGAGACATTGTATATAATTGACCCCAAACGCGTAATTTAAGTACAAAGCACGCAGATCTTGCATGTTTCAATAGGATATTCTTTCATGACAATAGAATATGATGCAAATTGATCAGTAGTTTTATCATACTTGCCAACCATTTTGGATGCCTCTGTACATTAGCACATTTTCCCTAAGATAGTCATCGGATTACCTTCGAACCAGTTTTTATTTTGAATCCCTCCAATCCCTGTTCATGGATGGACTGGACTTGACATTCGATTAGTATTCTCTTCATTGGTAAAAGCAACAGATAGCATAATAAGTTCAGTGTGTAATATTTGGCCGGAAAAACCACAGTTGTGTACTGCCATTGTGGGTACTCGCCTGTATCAGCCTCATTCCGGTAAGCCTTCTTATTTTGTACAATGCTTTAGTGTCTGCATAAAAATCATTTGTATTTAATATCAGAAACTCCTTATGATCTCCTGTTATGTATTCAAACCCGCAATCTTTGTTGCATTCTAAAATATTCCATATCCACTCTTCACACTCATCTATTGGTAATTGAGAGGATGACTGAGGCGACATCATACTATTGCTTTCATTCCTAACATACTGCTATGGTTAAGATCATATATTTACGATGTACTCAAAAACTAATAAAGTGATCCAATATTATTTCTGCGAGATGATTCATTCTAGATGTATTTAGCTCTAATTCAAGTTCTTTTCCTATCTTATGGTTGATTTGTAGCGAAAACTGGGACAGGCCTTTCAATCTATCTGGAACGGGCAAGCAAATTTCTTAAATAGCCCCGCATGGCTCTTGTAAAGAGAATTGTGCATAAACTAGAACTATGAAAAGGATATATCTTGCAATAGTAAAAAATAGATACCTAAAGTTTGGTCTGATTCTCGTGATTGCGGGTGCCATAATGGTCATCTACCTAAACAATGAGGGGGTAAAATGCCTGTCAGAGATTAGTAGAAGGCAGAACACGAGCATCGAAGATAATCAAGAGTTAGAACAACTCAGAGGAACTTGTTTTTTTATTACCAATTCGTACTTTTACTCACTATTTGGAGTAATAATAGGTTCGGTGATAATTATAGTATGGTATTCAAAATATAGGAACATATGGCGATCCAAATTTGACAAATGATCCTCTAACCCTCTAGAAGGATAATATCGAAAATAATCATTTACTTTACAATAATTCCGTTTGCAGTAGCAAAATAATCCCTTATTAGTAAGGAAGCCCCTAAAAGTACTTTCATAATATCGATTGACAAAGTAGAAAGTACCAATAAGAAAGGGAAACAATACGAATCATCCAATAATCCATTGTTTTCTGCTTGCAAGAGTATTAGCTGTTCTTAGGATGGATGAAGTGACTATGCAGAAAAAGCTGCCTTTGAGGAATGTCTAGAATGGGATTCCTCAGCTTATTGTTGTCCATTTACTTTTTTTACTCATGGATGTGGTCTATCAGAGTTAGCTCTATCCTTAGTTTTTAGGATTGTCTAGCTGAGAACCGCCCCAGCTAAACCTGTTCTAAGGCGCAACTTCCCTTTAGAAACAGTGTTATGCGGCCGTGTCCTAAGGATACGGCCACAGCAAGGGCAACGATGTCCTTCCCATTGTAGGAATGTCTCGCACTCTACGCATCTTTTATGCCCGTTTCTATAATAGCTCGCTTCAAAAGCAGACTTATGAGCTTTATACTTGTGACAGATGTCTCTGCAAAATAACCTCAACTCATAATTTCCTGGGAGCAACGTGTGCTGTCCGCTTCCGTAGATTTTAACAGACTTAGGCTGGGAAAGTTCAACAATAGTTCTTCTATATATGAATCTGACATATTTTGTGGTCTTGCCTTCTCACGTGTAAGGATCCTATACAATGCCAGATCGTTAAAACGCCTTTTTGCTACCATATTACTATTGTAAATTCATTATCACTTAAAAAACTTTTTACCCACCCACATGTTTGATATTTTCCCGTAATTTCCATGTGTGTTAGCGAGTTAAAACTAGAGATTAATTGAGAGTTATACGTTCGATACTATATCTAGTAACGAACGTAGAATATCGCCTTTATCAAAGAAATTGATGTATACAAGTTTGATTTAGACATGCTATACTGTCTTCCAAATCTCTATCATCAGAATCTTGGCAATAGGTCGAAATTTAGCTTTACAGAATAATTCTTGTGGTTAGGTATCAGTAGTAAAAACTTTAATTTTAATGCCATTGAATTTAAAGATTTACGTATAGCCTATTCAGTATGACTGGAGAAAATCGGGAATATCCGTAATGCCCAGTTTTTGCTTTCGACGCTATTCTGGCTGCCTTCTCTGAGGGCTGATCTCGCAAAAGACTTTATCTCTAAATTCTACATATTTTAATATCATATCTTTGATTCTTGAGTACTTGCCTATTAATTCCCTCAGATCACTATTCTCTTCATACCCAAACGAAGAAGCATAATAAGCACTTTGAATATGTCGCTCTAGGCCGCATATATCTTTAATAGATCTCAAAAAGATTTTTAGTGATTTATTGCTGGTTTTCTTACCGTTTTCCTGATTTTGAATTCCAATAGCAACAAGGGTCTGAGTATTCTTCGCGTACACGCAAACATCCACAGGATAGTTTGTTCCAGATGCCCCTACAAGCTTTTGATTTATGTGAAATTTATAATACTTGGGATAATAATTCCAAGACATATATACAGCAAGTCTATAGTTGGAGAAGCAATCTTCGCAGTCAAGGAATATTCGCTGAAGGAGAAGAATTGTTTCATTATTTAGCGAAGAGAACCGGTTTGCTTTCTCACCGGATCCTCGTGTCACGAAAGAACGAGCATCTAATTTACACCCGCATTTTTCTGCCACTTTTTCCAATATCTGAAATGGTATATTGTAGTTAGCGAGGCTAACTTCTATCCGTTGGCGCTGCTGATCATCCAGTTGTTTGGTTTCAGAGAACATAAGAGGCCCATTATTTAGTCGTTTTGATACTTAATAAATTAATACTATGTAAAACAGGCAGTTACACAGGGCTTTTGGTGCCTTTTTTTGGAATTTGATCGCAATTTAAGGAATCATAGACAGAGTATGAAGGCCTTATCCCGTGGAAAATCAATTCAAGAATCGTTTTTTATCGTTCGAATCAAAAAATTTGACCTGCAATTCGATTAGTTTCAAGCATTATTTCGTCCTTGCGTGAATGGTGCAACACCGATAAAGACAAATAATTTAGAGTTGAAAATACTCGCGAAAGTGTAGCAGATCCTCTTAGCAAAGGATAAGGAAAAGGATCACCATAATTTGATAGACCATATAACATTAAGAAAGATAATACTTAATATTCATGAGATTCTCGTAAAAAAGCAAAGAACCTATGAATCAATCTGCTTTCTACATCTGGTTTTTCCCTGTGCTATTTTCCTTACTTCTACTCTTGGGGGATAGTGGTAAGTCATTAGGAGACCCTAATTTGAGAGAGTCTAATTTTAACTTGGACAAGATTGTTGACGGTTTTTCTCGACCCACTGGGATGACATTTTTGGGCCCTGATGATTTTCTGGTAACGGAAGAGGACACCGGTAAAGTTAAAAGAGTCATTGATGGACGTGTTTACCAAACAGTATTAGACGTTGATGTTTCGACAAATGATTCTAGAGGACTAATAGGTATTGATTCAGAGATCATTGACAATAAAACATTCGTTTTCTTATATTTTACCGAGTCATCCTCCGGGGACGATGGAGAACCTGTCGGTAATCGTCTTTATAGATATGAGCTAATAAATGGTTTATTGACTAATAAGAAATTACTCTTGGATATGCCAGCTGGACCAGGTACAAAAGATAATGGAGGGCCTGTTGTAATTGGCCCAGATAATAATGTTTATTCGGTCGTTGGTCATATCGCAGGAGAGAGAGATAAAGGACACGAGACCAAAGCTCAAAATTTTAAACGTGGGCCTGATGCTGATGGATCAAGTGGGATCCACAGAGTCACAATAAATGGCAATATTGTTGATTCTGGAATATTAGGATCTTCAGAATCGCTGGGTACATATTACGCCTATGGGATAAGAAACACCTTTGGTATGGATTTTGATCCAGTAACCTCAAAACTTTGGATTAGTGAGAATGGTGTTTATTCAAATGATGAGATTAACCTAGTAGTACCAGGTTTTAATGGAGGTTGGAAACATGTGACAGGTCTGGCTCCCCCGAATTTTGATTACACAGACCTGGTAACCTTTAATGGAAGTGGAGAATATAGCGATCCAGAATTTGTATGGAATAATACTGTATCGCCTACCGCACTTTTATTTTTTAATAGTGACAAATTTGGACCTGAATTCAAGGATGATATGTTTGTGGGGGACTATGAATTTGGAAGGATCTATCATTTTGGGCTTAACTCGGATAGAAATTCCCTGCACCTAACAGGTTCTCTGGCTGATAAAGTAGCCGATAATGATTCCGAACTCCAGAATAATATTTTTGGAGAAGATTTTGGAGTTCCAACGGATCTGGAAATTGGTCCTGATGGAATGCTATACGTTACCTCATTGAGAGATGGCGCCATATATAGGATAAGTAGGTGAGCCGTAGCCTACGATGGTTCACACTTTGATACTGGAACTTCATCCCTACATCTAAAGGTAAATAAATGTGCCTTTGAACAGGAACATGTACTTTCTAATTCATAAACTTCATTGGATTTTTGGTAACTATATACGTGCCAATTATATGCACAGATGAAACAGGCTATATAGTAAATGGTCAATACTTATTCATTATAATTTTACAACAATAATTAAGGAACAACTTGAATTCAAGGAAGTTCTAGACAAGAACATTTTAATTCACAATCTATCTACTTAAGAAGAGTAGTAGTATGGATATTTCCCCACAAGATATACATACGTGGTATAAGAAAATGGAAATGATAGGCATAGACAAAAAGAGTCTGGATCAAGATATAGACCCGGGTCGACTTAAACTAAAAACTAAGTTTATGAATCAACACTTCATAAATGAGCTAGACAAGATCGGGCTGCAGCTCATATACATAACTGGGACATTTGAAGGCAAACTCATCGTATTATTGGAAGCAAAATCAACATAATTATGGGTAACAGGAATTTATGATATTTCCTATGTATCATGTGAATATGGTTTAACCAAATAGGCTAGTACATACATAGATATTAAGAACCCGTGTTTTGTTGTTGAATCTAGCATGATTGAAGCTTAAGGATTAGATTGTCAAATGCTGGACTAACTAACTGAATTGTAAACGATTACCATTGGATCTGGAGTATTACTAAAAGATAATTAATTTAACTTTTTTTATGAAACAAGTTAGACTTAAAACCGTGTTTATCTGTTATTATCATTAACTTACAGGTGGTGAATTGACTTTAGCGTAGAACAAAAACAAACTATTCTCAACTTGTATAATTCTGGAATAATATCAGAGGTAATAGCACTTCAAATGGATATGAATGAAGAGGATGTTCTTCGAATCATAGAGGAAATGGCAAAAAGTGAAAAAGGAAGAGAGATGATAGGCTTCTCTCTATCCTCGTCGTTAAGAAATACTAGAAAAGACTCGAACGTTCCGCTTATAAGTAAACTCTACCTAGACAAGGTAGTAAATATTGATTACGCTATAAATTATGCACAAACAAGAATGTGGAAAGCTCTTAAGGTCAAGTCTGATTTTGACATTTCAACTGAGGAAACGCAAAACCATTTAAAGAATTACGCAGAGTCTAAGACTACTTTTATTATTCTATACATCGATCTTGTGGATTCTACCAGGTTATCCATGACCCTTCCCGTGAACAGATTAGCGACTATAGTCAGGGCATTTTCTCAAGAAATGTCACTAATCATTTCGGCATATGGTGGATACGTCTTGAAATACATCGGCGATGCGATTCTCGCATTTTTTACTGTAGACCCATCTGATAATTTGAATTCACGCTGCATAAACGCTGTATCATGTGCATCTTCGATGATTAAGGTTATTTGCCAGGGGATTAATCCTATTTTGAACCAATATGATTATCCTGAATTAAGGGTGAGAATTGGAATAGATGTTGGTGAGAATGCAGTAGTACAATTTGGATGGGACACTCATACGGTTGACGGGAAAGCCGTACTGAGAGATCCTCATTTTGATATATTGGGCTACACAATAAGCATAACTGCCAAGATGACCGCATTTGCTAATCCAGATCAGATCGTAATAGGTCAATTGGTTTACCAAATACTAGAAGACCAGCAGAAATCAATGTTTAAACCCTTGCCCATAAGTCCACAGATTTGGAATTATCTTAGTGATAATACGGGAGGAGGAATTTATCGCCTATACGGTAGCATAAACAAAAGGGATGCTGATCCTGAATACGACGCTATGGATACCATATGATAAAATAGCTGATGTCAATGAAGTATTAATAAGACCTACAGCTCAAGAAAGATAATAACTCCTTTTATCATTTTTCTAGTCCGTGTATTATCTTCTGGGTACGTGCCCGATTACGGCTAGGTTTTCAGGATTTCTTTATAAATCTGCAAATTAGTGAATTCTCCATAAGCATTAACCTCCGATAGAACGAGTATAGAGAAAGGGTAAAGTAGGATGATATGTGCAAATAAGTAGGATTCCACTTGACTAAAAATGCAGTCAGCAATATTCATTGACAGAAGAGATGCTGCAGAACAGCTAGCCAAGAAACTCGAATGGTGGAAAGCTGAAACAACAAAAGAAAGTACCGAGCCCGATAAGCTATCTACAAATATAGTAGTCTTGGCGATTCCGCGTGGAGGAGTGGTCATTGGTGATGTTATTGCATCTAATCTGGGCTCTAGACTTGACATTGTTGTCTCCAGAAAGATTGGCGCGCCTTCGAACCCTGAACTTGCAATAGGGGCAGTAATGCCTGACGGTAGTGTTTATACAAACGAGAACATTGTAAATCATTTGAGCGTACCTCAGGGGTATATTGATTCACAAACAAAAGCTGAGGTAAGAGAAATAGAGCGCAGATTGTATAGATTCAGAGGTAATATTGAGTATGAAGAGAGTCTAAGAGGAAAGACTGTGGTATTAGTTGATGATGGGATTGCAACAGGAGCAACCATCCTAGCCGCAGCAAAATGGCTAAGGTCAAAAAATTTATGTAAAAAGCTGGTGATAGCTGCTCCTGTTGCGCCTCCCTCTGATAGTACACTTGAATCTCTAAAAAATCTTGCAGATGAAGTGGTAATCCTATATTCTCCAGAACCATTTTATGCCGTTGGACAGTTTTACAAAAAATTTCCTCAAGTAAGCGATGACGAAGTAATAGAGATAATGCAAAAATACGATTATAGAGGCAAGGGCAACGAAGCAACGTAATAAGAATAAATATCACTACAGTTGTTAAAAAGATGTGCATCATAGTTCTAGGCACGTATAAAGCTCTGGATGGGAGATCGACTAAATATGAACGGGGAAACTTGAATAAAATCTTGACACAGTATGCGTAGCAAATTATTGAATAATATTACCTTCTTCTGCATCTAAACTGAGAAAATAAGATGATACCAGTTCATGGTTATGCAAGCACGCAAGCTAAGGGACCACTGACATTATACGAATTTGAAAGACGTGAGCCTCTAGACCATGAGGTCGTTATTGATATCCAGTACTGTGGGATCTGCCACTCAGATATTCACCAAGTTAGTGATGAGTGGGGCGGATCAACGTTTCCGATGGTTCCAGGACATGAAATAGCAGGCATTGTCTCTCAGGTTGGAACGAATGTCAGTCGTTACAAGGTAGGTGAAAGGGTGGGTGTAGGGTGCTTCGTCGATTCTTGTCGCAAATGTTCTCCATGCCGCGATGGTCTTGAGCAATATTGTGTTGAGGGGTGTACTTTAACATACAACGACGTCGAAAGGGATGGGAAGACCTCTACTCAAGGTGGCTATTCAAACAAAATTGTAGTAAACGAGGATTACGTTCTCAAGATCCCTAATGACCTGCCTCTTCCTCGTGCCGCTCCTCTTATGTGTGCGGGAATCACACTATATTCTCCTCTCATGCATTGGAATGCCGGCCCCGGGAAGAAAGTGGCTATCATTGGTTTAGGTGGCCTAGGGCATATGGGAGTTAAAATTGCGCACGCACTCGGTGCTGAAGTTACGGTTCTGAGTCACTCTCTTAATAAACAAGAAGATGGGAGAAGGATGGGAGCTGATCACTTTTTTGCCACCTCAGATTCTAGGACCTTTGAGAAACTAAAAGGAAGTTTTGACATGATCATCAACACCGTTTCGGTAGAGCTGGACATGAATAGCTACTTGAATCTGCTTCGGCTTGATGGTACGATGGTAATAGTAGGCCTTCCAGAAAAAGAGATATCCTTTGGCGCGTCCTCACTCACTAATGCGCGTCGCCGGCTCGCAGGCTCTGTTATTGGAGGAATCAATGAAATCCAGGAAATGCTTGAATTTTGTGAAAAGCATAAGATCTATTGTGACGTAGAACTAACCCCGATTCAAAAAGTAAACGAGGCATACCAACGAGTTGTCAATAGCGATGTTAAATATCGGTTTGTGATCGATATGAAATCGCTAAGGTAGGATGGTGAGATTGAACTGATGGCAGTACAGATGCAAAAGCACTAATTTTATTGGCATTTTTCTTATCATTAGTTCGTCGACTATCTATAAATCAGAGAATCTTGTAGTTTTTGAGCCTGTAAAGATATCTCTTAGAATATCTTGTACAATATAAAGAGGGGTAGATGAAAATATCTGTAAGCTCACGTTTGGGGATCAACTGATACAATAGACTTGTAGATTGCTATGAAACTGGAGCTAGGCTGTGTCTTTGGGAGAGCGGCTCCACTTTCATTATTATTAATATCGATATTTGTATTGTAATTATACAATAAGGATAAAATTAGAACGAAATCGCCTCCTTGAGGTGGAACTTGGACCATAAAGCTGTTTTGTTCTAATGTAGGCTCCTTTAGTGATTTGTCGAACATTACAAAGGAATCTGAAATCTTTTTGTCAATAACTATTTCTCCAAGCCTTAGATCGGTAGTATTCATTGGTGTTGTCGAATTTACAATCTCTACGCTTACAATATTTGGAGATGTCCCATCTGAGATCTCCAAGCCTAGAAGTCGATCTTGTCCGACTTGAATAGTGCTTTGTTCTACAAAGTCACCCGCAGAATAATTTGCGATGTATGTATTACCTACAAGAACACCGTCCAAGCCAATTTCTTTTGATCGAGTCCACTCTAGAGGTATCTCATTTTCACTTTGTAATAACTCGACTTTAGGTAATTCAAAACCCGCCATATTATCAACCGAATCCAATGTACAGTTGCAAGAGGTCTTACTTTTTGAGAACGCATTCACCTCTCCTACCTGCATTTTTTGATATTCATCATAATAAATGGAGAAACAACCGAACCCAGCTACTAGGGAGATTATGATTATCACATAAGGGTTGTACATATCCAACTGTGTCTCTATATTATTAAATAACTTTGTCGATCTTGCAACTTTATGAAGATGCAAGACTCGACCAAATTATCTTCAGCTCGCTCTAGATTTAGATTTGATGTCACCCACGCTTCTCATCGTAGAAATGAGATGTAATGTTAGCTCGAAATTCGATGCTGTACATATTTGAAAAATGGAAGCTATACAATTCCGATGACTATTTTAAGCAAATAATCAGTAAACATCAACTGTGAACCACGGTTTGGCGGCTATTCCTCTATTCCCTTCAATCTTTTCAACTAGCGGTTCACAAACATTAGGCTCAGATACTATAGTACAGGATTTCGCGGTTATCATGATAGTTGCGGCTCTAATGCTCCTGCTTACGCACAAACTAAAACAACCAATGGTACTAGGATATATTCTTGCTGGTATTATAATCGGACCTTATACTCCACCTTTTCTGTTACTCCACGATATAGACACAATCAGCGTTATTGCAGAACTAGGGATCATAATGCTTCTCTTCGCCATCGGAACTGATTTTCCTTTGGCTAGGCTTAAATCGGTTGGTAGAATCTCAATTGTAGTAGCGTTAGCGGAATCTATAGGTACATTGTTGGTTACCTTCTTTGTTGGCCAATACCTGGGCTTTTCATTTTTTGATTCTATATTCATAGCGCTAGCTATGTCGATTACAAGTACCATAGTCACGATTAGGGTTCTAGAAGACTTAGGTCTGATTAAGGACACGTCTTCTACTTTGATTCTTGGAATATCCATTATTGAAGACATCATTGCCATAAGCATACTAGGAGTGGTTCAATCAGTGGCCGTAATTGTTACCGGAATGGAGCATACAGGTAATATATTGAATCAAGAATTAATGTTGCAACTCTTATATTCAATAGGTATTGTGGCAGCATTTATTGGAAGCATTTTAATTTTGGGATCAAGATACATTCCAAACCTCGTAGACAAAATAGGCAAGACCAATGATTATGCTCTACTTCTAATAGTCATTTTGGGCCTGGCAGTCGGTTTATCATTTGCAGGTAGCCTTCTAGGCTTATCTGTAGCGACAGGTGCCTTCTTGGCAGGTGTATTAATTGCTGAATCAAAAAGTGCCAATGCAGCAAGGGTATTGACAACACCTATTCGTGATGTATTTGCAGCCATATTCTTTATTTCAATAGGTGCGTTAATGGACATATCGTTGATACCCATGTTCATTGTACCGACCATTTTGCTCATTTTGGCTTCATTTGCGACTAAATTTTTGATAGTAGGAGCCATACTAATTAGGGTAAAATATGATGGTGCCACATCTTTAAGAACTGCGCTCGGTATGGCCTCTGCAAAAGGAGAACTGTCTTTGGTTGTGGCAAAGGGTGGTCAGGATGTCGGAGCGGTATCATCTGCAGTACTCCCAATATTAGGGGTTGTTACGATGATTACTACTTTTATGACACCATATATTTTGAAGTTTGGTAGTAAACTGGGAAATGTGGCGCAAACACCTGCATTAGATTCAAAAACGGACGACCAGCCAGAAAAGGGGGAAGAGTAGTTTTCTATTATTATTAGTATTATTATAACCTATTACTACTAGTATTATTGTATCCTTATGCCCGCTTAGAATTGATATTTAGAATTGATATTTAGTTTGGATAGATTATTTAGACTGGTTCGTTTTCATATTCAATACGATCAAGACTACAACTTTTATATATCCGAATTTATGGACTCTGCAAACTTAACGTGCTGGAATTCAATCGAATATGGTACCATCATTTTCGTATTTCTGCTCAAGTAGTATTGCAAAGCCAACGTGTCCACAATCATCAGTATTACAACTCGTGCATTTAGGTACTCCGTTCTGGGTTTCTACTTTGACATCACAACCGGCTATGGTATCACGTAACGTACAATATTTAGTGTGAACAAAATCCTTTAGTATAATTGGGTTAGAGGTGGTAGACATTTTGTCATCGGATCCCAACCATTGCATAAATGCAGCCGTTCCTTGATCCAGTGTATCAAAGTGGGTAACGAGCTTTGGTATGCCTTGTTTTCCTCTGTTTTTTACTTTATCGTTGTGGTTAAACGACTTTGTCTGATCTTCTTTTGTGAAGTTGATCACGCTTTATTGTGCCTGTCCTGTGCTCAGTATTCAGATCTAGTTGGATATAAAGATACCCAGTCGACATAAAAGTCGATTGGGAGAGTATTTATCCTCCCTTTAATAAATATCATAATAGTTTAATTACTTATATTTTAAATATTTTATTTTTAATAGATTATAGATTGCCGATGTGTTAAAAACGTCATTGGATTCTCCGATTTCTATTGCTTCATAAATCACAACAAAAATAGAAACCCATAAATGTTACTATCTTACGGTGGGACTTGAATTTGAACTAAAACAGTCCAAAAAAAATACGAGCTAAGGGAAAACCCTCACCTATTTTCGAGTCTTGAATATATACCCTCAATCAACGTCTTTACAGTATTAAGATCTAAATCAAGCTGATCAGCAATAACTTCTTCTTCAAAGCCAGATTCATATAGATTTCTCAATGTATCAGTTTTTTCCTTATTAATTATATTTGTATGTGGGTGTAATGAAAGCCTATGTTCTACTGATTTAATGTATTGAATTACCCTGTCGACTAAATCTTCCGAGTTGACAGTATTATTTGTAGATATGGCAAGGATGTAGTGTTTTACTGGGATACTGAATAACTTGACCTTGTCATAATTATAAAGTACGTATTTCAAATTTCCCAACTCCTGCGAGAAATGTTCTCTTAAGAGCACAATTTCGGCAGATTGTGAGAAACTTAGATCAGCGTTGCTCCCCTTCAAATATTGGGGGGTTCCTTGTTTGGGGCCACCTGCGAACAAATATCCAGATCTTTCAATTAGGCCAGCAAATCTGATTGCAGGATCGAGTGTGACAATGTTCCTTGAAAACTCCTCTGCCTTGATCTCCGCTGTCTGGTTATCATTTAGCACATCCGTCTTCTGTTCTTCTCTCAAAACAATATCGTAGATGGTGAATTCTCTTATAAGTATATAACTTCTAAGTAACTTAGTTAACTGCAAATAAATAGCAGATTAAATCGAGACCTATGAAAGATACTAGTTTTTTGGGAGGGTACAGACTTTCTATGATGCTAAGTATGTTTCGTCCAATGCAGAGGACCGTTCTTTATGTAGATGACTAATTCATTGACAATTAGGTACTCGCTAACTGAGGGTTACTCTAGGACAGATCCATCATACAAAAGCACATTCTTATATACACTGTTTTACATTTTGCCGCTAAATGTATTTCCCTCTAATGAGTGCATCTATCATAATTTTAACAGTTATTATTGGCTTTCAAATTTTTAATGGAAGCAATGGAATTTCGTTAATAGTAACTACCTCGATAACAGCGCATGCTCAAGAAGACAGAACAAAAAGCTTTGAAATTACGCATGGTGTAGCAAGTGGAGACGTTACAAATGATAGCGCAGTAGTATGGGCACGTACTAGTCAAGTGGCTCAAATGCATGTGGAGTACGATATCAGTTCAAACTTTACTCAACCAAATTCCCTAAATTCAACATCACTTGGCAATCAGTCGACTGACTATACGGCGCGTGCAAAGCTCGAGGGCTTAAAGCCTGATACGGTTTATTATTACCGAGTATGGTTTTCTACACCCGAACTATATCAAGATAACAGAAATGGCTCCTTTTTTTCAGATTCTTTAACGGGCACCTTCAGAACTGCACCAGCATCAGACCATCCCTCGTCGACGACCTACCCCATAAGTTTTATCTTTGCTGCTGACCTTGGAGGTCAGAAACATTGCCGTCAAGTCGATATTGGAGGATATTCTATTTTCAAATATATGAAGGAGCTTTCACCTGATTTCTTTATTGCAAACGGAGATATGATATATGCAGCGGATAAATGTCCAGTAGAAGGCCCTTCTGATAGTTGGAAAAACATACCAGGGAACTTTTCTGGAATAGCGGACCCTGATGTTAATTGGACTAATATAAAACAAGTAGATGATACCTACTTGAAACACTGGCAGTATAATCGAGCAGATCCGTATCTTCAGAGCTTTCTTCAAAGCGTGCCTATGTACTCTCAATGGGATGATCATGAGGTAATCAACGACTTTGGAGCACTTTGGCAATACTGGAATTCCTTCAATAAAGACAGAAAAGGCTATGCTAACATTGTGAATGAAGGGAGAGATGCGTTCTTCAACTATTCGCCTATGTATAGAAACTTGGATGACAAAGATAGGATTTATAGGTCGTTTAATTGGGGTCCTGACCTTGATCTTTTCATTCTAGATGCAAGATCATATCGTAGTCCTAATAATCTAGCCGATCTTCCTAACAATAACAAGACCATGCTAGGAAGTGAGCAGCTCCATTGGTTAGAACAAAGTTTAATGAACTCAACAGCAATCTGGAAAGTAATAAGTAGCGATGTACCTATCTCAGTCCCCACTGGAGCTAATGCTTCTATTCTAGGACGAGATGGTTGGGCTAATGGAAACGATACAAACTATTCTTCCAAAACTGGGTTTGAGAATGAACTGCAAAAACTGTTGACATTTTTAGATGATATAAATATTAAAAACATAGTGTTTGTAACCACTGATGTTCATTTCCCAGTCAACATATTATATGAAATAGATGCAAATGATGATGGCGACAAATTGATATTCCATGAGCTAATCTCCGGTCCCCTTAGTGCATTTAGGTTTGGTATGCCAGGAGGCGTTCCCCTTCCAAAACTAGATACAACCTTCAACCCAAAAATACTGTATGAAGAAGGTGGTATTTTCAACTTTGGGTATGTGGAGATTCAAAAACAACCTGAAGATAATTTAGTCCACTTGACGTCTCGAATAGTCGACGAAAATGGGCTCACACGTCCAAACTCATTACTGGATCTCAATCCTCAACAATAAAATAATCCAATATCAGATCCACGATTTAACGGATAGTACTGCTACTAGGAAAAGGAGAGAGGATTAGCTAATAAAGAATTTATATTATTGAAGACAATCCATGTACATGGGGATAGCCCAGTATATGGTCAAGGAATTCATGAGGGAGATAAGTACTAGATCAAAGGAGTTCTACGAATTTATCCTGCCTCCTATCGACATGGTAGAAGATGCAAATGATTTAGTTGTTATGATTGATTTGCCTGGCTTCGCCAAAAAGGACATTAAATTAAGGATCGTGAGAAATGTTTTGTCTATAAGTGCAAATAGAGAGGATACAGAAAATATTGGTCCAGTATACTATAAACACAGACCACTGCAGATAGACAAAAAGATTCCTCTTCCTATCCCGGTTAGTGATGATGACGATGAACAAATAGCCGGAACTGCGAAATACCAAGATGGTGTTGTTATCCTCAAAATCCCGATTCCGAGTTCCAGAAATATTCCAGTATCCTAATTACGTAAAAGTGGTCAACTAATTCGGTGGTTACAGATTTGCGCTGGGTGTGACAGTATTCACCCATAAATTAAGATTTCTAAGAATATGTTGTTTACGACATTGCTGCAGTTCATCTTCATTAATATTCAGCCAAAGATTTTTGACTGTAATCTCGCAAGTTATCGATAAAGAAATTTAATAACACAATAATCGTAGCTCAGCCGGATGTCGTCCGGATTAGGTTCTAAAATGATAGTATATATTCAGGAATTCGATAAATACGACGATGATGGGAGATTACTTTGTAGAAATACAAAGTGTATAAATCATCCTGTATTACCCTATAAGAAATACTGTTCCAAGAAATGTAATCGAGAATTTAGACGATGGTATTATCACAATTTCTTTTGGGATCGTGTCAGGTCGGACATATTTAGACGTGATGGGTATACTTGTCAGATTTGTAAGAAGGAGTTTCGTTACAATTATAGAAGAAAGTTCGTTAGATCAGCTAATTTAGAGTGTGATCATATTATACCAAGGTCAATGTACCAACGGCTAGGGTACAAGTATGATACGTTAGAAAATAAAATTAAGGTAACTGTCGAATTCTTTCATAATCATAACAACCTTAGAACTGTGTGTCGTGATTGTCATAAACAAGTAACATCTACATTTCTAAGTAATAGATTTAAAATGGAAGGACAAGAAATTGTACTCGAAAATAATTAGTCCAATCAAATCATTATGAATTACATAGTTTAGCTGGTGGTCATTCGTATATTATGTCCACTACCTATGTATTACTATTGCCCTATGACGTTACCAATATTTGAGATAGCTTTCTATGGGTTGTCGTTATATATATGCGAGAAATTATAATTCCGGATTATAGTGAGCTAGTCTCATTTCTCGTCTGGAAAAAATGCTGCAGGAAATGCGAATACTACTATCACCGACAAGAGATTCTGTGCTTGTTGCAGCACTACAGTTACTGACTAATCTGGTTGAAGCCAAGTACAAAAGTGAAGATGAGACACCTGAAAAAAAGTTGCGAGAAGCTCAATATGAACACTGAACTAACAGCAGCGGTTATGATAAATCAATTCTAGTACATAACAAGATAAAACTAGCTATAACACTGTTACATTAGACAGTAGTGGAATACATATGGTGAAACTTCAATATAGAAGAATTGCCTCCATTCTGGAAACAGCTAACGGGAATAAAGTAAGAGCAACAGAGATTCAGTTTAAGGCGTATATTTCTTACAGTATACTGAAAGAATATCTAATGCTTCTACTAGAGAATGACTTGCTTGAATATATTGAGGGAGAACGTTCATTTAAGACTGCACCGAAGGGAATGCAGTTCTTACGTACGTATAATCAAATGGGCGAGTTGATTACACTTACTAACCCTTCTTCTAGAAAACCTGTCAACAAATTCCTACGATGATATCGTATACATATATACATTTTCATTGAATGATAGCAAAAACGCGAACCTTCATTGAAAAGGTAGTGTTGCCGAGAGTGTTTTGTTGTATCCTAGATTACAACCTTGCTATCATTTTTTATGGCAAACTCGTTATTAAAATAAAGATTATAGTACTTAGCAGTAATTTATGATTCATCCATATTCGATTAATTGGCAAATATCTAATCCGATGAAAAGAATAGCATTTCTTGTGTACATATAGCGATTTTGATCGGATATTCCCAAAGTGAGTCTCAATGAAGATGTTTCTGCTGTTTGGTATCATACTTGTGATCACTGATGGCCGGGAAGAACTAGCACTAGTTATATATTATATTCAACCATAGGGTATGTTGGAGCCTGATATTTACCTATTGGAGCCGGGCTGTCTGTATAAGAGATGCTCTTATCAATCGAGGATCTTCTACCATCAAGTTCTATACTCGAATGCACGACATCTGATATTTTGCGCAGGGTTGGAGTAGATTTGTACATCACAAAGATCATTTTTGAAGAGGCCAAAAGGGTTACACAAGAAATGACAAAAGTATCAGCCGCTAGATGATAATTCGTTCACTTCCCCCAACTCTGGATGGCGTGTTTGCAATCGAGAAA
>Ga0207428_10000152_pt1 | contig 94307 bp, 101 predicted proteins | sample RhiMethybrSRZTD1_FD_187600 | JGI IMG/M metagenome (GOLD analysis project Ga0207428, IMG submission 187600) | Populus rhizosphere microbial communities from Tennessee, USA - Rhizosphere MetaG P. TD hybrid SRZTD1 (SPAdes) (version 3) | ecosystem: Host-associated > Plants > Roots > Rhizosphere >... | reverse complement strand
GTAAACCCGATCAGGGCCAGCAAGGCCGCCCAGATGACCACGTCATAACAGAGAAGTGTAACGAACGGTTTCGGCAACGGGGCCATTTTCCGTCATAGTTGAAAAGCATCGGTACAGCCGGGGGGCGAATCGGCAACCCCACCCCATCCGGTCCGATTATTATAACGGGTTCCACCACCGACGGGACGAATGTCATGAAAAGATCAAATCTGGGTAGGGCATCGCTGGCAGCCATGCTGATCGGGCTGGGGGCCTGCGGCATCGGGGCAAGCGCCGGCGCGCTGGCGGAGGAGAGCACCTATCAGCCTTGGGCCGGCTCCACCCAGGCGCAAGCCAACCAGACCAGCGACCAGAAACTGCAGAAGCTGGTGACCGACCTCAACGCGCTGATCAAGAAGGCGGAGACCGCCAACGCCGCCGATCCTAATTTCATCGCCGACCTCAAGAAGCTGTCGGCGCAATACCCCGCGACCGGGGCGGCGCCGGCCAGCCAGGCGGGCGTGGTCTTCATCTCCGACAACTTCGCCGACGGCAACTACACCACCAATCCGACCTGGAAGGTTTCCGCCGGCACCTGGCAGGTCGACACCAAGGGCAGCAGCATCGGACTCAGCAGCATCATCGGCCAGTCCACCAGCAACAAGGTGACTGGCAACGACATGCTGAAGGCGATCCTCGGCGTGCAGCAGCAGCAGGCGCCGCAATCGACCTACGCCTCGATCTATACCGCCGCGACGATCTCGAACACTTTCAAGGCGACGATCAAGTTCGTCTCCGGCAACAAGAAAGGCCCGCTCAATATCGGGCCCTATCAGGGCGCCAGCGCCAGCAGCGGCTATCGCCTGGTCTATCAGCCGGGCAACGAGACGGGCCTCGTCCTGCAGCGTATCGTCGGCAATCAGGTGACGGACGTCGGCGCCTACAACGACGCGATCAATCTCGAGGACAACAAGGTGCACGAGATCGCCTGGTCGCGCGAATCGACCGGCAAGATGCGGGTCTATGTCGATGGCCAGCAGATGATCATCGCCACCGACAAGCAGATCACCGGCAATCTCGACGGCTGGCTGAACATCAACCAGGGCGGCGCGTACTGGATTCGCGAGGTCAAGGTGGTGGGTCTGTAAGACTCCCCTTCCCATCATCACCGGGCCGCAGCGAAGCTGCGCGACCCGGTGATCCAAATTTCTATCGACGACAAACTTGGATTGCCGGGTCTCGCCCTGCGGCGGCCCGGCAATGATGTTGTCGTGAACTACTGCGCCGCTGTGCTCAGCTCGCGGAACTGGGCTTCCATCTCGCGCCGGATGCGAACGGCATCGTTCGTTTCGTCCATCGCGACGTCGTTCCAGGTCAGGCTGGCGCCCGCCTTCACCGCGCGCCGCAGCTTGACGTGATGCGCGAGGCCGATCGGCAGGCCGCCGAGACGCAGGCTGTCCGTCGCCGGCATCAGCTTGCCCCAGACGGTGAAGCCGCCTTCGCCATCGAGCATCTCGCCTTCCTTGAGGTCGCGTTTCGCTGTCGCCACTGCATCGCCGCGGAATCCGGTGGGCGCGCCGGTCGCTTCGCCGCGCAGTCCGGCGCTGGCGACCGAGATGCCGAGCTCCAGTCCGATGAGATGGAAGGGTTTGTAGAGCGCCGCATAGCGACCCGACGGATCGGTGACGAGGCCGTATTCCGCGAAGCAGCGTTTCACGTATTCGCTCGGCGCCTCGAACACCACATAGACGCCCCAGCGCAGGTCGCGGAAGACCGGCTTGCCGTCGCGCTCGAGCGAGGAGACGACTTCCACCTGTCCCTTGTGGTCGAGCGTTCCGCCGTCGCTTCCGGGCCTGAGCACGCGCGGCAGGTCGTCGACCCCGCAGGGCGGAAAGGCGAGGCCATCCGGCGCCGGCGTGAGGCCGGTGGCGTTGGCGACCGCCGCCATCTCGATCGCGGATTTGGTGCCGTCGAGGAAGGAATTGAACATCTGCGGATTCATGCCGCCTTGCTTCGCCTGCTCCGGCGTCAGGCCGTAATGCGGCCAGACCGTGTCCGGGGTCGATTGGTGATAGAGCGGCAGATATTTGGTGCCCTTGCCTGCCGCCACCACGTCGAAGCCGCAGGCCCGCGCCCAATCGACCTGCTCCGCGATCAGGGCCGGCTGGTCGCCGTAGGCGAGGCTGTAGACCACGCCCGCCTTGTGCGCCTTGGCGGCCAGCAGCGGCCCGGCCAGCGCATCGGCTTCGACATTCACCATCACGATATGCTTGCCCTGCTGGATCGCGGCCAACGCATGGGCGATGCCGGCCGCCGGATGTCCGGTCGCATCGATCACGACATCCAGCGCCGGATGCGCGATCAAGGCCTTCGCATCATCGCCGATCCAGGTGGTGCCGCGCTCCGCCGCCTCGCTGATGAGGCGCGCGGCGATCTGCTCCGCCGGCCAGCCGACATGCGCGAGCGCCTTGCGCGCGCGGTCCGGGTCCAGATCGGCCACACCGAGAATGTGCAGGCCGCGCGTGCGCCGGGCCTGCGCCAGGAACATGGAGCCGAACTTTCCGGCGCCGATCAGGCCGACGCGCAGCGGCTTGCCCATGCTATCGCGCGCCAGCAGGAGCTTGTGCAGGTTCATTGCGTGCTCCGTCAGGCCGCCGCGCCCTGCCGCTCGCGCGCATGGGCGAGCAGGCAATCGTCGGGCAGCATCTCGATCGGCGTGAAATCGCGGTTCGCGATCCAGGTCGCCCGCTTGAAGCGGCGGATCGCGTTGTCGCAGCGATTGAGCGAGAGATAGAGGATCCAGCGCGACCAGGGTGTCAGGTTCGATCCCGACGCATGCACCAGGTTGCCATGGAACAGCAGCATGGAGCCGGCCGGCCCTTTCGGCGCGACGATGCCGCCTTCGTCCACCAGGCGCTTGATGGTCTCGTTGTCGATCGTCCACAAGGGATAGCTGGTGGTCGTGACGTCGTGCCCCGCCTCCAGCCTGCCCAGCCGGTGGCTGCGCGGGATGAACATCAGCGGGCCGTTGAACTCGTTCGCCTCCGCCAGGAACAAGGCGATGTTCATGGCACGCGGCGTCGGCATCTCGTCATCGTTGAACCAGGTGGCGTAATCCTGATGCCATTGCCAGACCGCGCCGTCGAACGCCGCCTTCGCATTGATCTTGAACTGGTGCATGTAAAGCTTGTCGGAGCCGAGAAGCTGCGCGCCGGGCTCTACCAGGCGCGGATGGCGCGCCACCTTCTCGAACACGTCGTTCCAGGTCTGGACATAGAAAGCGGAGCGTGGCGCGTTCGACTCCTTTTCGCGGATCACCTCCGGCCGGTCCTGCGCGAACAGGTGTGGAATCTCAGCCGTAAGCAGCGCCATCTCCTCCGCAGAGAAGACGTTGGGCAGGAACAAATAGCCTTCGGTCTCGAACGTGGCGATCTGTGCGTCGGTCAGCTTCATGGTGCTTTCCTCCTCTTGCCCGCCGGTTTTCCGGACGTTGTTGCTCCTTGGCGCGCAGACGCGCCCTTTGTCACCAAGGCGGTGAATTTCTCCGACGCGTTGTCCGCATGATGGCGCGCCTGCGCCTCCGCGCGCTCCGGGTCGCCTGCCATCACCGCGTCCAGGATTGCCTGGTGCTCGTCCCACACGTCGCGCATGGGGTAGTGCTGCAGATAGCCGCCGATCAGCCGGCGGATATGATGCCAATGCAGCGCCGCCGTCTCCGCGATCATCGGATTGCCGCACAGATCGTAGAGCAGGCGGTGAAACCGCATGTCGGCCTCGATCATCCGCTTGACCGATCTCGAGGCGAAGGCGGCGCGTCCCTCCGCGATCAGGGCTGGACCCCACAACCGCGCCTCCGCGCTGCTGCGCAGGGCCGCGCCACGGCAGGCGGCACCGTCCAGCGCGCTGCGCAGTTCATAGAGGTGCGAAATGAAATCGGCATCGAGCGGCGACACGACGACGCCGCGCCGGCCGGAATCACGCACGAAGCCCTGAACCTTCAGCAGCGCCAGCGCCTGCACGATCGGCTGGCGCGAGACGTTCAGCTTCAGCGCCACTTCGTCCTGATTGACTCGCTCGCCGGACTTGAGTTCCCCGTTGCAGATCGCATCGAGGATTGCGTCATAGGTGCGGTCGGTCAGCGACCGTTCGAGCGCCAGATGCCGCACGCGTCACTCCCAGCTTGTCGCAGCGGCTCTGTCGGCCGCCTGTGATCTTGTATACGGTACACAGAAAGCGGCAAAAATCAAGCGCCCGGCGTTGAGGCGCCGTCATGCAGCCGGAGGGGCAGGAGAATTGCGGATCTAGGATGCGCGCTCGAAATAGCCGCCAAAGTCGCGCGCGATGATCTTTTCCCAGCCGCCATTGTAATCATCGCGCTTTGCCTGCGCGTCCTGGCCCAGCGCTTCCCAGCCGCGATGGATGAGGCGCACGCGCGTGGCGCCGCCTTCCGCAGTGAAGCTGAGCTCGAGCACGGTGTGCGGCTCGGCAGGACGCCCTGGATGCCAGGTCATGGAAAATCCAGCCGGTGGCGACCAGGTAAGGACGCGGCCCCAGTCGCAAGTGCCGCCATCCTCCGTCGTTTCGTAGATGCGGCCACCGACACTTGGTTCGATGCGCACGCTCTGCGCTTTCGCCTGGCCGACCGAGTGGGTCTTGACCGGCCACCATGCGGCGATCTCCGCTGTGAAAGCACGGAATGCGCGCGCCGGATCGCAAGGAACGAGCACGCTCTTCTCCACCGGCGGCACCGGATACGTCGCGACCTTGGCATTGCTCATGAGCCTCGTTCCCTCTCCACATGGCGCGTGAAGGCTGTGAGCGCATCCGACCACAGCCCATCGAGATAAGCGCGGAGTTCCCCCAGCCCTTCCGGCGCAATGGCGAAGTAATGCCGCGTGCCCTGCCGCGTCTCCGCGACCAGCCCGCTCTCCTTCAGCACCTTCAGATGCTGCGACACTGCCGGCCTACTGATCGTCATCCCCGCGGCAATGTCGCCCACGGCGCGCGGACCGGTGCGCAGCTTTTCCAATATCTCGCGGCGAGTGGGGTCGCCGAGAGCGCCCAGGACGGCATTTCCGTAAGTCATCGCTTACGGTAAGTTAATACTTACATTAAGTCAAGACTGTCGCGGACGCTGATCTGATGTCTGGCGGCCGGTCACGTCCGTGCATGCACCATGGTCGCGAGCGCGGCGAAGGCGGCGGCCGTCACGATGTCATTGACGGTCGCGCCCATCTGGACGATCTGCACCGGCTTGGAGAGGCCGACCAGGACCGGGCCGATCACCGTCTCGCCCAACTGCTTCATCAGCTTGGCCGTGATGTTGGCGGAGTGCAGCGCGGGCATGATGAGGATGTTGGCCGGGCCGCTCAATCGCGTGAAGGGATAGAGCTCCTTCATCAGGCCGTAATCGAGCGCGACGTCGGCCTGCATCTCGCCCTCGTACTCGAAATCGACGTGGCGGCCGTCCATCACCTCGACCGCTTCGCGGATGCGCTCGGCCTTTTCGCGCGGCGGGTTGCCGAAATTGGAGAAGGAGAGAAAGGCGACGCGCGGCTCGTGCCCAAGCTGCCTGGCAAGCGACGCAGATTGCACCGCAAAATCGGCAAGCTGGTCGGCGGTCGGCAATTCGTGCACCGAGGTATCGGCGATCAGCACCGTGCGGCCGCGCGCCACCACGACCGAGATCGCCATCAGGGTCTGATGCTCCCGCACTTCGATGACCCGGAGCACATCCTCGAGGCAGACCGCGAAGCTGCGCGTCGTTCCGGTGATCATCGCGTCGGCATGGCCGGCTTCCACCATGCAGGCGCCGAACACGTTGCGGTCCTGGTTCACCATGCGCTGCACGTCGCGCTGCAGGGCGCCGTGGCGCTGCAGCTTGGCATAGAGCATCTCGTGATATTGCCTTGTGTATTGCGAATTGGCGGCGTTCACGATCTCCAGCCCCGCCGCCTCGCCCAGGCCCGATTGCTTGATGGTGTCGTGGATGCGCTCCGTCCTGCCGATCAGCACCGGCGTGCCGTAGCCCGCCGACCGGTAGGCCAGGGCCGCGCGGATCACCCGCTCCTCCTCGCCCTCGGCGAACACCACGCGGCGCGGATTGAGGTGCAGCCGCTCGAAGATGAGGTGCATCGAGGCCGCGGCCGGGTCGAGCCGCGCGGCCAGCGTTGCCTTGTAGTCCTCCATGTCGATGATCGGCCGGCGCGCGACGCCGCTGTCCATCGCCGCCTTGGCGACCGCCGCCGGCACGCAGGAGATGAGGCGCGGATCGAACGGCACCGGAATGATGTATTCCGGCCCGAACCGCAGCCGCCGCCCGGAATAGGCGGCGTCGACTTCGTCAGGCACGTCCTGGCGCGCCAGCGCCGCCAGCGCTTCGGCAGCCGCGATCTTCATCTGGTCGTTGATGGTGCGCGCGCGCACGTCGAGCGCGCCGCGAAAGATGTACGGGAAGCCGAGGACGTTGTTGACCTGGTTCGCATAGTCGCTGCGCCCGGTCGCAACGATGGCATCGGAGCGCACCGCCTTCACCTCCTCCGGCGTGATTTCCGGATCGGGATTGGCCATGGCAAAGATGATCGGCTTCGCGGCCATGCTCCCAACCATCTCCGCCGTCACCGCGCCCTTGACCGAGAGGCCGAAGAACACGTCGGCGCCCGCCATCGCCTCTTCCAGGGTGCGCGCCTTGGTCACCACGGCGTGGCCGGATTTCCACTGGTTCATGCCGTCGGTGCGGCCCTGATAGATCACGCCCTTGGTGTCGCACAGGATCGCCTGGTCGTGCGGCAGGCCCATGCGCTTGATCAGCTCCACGCAGGCGATCGAGGCCGCGCCCGCGCCGTTCACCACCAGCTTCACGTCCTTGAGGTTGCGCCCGGTGAGATGCAATGCGTTGATCAGACCTGCAGTGGCAATGATGGCGGTGCCGTGCTGGTCGTCATGGAACACCGGGATATCCATCAGTTCGCGCAATTGCTGCTCGATGATGAAGCATTCCGGCGCCTTGATGTCCTCGAGGTTGATGCCGCCGAAGGATGGCCCGAGGTAGCGCACCGCATTGACGAACTGGTCGACGTCGTCGGTGTCGATCTCGAGGTCGATGGAATCGATGTCGGCAAAGCGCTTGAACAGCCCCGCCTTGCCTTCCATCACCGGCTTGGCGGCCAGCGCGCCGAGATCGCCGAGCCCCAGCACCGCGGTCCCGTTGGTGATGACGGCGACCAGGTTGCCCTTGGTCGTATAATCGTAGGCGGTGTTGGGATCCTTCTCGATCGCCAGGCACGGCCAGGCCACACCCGGCGAGTAAGCGAGCGACAGATCGCGCTGGGTGGTCAGCGGCTTGGTGGCAATGATCTCGATCTTGCCGGGACGGCCCTGGCTGTGGAAAAGAAGCGCTTCCTCTTCGGTAACGCGCGGCTTATTGGTGGACATGGAAAAGGTTCGAACCCCCGACTGTTTCCCAGGACATTCTTTAGCCCCTGCTGATCACAGGGCGAACTATCAGGCTGGCATGAATTGGTCCCGGTTGCAAAGGTTTGGACCCGCTGAAAGCGCTTGCTGCGGTGCACTTTGGCACGTTGTCGCCCGTGGACGCACTCCCCTCTGCCACCACTTCCCCGTCACCCCGGGCTTGACCCGGGGTCCATGGGAATCGCAAGTGCGGGCCGATGGATGGACCCCGGCTCAGGGCCGGGGTGACGGAAAGAGAGACGCCGAGGTCGCCGCTCCTGGGGGCTGCCATGTCTGACTCTCAACGCATCGCGCTCGAATCTCCGGAAGCGACGGACGCCGCCACGACACCCTTGATGGCGCAGTATCTCGCCATGAAGCGCCAGCATCCGGATGCGCTGCTGTTCTACCGCATGGGGGATTTCTACGAGCTGTTCTTCGAGGATGCGGAAAAGGCGGCGGCGGCGCTCTCCATTGTCCTCACCACGCGCGGCACGCATCTGGGCGAGCCGATCAAGATGTGCGGCGTCCCGATCCACGCCGCCGAAGGCTATCTGAACCGCTTGATCCGCAAGGGCTTCAAGGTCGCGGTCTGCGAGCAGGTGGAAGACCCGGCGGAGGCCAAGAAGCGCGGCTCCAAATCGGTGGTGCGGCGCGACGTGGTGCGGGTGGTGACGCCAGGCACCCTGACCGAGGACGGCTTGCTGGAAGCGCGCAGCCACAATTACCTCTGCGCCCTGGCCGACGCCGCGGGAACGCTCGGTCTCTCCTGGGTCGACATTTCCACCGGCCAGTTCTGCGCCCAGGGAATCGAGCGGAAGGCGCTGCCCGCGGCGCTCGCGCGCCTCGACCCCACCGAGATCCTGCTGCCCGAGCGCCTGTTGATGCAGAGCGATCTCTACGAACTGTTCCAGGAATGGAAATCCGCGCTCTCGCCGGTGCCCAACGCGCGCTTCGACAGCGAGAATGCGCGCCTGCGCCTGCAGAATTTCCACAAGGTGGCTGCGCTCGATGCGTTCGGCGCTTTCACCCGCGCCGAGCTGGCGGCGGCCGGCGCGATCCTCGACTACGTCGAGCTGACCCAGCAAGGCAAGATGCCGCGTCTGTCGCAGCTGGCGCGCATCGGTGCCGGCGCGATCCTGGAAATCGACGCCGCCACCCGGCGCAACCTGGAGCTCAGCCGCACTCTCACCGGCGAGCGGCAGGGCAGCCTGCTCTCCATCATCGACCGCACCGTGACCGGCGCCGGCGCAAGGCTGCTGGGCGAATGGCTGTCTGCGCCCTTGACCGACATCGCCACGATCGCCGCGCGGCAGGATGCGATCGCGCATCTGCTGAGCGAGACGCGCCTCGCTGAAGATCTGCGCGCGCATCTCAAGAAGGCGCCGGACCTGGAGCGCGCGCTGTCGCGCCTGTCGCTGGAGCGCGGCGGCCCGCGCGACCTTGCCGCCATTCGCGACGGATTGCAGGCCGCCGCCGGCATCAGGGCGCTGTTCGCCGAAACGCGCTTCGGCTCGCCGCCGCCTCTGCTGCAACAGGCGATGACCGACCTCGGCCACCATGGCGATCTCATCGACCGCCTGACGCGCGCACTGGGCGAGAGCCTGCCGCTGCTCGCGCGCGACGGCGGCTTCATCGCGCAGGGCTATCTGCCGGAGCTCGACCAGTGGCGCAGCCTGCGCGATGATTCGCGCAAGCTGATCCTGGAGCTGGAAGCGCGCTATCGCGGTGACCTCGGCATCGGGTCACTGAAGATCAAGCACAACAACGTGCTGGGCTATTTCGTCGAGGCGACGACCACTCAAGCCGACAAGGTGAAAGCCGACACCCGCTTCATCCAGCGGCAGTCGACCGCCAACGCCACGCGCTTCACCACGGTGGAGCTCGGCGAGCTGGAAACCAAGATCTCGCAAGCTGCCGACAAGGCGGTGGCGCTGGAGCTGCGCCTGTTCGCCGACCTGGTGGGAGAAGTGACCGCCCGCGCCGACGGCATTTCGAAGGCCGCCGGCGCCCTCAGCCTGATCGATGTCGCCGCGGGCCTTGCCGAGCTGGCGGAGATCGAAAGCTGGTCGCGCCCACGCGTGGTGGGCGACGGCGTATTCCGCATCGCGCGCGGCCGCCACCCCGTCGTCGAAGCGGCGTTGAAGCGCGGCGGCAGCGGCCCCTTTGTCGCCAACGATTGCGACCTCTCCGACGGGCAGCGTTTGTGGCTGGTGACCGGCCCCAACATGGCGGGCAAGTCCACGTTCCTGCGGCAGAACGCGCTCATAATCATCCTGGCTCAGATGGGCAGCTTCGTGCCGGCGGAGCGCGCCGAGATCGGAATCATCGACAAATTGTTCTCCAGGGTCGGCGCCGCCGACGACCTCGCGCGCGGCCGCAGCACATTCATGGTGGAGATGGTGGAGACCGCCGCCATCCTCAACCAGGCGACCGAGCGCTCGCTGGTGATCCTCGACGAGATCGGCCGCGGCACCGCCACCTTCGACGGCCTCTCGATCGCGTGGGCCAGCCTCGAGCACCTGCACGAAGTGAACAAATGCCGCACCTTGTTCGCGACCCACTATCACGAGCTGACGAGCCTGGCCGCGCGCCTGCCCGAGCTGAAGCCCCACACCATGAAAGTGATGGAATGGCAGGGAACGGTGAAATTCCTCCACGAAATCGCCCCCGGCGCCGCCGACCGCAGCTACGGCATCCATGTCGCAGAGCTCGCCGGCCTGCCAGCCGCGGTGATCGGCAGAGCGCAGGAGGTGCTGAGCACGCTGGAACAAGGCGAGCAGGCGAGCGCGCTGACACGGCTGGCGGATGATCTGCCGTTGTTCTCGGCGGCGGTTGCGACGGCATCGAAACCCAGCGGCGTCTCGGAACCGAGCGCGCTGGAGCGCACGCTGGCGGAGATCAACCCCGACGAACTCACGCCGAAGGAGGCGTTGGAGGTGCTGTACCGATTGCGGGCCTTAGAGCGATAGTGCTTTCGCCAGCGGCGCAATCTTATTGCAAGTCGCGACGACACGCCCATGGCGCGAACCAGTCGCTAGGCAGCATCTCGCCAAAGGAATGGATCTTCCATTTGCCGGCATCTCTCTTCATGATCGCTTGCGCTTCTTTGATCTCATCGAGACGGCTGATGGCGAACAGATCGGTGTCACCCTTGCTCCATTCAGCGTAAAGGTCATCGGCCAACCAGATCTCGCGCGTAGCTGGAAACGCGATCTCTTCAAATTGGTTATTCCACGGCGTTTCTTTCTCGTTGCCGCGACAATATTGCCGCAATACGACGAACTCGACTGCATCATCCCGACCGCAGATCAGGAGATGAGGCCCGTGCCTTTCAAATCTGAGTGCCTCCGGCACCAGCCCGTGTAGGATAAGCAGGTCGTGGTCGTCAGCGGTTTGGCCGCTAGCAAAGTCATAGGTAAATACCGGCGAGCCAGATCCCAGCCCCAGAATATCGGCACCAGCGCCCGTGAAGATGTATCGACTTCCCTGGCTGACCTGCCGAGCGAGCTGCACTCCCGAGCCGGATTCGCATCTGGCAGCCCCATAGTTGCCGTTAGGTCCATAAGAATGGAAATAGTCTTCTGGGGCCGCTGGCCCGCTTGCCAACAAAGCATCGAACTTCGCCAGCAAAGGCACGCTTAGGCCAGCGAGTACGATAACCAGGATGAGCCATATCTTCCAGGAACGCATTCCGCACTATTGCGCGTGCTCGTTAAGGGAAGGTGAATGGCTGGACGGTCGCCTGCCGCTGTCTCGGCTGACGAGAGCGGCCCCTACTCCGGCATCTCCGCCTTGGAGTAAGGCCAAGCTCGCTGTACGGCGTTGTCAGGCTCATCTTCGCTTTCTTTGCGGACCAACATCATTGGCCGCATGCCGCTCCATATACTCGCGCAGCACCTTGTTGACTGCAGTCTGATACTGCGGCGCTGCTTGCTTGAACCAGGCAATTACGTCGGCATCGAGGCGGATGGTCACTGGCTGCTTGATCGGGCGGTAGAAGCGCCCGACTTGCGCCTTGCTCCAGTCCGTAACCTCCGGGATATCGCCGGTGTCGATCGCCGAGTCCGGCATTTTCTCCAGCGCTGCCAATTCCTTGCGCTCACCTGCGCTCATCGTACCGCCTGCGCTCAGCTTTTGTGGCTTTGCGCGCCGAGATGATGCGGACGACTTCTTCGCCATCTTCGTCCTCATAGGTGTGAGTGACCATGAAGATCGCTGCGGGGCCGATCAGACCGATTGTTTGCCATCGCTCTTCGCCGCCCTCATGACGGTCCTGGGTGCTGATATGGTGCGGGTCGTCAAAGACCCGGCGCGCCAGTTCGAAACTGATGCCGTGCCTCTGCCGGTTGGCAGCGTCCTTTCGCGGATCCCATGCGAACCGCATCTACAAATTTATACCTACCGAATTGTATTTACAACGAGCGACATGATGGGCCCACGCCGTTGCGCCATATCTACTTATAGAAGATTTACACTATATAATACAAGCAAAACGAGATTACTTCGGCATCTCCGCCTTGATCTTGGTCTTCGAGTACCACGCCGCCACGTTCGCCATGTCCTCGTCGCTGAGGCTTTGCGCGATGACGGACATCATCTGGTGCTTGCGGTGCGCGAAGGCGGTGCCGGAAAGGGCCATCGCGCCGACGGCGATGGATGAAAGCAAAAAGCTCCTCATTTGCTCCTCCCATTATCGGTTTATGGAGCCCTCATTTCCTCCCCCGCCGAAACGCTAGCACGGGTCCGCGGCCCGCGCCTATTGATCTGACGGCCAAAAATTGTGCAGTACGCGGGTACTGCATCGACCAATTGAGCGATTGGTCGGAGGCTCTTGCGACGGCGCGGAGGCCGGCAGGAAGCTGAAGCTGATCCGCTCGCCCAGCAGCAAGGTGAAGATCGGCAGAGCGGCCGCGAGGGTTGCGACTGGGTCCTAGCAATTTGACGCAAATGCCGCCGGCGGGGCCGCTAACGATTTCTAAACGCGGGCCTGTTGGAATTACAGCCTATTGTTGCGAGCAGGCTTGGAGCAACCCATGGGCTACCAGTTAATGGCGCACGAAGACATGCGCGATGCCAGCGAGGCGACGCAGCGGCGCATCCTGGTCGAGACCACGATCGCCAACGAGAAGAAGAGTGTCGGAATCGCCTATCTGCTCTTCTTCCTGTTCGGCGGGTTCGGTGGCCATAATTTCTATCTCGGCAGGGTCGGACAGGCGGCCCTGCAACTGATCGGCACCCTTGTCGGCTGGGCCGCAAATTTCAGCGGCCAGCCGCTGCTCGCCCTGCCCATCTTCGTCATCGTCGGGTTCAGCCTGCTGTTCGATCTCTGCTTCATCCCCGCCCGCGTCAACGCGCACACCGAGAAGCTGCGCGAGCGCCTGTCGGACACCATGATCTGGCACGAGACGTAAGCTGCCGATGCGGCCGAGTCGCTGGAAACGGCGGCCGCTATGAGCTGGCCGCTTCCAGCATCTTGATGTCAGCGGGCTCCAGCTTCAGCCGCGCCGATGCGACGAGGTCGCCGAGCTGCTTCAGGCTGGTGGCGCTGGCGATCGGCGCCGTCACCTTGGTCATCAGCCAGGCGAGCGCCACCTGCGCCGGCGTGGCGTCGCGGCGTTCAGCGATCGCATCCAGCGCATCCAGCACCTTGAAGCCGCGCGCGCTGAGATAGGCCTCGACATCCTCGCCGCGCTGGCTCTGCTTGAGGTCGGCCTTGCTGCGGTATTTGCCGGTGAGAAAGCCGGAGGCGAGGCCGAAATAGGGAATGACGCCGAGCCCGTGGCGTTGGCACAGCGGCGCCAGCGCCTGCTCGAAATCGCGCACCATCAGATTGTATTCCGGCTGCAAGGTTTCATAGCGCGGCAGGCCGTGCTGCGCGCTCGCCTCCAATGAGGCGGCGAGGCGCTCCGCCGTGAAGTTGGAGGCGCCGATCGCCCGCACCTTGCCCGCCTTGATGAGCGCGCCATAGGCTTCCAGCGCTTCCTCGATCGGCGTATCCGGATCGTCGCGGTGCGACTGGTAGAGATCGATGTAATCGGTGCCGAGCCGGCGCAGCGACTCTTCGACCGCGCGCGCGATATAGACCTTGGAGAGGCCTTTCTTGCCCGGTCCCATCTCGGAGCCGACCTTGGTCGCGATGACGACATCGTCGCGCTTGCCGCGCCGCTTCAGCCAGTCGCCGAGGATGGTTTCCGATTCGCCGCCATGATGGCCGGGCGCCCATTTGGAATAGACGTCGGCGGTGTCGATGAAATTGAAGCCGGCCGCGACGAAGGAATCGAGCAGCGCGAAGCTGACCGCCTCATCCGCGGTCCAACCGAACACATTGCCGCCAAGACAGAGCGGTGACACATGCAGATCCGATTTGCCGAGCCGGCGCTTTTCCATGGTCGTCCCCCATCAATCCACGTTGTTCGCCCACACCGCGCGCAGCGCATCCAGCTTCCCGACACGCGCGGCGATGGCCGCCAGGGCAGGACACTCCTTCTTGAACCAAGCAGGCCCCGGCCGCCACATGTTCATCACCGCGACGTAGAGATCGAGCGCGGAGAATGTCTCGCCGAGCACCCAGGGCGCGCAGGGATTCTGCGCCGCGAAATAGAGCCACAGCTCCTTGCGATGCTCGTCCGTCGCCTTGCGCAGATGCTTGCCCGACGTCTCGTCGCTGGCCCAGCGATTGGGATCATCGCCATAGGTGAAGGTCGGATAGATCGCAGCGACGATGAAGGCGAGCCAGCGCAGGAACAGCGGCCGCATCGGGTCCTGCACAGAGGGCGTCAGACCAGCGCGCGGCGCCTCATCCGCGAGATGCAGGATGATGGCCGCGCTTTCTGTCATCACGCGCCCATCGGGCAGCAGCAGCGCCGGCACCTGGCCCAGCGGATTGAGCGACAGCAGCCGGTCGCGTTGCGGCCCCGGCTCGCCATAGGGAATCATCTCGACTTGATACGGCAGCTTCGACAGCGCCAGCGCCGCTTCCGCGATCATCGACCCCGCGGCCTTGGACGCGATCAGATGGTAGCTACTCATACGGTTGTCTGCTCCTCGCTTCACTCAAATTCGTCATGGTCGTGCTTGGCACGACCATCCACGAGTTTGCCAGACGCAGAGTGGACTCGCCCATCGAAACTCGTGGATGGTCGGACCAAGTCCGACCATGACGTATGTGGAGGCAGCAACGACCAAGCCCGATCATCTCATCGCCGGTTGAAGTGCCGTTTCAGGATGACCGAGGTTGCGATCTCCTCCACGTCTTCGAGCGCGGCGATCTCGCTGCGCACCGCTTGCAGGCGCGTCATGTTGTCCGCAACCACTTCCACCAGGCCATCGGTCTCGCCGGCGATCGAATCGAACACCACCACTTCAGGGATCTTGCGCAGATGAGGGGCGAGGTCGTCGCAAACCGCTTGGCGGGTCTTGATGATGAAATAGGCCGCGACCCTGCCTTCCGCCGGGTCGTTGCGCCGGATGGTGTAGCCGGCGAGGATTCCATCGCGCTCCAGCCGCGCCAGCCGCTCCTGCGCGGCGGAGCGCGACAGGCCGATGCGGCGCGCCAGCTCCTTCACGCTCTGGCGCGCATTCTCCGCCAGCAGCGTCAGGATGTGCTGATCGGTCTGGTCCAGTTTGCGGGCCATCTTTCCCCAAAGAGACGTTGCGGCGGGGCGCGTCACAATGCCGGTCGATCCACGATAGAATGACGATACAGGCCGTTTTGCTCCGGTGCTAGACCCCGGCCCATGAAGTTTGTAACCCCGCGCGATTTTGCCCCCGCCAAGGCCTGGGATGCCCTCACCATCGCCGAGATCGAAGGCGCGACCGTGCGCTTGCATTGGACCGACCGGCCTTACATCTGGCACGTGAATGACGGCGCCGAAGTGTTCGTGGTGCTGGCGGGCGCCGTCACCATGCATTATCGCCGCGACGGCGAGGAGCACCGCCAAGCGATGCGGCCGGGCGACATCTGCCACGCCGAAGCGGGCGACGAGCACGTCGCTCATCCCGACGGCCCTGCTCGCATTCTTGTGATTGAGAAGAAGGGAAGCGTGTAGGCGGCGGTTTCGTATTTCTCTAATTCGCGCCGCGACTCAGGAACAGCCGGTTCAGTTTGTTGAACGTGTTGTAGACGCGATCGAACGCCGACTTGAATGCCTCCCGGCTCTTCAGCGCGTCGATCCTGCCGGCGACCAATCGATGGATTTCCACGATAGTGCGCTTGCCGTCGATCGCGGCAAGGATGTCGGCGGCATGCGGCGGGATCTGCAGCCGCACCTCGATGCCGTCGATCGCGACCTTGAGGTTGCTGCGGCCCCGCAGCGAGGCCGCCAGCTCGGCGCTGCCGGAGCGCAGCACCGGCACCATTGTGTTGTCGTCCGGCCGCGCCACCGACACGCGCGCGCGACCTCGGCGCACCAGATAGACGATGTGGCGCTTGAGGTTGCCGGCAAGCTGCTCGGTGAAGCCCGCGCGCGTAATCGCATCCAGGCTCTCCAGCCGGTGCAAAAGCCCGGGATCGGTGAGATAGCTCGCCGGATCGTAGCGCCAGGGCTCGATGAAAGCGGCGATCTCCAGCCCCGCGCCGTTCACCAGCTCTGCCAGCTCCGCCACGCTGTAGGCGCGGTCCTGGGCATGCAGCAGCAGGTCGTGCAGCCCCGCATCGCCGCCTGCCAAGTGGTCGCCGATGGCGGGATTGCGCCGCAGCCAGTTGGTGGCGGGCAATTGCTTCATCAGGTCGCGCGCGGTCGCAAGCTGCGCGGTCGGTGTCTGGGCCGGTGCCGGCGCATAGGCAGCCAGGGTCTTCAGCATCGCCTGCATCGGATAGACGCCGGTGCGCCCGAGCGTGCCATAGACCATCACCCCCATGCCGCCATCGGTCGCCAGCACGGCGGTCAGCGCCGTCAGGCCCGCCGCCGGATCGGCGAGATGGTGCAGCACGCCGCAGCAATCGATGTAGTCGAATGTCCCAAGATCGAGATTGGGCAGATCGAGCAGCGAGCCGGTCATGAATGTGATGCTGGCGAGGCCGCGCACCCGCGCGCGTTGCTCCGCGATGGCGCGCGCGGCGGTGGAGAGGTCGAGATAGACGATCTCCGCCGGGCAATTCCGGTCGCTCAGGTGCTGCGCCAGCATGATGAGGCCATCGCCGGTTCCCCCGCCCGCCACCAGCGCACGGAACGGACGGGAAAAATCGCGCCCTCCGGCATAGAGATAATGATTGAGCTCCAGGAGATGGCTGGGCGAGCCTTCGATCAGGCGCTGCGCCTCGTCGCGCGGATCGCGCGCGGGATAGGGCAGAAGCTCATATTGCTGGCGCACCGGATCGGGCATGGCCTGATAAAGCGGGCCTTAGCGCTCCGCCGTCCCGGTGCGGAACAATTTGGTCGGCGTCGCCTGCACGTTGACCACCAGCACGAGATTATCGCCGGAGACCAGCAGCGATTTCTTGCCGTCGCGCGGCAGCGGCACATTCACCTTGCGGCAGTAATTGATCATGGCTGCGCCGATGGTCTCGGCCGGCACCGGGACCTTCTGGATCTCTCCGCTGGCATCGTCGCGGATGCTGATCTCCACATGCGTGTCGGGCACCGACACGATCTCGCACGCTTCCACCACGCCCGACGGCAATGCCTTCTTGGTGGCGGCGTAGTAGAGCTTCACCGCCATCACCAGAGCGTCCTTGCTGAACGAGATGTGGCGCAGCTCGCCCAACGCAGGCAGACGGGAATTGAGATCGCTGGATTTCGACGGCGACTTGGTCATTCATCCCCCAGGGTTCCACCCTGTCACCGCGCATCCGCTTTCCAGCCTCCGCGCGGTATAGCGCGACTCGGAGGACATCAACCCCCGGTCGCGCCGTCAGGGTGCCGCGACATTCGACCTAGGGCAAGGGGGGTTGTAGACGGACTTTTCTAGAACTTTTCCACCCAGGTACGTAGGTCGGCCTCTAATGTCCAGGCGCTGCGCGGCTGGCGATGGAGCGACCAATAGGCCTCGGCGATATCGGCCGGCTTCAGCTTGGTATCGCCATCGGCATCGCCGATCTGGCCGTCGATCACGATATGGGCCACATGGACGCCTTTAGGGCCCAGCTCGCGCGCCATGCTCTGTGCCAGCGCCCGCAGGCCAAACTTGGCAATCGCGAAGGGCGCGAAATTGGCGCTGCCGCGCAGCGAGGCGGTCGCGCCGGTGAACAGGATTGTGCCGTGTCCCGCCGGCACCATCGTCTTGGCCGCCGCCTGCCCGACCAGGAATCCGCCGAGGCAGCCAACACGCCAAGCGGCTTCGAGCTGCCCGGGCGTGAGTTCCAAGACACTGCCGCGCCCATAGCCGCTGGCATTAAAGATCACCAGGTCGGGCGCGCCGTGCGCCTTGATGGCATCGGCGAACAAATCAGCGACGTTCGCCGGGTCCGTGACGTCGCAGCGCAAGGCCGGAACCTTCTTCAGCCCGCGCTCATCGAGCAGCGCGCGCAGCCGGTCGCGGTCGCGCGCGCCGGCGCTGACCTTCATTCCTTCGCGCGCGCATTTCTCCACCAAGGCCGCGCCCAGGCCGGGGCCAACGCCAATGACAATCGCATGGTTGCTGGATGGCATGGTCGATCTCCGGTTATTGCGTGCAATTGCCGGAGTATAGCGAGATGCGTGCCTGCGCGTTACGACGCGCACTCATGGCTGCCATTCGGGGCGCGCTCGTCACAGCGGCTTAGGCGGGACCATTTCGATGGTGCGCTTGTTCGGCCCGTCCTCGAGCTCGACCCGCAGCTTCCATGTCTGCCAGCTCGTGCGATAAAGCACGGGATTGTTGATCTTGACCTTGGCGGTGCTGTCGACCACCACGCTGGTGTAGTTGGACTGGCCGGAGGAGAAGATCGGAAAGCCGATGCCGACTCCCGTTCCGACATGGCCCGACGAGCCGCCGAACACGCCGACGCCCACGCTGGGCCTGGGCCCGGCGTCGGAGCGATAGATCTGCCTGTCGCGCTGGATATCGAAGGCCGCGGTCTCGGCACCGGTCGGGTCGATCAGGAACACCCGCGCCGCCGGCAGCGGATCGCGCACAGTCAGCTCGATCACGGTCGGATCGTCGGCCAGGAAATGGGCATTCGTGCCATAAGGCACATTGCTGGCCGAGCTGCCGGATCCAGTCCCGCCATAGCCGCTGCCACCGCTGCCGGCATTGTTGCCGGAACAGGCGACCAGCGTGAGCATGGCCAGGACGAGGGGGATCGTTCTTCGCATGATCCTATTGTGCGCCTGCCCGATGGCCCCGGCCAAGGCCAACCTCGCTCACGCTCCCGTGAAGGCTGTGATATGCGCCACACCCTCGCCCGGGCGTTCTCAATTCGCTGGCTTGCCGAGGTTGTCGATCTCGCGCTGCAACTGGGTGCGCTCGCTGGAGCCTTCCGGCAGCAGCGCCAGTACCTTCTGCCACAGCGCCTTGGCCTCGTCGGCGCGGCCTTCGGCGCGGGCCACCACGCCGGCATAGAACATCCCGAGCGGGTTCTCCGGATCCAGGGTGCGGATGCGTTTCACCGCGCCGGGAAATTCCGCCGGCAAAGTCTTGGCGAGGTCGGTGCGCCCTTCGATCAGCGCGCCGGCATAATCGAGCTGCACGTCGATGCGCGAGGGCGCGCGCTTGGCTGCCTCGGCCCAGGCCGCGCGCGATTCCTCGCGCTTCTCCAGCACGCGATAGGCGTTGGCGAGCTTGACCCAGCCTTCGACATTCTCCGGGTCTTCTTTCATCTTGGCGGCCAGGCGCTCCACCATGCTTTCGATGAAAGCCTGGCGCTGCTCCGGCGCCATCTGCGCGGCCGCCGCCATGTCTTCAGCGCTCGGCCCGGCACTGCCGGCGCCCGCCGCACGGCCGGGCAGCGTCGCGGGGTCCTTGCCCAATTGCCGCGCCGCCTTGTCGATATTCTCGGCCAGCAGCGTGCGCAGCGGCGCCTCGGCCGGCAGCTCGCGCTCCAGGTTCAGCCAGTCGGTCAGCGCGCCGTCGACATCCTGGTTCTGCGCCTTGGCGAGGGCGAGGAAAAAGCGCGAGGTCGGATCGGTCGGGTCGGCGGCCAGCACGCGCTGCAACGCCATTTGCGCGTCGGTCGTCACGCGTCCCTGTTCCGCCACGATCGCGGCATGGGCGTATTGGCGCAACACGTCCGGCTGGTTGCGCCCCAGCGCCATCGCCTTGGCGAAAGAGTCCGCCGCATCCTTGGCGCGCTCGACATCGGCATAGGCGCGCGCGAGGTCGATCCAGCTTTGCGCATCGGAGGGCGAGCTCGCGACCTTCGCCTCCAGCGCCTGGATCTCGGGCGACGTGTGCTGCCGCTCCTCCGCCAGCCGCTCCATCGCCGATTGCGAGGGCAAGTGGGGCGAGCCCAGCACTAGATACAAGCCGAACCCGGCGAGCGGCAGGATCACCGCCATGGCGAGCGTGAGACGATGGCTGGGCGGCTTGGCGGGGAGGAACTTCTTGCCCTCGTCCAGCGCCAGGATGCGCCGCTCGATCTCGATCTGCGCCGCCTTCGCCTGTTCCGGGCTGAGGAGGCCGCGCTGCTCGTCGCGCGACAATTCCGCCAACTGGTCGCGATAGACTTCGAGCGCGAAGGAATCCTCGCCCTTGAACTTGCGGGTGTCGAACAGCGGCGCCGCCAGCACGATGGCGGCGATCAGGGTGAGCACTCCGGCAACGATCCAGAACAGGATCATGCGCCACCTTCCGTGCCGTCGGCCTTGTCGCGCAGCAGGCGCGCGACGCGGTTCTGCTCGTCGGGGTTCAGTTCCCGGACGCGCGCCGGTTCCTGGGCTCGGCGGCGGAAGAAGATGACGACGCCGATCGCCGCACAGACCAATACCGCAAACGGCCCGATCCACAGCACGTAGGTCGAGGCTTTGAAGGGCGGATCGAACAGGACGAAATCGCCGTAACGCGCGACCAGATAGTCGCGGATGTCCTGATCGCTCTTGCCGGCTGCGATCTGCTCGCGGATCAGGACGCGCAGCTCGCGCGCGATGTCGGCGTCGGAATCGGCGACCGACTGGCTTTGACAGACGACACAGCGGATTTCCCGCGACAGGTCGCGGGCGCGCTGCTCCAGCGTCGGATCGGCCAGCTGCGCTTCCTGCGCGAGCGCCGCCGAGACGCCGAGCCATAGCATCGCAAGGACAGCCAGAACGCGCCTCATCGCTTCGCCTGCGCGATCGCGGGTGCCAGCACGTTTCTCAATCCCTCGGGCGTCACCGGGCCCGCCAGGCGATAGCGCACGATCCCGTTGCCATCCACCAGGAAGGTCTCCGGCACGCCGGTGATGCCGAAATCGATCCCGGTGCGCCCGCTCTCATCCGTGCCGGTCGCTGCATAAGGATCGCCGAGCTCCGCCAGGAACGCGCGCGAAGCATCCGGCTTGTCCTTCCAGGCGATGCCGATGACCGGCACGCCGAACTCCGCGTTCAGTTGCTTCAGGAAGGCATGCTCCGCGCGGCACGGCAGGCACCAGGAGGCGAAGAAATTGACCGCGACCAGCTTGCCTTTGAACGCCGCGAGATCGAGGCGCGGCGCGCCCGCCGCCAGGCCCGGCAGATCGATCGCGGGCGCCGGCTTGCCGACCAGGGCCGAGGGCAAGGCGCTGGGGTCGCGGTTGGGATCGAGCCCCCGCCAGAAGGCCGCCACCAGGACGGCGACGATCAGGATCGGCAACAGGAATACCAGGCGGCGCATGATCGATGGTCAGGCCTTCGCAGCTTGTGCGGCGCCGGCACGCACTGGGGCGCCCACGCGATAGCGCCGGTCGGAAAGACTGGTGAGGCCACCCGCCACCATGATGAGGGCGCCGAACCAGATCCACGACACCAGCGGCTCGTGATAGACGCGCACGATCCAGCCGCCCTTGCCGTCCGGCTCGCCGATCACCGCATAGAGATCGGCGAGCGGTGTGGAGCGGATCGCCGCTTCGGTGGTCGGCATCGGCTGCACCAGATATTGCCGGCGCTCGGGATACAGATCGGCGACGAAATCGCCGCCCTTGCTGACGACGAAGTGCGCCTGGTCCGCCAGGTAGTTCTCGCCGCGGACCCCGCCGACGCTGTCGAGCTTGAAGTCGTAGCCCTGCAGCGCGAGCGACTGGCCGGGCTGCAGCACCTTGATGTTCTCCGTCTTCCACGCGGCAGCACCGGTCATGCCGATGATGGCGATCGCGAGCCCGAAATGCGCAAGGCTCATGCCATAGGCGGCGCGCGGCATGTGGCACGCGCGCATCCAGATGCGGGCGACATTGCCTTCGAACAGATGGATGCGCTCCATGAATTCGATCACCGTGCCGACCAGCACCCACACACCGACGAACAGGCCCAAGGGCGCGAGGATCGGCCCGTCGGTCTTGATCCAGATCGCAATCACCGCCGCGCCGAACGCGGCGACGGCGGCGGCGATCAGCCGCTGCAGCGCGCCGCGGACATCACCGCGCTTCCAGCCCATGAACGGCCCGACAGCCATCAGCAGGATCAGCGGCAATGCGAGCGGCACGAAAGTCGCGGCATAGAACGGCATGCCGACCGAGACCGTCCCACCGGTCGTCAGCTCCAGCAGCAGCGGATAGAGCGTGCCGAGCAGCACCGTCGCGGTCATGGTCGCCAGCAGCAGGTTGTTCATCACCAGCGCGCCTTCGCGGCTCAAGGGCGCGAACAGGCCGCCGCCGCGCATGGTCGGCGCGCGCAGTGCGAACAAGGTCAAGGGCGCACCGATCGCGATCGTCAGCAGCGCCAGGATGAAGACGCCGCGGGTCGGATCGTCGGCGAAGGCATGCACCGAGGTGATGATGCCGGAGCGCACCAGGAAAGTGCCGAGCAGCGAGAAACCGAAGGTCAGGATCGAGAGCAGGATGGTCCAGGATTTGAGCGCGTCGCGCTTTTCCACCACCAGCGCCGAATGCAGCAAAGCCGTGCCGATCAGCCACGGCATGAAGGAGGCGTTCTCCACCGGATCCCAGAACCACCAGCCGCCCCAGCCCAATTCGTTATAGGCCCACCAGGAGCCGAGCACGATCCCGCCGGTGAGGCAGGTCCAGGAGAGCAGGCACCAGGGCCGGACCCAGCGCGCCCAGGCCGCATCGACCTTGCCGTCGATCAGTGCCGCCACGGCGAACGAGAACACGATCGAGAAGCCGACATAGCCGAGATAGAGCGTTGGAGGGTGCATTGCCAAGCCAGGATCCTGGAGCAATGGATTGAGCTCGTCGCCCTCGAACGGCGCCGGATTGAGGCGCGCGAACGGGTTCGAGGTCAGCAGCATGAACAGCAGGAAGCCGACCGAGATCATGGCCTGGATGGCGAGCGTGCGCGCCTTCAGGCGCGGCGGCAGGTTTTCGCCGAACAAGGCGACCAGCGCGCCGAAGATGGTGAGGATGAGGACCCACAGCAGCAGCGAGCCTTCGTGATTACCCCAGGTGCCGGAGAGCTTGTAGATCAGCGGCTGCTGGCTGTGCGAATGCTGGGTCACGATCGCGACCGAGAAATCCGAGCTCGCGAACGCCTGCATCAGCGCCAGGAACGCGAAGGCGACAAAGGCGAACTGCGCCAGCGCCGCCGGCTTCGCGAGCTGCATCCACGGCCGGATGCCACGCGCTGCGCCCACCATCGGCAGCGTCGCCTGCGCCAGCGCCATGATCAGCGCCAGTACCAGTGCGTAGTGGCCGAGTTCGGGGATCATGACGTCACCGCTGAAAATATGTCATCCAGTATTCCGTCATCCCAAGGCTTGGCCTTGGGATCCACGAGTCTGCCTGAAACGGCGCCATCTCGCCCGGTGAAACTCGTGGATGGCAAGGCCAAGCCTTGCCATGACGAACGAGAGTGCGTCATGGCCGAGCCCATCACTGCGTCACCGCCGGCTGCGCGCCGCCTTTGCCCTGCGTCTCCTGCCAGCGGCCGGATTCTTTCAGCGCCTTGGCGACTTCGGGCGGCATGTAGGTCTCGTCGTGCTTGGCGAGCACTTCGCTCGCCATGAACTGGCCGCTGCCGTCGAACGCGCCTTCCACCACCACGCCCTGGCCTTCGCGGAACAGGTCCGGCAGCAGGCCGCGATAGGTCACCTTCACCGCTTTGTTGAGGTCGGTCACGGAAAAAGCGACGGTCTCGCCGCTTTTCGCCACGCTGCCCGCCTCCACCAGGCCGCCCAGGCGGATCTGCTGGCCCGCGTTCGGCTGCTTGTCCACGATCTGGCTCGGGCTCAGGAAAAACACCAGCTCCTCGTTCAGCGCGCGCAAGATCAGGGTCGCGGCGATGCCGAGCACGACCAGCGTCGCCAGCACGAGATAGAGGCGCAGGCGCTTGCGGCTCATGCATCGTCACTCATGGCAGGGTCGGACTCCGCGACGCGCTCCAGTGCGCGTTCGGCTGCGCGCAGCCGGCGCCAGCTCAGCAGCGCGAACGCCACCAGCATCAAGGCCGCCACGCCGTAGGCCGGCCAGACGAACGCGGCATCGCCGCCCATCTCGAAGAATCTGGTGCCCAATGCGCTCGTCATGCCGGCTGCCTAGCGCGCAAAGGCGGCGCTGCGGTGGCGCGCCTCCAGCAGCATCGCTTTCATGCGCGTCATCACCACCGCGAAGAAATGGAGCGTGAAGGCGGCGATCATGATGAAGAGCGGCCGCAGCATGGAGGCATCGATGGTCGGCCCGTCCATGCGCAGGATGCTCTCCGACTGGTGCAGGGTGTTCCACCAATCGACCGAGTATTTGATGATCGGCAGGTTGATCAGTCCGACGATGGCGATGATCGCCGCCGAGCGCCGGCCGCGCTGCCGGTCGTCGAAGGCGTGGGTCAGCGCGATATGCCCGACATAGAGGAAGAACAGCACCAGAAACGAGGTCAGCCGCGCATCCCACACCCAGTAGGTGCCCCAGGTCGGCTTGCCCCACAGCGATCCCGTCACCAAGGCGACGAAGGTGAAGCCTGCGCCCACCGGCGCGATCGCCTCCGAGGCGACGTCCGCCAGCGGGTGGCGCCAGATCAGAGCGCTCGCCCCTGCCGCGCCGAGCAACCCATAGCCCATCATCGCCATCCAGGCGGAGGGCACATGGATATACATGATCCGCACTGTGTCGCCCTGCTGGTAGTCCGGCGGCGAGCCGATGAGGGCAAAATAGATCCCGACCACGAACAGGATCGCCGCCCCGGCCGTCAGCCACGGCAGCACGGCGCCCGCGAGGCGCAGGAACCGGCCGGGATTGGCAAAGCGATGAAGGTTAAATCCGGTCGCCATGTCCGGCTTTATACAATCCACCCCCAGCCGAAACCAGCCGCTCGCCCATCACGGTCCCGAGCGCGGCAATCCGACACAAGCGAAGAAAAAAAGGGCGCCGCCTCGCGGCGACGCCCTCGCTCTACCCCCAGAGAACTGTTCGGAGCCATCGGCTCCTGTTCGTTGCCGGGCTAAGCCCGGGATACGCGCCGGGCCGGTCCCCCCGGAACCGGCCCGGGGCGCGCCGTTAGGGCCCCTTGTTATAGGTACCGTGCGGCGCGACCAAAATTTCGACGCGGCGATTCTCCTGGTTGGCCTCGGACTTGGCGGCCCCTTCGGGCTCACCCACCGCGACCACTGAAACAGAGCCTGCGATCGGTCCCCCCAGACCGCGCAGGGCCTGGGCCACCGCTTGCGCCCGGCGTTGTGCCAGCGCGCGATTGGCCTCGAGCGAACCTTGGGTATCTGCGTAACCGGTGATGACCACCGTCGCGATCGGATATTGGCTGATGAAGCCCGATACTTCGTCTAAAGCCGCCTGGTCTTCATCGCGGAGGGCGGCCGATCCGGTATCGAAATAAACCGCTTTGGTCATCGCCCCGACGGTCTGCGGCACGTGCAGGGATTCGAGATAGGCGATACGCGCACGCAGGGGATCGAGAATCCGGTTGAGCGCATCTTCCGCCCGGCGGCGATGCTCCGCCGATTCTTCCGCCAGCTGGATGCCCCGCTCGCGCTTGGTGCGGTCGGCATTCATGTAGGGCGGAACCCCGGCGAGATCGTCGCGGATCTCGTCCGCCTCGCGCGCTTTGTCGCCGGCCTCGTTCAGATTGTAGAGGAACTCGCCGAAATCGCCTTCGCGGGTCTGCTCGACATTGGCCGCGATATTGTCGAGGTCGGGCTGGCGGTCGGGGACGGCGCAGGCGGCGAGCGCGAGCAGAAACGCGCCGAGCAGAGCCAGCTTCACGCCGCGATTCATGCCGTACTCTTCCCCCTGCACGCGATGTCTTTAGTATAAGCCGGCACTCCTGGTGCGGCGCGGCCATAACATAGGTTCAAATCGCGCGCGGAATCCATAGGTAATCATTGGATTTTCCACCCACCTGTGACGAACAATCCATACTTGTTGCGGAGCGGCCACAGATTGTGACGACGGGCCCTATATCGGTCGAGCGAGGCGTCTATCGCAATGCTTGCCGAAGCGCGGCCGCTGTCGCCCAGGGTGTGATCGCGAGCAGCCCGAGATCGAGCCCGCCCAGCAGCAACAGTGGCCCGGTGGGATCGCCCTCCAGCAGGGTCGATCGGCTGATCAGTCCGGCGGCGAAGATCAGCACCGGCACGTAGAGCGGCAGGATCAGCAAGGTGAGCAGGATGCCGCCACGCCGGCTGCCCAGGGTGAGCGCGGCCCCTAGCCCGCCCAGCAAGCTCAGGGCTGGCGTCGCCAGCGCCAATGCCGCCAGCATCGGCCCGTAGCTCTCCGTCGGCGCATTCAGCATCAGCGCCAGCAAAGGCGCCGCGATCAGCAGCGGCAGTCCGGTCGAGAGCCAGTGCGCCAGCGCCTTGGCCAGCGCGGCCAGCTCCAGCGGCAGCGGGCTCAGTGCCATCAGATCCAGGCTGCCATCGTCGAAATCACCTTGATACAGCCGGTCGAGCGACAGCAAGGCGGCCAGGGCCGCCATGCTCAGCACCACGCCGGTCGAGATCCGCATCAGCGCATTCGGCTCCGGCCCGATTGCAAAGGGAAAGAGGATGCCGGCCGCCAGGAAGAACAGCACCACGACCCAGGCATCGATCCCCTGGCGATAGGACATCACCAGATCGCGCCGCAGCAGGGCCAGGAACGCGCTCATGATAGCGCGCTCATGATTCTGGGCCCAGCGACAGCACGCGTGCCTCGATCGCCAGCGGCTCGTGGGTCGCGATCACCGCCAGGCCACCGGCCGTCAGATGCCGGCCGAGCAGCGCGATGAAGGCCGCGCGGGCCTCGGTATCGAGCGCTGTCACCGGCTCATCCAGCAGCCACAAAGGCGCATCGCTCAAAGCAAGACGGCTCAGGGCGAGGCGCCTTTTCTGCCCCGCCGACAACATGCGCGCCGGCCGGCCGGCGAGCCGCGCCAGCCCGAACGCACGCAGCGCCGGCTCCGCCGCGTCGCTGCCCTTGGCGCCACCGTATCGCGCCCAGAATTGCAGGTTCTCCAGCGCCGTCAGCCCGGGCTTCAGCGCGTCCTGGTACCCGAGATAGCAAAGCCGCGCCCGATACGCCTCGCGGTCCCGCGTGACATCGGCGCCGTCCCACGTGATTGTGCCCTCCGCCGGCGGCAGCAGCCCTGCCAGCACCCGCAAGAGTGTCGATTTCCCGCTGCCATTCGGCCCCTGCAGCAGCAGGGCCGCGCCACCGGCAACACGCGCGCGGATCCCCTCGGCAATCCGCCGCTCGCCACGCTCCAGCGCGATGTTTTCGAGGGAAAGTTCGGTCATGAGGCCGCTGAAGATAAGGCCGCCCCGGCGTCGCAGTCCACAAGGCACGCTGGCGCATCTTCGCTTACCGTCACCCCGGACTTGTTCCGGGGTCCATTCCGCAGTCGCACGTGCGGTGGATGAATGGATCCCGGCTCGCGCTACGCTTGGCCGGGATGACGGGAGGAGTGTGCGGCAGACAAGAGCCGCCAAAAAAAATTGGGCGGCGCCACGGTCCCTGGGGATGGAGTGGGACCGCAGCGCTCTGCCCGTTTTTTGAAGACGTCGATCGGGGGTAGCGCGACGCCTTCCTTATTCGACCTCGCATCCGCGGGGGACGGATGCTCTTTTGGGGCACCTGAACAAGGGCGGGTCGAGCGCCCTTGCGACAAACAGAGGGGATGATCTCTGTTGCCGAAGAGTCTTTAGGTGCCTAATGGCCTCAATAAGGTGAGATAATGGCAAAATTGTGTTGATAGCCCCACGCTTTCCGCACGCTTTGTCTGAAGAGCGCGCGCCAAGGGTTTGGCATCCCTGCGCTCTCCGGAAAAGTTGGGCTGGCCTCAGCTTTGCGGCGGCTCGAATGCGTCACGCGAACATGCTATGGTCGCCATCCTCGGCACTACGAGGTTTCCTGCGGGCGTTCGCCCGCTTGCCTCGCCTGGCTTTTCGCCCGATCTTGGGTCCGTTCTTTGGTGCTCCATTGATTCCCTGGGAGAATCCGTCGTGACATCGCTCGATAGTTTCAAGTCCCGCAAAACCCTCACGGTTGGCGGGAAGGCCTACGATTATTTCAGTCTCAAAGCGGCCGAAAAGGCCGGGCTCGGCGACCTCTCCCGCCTACCCAACTCGCTGAAGGTGCTGCTGGAGAACCTGCTGCGCTACGAGGATGGCAGGTCGGTCAGCAAGACCGACATCCAGGCCGTCGCCAAGTGGCTGAAGACCAAGAGCTCCGACCGCGAGATCGCCTATCGCCCGGCGCGGGTGCTGATGCAGGATTTCACCGGCGTCCCCGCCGTCGTGGACCTCGCCGCCATGCGCGAAGCCATGATCAAGCTGGGCGGCGATCCGGAAAAGATCAACCCGCTCTCGCCCGTGGATCTGGTCATCGACCATTCGGTGATGGTCGATTATTTCGCCGGTGCCGGCGCCTTCAAGAAGAACGTCGAGATGGAATACCAGCGTAACGGCGAGCGTTACGCCTTCCTGCGCTGGGGCCAGACCGCCTTCGCGAATTTCCGCGTGGTGCCGCCCGGCACCGGCATCTGCCACCAGGTCAATCTCGAGCACCTCTCGCAGGTGGTGTGGAGCACCAAGGAGCCGACGCAGATCGTCAAAGGCAAGAAGAAGATCGGCAAGACCATCGCTTATCCCGATACGCTGGTCGGCACCGACAGCCACACGACCATGGTGAACGGCCTCGCCGTGCTGGGCTGGGGCGTCGGCGGCATCGAGGCGGAAGCGGCCATGCTGGGCCAGCCGATCTCCATGCTCATCCCCGAAGTGGTCGGCTTCAAATTGAGCGGCAAGCTCAAGGAGGGCACCACCGCCACCGACCTCGTTCTCACCGTCACGCAGATGCTGCGCAAGAAGGGCGTGGTCAACAAGTTCGTGGAATTCTATGGCCCCGGCCTGGAGGATCTCGCCCTCGCCGACCGCGCCACCATCGCCAACATGGCGCCGGAATATGGCGCGACCTGCGGCTTTTTCCCGGTCGATGCCGAGACGCTGCGCTACATGAAGGCGACCGGCCGCGCCCCGGCGCGCATTGCCCTCACCGAGAAATATGCCAAGGCGCAGGGCATGTGGCGCGACGCGAAATCGCCCGATCCGGTCTTCACCGATACTCTGGAACTCGACATCTCGACGGTCGAATCCTCGCTCGCGGGGCCCAAGCGGCCGCAGGACCGCGTGCCGCTCACCAACGCGGCGGAGAGCTTCAAGAAGGCGCTGACCGAAGTCTTCAGCCGCCATTCCGATCACGAATCGCGCGTCACGGTCAAAGGCACCAACTACGACCTTGGCGACGGCGACGTCGTGATCGCGGCCATCACCTCCTGCACCAACACCTCGAACCCCAGCGTGATGCTGGGCGCCGGCCTGATCGCACGCAATGCGGTGAAGCTCGGCCTCAAATCGAAGCCCTGGGTCAAGACCTCGCTCGCGCCCGGCTCGCAGGTCGTGACCGACTATCTGAAGAAATCCGGGCTGCAGACCTATCTCGACAAGATCGGCTTCAACCTGGTCGGCTATGGCTGCACCACCTGCATCGGCAATTCAGGGCCGCTGCCCGATCCGATCGCCGATGCGATCACGCTCGGCGACCTGGTCGCCGCCGCCGTGCTGTCGGGCAACCGCAATTTCGAGGGCCGCGTCAATCCGCATGTGAAGGCGAACTACCTGGCTTCGCCGATGCTGGTCGTGGTTTACGCATTGGCCGGCTCGATGAAGATCGACATCACCAAGGACCCGATCGGCTATGGCAAGAACGACAAGCCGGTTTATCTGAAGGACCTGTGGCCGACCAACAAGGAGATCGCCGACGCGGTGCGCAAGAGCGTGACGCCGGCCGCCTTCAAGAAGCGCTACAAGGACGTGTTCACCGGCGACCAGCTCTGGCGCAAGGTGAAGATCGCCAAGGGCCAGACCTATATGTGGGACAAGGCCTCGACCTACGTGCAGAACCCGCCCTACTTCGTTGGCATGAACCCGCAGGCCGGCACCACAGTCAGCGACATCCTGAAGGCGCGGCCGCTTGCGATCCTCGGCGATTCCATCACCACTGACCACATCTCGCCTGCCGGCTCGATCAAGAAGGACGGGCCCGCGGGCCAGTTCCTGATCGGCAAGGGCGTCGGCCCGGCGGACTTCAACTCCTACGGCGCACGGCGCGGCAATCATGAAGTGATGATGCGCGGCACCTTCGCCAACATCCGCCTCAAGAACGAGATGGCGCCCGGCACCGAAGGCGGCGTCACGAGGCTCATGCCCGACGGCACGCCGATGTCGATCTACGACGCCTCGATGAAATACCAGAAGGCGGACGTGCCGCTGGTCGTGATAGCAGGCAAGGAATACGGCACCGGCTCATCGCGCGACTGGGCGGCCAAGGGCACCGTGCTGCTCGGCATCAAGGCCGTGATCGCGGAGAGCTTCGAGCGCATCCATCGTTCCAACCTGATCGGCATGGGCGTGCTGGCCCTGCAGTTCAAGGGCGACATGACGCGCAAGACGCTGAACCTCGACGGCAGCGAAGTGTTCGACATCACCGGCCTTGCCGCCGGCTTGAAGCCGCGCATGGATGTGAATGTCCGCATCATCCGTCCCAGCGGCACCCAGGAGATCCAGGTCGTCTGCCGCATCGATACGCTGGACGAGATCGAGTATTTCAAGAACGGCGGCATCCTGCCGTTCGTGCTGCGAAACTTGATGAAGGCGGCAGCGTAGAAAGCGACGCGCGCTCGAACCACGTCTCACTCGTCATCCCGGCCTTGAGCCGGGATCCATTCCGCAGTCGTACAAGCGGTCGCACGATGGACCCCGGCTCAAGGCCGGGGTGACGATGGAGAGTTGGGCGTTGTTAGCGCGCACTCTTCGTGTTCCCTGCCTTTTTCTTCACAGGCACCCCGCCCAGCACCGTCTTCGCCGGATAGGCGCAGATCTCGCTCACGACGCAGCGCGGGCATTCGGGCTTCCTGGCCTTGCACACGTAACGGCCGTGCAGGATCAGCCAGTGGTGGGCGTTGCGCTTGTATCTGTCCGGCGTGCGCTTCTCGAGCTGGAGCTCGACCGCGTGCGGATCCTTGCCGGGCGCGAGGCCGGTGCGGTTGGCGACGCGGAAGATGTGGGTGTCGACTGCAATGGTCGAGGCGCCGAACGCGACGTTGAGCACGACGTTTGCGGTCTTCCTGCCTACGCCGGGCAGCGTCTGCAGCGTGTCGCGGTCCTGCGGCACCTCGCCTTTGAACTGCTCGATGAGAATCCGCGACAGCGCGATCACGTTCTTGGCCTTCATGTTATAGAGGCCGATGGTCTTGATGTAGTCCTTGAGCTTCGCTTCGCCCAGCTTCAGCATCTTTTCCGGCGTGTCGGCGATCTTGAACAGAGGCTCGGTCGCCTTGTTGACGGAGACATCGGTCGCCTGGGCGCTGAGCACCACGGCGACCAGCAAGGTGTAGGGATTGATGTAGTCGAGCTCGCCGCGCGGGTTGGGATTGGCCTTCGCCAGCGCGGCATAGAACGCCTCGATCTGATCCGGTCTCAGCTTCGCCAATGCCCCCACCCGCGACAACGTTGATGCAGCCGGCCGAGACTTTATACTGCGCAGCATGGAAGACGGAATGGACAAGATCGACCGCCCGGAGACGCAGGCCGATCGCCCCCTGTTCGAAGCCCTGCTCTATCCCCACCGGTCGCTCTCCGAGCGCGGGTTCCTCATCCTCATGGCCGGCACAATCGTCATCGTCGGCATCTATGGCGGGCTGTTCCTGTTCCTCGGCGCCTGGCCGATCTTCGGGTTCCTGGGCGCGGAATGGATCCTGTTCTGGTGGCTGTTCCGCACCCATTTCCGCGGCGACCGGCGGGCCGAGCGCATCCGGCTCTATGCCGACCGCCTGCTGCTGCAGCAGATCGACGGCAAGGGCCGGGTCGCGGAATGCAGCTTCGAGCCTTATTGGCTGCGGGTCGTCCTCCATGAGCGCGGCTTCGAGGACCCGGCTTTGCTGCTGCGCTCCCATGGGCGCGCGGTGGAGATCGGCGCCTTCTTAGGTCCAGCCGAGCGGCGGCAATTCGCGGAGCAGCTTCAAACCGTTCTCGCGCGCTGGCGCGCCACCTGACCTCGCATGACCACGCAATCGCCTACCGCGCCGGCGGCCATCCGCAGCCCCGGCCTCCAGGATTTCGCGCTGCTCCTGCTGCTGGCGCTGACCTGGGGCTCGTCGTTCCTGTTCATCAAGCAGGCGGTCGACACCTTGCCGCCGCTTTCGCTCGCAGTCGGGCGCATCACCATCGGCGCGGCCGTGCTGCTGCTGATCGCGCGCGCCAAGGGCCAGGCAATGCCGCGCGGGCTTGGCCTCTGGGGCCGCATGGTGTTCCTTGGCATCATCGGCAATTCGCTGCCGTTTTTCCTGATCGCCTGGGGCGAGCAATTCACCCCCTCCAATCTCGCGGCCATCCTGATGGCGACGATCCCCAGCTTCGTGATCGTGCTGGCGCATTTTTTCACCCACGACGAGCCGCTGACCTTGGGCAAGGGGCTGGGCGCGCTGTTCGGCTTCGCCGGCGTCCTTGCACTGATCGGTGTCGACGCGCTGAACGGGCTGGGCGACGTGGTGATCGGCCAGATCGCGATCCTTGCCGGCGCACTGTCGTACTCGTTCTACGGCATCCATGCGCGGCGTCTGCCGGCGCTCGGCTCGGAGATGCTGGTCGGCACGATCCTCGTCGCCGGCCTGCTGCCGCTGATCCCGGTCTGGCTGGCAATCGATCAGCCCTGGACCCTCGCGCCGGACGGCAAGGCCTGGTTCTCCATTGCCTGGCTCGGCCTGCTCTCGACGGGCGGCGGCAACCTGTTGTTCTTCCTGCTGCTGCGCCGGGTCGGGGCCGGCTTCGGCTCGTTCAACAACTACCTGGTGCCGCTGATGGGCGTCGGCTGGGGCTTCTTCCTCGCCGGCGAACGGCCGAGCTGGAACGCGCTGGCCGCTCTGGTTCTGATCCTCAGCGGCCTCGCCCTGGCACGCTGGCTGAAACCACGCCCCTCGCGCCTGGCGGCCTGAGTTAGCGCCGGGCGATCAATCCTCAGCCGTCTTTGCTGGCGCCTTGGGCGCGGGTTCGGCAATGGGGGCGCTGGCGATTCTCACCTTCTTCAGCTTCTCGATCGCCGCGGCCCTCTCCGCGAACTTGCGGTCCCGCTCGAGGCTCTCTTCAGTCGGAGCCTGCCCTGATTTTCTTGGTTGCTGTCCGGGCTTGTCCAGCCCAGCCAGCCCAGTGAACCGCTTCATCCGGTCTTGACCTCCACCTGTTCGATTCATGACAGGCTCCGCCGTCCGCCCGATTCAAGCGACCTGAACACTCCGACATAATGCGCCATGAAACGCCTTTCTCCGCGTTCGCAACTCGTGGCGAACGCGTCTGCCGCAGCACAGGCGCTGCGGGTAGCCAATCCCTTGATCGTTAGAATCGCCTTCGTGTGACGAAGCAATCGGGCCGGTAACGGAAGGGAGCGGTATGATCCAAAGGCCCGCGTCCCAATTCTATCACCTCTTAACGAACGCCGAAAACAGCAAACGGCATGCCGGCCGATCGGCCGCAGGCCCGCAAGCGTCGTCAAGAGGCGCTCGTGCGTTCTATGTCGGAGTCCCGCCCGTCGTCTGCGGCCCCTGGACGCTGAAGCCGAGGACGTCGCGCATCGAATAGAGGCCGGGCTTCTTGCCCGCCGCCCACAGCACCGACTTGACCGCGCCGCGCGCGAAGATCTCGCGGCTGGCGGCGCGGTGGGTGATCTCCACCCGCTCGCCGTCCGCCGCAAAGATCACGGTATGGTCGCCCACCACGTCGCCGCCGCGCAAAGCGGCGAAACCGATCTCGCCTTTCACCCGCGGCCCGACCTGGCCGTCGCGGGAGCGGCGCGAGATGCGGCGGAGCTGCTGGCCCCGGCCGCGCGCCGCCGCTTCGCCCAGCGCCAGGGCGGTGCCCGACGGCGCGTCGATCTTCTGACGGTGATGCATCTCGATGATCTCGATATCCCAATCGGGGTCGAGGATGCGCGCCACCTCCTCCACCACCTGCTGCAGCAGGTTGATGCCGAGGCTCATATTGGCGGCCAGCACGATCGGCGCGCGCTGGGCGGCGCGATACAGGCTGTTCAGTTGATCGGTGTCGAAGCCGGTGGTGCCGATCACCAGCGCGCACCCCGTTCGCGCAGCCATCTGGGCGTGGCTCACCGTCGCAGTCGGGTTGGTGAAATCCACCACCACGTCCGAGGCGTCGAACAGCAGCGAGGGGTCATCGCCCACCGAAATGCCGAGCGGATCGGCCCCTGCCAGCGCGCCGATATCCTGGCCGAGGGCGACCGAACCTTTGCGCTCGGTCCCGCCGACCACCACGATCCCGGGGGCGTTGATCAGCATCTTCAGCAGCATCTGGCCCATCCGCCCGGCGCAACCCACCACCCCGACCTTCACCGCGCCGTTGGCGCGCTTGGCCTTGGAGACAGGCTGGCTGACCGGCGCGCGGGCGGCTCCGGTTGCGGCGGGCTTGGCTGGCGGGGCCGGCGTGCGCGGCGCGGCGGCCGGCGCGGGACCGGCCGCGGTGGCAGCCGGTTTCGGCCCGGAGGGAGCCGTTTTCACCGCTGGCTTGACCGCCGGTTTCGCTTGCGATTTCAAATCGATAGGCTTTTTCTGCAAGGCCTTGGCGCCGGCTTTGGCCGCTGGTTTGGGCGCTATTTTGACGGCGGGCTTGCCGGCCTTTTTCGTCATCATCCCCGATCCCCGCGAGTCGCAAAAGTTAACGCTACATGCAACTGTAGTCGGGTTGACGGCGAAAGGGCAACGGGTGGGGAGCCGGCGGGCTTCCAGCCGGGGCTTAGTTGGTGCCGGTCTTGCGGCTGGCAGGCTTCTTGGCGCGGTCGGCCACCCGGTCGGCCATGGGAAGGATCGCCGCTGCGATTACGCGGCTGCGCGGGAAGCGCACCTCCGCCTTGGTGCCCTTGCCGGGATGGCTCTCCAGGCGGAACTCCGCCCCGTGCAACTCGACCAGGCGCTGCACCAAGGGCAGGCCGAGGCCGGTGCCTTCGAACCGCCGCTCGAACGTGCTCTCGAGTTGGCCGAACGGGGCCATCGCTTTCGGGATGTCTTCCGAGCGCATGCCGATGCCGGTATCGATGATCGAGAGCGTGAGGCCGCCGTCGGTCAGGATCGCCGCGCCGATGGTGACGCGCCCGCCGCGCTCGGTGAACTTGACCGCGTTCGACAGCAGGTTGAGCGCGATCTGCTTCACCTTGGTCTCGTCCGCCCACAAGAGCGGGAGATCCGGCGGCAGGACGACCTGCACATGCACGCCGCCGCGCTCCGCACGCTCGAACATCAGGCGCTGGCACGAATGGACCGCGCGGCCGAGGTCGACCTCGCCCTCGCTCAAGGTCGCCTGGCCGAGATCGATCTTGGAAAGATCGAGAATGTCGTTGATGAGGCCGAGCAGATGCCGGCCGCTGGCGACGATGTCGCCAGCATAGTCGGTGTAGCGGTCGTTGAGGTCGCCGAACAGCTTGTTCGAGATGACCTCGGAGAAGCCGATGATGGCGTTGAGCGGCGTGCGCAGCTCGTGGCTCATATTGGCCAGGAACTGCGTCTTGGCGCGGTTGGCGGCTTCGGCCGATTCCTTGGCATGGCGCAAGGCGCGCTCGTGCCGCCGCCGCTCGGTCGCGTCGGTCAGCATCATGATGGTGAGCGCACCTTCTCCGCTGTCGGCCAGCTCATAGGATTCGCCCTCCAGCGGGAATTGCGTGCCGGACTGGCTGCGGCCTTTGATGTCGCCGCGGCGCAGGCGGCGGATGATGTCGTCGGGCGTCAGCGGCGCAGCGCCGGTCTGCGCGCCATCGTCGTTGAACAGCAAGGTGATCGGCAGGCCGATGGTCTCGCGCGCGGCATAGCCGAACAGCTTGGCGGCGCCTTTGCTGCACAGGCGGATGGCATGGTTCCGGTCGATTGCGATGATCGCGGTGGGCGCGATCTCCAGCATGGTGGCAAGGCGGCTTTCCGAGCGCTGCGCCTTCAACGCCGCATCGGCCGCCTCGCGGCGCAGGCTGTCTTCGATGCGCCAGCTCCAGCCTTCTGCGATCGCGACCGCGATCGCGAACACAAAGCAGGCGGGCGTCAGGATGACCAAAGCCTCGATGCGCGTGAGCCCGTCGGCATCGAGCGCGAGGGTGAGCGAGATGACGACGATGCCGAGCGCCGGCACCAGCGGCTCCAGCCGGCGCGCACGGCTGTAGGCCGCGATCAGGAAATGCTCGCCGAGCGGCGCCTCATCGGCACGCCCGCGCGCCTGATGGATGTGTTCGGCGGCCGCCCAGAACTGGAACGCGCCGCTCAGCAGCCACAGGAAGTCATAGGCCTGGCCGACTTCGTATCCGCGACCCAGCAGGCTGAGGCCATACAGTGTTGCCGCTGTCGCATGGCAGGCAAGGCCGATCACCAGCAATGTCAGGACCGAGCGCTTGCGGCCCCAGACATAGAGGCAGAGCGAGAGCACGCCCATCAGGAAGGCCGCGTCGTAGAGCGACGGATAAGCGACCGCGGTCGTGACATAGAGCGGGCCGTCCTGGCTCGCTACGATCGCTTCGCTGACATGCAAGCCGACCGCGGCATAGACCGCGGCGCCGATCATCACGAGCTGGATCACCAGCTTGGGGCCGATCGAGGCGCCCTTCGGCTTCTCGCCGAAGAACATCAGGCCGACCGCGTAGAGCGGCGCGAACAGCAGATAGAAGAGGTCGCTGATGGCGGGGAACGGCGTCGAGATGTTCGCCAGCAGCTCGTAATAGTCCCAGATGAGCTGCGCGACGAACCAGGCGCCCGATGCCGCCGCGAAGCATCCCCATGCGATGCGGTCGCGGCCTTTCAGCGTGAGCGCGGCCCACAGGCTGAGCAGAGTGGCGGCGAGATAAGTGAGGGTCCAGGCGCCATCGATCCACCAGTGGCGCATCGTCTCATCCGCCGGCTGGCCGATCGCGAAGCCGCAAATGAAGAGCGCCCAGCCGCCGACGACGACGAGGCGCCATGATTGCAGCACGCCGCGCGGACGCGGCGACGATGCTGCGGCGGGAGTGATGGTTGGAGCGACGGCTGGGCCAGCGCCGGGCGTGTCGGAGTTGGCGGCAACAGGCAACGCAGCGCCGGCAGGCGCCGCGAGCGACGGCTCGATGCCGAGCTCGGCGCTCATGCGTTCATACCGCGCATCGCCGGATCGCCGCCCTTGCTGGCCGCTTCACCCATCAATCGCCCTGCTTTCCCCGCTTGCACGCGCGCGTGAAGGCGCACGGCCAAGCGCTTGGCCGAAGGGCAAAAGCTAGGGCTGAGTCAGTTAACAGGGAGTAAAAAAAGGCTTAAGTCGCACGAACTAGGTAATAAGTCCCTCAACTATCGGGGCGTCCACGTTGAACTGCCGCCCAACCCAAAGCGCATTATCGGCGACCGAGTGTGCCTGTTGTGCCACGGCTGCCCCGCCATCGAGCAGCGCGCTCGGTGCCGGCTGCCGAAATTCTCGTTCCCGCGCGGCGCGATCTGTCAGATAACGATTCTCCGCCCAAGGCCAAGGGAACCACCAGCGTGCAAGAGTTGCGTATCCTCGTCACCGGAGCGGCCGGCCTGATCGGCCGTGCCGTGACGCCCTTGCTTCAGCAAGCCGGCTTCAAGGTGGTTCCATTCGACCGCAGGTCCGATCCGCCGGGCGACGTGACCGCCGCCGAGGATGTGCGCGATGGCCTGCGCGGCATCGACGGCATCATCAATCTGGCCGCGATTTCGCGGGTGGTCGAGGGCGAACGCAATCCCGAATTGTGCTGGCGGACCAATGTGGAAGCGACGCGCACATTGCTCCAGCTGGCGATGCAGAGCGCGCGCTCGCCCTGGTTCATCCAGGCCAGCTCGCGCGAAGTCTATGGCCAGCAGGACACCTTGCCGGTGGCGGAGGATGCGCCGGCGTCCCCCCGCAACGTCTATGCGCGATCCAAGGTCGAAGGGGAACGCCTGACCGAGGAGGCGCGCGCCGGCGGCATGGCGACGGCGATCCTGCGCTTCTCCAACGTGTTCGGCGACACGCTCGATCATGCCGATCGTGTGATTCCAGCCTTCGCCCGCGCGGCTGCGTCGGGCGGCACCGTGCGCGTGGACGGGTCCGACTGCGTGTTTGATTTCACCCATGTCTCGGATCTCGCCGACGGCATCCTGCGCGTCGTGCGCCGATTGTGCGACGGCGAACGGGCTTTGCCGCCGATCCATTTCGTGTCCGGCCGCCAGACCTCGCTGGGCGAGCTTGCGGACCTTGCCGTCAAGACCGGCACCGGCGTAACCCGGGTGGAAGCGCCGGCGCGCGACTTCGATGTTTACCGATTTGTCGGCGACCCACGCCGTGCCCAAGCCCTGCTCGGTTGGCGTGTCACGACACCGCTGGAATCCGGTTTTGCACGGCTGGTGGAGGATTATCGCGCGGCGATGCGGGACTGAGAAGGGCGCGCTCTTCGATAGCGTCGCGGTCCTACTCGTCGTCCTTCCCGAAGAATTCCTTGACCTTCTGGAAGAAGCTGTCCGCTTCCGGCGATGAGGAGCCGTGCTGCTTGCCCTCGTCCTGGAACTGCTGGAGCAGTTCCTTCTGCTTCTTGCTGAGGTTGACCGGCGTCTCGACCACGATCTCGGCATACATGTCGCCGCGCGCGGCGGTGCGCAGCACGCTCATGCCCTTGCCCTTGAGGCGGAATTGCTGGCCTGTCTGGGTTCCGGGCGGGACCTGCACCTTGGCTCTGCTGCCGTCGATGGTCGGGATCTCGATCCCGCCGCCCAGCACCGCGGTCGCCATGGGCAGCGGCACGCGGCAATGGATGTTGGCGCCGTCGCGCTGGAACAGGCGGTGCTGCTTCACCGAGAGGAAGATGTAGAGATCGCCCGAGGGCGCGGAGCGCAGGCCGGCTTCGCCTTCGCCGGCGAGGCGAATACGAGTTCCGTCCTCGACTCCCGGTGGGATTGTGACCTGCAGCGTCTTGTCCTTGGCGGTGCGGCCCTGGCCGTGGCAGGCCGGGCACGGCTTTTCGATCACCTTGCCGAGGCCGCCACAGCTGGCGCAGGTGCGCTCGATGGTGAAAAAACCCTGGGTCGCGCGCACCTTGCCGTGGCCGCGGCAGGTGGGACAGGTGGTCGGCTGGGTGCCTTTTTCACCGCCCGTGCCATGGCACGCCTCGCAGGGCTGGGTGCCCGGCACGCGGATGGTCGCCTGCTTGCCGGCGAAGGCTTCCTCGAGCGTGATCTCCATGTTGTAGCGCAGGTCGCTGCCGCGCGCTCTGCTCTGGCTGCCGCGCCGCCCGCCCATGAACTCGCCGAACATCTCGTCGAAAATGTCGGCGAAGCCCGACGCGGTGAAATCGAACCCGGCGCCGCCCGGCCCGGCGCGGCCATTGCCGTTCTCGAACGCGGCGTGGCCGAAGCGGTCATAGGCCGCGCGCTTCTGATCGTCCTTCAGGACGTCATAGGCTTCGCTGAGTTCCTTGAATTTCTGCTCCGCCGCCGCATCGCCGTGGTTGCGGTCGGGGTGATACTGCATGGCGAGCTTGCGATACGCCTTCTTGAGCGTCTCAAGATCGGCGTCCTTCGCCACCCCCAGCGTTGAATAATAATCCTGCTTCGCCATCGCTCACTTCACGAAAGCCTGGCGACCGGCCGGAACCCCGTCCGCCCCACGCCCCTCGGCACGCCGTTAAACAAAATACGATCGAGGCCGGACCTTCCCCGCCCGGCCCCGTCGTTGTTCAAAATGCTCAGGCGCTCTTGCCCTTGCGCTCGTCGACTTCCTCGAAATCGGCGTCGACCACTTTCTCGTCGCTGCCGGCCTGCGCGCCGCCGGCATCGCCGCCGCCGCTGGCCTGGCCACCGGCCGCGCCATCGCTACCCGGCGCGGCACCGCCCTGCTCGGCGGCCGCCTTATACATGGCTTCGCCGACCTTCATCAGCGCCTGCACCAAAGCGTCGGTCTTGGCCTTGATGGTGTCGGCGTTCTCGCTCTCGAGCTCCGACTTCAGAGCAGCGATCGCAGCTTCGACCGCCGTCTTGTCGTCGGCGCCGACCTTGTCGCCGGCTTCCTTGAGCTGCTTTTCCGCGCCATGGATGGTGGCGTCCGCGTGGTTGCGCGCCTCCACCAGGGCCCGGCGCTTCTTGTCGTCGGCCGCGTGCGCCTCGGCATCCTTCACCATCTTCTGGATGTCGTTGTCGCTGAGGCCGCCCGAAGCCTGGATGCGGATCTGCTGCTCCTTGTTGGTCGCCTTGTCCTTGGCCTGGACGTTGACGATACCGTTGGCATCGATGTCGAACGTGACTTCGATCTGCGGCATGCCGCGCGGCGCCGGCGGGATGCCGACCAAGTCGAACTGACCCAGCAGCTTGTTGTCCGCCGCCATTTCGCGCTCGCCCTGGAATACGCGGATTGTGACCGCGGTCTGGCCGTCCTCGGCGGTCGAGAAGGTCTGGCTCTTCTTGGTCGGGATCGTGGTGTTGCGGTCGATCAGGCGCGTGAACACGCCGCCCAAGGTCTCGATGCCGAGCGACAGTGGCGTCACGTCCAACAGCAGGACGTCCTTCACCTCGCCCTTCAGCACCGCGCCCTGGATGGCCGCGCCGATCGCCACGACTTCATCCGGATTGACGCCGCGATGCGGCTCGCGACCGAAATGCTCCTTCACCTTCTCGATGATCTTGGGCATGCGGGTCATGCCGCCGACCAGGATCACTTCGTTGATGTCGGAGGCCTTCAGGCCGGCATCCTTCAGCGCCTTGCGGCACGGTTCCATCGTGCGCTCGATCAGGTCATCGACCAGCGATTCCAGTTTCGCGCGCGTCAGCTTGATATTGAGATGCTTGGGTCCGGTCTGGTCCGCCGTGATGAAGGGCAGGTTGACCTCGGTCTGCATCGCGGAAGACAGCTCGATCTTCGCCTTCTCGGCCGCTTCCTTCAGGCGCTGCAGCGCGAGGCGATCCTTGCGCAGGTCGATGCCGCTGTCCTTTTTGAACTCCTCGGACAGGTAGTCCATGATGCGCGCATCGAAATCCTCGCCGCCCAGGAACGTGTCGCCGTTGGTCGACTTCACCTCGAACACGCCGTCGCCGATCTCCAGCACCGAGATGTCGAAGGTGCCGCCGCCGAGGTCGTAAACCGCGATGACGCCGGTGCCCTTCTTCTCCATGCCGTAGGCGAGCGCGGCCGCCGTCGGCTCGTTGATGATGCGCAGCACTTCGAGGCCGGCGATCTTGCCGGCGTCCTTGGTGGCCTGGCGCTGCGAGTCATTGAAATAGGCAGGAACCGTGATGACCGCCTGGGTCACCTTCTCGCCGAGATAGTTCTCGGCGGTTTCCTTCATCTTCTGCAGGATGAAGGCTGAGACCTGCGAGGGCGAATAGTTCTTGCCGTGGGAATTGACCCAAGCATCGCCATTGTCGCCGGTAACGATCTTATACGGGACGAGGCCCATGTCCTTCTTGGTCAAGGGATCGTCAAACCGCCGGCCGATCAGGCGCTTGATCGCGAACAGGGTGTTTTCGGGGTTGGTCACCGCCTGGCGCTTCGCGGCCTGGCCGACCAGGCGCTCGCCGGAATCGGTGAAGGCAACCATGGAGGGCGTGGTGCGCGCGCCTTCCGCGTTCTCGATCACCTTGGCGTCCTTGCCGTCCAGGACGGCAACGCAGGAGTTGGTGGTGCCAAGGTCGATACCAATAACTTTGCTCATCTCGTCCTCTCAATCTCAGCAAGTCCCTTGCGCAGCCTTCCCTTGAAGCGCCGCGGGGACTCCCGTCGGTATGTGCTCGATTTGGCGGATCTGGTTTGACCGCCGTCCGGCGGCCCTCCGGTCGGCTACGGCCGGCTCGGAATGACCCCCGAATTTCCGCAGGGATATATAGGGTCTTTTCCAGCCGTTGCAAGACGATGGCGGGTGCTTCGGCGGCGCTTTAGGGTCAATCGGCTGGAACGCAATGGAAACTCTCCACCGGCTTGGTTGAGCCTTGGCCCCTGTTCATGGGAGGATAGGCCCAGGGGCTTTGGGGAGGCAGCTATGGTGCGCAAGATTCAATCGCAATCGGGCCGTTCGGAAGCCAGCATCAAAGCCTTTGTCGGGTTGCTGGCAAACGCGATCTTCTGGCTGGTCATGGCCCTGGTCCTGCCGATCAAGACCATCGTGGGCGCATTTCCGGAGCTGGTGGCCTTCGCACCCTGGGCGCCGATCCTGTTCTATGGCCTCGCGCTGGTCAGCTTCGTGCGCGCGGTGCGCACCCTGCAGCGCATGGCCGCCAGCCGAGCCACCGCATCCGCATTGGGGCGGCCGTCCGGCGGTTCTGCCAGCCCAGCCGATCTGCGCGGCGTGAAAGCCACCCCATCCCGTCACGGCCTGCCCGTCATTACGCGCAAGCCGACCGTGCAGCGCATGCGGTGAAGGAGCAGTGATGGCAGAGCAGCGGCCAAAGCCCGTGCCTAGCGCCGGGGGCACCATCCTGATGGGGTCGATCTTCTCCGGCGCCGTCATCATCGCCGCGATCGGCACGTTCCTGCCGGGCCTGATCGGCCTCTCCGGCACGCCCGCCATCATCATTCCGCTGGTGTTCTACGCCGTCGCGGCGATCGATGTCGGGGTCGCCTTCTGGCTGCGGGCCAAGATCAGGGCGGCGCGACGACAATCCGGCAGCCCCGTGCAGCGCCAATAGCCTCGCGCACAGGTTCCGGATATCGACCGCTTCCCTGGGCGCGCTATGATCCGCGGGGTCGGCGCGACCAGGGATATTTCCGGCAGCATGATCATCTCCGCCAGCTATCGCAGCGACATTCCCGCCTTCCATGGCGATTGGTTCCTGGCGGCGCTGACGGCCGGCGAAGTGGCGGTGACGAATCCGTACAACCGGCGCCCGTCGATGGTCGATCTTCGCCCGGCGGCGGTCGATGGCTATGTGTTCTGGACCCGCAATGCGCGGCCGTTCGCGCGGGCGCTGGCCGCCGTGGCGCAGCAGCAGAGGCCGTTCGTCGTGCAATACACCATCATCGGCTATCCGCGAACGCTGGATGCCAATGTCATCGACACATCGCTCGCCATCGCCAATGCGCGCGAGATCGCGCGCGCCTACGGCAGCCGCGTGGTGGTGTGGCGCTACGATCCGATCCTGCTGGCGCCGGAAACCGAAACCGGGTGGCACCGCGCGAATTTCGTGCGCCTGGCCGACGCGCTCGCCGGCATCGCCGATGAAGTCGTGGTCTCTTTCGCCCAGCTTTATGCCAAGTCGGCGCGCAACCTGGCGAAGGCGGGCGTGACCTGGCGCCTGCCTGATCTGGCCGAGCAGTCGGCCTTGATCGCCGACCTGCGCGCGGCGGCGGCCGAGCGCGGCATCACCCTCTCGCTGTGCACCCAGCCAGACCTGAGCGCCGGGTCCGGCGCCCCCGGCGCGCGCTGCATCGATGCCGAGCGGCTTTCCGACGTCGCCGGGCGGCCTGTCCCGGCCGCGACCAAAGGCAACCGGCCGGGCTGCCTCTGCGCCGAATCCCGCGATATCGGCGCCTACGATTCCTGCGTCCATGGCTGCCGATATTGCTATGCAGTCGCCGATCATGCCGCCGTCCAGCACCAGATGCGGCAGCATCGGCGACCCATCGCCCGCGCTTTGGCGGATCAGCCCTAAACCGCGTGATTTCCTGTTGAAACGGGCGTTCCCGGAGTAATCTGGGGGCGGGACGGTCTTATACCTTTGCGCGCCCGCCACGCGGGATCGTTAACGCTTCGGTATGGTTCGATGCATGAGAGTTGAGGTTTGGCCGGGTGAATGCGGACCGGTGTAGCTTGCGTGCGGGATGAACGATACCAGCGTGTCCGACACCAAACGACCTATCGATGCGACGCGGCGCGAGTGGGAGCCCTTGCGCGCCGCCTGGGCTGCGGCGGCCGAAGCCCTGCACGCGGCTGAGCGGGGGGCGCAGACCGCCGATGCCATGCGCGCCGACCGCGATGCACAGAGCCGTTTCATGGCGGTGCTGGCCCATGAGCTGAAGAACCCCCTCAATGCGATCTATGGCTATGCCCAGTTCCTGCGGCGGCCCGAGGTCGAGCCCGACGCCGCCGGCCGCCAGGACCGGCTCGCCATCATCGAAGCGGCCGCCAAGCACCTGATCGGGCTGGTCGGCGACATCCTGACCAGCGAGCAGATCGAGAGCGAGAATCTCGAGATCGATCCCGAATTGTTCGAGCTGGCGCCGTTGATGGATGAGGTGGCGGCGCTGGAGCGCGCGGCCATCGAAGGCAACGGCAACAACCTGATCCTGCTGCTGCCGCCCGAGTGCGGCTCCATCACGTCGGACCGGCGCCGGGTCGCGCAGATCCTGATCAACCTGCTCAGTAACGCCGCCAAATTCACCCGCGACGGCGAGATCGCCGTCACCATCGTGCGCGATGAGGATAACAGCCTGCGCCTGACCGTCACCGATACCGGCGCCGGCATCGCGCCGGACCGCAAGGCGCAATTGTTCGAGGCCTTTTCCGCCATCGGCGGCAGGGAGGCGCGCCTGGCCGGCGGCCACGGGCTCGGCCTCTCCATCACGGCGGGGCTGGTGCAACATCTGGGCGGCAGCATCAGCGCCGATAGCGAGCCCGGCAAAGGCACGCGCATGACCGTCTGGCTGCCCGATCTGCGCACCCAGCGCCGCACCGAGCGCCCGGGCGAGGCGGATCTGCTGACCATGGGCTTCACCCAGTCGCTGCCGGCGCTGGACCCATTGCTGCAGCAGGTCGATGCCGACTATTTCCTGATTGGCAGCGTATTCGAATGTCTGACGGAGATCGGCGAGGAAGGCTATGCGCGCCCGGCGCTTGCGCGCTCCTGGAACCAGATCGACTCGCGCACCTGGATGTTCCGCCTGGACCGGACCGCGCGCTTCCAGAACGGCGATGCGCTGAATTCGGAGGATGTGCTGGCGACCTTCCGCCGGGTGCGGCGCATGCTCGACGATCCGACCTGCGAGATGCAATCGACCACGCCCGACCTCGAGGCCTGCGAGGCGGCGGATGAGCATACGATCGTGCTGCGCAACCGCGCGCCATCTCCCTTGTTCCTGGAGCAGCTTGCCGCAGTCCCCATCATCCATCGCTCCGCCGGCGACCTGCCGGTCGGGGCCTTCGATCTTGCGCATGCCATCGGCACGGGTCCCTACCGCCTGGTGGATTACGGCACGCACGGCCTGCGGCTGGTGGCGCATCACCGCCCGGGCAAGGCGCCGGCGCAATGGAAGGTCGTGATCGGCCGCGGTTTCCGCACCGCGGCGGAGACGGAGAACGCGCTGCTGTCCGGCCGGGTGGACGTCACGCCCCAGGTCGGGCGTGCCCTGGCGCGGCGGCTGGAGCAGGGCTCCGCCATCCGCGTGCTGCGGCCCAAGTCCGATTCCGTGTTTTTCCTGCAGCCCAACGTCGTGGCCGGCGCGCGCGGCATGGCGTGGCATCCGGACGGCACGCCGCTCGATTCCAATCCGCTGGCCGATGTCAGGGTGCGGCGGGCCCTGTCGCTCGCGATCGATCGCGATTTCCTGGTGAGCCACGCGCTGCTGGGCGGCGGCGAAGTGTTGGCGAGCCCTGTCCCATCGCATTTCTTCGGCGCCGACCGCAACCTGCTGCCCGATCCCTACGACCCCGAGCTGGCGCGCCATCTCCTGGCCGCCGCCGGCTATGCCGACGGCCTGACCCTGGCGATCGCGGCGATGGAGGATGTCGAATCCGACGGCCGGCAATTGCTGCGCGCCTTGAGCGTCCAGTTCGCGACCATCGGAATCAACCTCAAGCCGACCTTCGGGCCGCTACGCGATTTCGCGCGCTACGATCCGCAGCCGACCTTCGGCCTCTTCCTGATGAGCTGGGTCTCGTTCCTGCCGGACGCGGAAATGGTGCTGCGCGATTTCGTCGCCGTCTTCGATCCGGAGCAGGGATTCGGCGCCTGCAATTACGGCCTCATTGCGGTCCCGGAATTGGACCAGACGGTGCGCCGCGCGGCCCGCAGCCTCGACCGCAACGAGCGCGGCCGGCTGCTCAAGGAAGCCTGCCGCACCATCGCCCATGAATGCCTGCTGATTCCCCTGACCCGCCAGATCGAGTGCCTCGCCTGCCGCGGCCATCTTGACATCGTCGGCCGCCCGTACATGTGGACCAGGCCCGACCAGGTGGTCCCGCGCGATGCGGAGATGCTGCTGTTCGATCAGTTGCTGGCGGAATAACCGCCTCCCCTTCCGCCATTGTCGGGCTTGACCCGGCAATCCAAGTTGGATCACCGGGTCTCGACACTGCGTGTCGGCCCGGTGATGACGTTTCTATGGGGCGTTCGCGAACTGCTCGATCACCCAGGCACGGAACGCGGCGATGCGCGGGATCTCGATCTCTTCGGCGCGGCTGACCAGGAAATAGGAGCGGCCGGACTTGACGCTGGTCTTGAACGGCGCGACCAGCCGGCCGGATTTCATTTCCTCCGGGAACAGGCGCACATCGAGCATCCCGACGCCGCCGTCGTTGATCGCGGATTCGACCACCAGGTCGGCGGTCTCCAGCACCAGCCCGCGATCCACCGGCACATCGGCGAGGCCGCTGTGCTCGGCGAAGATGCTCCAGCATTGCCACAGATCGTCGCCCTGACGCACATGCAGGAGCTGCCGCGAGCGCAGGAACTCCGCCATGTTGTTGCCGGCTCCGACCGCCAGCTTGGGCGAGCAGACTGCGGTGAATTCCTCGCGCATCAGGAGATCGACGATCAGCGCATCGACCGTGTTGGTGCCGAAGAAGATCGCCATGTCGACCGGCGCGGTGGCGAACTCGACATTGCTGGGCGGCGTGTCGATGCGGATCTCGAGATCGGGATGCCGGCGCTGGAAATCGGCCAGCCGCGGCATCACCATGCGCCGCGCGAAAGTCGGCGGCAGCGACAGAGTGAGCGGCGGGTTGGCGTGAGTCGCCTTGATGCCGGCGATCACCTCCGCGATCTTGTCGAAGCTGCCGGTCAGGACCGGGAGCAGCTTGCGCCCCTCTTCGGTCAGCTCCAGCGGCCCTTTGCGCTTCAGCAATTGCACGCCGAGGATGTCTTCCAAATTCTTCACCTGCCGGCTGACCGCGCTTTGCGTCACCAGCAACTGGTCGGCGGCCTTGGTGAAGCTGAGGGATCGGGCGACCGCCTCGAACGCACGCAGGGCATTGAGCGGCGGCAGGCGGCGGCGGGTCGGTCGGTCGGTGGCCATCGGGTCAGCGATCAGTGTTCAGGCATCAGGTATCAGGAATTGGAAACGATATACACCCGGATTCTTGCTCATCCCTGAGTTCCGGTCTGCTGATTCCTGCTTTCCCGCCAGATCATCCATAGTCCCGCCGCCACGATCAGCGCCGCGCCGCCGAACGTCGTTGCGCCGGGAACGTCGCCCCACAGCGCGAAGCCCCAGGCGCTGGCCCAGATCAGCGCGGAATATTCGAACGGCGCGACGAAGCTGGGCGCAGCGACCTTGTAGCCCGCGGTATAAAGCACCGTGGCCGCGGCAGCCGCGACGCCGAACCCCAGCAATTGCGCGAGGTCGAACAAGGTCGGCCTGACCCAGCCGCCGGTCAGGTAGCTGAGGCTGGGATGCGCGGAATCATGGAACGCGCCGCTGCCGAAGACGAGGCTGAGGAGTATCCCCGTCACCAGGAACCCGATGAGCTGCCAAAATCCCATCACCGCGGAATTGACCCGCATGCCGACCGGCCGCGTCAGCATCAGCCCGATGGCATAGCACAGCGTGGAAAAGAGCACGATCAGCGAGGCTGGCTCGAACACGCCGCTGCCGGGATGCTGCACGATGATGACGCCGACGAAGCCGGCGCCGACTGCGACCCAGCGCCAGGGCGGTACCCGTTCGCCGATCACCAGGCCCGACAGGGCCGCGATCATCAGGGGCATCGAGAAATAGATCGCGACGGCGTCGGCGAACTGCATCGCCGCCAGCGAGACGTAAAAGCTGAGGCTGGCCAGCGACAGGATGGCGGAGCGCAGCAGCAACAGCCCGCTCGGCGGCGTGCGGAACAGCAAGAAGAGGCCGCCATTCGCCGCGATCCACCCGAAGATGAGCAGAAGCGCTGCGCTCGCGCGGAAAGTCTGCATCTCGTGCACGGGGTAGGATTGGCTGAGATTCTTGATGAAGGCGTCCTGCATCCCGGTGACGAACACCGCCGCGCTCAGGATCAGCGCGCCTTTCAGCCGCTGCTGGGGCCGCGCCGAGGCGTCGCCGCGCGCGCCCGTTGCGACGGCGGGGCCGGCCTTGCCGGTCTCCACTGGTTTGCTCTCGTCATGTCCCATGTGTCCCCGCCAGCCAATGGCACTCCTTGGCGCGGTGCACTCTTAAACAGGTCCGCTGCCGCCGCCAATAACCGGCGAGCACGATTGGCGGCATTCGCTAGGATTACAACCGTATGGCCCGAAAGGATTAATTAATCAGTTTAGCTGATTTTAAGCACAAACCGGATGCTCAACGGTCCACGCGCAAATCCGCGCGAATTGCGCACGCAAGGCTACCAAAGGTCTGGAAATGCTCAAATCCATGTCGATCCGGCAGAAATTCTACGGCTTCGGCGGCCTGATGGCTGCGGTTGCGCTGATCATCGGTGCGATCGGCTATTCGGGCATGACGCGCCAGAGCGACGAGCTCGACAGCGTGGTCACGACGTCCCTCGCGCTGCGCAATCACCTGGAAAGCGACATGATGCATGACGCGCTGCGCGCCGACGTGCTTGCAGTGCTGCTCGCCGGCCACGCCAGCAACAAGGATGATTTGGCGCAGGCGAAGGCCGATCTCGTTGACCATAGCCGGAACTTCCGCGACCGCATCGCCGCCAACAAGCAGCTTACGCTGAGCGACGAAGTGCGGGCGGCCATTTCCGAAGTCGAACCGAAATTGGCCGCCTATATCAGCAGCGCGGAATCGCTGATTGCGCTCGCAGAGCAGGATTCCGCGGCTGCGGAAGCGCTGTACCCGCCATTCCTCGCCACCTTCACCGAGCTCGAAGATTCGCTGGGCAAGCTGAGCGACCTGATCGAATCGTCGGTCCAATCCGCCACCGACAACGCGCACGCCACCTCGAGCCGCGCGAACGATGGTCTGATCGCCACCATCGCCATCGCCATCATGATCTTGGGCGGCCTCATTGCGACTATGGTGCGCAGCATTTGCATGCCGCTGGATGGAATGACCGGCGCCATGGGCACGCTCGCCGCGGGCAACCGGTCGGTCGAGATTCCGGCGCTGGGCCGCACGGATGAGATCGGCAAGATGGCCGCCGCCATGCAGGTGTTCAAGGACAACGCCATCCGTGCCGACCGGCTGGCCGCCGAGCAGCGCGAAGAGCAGGAGGCCAAGGTCAAGCGCGCCGAGGCATTGGAGAAGCGGACCTTGGTGTTCGACCGCGCCGTCAGCAATGCCTTGAAGACCGTCACCTCCGCGACCAGCGAGATGCAGGCGAGCGCGGCCGCTTTGTCGGCGACCGCGGAGCAGACCAGCCGTCAGGCCACCGTCGTTTCGGCCGCTTCGGAAGAGGCGACCAGCAGCGTGCAGACCGTGGCGGCGGCGACCGAAGAGCTGTCGATCTCGATCTCCGAGATCAGCCGCCAGGTGAGCACGTCCGCTTCCATCGCCAACAAGGCGGTGGCGGAGGCCGAGCGCACCAACGAGCAGGTCCGCAGCCTGGCCGATGCGGCCGTGAAGATCGGCGAAGTGGTGAAGCTGATCAGCGACATCGCCAGCCAGACCAACCTGCTGGCGCTCAATGCCACGATCGAGGCGGCGCGCGCCGGCGAGGCCGGCAAGGGCTTCGCGGTCGTTGCTTCGGAGGTCAAGAACCTCGCCACCCAGACCGGCCGCGCGACCGAAGAGATCTCGGCCCAGATCGCTTCGATCCAGGGCGCCACCAACAACTCGGTGGAGGCCATTCAGGGCATCAGCATGATCATCAGCGAGATCAATCACGTCGCCTCGTCGATCGCGAGCGCGGTCGAGGAGCAGGGCGCGGCCACGCGCGAGATCGCCCGCAACATCCAGCAGGCCGCGAGCGGCACCCAGGAAGTCTCGTCGAACATCACCGGCGTCACCCAGGCGGCCGGCGATACCGGCCACGCCGCGGGCCAGATGCTGGACGCAACCGGCGAACTCGCCCGTCAATCGGAAACCCTGCGCGCCGAAGTCGACAGCTTCCTGCGGGATATCAAGGCGAGCTGACGCTCAAGCGAGCCAACGCCCGCGCGCTCACTCTATCGTCATGGCAAGGCTTGGCCTTGCCATCCACGAGTTTCCTTAAGCCAACCCGACTCGTTGCAGGCAAACTCGTGGATCCCAAGGCCAAGCCTTGGGATGACGGAGCTAGTGCGGCCTAAGCGATCGTATCCACCTTGCCGGTGCCGGGCGGGGGTGCTTCGCCGGCGGGCTGCTTGGCGACGCCGACCAAAGCGGGGCGCAGCAGGCGGTCGTGGATCAGGTAGCCGGCCTGCATCACCTGGACCACGGTGCCGGGCGGCTGATCGAAGGTCGGCACCTCGAACATCGCCTGATGCAGGTTGGCGTCGAACTTCTCGCCCATCGGCCAGATCCGCTTGACCTGCTGGCGCTCGAGCGCGGCGTCCAACTGGCGTTCGGTCGCCGTCACGCCTTCGTGCAGCGTCTTCAAGACCTCGTCCGCCGCCAGCGCCGCCTCAGGAATGGCTTCCAGCGCGCGGTGCAGGTTGTCGCTGACCTGCAGCACGTCGCGGGCGAAATTGGCGATCGCGTATTTGGCGGCGTCCTCGCGCTCGCGCTGGGCGCGGCGGCGCACATTCTCGGCCTCGGCCAAGGCGCGCAGCAACTGGTCCTTCAGCTGCGCCGCTTCCTGCCGCGCCGCCGCCAGCTCCTGGTCCGGACCGGCGGGGATGTCCGCGCCGTCGTCGACCAGCCCGGCATCGTTGGCCGGCTCTGGAATTTGGTTCATGTCCTTGTCGTCGCTCATGTCGCGATCCAGCATTGAATTCTGTCTTATGGGTGAATAGGGGGTGTTTTAGGGCCACCGCATAGATGGTCAACCGATAAATCCGGTCAAGGTGCCCTGCGTTAACGGAATCAGCCCAGAACCAACCGAGAATTAACCGAGGATCCGCCCAATCACCTTGGCGGTGTAATCGACCATCGGGATGATGCGGGCGTAGTTGAGCCGGCTGGGGCCGATGACCCCGACTGCACCGACCAATTGCCGCTGGCTGTCCCGATAGGGCGAGATCACCGCCGAGCAGCCGGCAAGGCCGAACAGGTTGCTTTCCGCCCCGATGAAGATCTGGACCCCTTCGGCCTGGTCGGCCGCTTCCAGCAGCTTCAGGAGCTGCTCCTTGGTTTCCAGCGCGGTGAAGAGCGAACGCAGGCGCTCCAGGTCCGCTGCCTCCTGCACGTCGTCCAGCAGATGCGACTGGCCGCGCACGATGAGGGCGCCCTCCGCCCGCTCGCCATCGGCCCAGGTGGCGAGGCCCGCCTCCACTACCTTGCGGGTCAGGGCATCCAGCTCGGCCCGCTGGCTAGTCAGCTCCTGCAGGATGCCGTCGCGCGCCATGCCGATGGTGCGCCCGATCAGCCGGGCACTCAGATAATTGGTGGCCTCGATCAGGGTTGAGAGCGGCAGGCCCATGGGGACATCGATGAGCCGGTTCTCCACCATGCCGCCTTCGGTCACCAGCACCACCAGTGCGCGGCCGGGGGCCAGATGCACGAACTCGATGTGCTTCAGCGCCCGCTCGCTCTTGGGCGCCAGCACCAGGCCCGCGGCGCGCGACAGGCCGGAGAGCATGGTCGTCGCCTGTTCCAGCACTTCGGGGAAGGAACGGCCGGAGGCGTTGCATTGGCCGTCGATCGCCTCGCGCTCATCGTTCGTGAGGCCGCCCACTTCCATCAGGCCGTCCACGAACAGCCTGAGGCCGAGATCGGTCGGCAGCCGGCCGGCCGAGGTGTGGGGCGCGAATAAGAGGCCGACCTCTTCCAGGTCGGACATCACGTTGCGGATGGTGGCAGGCGACAGGTGTCCCAGGCGCCGGGACAGGGTGCGCGAGCCGACCGGCTCCCCGGTTTCGACATAGGCATCGACGATCTGGCGGAAAATCTCGCGCGAACGCTCCGACATCTCGGCCAGCACCGGCCGGTGCCCGCCGATTCCGCCCGATATGTTGCCTTTTCCACCTTTCGCACTGAACTGCATGGAAGAGCACCCTCCAGCCACCGAATCTAGGGAGGGGGTGGGGTGGCGTCAATGCATGCAATTGCCAGGTTGCGGTCGGCCCGGCACTCTCCGGCGCCATGCGGAAGATCCGAACCAAGCGGCGCACCAAGGTTTCCAAGCCGACCTGCGGCATGCCGGTCCTTTGCCCACTCTGCGACCGGCCGATGGTGGCGGGACCCAGCCTCGATCAGCATCACCCGGTTCCGCGCAGCCGCGGCGGGCGCGAGACCGTGATCATGCATAAGATCTGCCACCGCGCTATCCACGCCATGCTGAGCGAGCGCGAGCTGGCGGAGGAGTTCTCCACCTTCAGCGCGCTCAAGATGCATCCCATGCTGGCGCAGTTCATCGCCTGGGTGAAGAAACGCCCGCCGGAATATTACGACCGCACCAGGTGGTCGAAGAGCAGACGGTTCAAGGACGGCAGGTAGCGACGCTCCATGTTGCCTCTCCCCGGAACGTCACCCCGGCCAAGCGCAGCGCGAGCCGGGGTCCACTCCTCAGGAGCACGTGCGGCGGTAAGATGGATCCCGGCTCAAGGCCGGGATGACGTGCGGAGAGATGGCCAGAGCGCGAGTCTTTTGCATGGGTACCGCCGGGTAGACTTCTCCACTCCCCGCGTGTAGCTTCCGCCGCGATTTCGAACCCTCAATAAGGAGCGCACCCATGCGCCCATCCGGTCGTGCGGCGGACGAGATGCGCGCCGTCGAATTGCTGATCGACGTCAACAAATACGCCGAAGGCTCGTGCCTCGCGAAGTTCGGCGAGACGCACGTGCTCTGCACCGCCTCGATCGATGAGAAGGTGCCGCCGTTCCTGCGCAATTCCGGCCAGGGTTGGGTGACGGCCGAATACGGCATGCTGCCGCGCTCCACCCACACCCGCACCGATCGCGAGGCGGCGAAGGGCAAGCAATCCGGCCGCACCCAGGAGATCCAGCGCCTGATCGGCCGCGCCTTGCGTACCGTCACCAACCTCAAGGGGTTCGGCGAGCGCCAGATCAAGATCGATTGCGACGTGCTGCAGGCCGACGGTGGCACGCGCACCGCCGCCATCACCGGCTCTTATGTCGCGCTCTATCTCTGCTTCCGCCACATGAAGAAGCTGGGCGCGGTCAATGAGATCCCGCTGAGCGACCAGGTTGCGGCGGTATCCTGCGGCATCCATCAGAAGGCCGCCGCGCTCGACCTCGACTACGCCGAGGATTCCGCCGCCGAAGCCGACGCCAATTTCGTGCTGACTGCCAAGGGTGGTATCATCGAGGTGCAAGGCACGGCGGAGCGTGCGCCGTTCAGCGAGGCCGAATTCCTGCAGTTGCTGAGCTTTGCCCGCAAAGGCATCGCCGAGCTGACCCACTTGCAGCGCACCGTGCTGGGATTGGAGTAGGAGGAGCGGTCCTTCGCATGTATGCCGTCACCCGCGAACGCGATGCCGATACCAAGGAGCGGATCTGCCGCGCCGTTCTCGAATCGCTGCCGGCCTGGTTCGGCATCCCCGAAGCGACCGAGCAATTCTGCCGCGAGGTGCGGGACTTGCGCATGTGGGTGGTGCGCGACGGCGATGATGTTGCCGGTTTCGCCACGGTTCAGCAGCATTTTCCGGTAGCGGCAGAGCTGCATCTGATCGCGATCCGCACCGAGCATCAGCGCGCCGGCCTCGGCAAGCAATTGCTGGCCAAGATCGAAGCGCAGCTGAAGAGGAAGGCGACGCGTTTCCTGACTGTGAAGACCTTGGCGCAGAGCGCGGGCGACCGGCTCTATGCCCGCACCCATCGTTTCTATGCCGCGCAGGGCTTCGTGCCGCTGGAAGTATTCCCGACCTTGTGGAACGAAGAGAATCCCTGCCTGCTGATGGCCAAGGCGCTGCGCACGCCGCGCCATTTCAGCGAGAAGAAGCTGGTCATCGCCAGCCACAACAAGGGCAAGCTCAAGGAGATGGTGGAGTTGATGGCGCCGCTCGGCATCGAGGTGGTGCCGGCCGGCGATCTCGGCCTGCCGGAGCCGGAGGAGACCGAGGATTCCTACATCGGCAACGCGAAGCTGAAGGCGGTGGCGGCCGCGAAAGCATCCGGCCTGTCGGCGCTCGCCGATGATTCCGGCCTGTCCGTCGAGGCGCTGGGCGGCGCACCCGGCATCTATTCGGCGCGCTGGGCCGACAAGGGACATGACGGCGAGCGCGACTTCAACATCGGCATGGACCGCGTGCTGCGCGAGCTGGCGCCGCACAGCAACCGCCGCGCCCACTTCGTCAGCGCCCTTGCCTTGTGCTGGCCCGACGGCCATTGCGAATTGTTCGAGGCCTGGGTCGAAGGCGAGATCATCCACGAGAAACGCGGCGATCGCGGCTTCGGCTACGACCCGATCTTCCAGCCGCTCGGCTACACCGAGACGTTCGGCGAGATGGACCCCGACCACAAACGCGAAATCAGCCACCGCGCGGAGAGCTTCCGCCAGTTGATGGCGGCGTGCTTCCAGGGGCGATGAACGGTGCAGTGATGCTCGCTACACGCGCCTGCTACGCCCACACTCCCGTCACCCCGGCCAAGCGAAGCGCGAGCCGGGGTCCATGGATAGGCTTGGCGCAAGCGGCGCGGTGGACCCCGGATCAAGTCCGGGGTGACGGACTGAGTGCGTAAGGGGGCCTGCGTGCTCGCCTCCTCCCCCGGTTTCGGCATCTACATCCACTGGCCGTTCTGCCGGTCCAAGTGCCCCTATTGCGATTTCAATTCCCATGTCCGCGAGCGGATCGACCACGCGCGCTGGCGCACCGCGTTGCTGCGTGAGCTGGAGCACTATGCCCGCGATACCCGAGGCCGCATGGTCACCAGCATCTTTTTCGGCGGCGGCACGCCGTCGCTGATGGAGCCGGAGACGGTGGCCGTCCTGATCGCGCGCGTGCGGGAACTGTGGCCGGTCGCCAAAGATGTCGAGATCACGCTGGAAGCCAACCCGACCTCGGCGGAGATCGAGAAGTTCCGCGCCTTCCATGCCGGCGGGATCAATCGCGTATCACTCGGCGTGCAAAGCCTCATCGGCGGCGATCTGCAATTCCTCGGCCGCCAGCACGATGCGGCGCAGGCGCTCGCCGCGGTGCAGATGGCCGCCGCGACCTTCGACCGGTTTTCCTTCGACCTCATCTATGCCCGCCCAAAGCAGACCCTGGAGCAGTGGCGGCAGGAGTTGGATCGCGCGCTCAACTTCGCCGCCGGCCACATCTCGCTCTATCAACTGACCATCGAGCCCGGCACCCAGTTCGAGCAGGCGGTCGCACGCGGCGATTTCCGCGTGCTGGACGAAGAGCGCGCCGCCGAGCTTTACGAAGCCACGGTCGCGCGCCTTGGCACAGCGGGGCTCGCTGATTACGAGATCTCCAATTTCGCCAAGCCCGGCCAGGAATCGCGCCACAACCTCACCTACTGGCGCTATGGCGATTATGTCGGGATCGGGCCCGGCGCCCATGGCCGCCTCACCCTCGGCGGCGACAAGATCGCGACGCGCCAGCACCGCGCGCCGGAAGCCTGGCTCGATCTGGTGGAGCGTGACAGCCACGCCACGCGCCAGCGCGATCTCGTTCCGCGCACGGAGCGCGTCAACGAAATGCTGATGATGGGACTGCGCCTGAAGGAAGGCGTGCCGTTGGCGCGCATCGAAGCGGAATCAACTCAACCTTTCGCGCAAGCACTGGATCAGGCGCGCGTCAGGCGTCTGGTCGATGGCGGCTTCCTGTCGCTGACCGACGACCGCCTTGCCGCCACCCAATCCGGCCGCCAGCGCCTGGATGCCGTGCTGGCCGCGCTGGTGGCCTAGCGAAAACCGGTCGCTGCCTTCCCGTGTCAGATTGCCGCGCGACGTAGCGCACGCCTATCCGCAGGGCCGGCGAACGATAATCCTGGCAGACCGGCAAGCCGATCCCATCTTTGAAGGACAAGGGGGGATTGCGGAGCGGATTCATGAGCGCCACGACCACCGATAACCTTGTTCCTCTTGCCAGCAACCCCAATGCGCTGCGGCTGAAGACCGGCTTGGCCGAGATGCTGAAGGGCGGCGTCATCATGGACGTGACGGACGCGCGCCAGGCGGAGATTGCCGAGCGCGCCGGCGCGGTCGCCGTGATGGCGCTCGAACGCGTGCCCGCGCAGATCCGGGCCGAGGGCGGCGTCGCACGCATGGCTTCCCCCGCCAGGATCAAGGAGATCATGGCGGCGGTCTCGATCCCGGTCATGGCCAAGTGCCGGATCGGGCACTTCGCCGAAGCCCAGATCCTGCAGGCGCTGGGCGTCGACTTCATCGACGAGTCCGAAGTGCTGACGCCCGCCGACGAAGCCCATCACGTCGACAAGCATGCCTTCGTCACGCCGTTCGTGTGCGGCGCGCGCAACCTGGGCGAGGCGCTGCGCCGGATTGCCGAGGGCGCGGCGATGATCCGCACCAAGGGCGAAGCCGGCACCGGCGACGTGGTCCATGCGGTCAAGCATCTGCGCCAGATCACCAGCGACATCCGGGACCTGACCGTGCTGCGTGCCGAAGAGCTCTATGCCGCCGCCAAGGAGCTGTCCGCGCCGGTCGAGTTGGTCCGCCTGGTGGCGGAGACTGGCAGGCTGCCGGTGCCGAATTTCTCGGCCGGCGGCATTGCGACGCCCGCCGATGCGGCGCTGGTGCGGCAGCTCGGTGCCGAGGCGGTGTTCGTCGGCTCCGGCATCTTCATGGAGGATGCGCAGACCTTCGCCGAGCCCGACGAAGCCGCGCGCCGGGCGAGCGCCATCGTGCGCGCCACCACCCATTTCGCCGATCCCGCGATCCTGCTGGAGGCCAGCGCGGAGGGCCAGGGTGCGATGAAGGGATCGGCGGTGTCTGCCCTCCGGCCCGAGCAGCTGCTGCAGACCCGCGGCTGGTAGCGGTGACACAGACGGCGCCTCTTATCGGCGTTCTCGCGCTGCAGGGGGATGCCGATGCGCACGCGCGTGCACTGACCGAGGCCGGCGCGCGCGTCGCCCCGGTCCTGCTGCCGGCGCAGCTCGACGGGCTGGACGGCCTGATCATTCCGGGCGGCGAATCCAGCACGCTGCTGAAGCTCGCGGCGCGCGATGGCATGTTCGAGGCGTTGCAGCGCTTTGCCGCAACCATGCCGGTATTCGGGACCTGCGCCGGCTGCATCCTGCTCGCCCGCCAGGTGACGCGGCCGAAGCAGCCGAGCCTCGGCGCCCTCGATGCCACCATCGAGCGCAACGCCTATGGGCGGCAGATCGATTCGACCATCGTGATGCTGCCGACCGCGCTGCCCGGCGGGCCACTGGAGACGGTCTATATCCGCGCGCCGCGCATCGCCTCTATCGGGCCTAGCGTCGAGGTGCTCGCCAGGCGCGGCGACGATCCGGTGCTGGTCCAGGCAAGGCACATCCTGGCCGCGACCTTCCACCCCGAGCTGTCCGCCGACCGGCGCGTCCACCGCCTGTTCGTGGATATGGCGAGCGAACACGCCGCGATCCGGCATTGATCCGCTATTTCCATATTTATCGAAATAGAGCTTGACGCCTGCTCCCCATGCGCTCTAGCTTATTTCCATGAAAGTCGAAAAAGCAGCGAAGCAGCTCGAGGCCCTGGGCAATCCGACGCGGCTGAAGGTGTACCGTGCGCTGGTGCGGGCAGGGCATGAGGGGCTGCCGGTCGGACATCTGCAGGATAAGCTCGGCATCGCGGCCTCCACGCTCTCGCATCACCTGCATCGCCTGATCCTGACCGGGCTGGTGACGCAGGAACGCCAGGCCACCACCCTCATCTGCCGGGCGCATTATCCGGCGATGGATGAGCTGGTCGGCTATCTGGTCGACGAATGCTGCCTCGATGCCTGCCGCGCCAGCGAACGGGTGGCGTGACGAGCCTTTTTTGACTTGGTATTTCTAAGATTCTGGAAGCAGCGAAGGAGCAGGAAATGGGCGGGATCGAGTCGTTGCCGGTCGCCATCATCGGCGCAGGTCCCATCGGCCTTGCCGCCGCGGCGCATCTCGCCGAGCGCGGCGTTCCGTTCCAGCTTTATGAGGCGGGCGCAACGGTCGGGGCCAATCTCCGCGACTGGGGCCATTGCCGCATTTTCACGCCCTGGGAATTCACCACCGACAGCGCGAGCCGCCGCCTTCTGGCGCAACATGGCTGGCAGGCGCCGCCATCCGACGCACTGCCGACCGGCGATGACATCTATCGCCTATATCTGAAGCCGCTCGCCAAATTGCCGGAGCTGGCGCCGCATATCGAGACCGATGCCAAGGTCGAAGCCGTCACGCGCCTCGGCATCGACAAGGTGACGAGCGAGGGCCGCGAAGCAAGGTCGTTCCGCCTCACCATCGCGCGTGCCGGCGAGGCGCCGCGCCACGATCTGGCGCGCGCGGTCATCGATGCCTCCGGCACCTGGCAGAACCAGAACCCGCTCGGTGCCTCCGGGCTCCCGGCCGAGGGCGAGGCGGAATTCGCCGCGCGCATCGCCTACGGCATGCCCGATGTGCTCGGGATCGAGCGCGCCAATTATGCCGGCCGTCGCATCGCCGTGGTGGGCGGCGGCTTTTCCGCCATCAATGTGCTGCTGGATTTGGTGCACCTCGCCGAGGAGCAGCCGCTGACCAAGATCACCTGGATCGTGCGCGCGACCCGCATGCACAAGATCTATGGCGGCGGCGAGAACGATCAGCTGCCGGCCCGCGGCGCCCTCGGCATGCGCCTGCGCAAACTGGTGGAAAGCGGCACGGTGCGGCTGATCCGAGGCTTCGCGACGACAGGCGTCAAGCGCGTGCCGGGCGGCATCGCACTCGATGGCGAGACGCCGACCGGTCCGTCGACCACCGAGCCGATGGACCGCATCGTCGCCGCGACCGGCCAGCGCCCCGACCTGGCGCTGACGCGCGAGTTGCGCCTGGAGCTCGACCCGTGGCTTGAAAGCGTGAAGGCGCTGGGCCCGCTGATCGATCCCAACCTGCATTCCTGCGGCTCGGTCCCGCCGCACGGCCATCGCGAGACGTCGCACCCCGAGCCCGGCTTCTACACCATCGGGGTCAAAAGCTACGGCCGCGCTCCGACCTTCCTGCTGCTGACCGGCTATGAGCAGGCGCGCTCGGTCGCGGCCGCCCTCGCCGGCGACATCGCGGCGGCGGACGCGGTCGAGTTGACCTTGCCCGAGACCGGAGTTTGCGAGACCGACGTTGTGGAGGACGGCGCCGGCTGCTGCGGCGGCCCCGCCCCGATCGAGATCGCCGCCAAGCTCGATGCCTGCTGCGTCAAGGACGCGGTCGCGAAGGAGGCTGGAAAGCAAGGGTGCGGTTGCGGGCCCACGGCGTGAGCGCAATCATCACGGCGGCAGCGCCGGAGGCCGCAACGACATCGCCATCCCCCCGCATCGTCGTCAGCGCGCTCGGCATCGCACAGATCCTCGCCTGGGGTTCGTCGTACTATCTGCCGGCGGTGCTAGCGGCGCCGATCGCGGCGGAGACAGGCTGGCCGATCGCCTGGGTGATCGGCGGATTGTCGCTCGGCCTGCTGGTCGCGGGCCTCGTCTCGCCCATGGTCGGGCGCCGCATCCATGCGCAAGGCGGCCGCACGGTTCTCGCCGCCAGCGCACTGCTGCTGGCCGCCGGATTGCTCGTGCTGTCGCTCGCACCCAGCCTGCTTATCTATCTCGGCGGCTGGCTGGTCATCGGCCTCGGCATGGGATGCGGGCTCTATGATGCCGCCTTTTCCACCCTGGGCCAGCTCTATGGCGAGCGCGCACGGCGGACCATCGCGGCCCTCACTTTGTTCGGCGGCTTTGCCAGCACGGCCTGCTGGCCGCTCTCCGCCTTGCTGGTCTCGCAGCTTGGCTGGCGCGGCGCCTGTGCCAGCTATGCGGCGATCCATCTCGCGATCGTGCTGCCGCTTTATCTCATCAGCCTGCGCGGCGAGCGGCGCGTGGCAGCCGCGCCGTCATCGACACGCGCCCAGACCGACGGCGCATCGATCTCGCTGCCCTTCCTGTTCCTGGCCGCCGCCATCACCCTCAGCGCCACCATCTCCACCATCCTCTCCGTGCATCTGCTGAGCATCCTGCAGGCGCGCGACATCGCGCTCGCGGCGGCCGTCGCGCTGGGCGCTCTGGTGGGCCCATCGCAGGTCGGCGCGCGCTTCATCGAGATGATGATCGCGCGCTATCACCATCCGATCTGGACCATGCTGGCCTCGGCCCTGTTCATGACCATCGGCATCGGAACCTTGTGGGCGGGGTTGCCGATCCTGTCCGTTGCGCTGGTGTTCTATGGCGCCGGCATCGGCATCGAATCCATCGCGCGCGCCACCTTGCCGCTCAGCCTGTTCGATCCCGCCAATTATGCGCGCATCATGGGCAAGCTCGCCTTCCCCAGCCTGATCGCCCAGGCCGCGGCGCCCAGCATCGGCACGTTCCTGATGCTGCGTGTCGGGCCCGGCGGCACGCTGCTCACCCTAACCATCCTCGCCGCCGTGAAGGTCGGGCTGGTCGGCGCGCTCTATGCCTGCGTGCGTAACCGGTAACTCGCTCTGCTCCTAGCGCCGCATGATCGGCGCACCGTCGTGCTATTTCGGCGGGCGGAAATTGTTGTCCACCACCACGTAGCTCGTGAGGTTGTATTTGACACCGCTGACCGGGCTCACGCCCTGGTGCGGGTGGGTCCAGTAGGGTGGGAACAGCAGCATCAATCCCGCGCGCGGTTTCACCCGGATCGACTGGAACGGAAATTCGGTGAAGCCGCCTTCCTCCACGTCCTTGAGATACATCAGCACCGCCACCATGCGGTCATGCGTGCCGGCGACCGAAGCGTCGATATGCAGGCCAAAGCCCTGGCCCGGCTCGACCCGCTCCAGCAGCGGGGGCGTGCGTTTGGTGGCAGGGGTGGAGACGAGCTGCTTCAAGGTGGGGAACGCCTCGGCATAGGCCTGCAGGTTCTTCTCCAGCGCCTGCGACCAGGCTTGCGCGATATCCTGCCATTCCGGCAGATCCCCGATCTGCAGCATGGTGCCGCTGCGCAGGCGCGGCTTGTCGCGCGTCGCGGTGGTGGAGCTATGCTTGCGCTCGTCCGCCTCGAAGCGGCGGATCACCTCTTCGCACTGCTCCTTGCTGAAGGTGTCGCGATACATGCGGATGAAGTGCGGCTGCTGGACCTGCGCGCCCTGGGCACCCTGCGGCCCGGGTTGCGCACCGAGGCCGCCCAATTGCACTCCACCATCCTTCGCCGCCATCGCCCGGGTCCCTGGTTGTCGATGTGTTCCGTCTGGCGACCATAGCAGAAACGGGCACAACCGTGTAACCGGGCGCATGGAGCCCAAACTGCAATCCCCTCCCCCGGCTCGAGGGAGGGGATTGCGCGATCTACGCAGCGATGTCGAGCGCGCTCAGGTGCGTCGCGATGTCGGCGATGGTCAGCACCGGGAAGCCGTTGCGCCGCGCATAGGCCTTCGCCCTTTTGCCGCGCAGCATCTCGCCCTTGCGGTCCATCAGCTCGCATAGAACGGCGGCAGGCTTCAGCCCGGCAAGCTTCGCCAGGTCGACCGCGCCTTCGGTGTGGCCGCGCCGCGTCAGCACGCCGCCCGGCTGGGCACGGAGCGGGAACACGTGCCCGGGCCGCGCCAGATGGTCGGGCCGCGCGCCGTCCGCGATCGCCGCGCGCACCGTCGTCAGGCGGTCCGCCGCCGATACGCCGGTCGTGACGCCGAGCCTGGCCTCGATCGAGACGGTGAAGGCCGTGCCGAAGCGCGTCTCGTTCTTCGCCGCCATCGGCGGCAGATCGAGCTGGCGCACCAGCCGGTCATCGAGGCACAGGCACACGATGCCGCTGCAATCGCGGATCAGCCGCGCCATCACATCGTGCGACAGGGTCTCCGCCGCCGCGATCAAATCGGCTTCGTCTTCGCGGTCGTTGTCGTCCAGCAGGACGACCGGCAAACCCGCGCGCATGGCCTCGCACGCGGCCGCGATACGCTTTTCAATCTGGGTGGAAATAGACATGGCGAAACGCTCCTCGCTGGAGTTGGGTTGCGAAAAACGTTTCAGGGCAAGATCGCGAAGACGCAGACTCCGCCCATCGGGCGGCCGCATCCCCGCTCTCGTCTTCTTTCATCCGGACTGTGACCGTCGGCCCAGGCATTCGACCTGATCTGCTGACCCGCGAAACACAAGTTCCGCGGCGCTCGCGGGCTCGGCGCTTTCGCGCCCTACCGCCGGTGGGGATTTTCACCCCGCCCTGAAGACGTAACGGGCAGAAAGTGGCAGAGCGAAGCAGCGCGAGTCAAGGCGCCTTCGGCCGCCGGGGCACCACGCATTTGGCGGTGAATATCTGCAGCAATTCGCCCTGCTGGTTGCGGGTTTCGGTGCGCAGCAAGGCCATGCCGCGTTCCGGCTTCGAGCGCGAGGGCGTCACCTCCTTGATCTCGCTGGTCACGTGCAGGATGTCGGTCGGCCGGGTCGGCTGCGGCCAGGTGATCTCCGCCGCGCCGCCGATCAGCCCGCCGGCGATCGGAATATTCTGGGCGATCATGCGCATGGTGAGGCAGACGATATGCCAGCCGCTCGCCGCCAGCCCGCCGAAAAAAGTCCCGCGCGCCGCTTCGTCGTCCAGATGAAAGGGCTGCGGATCGAATTCGCGGGCGAACCTCTTGATCTGGTCCGCATCCAGCGCATGCGTGCCGCATTCGAACCGCAGGCCCACATGGAGATCCTCGAGATACAGCAGCGCGCGCTCCGCCATGATGTCACACTCCCGCCGCGGCAGGCGGCGGGAGGAAAGTGGCAACGGGCACGCCCTTGGTCAAGCCATCGCCGAGCGATGAATCAGCGCGGCAGATCGAGGTCGGCTTCGAACTGCAGCTTGGTGAAGTCATCCACCAGCAGGCCGACGCGGATGTGCCAGGGACCCGCGATCCAGAGCGGCAGCCCGCGCGCCCGATAGCGCCCTGCAGCGATGCGCTCGGCCTTGCGCATGATCGGCTCGAGTCCGGGCGTGGACAGGCGCACCTCCACTTCCTTCGGATCGGCGGGAGCGCCCTGGCTGGGTCTGAGCGCCAGGACAAGGTCGTTGTCGCCCGCGCGGCCCGGTGAAAACGTCAGCAGGACGCCGTAGCGGTCGCTTTCGACGCTGGTCTGCAAGGTCCGGCCGGGCGGCGGGCCGATCGACAACCCCACCGCCAGCACAACCGCCAGCACCGCCGCGACCAGGTCGAGTGCGAGGACAAGGCGCAGCCGCTCCCGCATGCGCGGCGCGTCCGCCAAGGCGACGCGGGTCAGCCACAGCCTGTTGGTCGTCGCGATCGCCAGCATGAGTGTGACGGCCGCCAGCTTGGCGCACAGCCGCAAGCCATAGTCGCTCTGCCACAGGTCGCTCCAGCGTGGCAGCAGCAGTGCGGCGAGGATGATTCCGCTCGCCACCGTCGTCGCCATCGCGATAGCGCCCCAGGTCTGGAAGCGGTGGAACAACGCCGCGCTCGGCGCCCCCGGCGCGCGTATCAGCGCCAGCCGCAACGGCGCGATCGCGCCGATCCAGAGCGCGGCCGCTGCGCCGTGGAGAATCATCAGGCCCTGGCCGAGTCCGGACGGCAGCAGCGCCAGCACGTGGCCCGAATCGCCCATGCCGGCCAGCACCAGCGCCGCGCCGAGGCCGTGCAGTACGCGATGCCGCGCGATGGCCAGCAGCACAAGCCCCGCGATCGCCGCCGCGCGCAGCGGGAAGCCCGGTGCCGCGAGCGCCGCCCGCCAGGCCTCCGCCGTGAACGCGTCGAATGCAGGCAGGCCAGCGCGCAGCGCGCCCTCCACGCCGAAGAACAGCAGGCTGGCGAGCAAGCCGCCGATTGCCAGCCGCCGCGCCGCGCGCCGGAGCGCCGGGTCCAGGCTGTCGGGCGGCGCAAGCAACAGGCGGAACAAGACCGTTCCGGCCGCGAACAGAGTCAATAGGCGTGCCAGCGCGTGCAAGCCCAGTGCCGGCCAATGGTCTTCGACCGGCGGCGCCGGTGCGGCCTCGCTCGCGACGCCGATCGCAAAGCCGAAACTGCCGCCGACCACATGGCCGTCGAGCGAGCCGACGCGCCAGCTCACCAGATAGCGCCCGTCCGGCAGCGGATGGTCGATCGGCCAGACCACGCGGCCGTCGCGCACCTGCGGTGCGCCGGCGGGCGAACGGTCGCTACCGCTGGAGTCGATGATGCGCATCCCCAGGATCTGCACCGGCTCGTTGAAATCGAGCGCGATGTGGGGCGGCGATGCCGCTACCGCCGTGTCCGCCGCCGGTTCGCTGGCCAGCAGGACGGCGTGTGCCGATGCTTCCGTCCCCAGCCAGGGCAGGATGAGCAGGGCCAGCGCCAGGAACCCGGCGCCGGCCCTCAGCCGCGCAAGCGCACTAGCCAATCACTCACCCTTCTTTTCGATCACGGTGAATCCCGGTGCCGGATATTCGTAATCGTCCTCCGACTTGCCGGCCTCCGGAATCTCGATCCAGCGATCCACGGCTGTGCCGCATTCCTGCACCACCGGCAGATAGATCTTGGTTCCCGGCGCAAAGCCGGTGATCCGGACGCGAAACACGAACTCGTCATAGAATTTGTCGGACAGGTTGCCGCCGGTCCAGGCGATCTCCTTCACGCCCTTGGCGACCGGGTCACCGAAGTAATCGTAGCTCTTGGCGTAATCCCCTTCCTTCAGTTCGATGTTCCAGCCGGCTTTCGGCATCGGCTTGGCGACGATCAGGCCTTCCGGGATCTGCACCCGGACTGCCGTGGTTGCCGCGCCTTCGCAACCGTGCGGCACGCGCAGCACCGCCTTGTAGCTGGAATCCGCAGCGGCCTGCTCGCCTTCGAGGGTGATGTGCGCCGAGGCCTTGCCAGCCAGTCCGGCGGCGGCAAGAGTGACGATGGAAATGGCAATCAATCGCGATCCGCGCATGGCGGCGTTCCTTCTGATGAATGATGAGATGGAACTAGGAGGTCGTCAGGCGGAAACAGGCGGGCCGCGGCAAACCGTGATCCGGCCATTGTTCGAATGCCATGTCGTGCCGGTCGGTGCCCAGGCGGCGCCGAGGGCATAGAGCTGTGGCGCCGCGCTCGGCATCGGCGCCGCACCGGCCAGCGCCATGCCGCCGAGCGCCAGGCATTGCAGGCACGAACTACCGGAAGCGTGATGGGCGAGGCCGGAATGATCCTGCCCCGAATGGTGATGGCCGCTGTGCCCGGAACTGGCCGCGGCGTCCGCACCGCCGAGCATGAGGTCGACGCCCGCCAGGTTGAGGGGCGGGGCGAGCACCAGCAGCACGGCAAGGCATCGGCACAGCCAATGCCTCATCACTCGCAATCGCGTGCGATTCCCAACCATCGCGCGCACTCTAGGCGACGCCGGGCAGTTCTGCCATCGCCAGCTGTCCGGATGCGAAGCGCTGCTGCCCTCTGCGGCGAGCGGCCGCGGCCGCTCGTATTGCTATTTCAGGCACACCGCCTCGACGTTGTTGCCGTCCGGGTCGGTCAGGAACGCGGCATAGTATGTCGGGCTGTAATCGGCGCGCAGGCCCGGCTTGCCATTGTCGCCGCCGCCCGCCTTCACGCCGTCCTTGTAGAACTTGTCGACCGAAGCGCGATCCTTGGCGCGGAAGGCGACATGGATTCCAGGCGCTTTGGTGCCCTTGTCGGCATAGAGCCACAGGGCCGGCTCGCCCGTCGGCCCGAAACCGGCGCCGCTGGCATCCTGCGAGCACAGCCCATAGCCCAGCCCCGCCAGCGCGGCCTGATAGAAGCGGACGCTCGCCGCCAGGTCTTTCACATGCAACCCGATATGATCGTACATCGTAACCTCCTGTTGGATGAGGAGGTCAGCCTAGCGAACAGGCCGCGATGCGTTCTTGGAGGATCTTGCGCCCGCCCTTCGCGGCGTTTCGAACGCTGCCCCCTACCTTCGCGCTTCACCTACCGCGGCGATAGGACTAAGCTGTCCTGGCAACCTTTGGGTTGCGACCCACATCCTACGGAGGGGTCCATGAATATCACCGCGCTCATTATCCAGCTTATCTGCGGTGCCATCGGCGGCAATGTCGCCGGCGCCGCGCTCAAGAAATACAGCCTTGGAACGCTTTGGAACTCCGTCGTCGGCATTGTCGGCGGCGGAATCGGCGGCCAGATCCTGAACGCCGTGCTTGGCGGTTCCGGCATGGCGGACGCCGCGGCGGCAACCGCCGGCAGCGGCCTCGATGTCGGATCCATCGTCGGCAACATAGCCGGCGGCGGAATCGGCGGCGCCATCCTGATGGTGATCGTCGGCCTCATTCGCAAGGCGATGGCCAAGGCCTGAACCTGGGTCGTTTCAGGTCGTGTGATTGAATCTCCGCGGGAGGCGTGCGCCTGACGCGAGGCCGGCTATGCGTGGGCCTATGTGATCGTCAGCCGAGCGAATAGGCTGCGATGCGCTCCTGCAGGATCTTGCGCTCGCCCTTCGCGGCGCGGCGGAAAGTGCGTGGGCTGACGCCGGCGGCGCGCCGGAAGGTGCGCACGAAGTTGGATAGGTCCGCGAACCCGACATCGAAGGCGACATCCGTGATGCTGCGAGCCGGATCGGCCAGCAGCCGCGCCGCGCGGCGCAGCCGGCAGCGCACCAGATATTGATGCGGCGTCACGCCCAGCACGCGCGCGAACAGCCGCAGGAAATGGAACGGGCTCAATCCCGCCCGGCGCGAGATGGTGTCGAGATCGACCGCCTCATGCGCATGATCGTCGAGCCACAAGGCCGCCTCGACCGCGCGGCGCCGGTCGCGTGTGGGATTGATGGCCGGCTTCCGGTCGGATGACGCGGACCTGGCGGAGGTCACGCCGCCCGCCACTTCGACGAAGCGCGCCGCCATCAGCAGCCCGGCCTCGTCCAGCGCGACGTCGCTGCGCCGCGCTGCCGCGGCATCCGCCAGCTCCGCCAGCACCATCAACTCCGGCATCGGCGGCAACGCGCCAACCGACCAGATCGATCTGTGATCGCCGATCGTCTCGACCAGCTCCGGCGCCAGCTGGAACGACAGGCATTCATCGCCGCAGACATGATCGTGGCTGCAGACATAGTCGTCGCCCGCGCGGCCGACCAGCACGGAGCCCGCCACCAGCTCGAAATACCGGCCGCGCGTGCGGTAGCCGAAGCTGCCCTTGCGCACGAACGAAATCGAGGCGCGGTCGTGCCGCTCCACGAACGGCTTGGCGCCCACGCCGACCTCGCAGCGATAGTCGTAGATGCGCAGGCTGCGGCTGGGAGAGATGCAGGTCATGCTCATGGCCTCACTGTAACAGGTGAGCGCCAGTCTCGCACCCGGCCTATCGGACAGACTTGGAGAAAACTGCTAATCCCTGCGCGCCGCCCGCAATATCGCGAGCCGTTCCAGGCTCTCCTTCGGCCATTGCTTGTCGAGCTCGTAGAATTCGGGAACAGCCGGCACGCCTGCGGGCAGGATGACCCAGGGCTGCTTGGACATGGTGTAGATATGAATGTCGGGCGGGAATTGGTCAGGCTCATCGAGCGTCCCGACGCGCACGAACCGCACCGCATCGCCGCCGCCGGGATAGTTGCTCCACAAGGCCACATGGCATTTCGGGCAGCGCGTGATCTTCTGCCCCTTGCCGCTTTCGGACGGGGTCGGCACGATTTCCACCTCGCCCTGCAGCAATTCCACCCGCTCCGCTTCGATCATCGCATTGAGCACGAAGGCGGAGCCTGTCTCGCGCTGGCACCAGCGGCAATGACAGCAATGCACGAACAAGGGCCTGCCGGTCATGCGATAGCGCACAAGGTTGCAGGTGCAGTGCCCTTCGAAGATCGCATTGGCGTCGGCGGTCATGGACGCATCTCGCATCGTCGAATCAAGAAACGCGTATCTTACGCTCCGGTGCCGTCCGTTGACTTGGAGATTCTTGCTGGCCCGCGATGAAAACCCGGCGGCATCAGCCGTGCCGGCCGCGTGTTTGCCATGAGCGCAGAAAGCCGCCGAACAAGCCAAGAACCGGGGCGCTCACAAGGTCAAAGAGGTCGGACGCTCCGAGCCCCTCGGACCAACTCGCGATGAGGAAACAGAGCACGATGGCGACGGAGAGGAAGCTGGAGAGCGTTCCGTTGATCAGTTCACCCCTTCCGGCCACGCGCGCAGCGACATAGCCCGCGATGATTGACGCGATGCCAGCCAGGACAAGGCCTGCAGCCCAGTAAGTTTCGGTCTCGGCGATGCGCTCGAGATCGTCGATGGCCTCGACCCCTTGCGAGGCGACGATGGCAATCAGCAGGAGGATTCCAAGGAAAGTGCCGCCAGCGAAATCGACCGCCGCGCCGATCAGAATCCCCTTGATTGAAATCGACGACATGGTGCTTCCCCTCGCGGCACGATCCCGCCGGGGTAGCATCCCGTCGAACAATGAAGCAAATCCTAACGCGCGGCCCTAATCCTGCGCCCTGCCCACCGTGTCCGCCATCTTGGCGCCGCGTGCGCCGAGCGGCTTGGGCGGGCCGGTGGTGCTGTCTTTGGCGGTCTGGTGCTCGATCTCGGCATTCAGCTCGCCGCCCATCAGCACGATGGTGGCGGAGAGCCAGGTCCATACCATGAAGGCGATGACCGCGCCGAGCGAGCCGTAGGTCTTGTTGTAGTTGCCGAAATTGCTGGCGTACCAGGAGAACAGCATGGAGACGATCAGCCACAGGATCGCGGCGGCGACGCTGCCCCAGCTGATCCAGCGCCAGCGAGCATCGGCGCGGGATGGGCCGTAGCGATAGAGCACGGCAAGGCCCAGCACCACGATCGCCAGCATCGCCGGCCAGCGCAGCAGATTGATGATCAGCTCGCTCGCCGATCCGAGATACAAAAGATCGAGAACCGCCGGCACCACCACGATGCCGATCATCGCCAGCACCAGGAACAGCACCATGCCGGCAGTGAAGCAGAGCGACAGCGCATTCAAGATGAAGAAGTTGCGCTTTTCCTTTTCTCCATAGACGACGTTGAGCGCGTCGAACAATGCCTTGATGGCGGCATTGGCGCTCCACAACGAAACCAGCAGGCCGCCGAAGAAGGCGAGGCCCAGGGCCTTCTGATCCTGCGATGCGAGAAAGTGAAGCTGCCCGCTGATGATGCTGATCGCATCGTTCGGTATGGCGCCCGACAAGCTCGCCAGGTGCTCCTCGATGTCGGCCGGGTCGGCGATCATGCCGTAGATCGAGACCAGGGCAGTGATGCCAGGAAACAAGGCGAGCAGGATGTAATAAGTGACGCCGGCCGCCAGCGCCGTCACGCGGTCTTCCGAGATGCTGCGATAGGTGCGGATGAGGATGTCTTTCCAGCCGCGCGGCGGAATCTCGCTCGGCTCGTCGGCGGCGCGGCCGCGATCGCGGTGTTCGTGAACCAGTTCTGCGCGTGTCGCCGAATGGCCGGGTGGGCGCTTTGCATGGCTGGAGGAGGCTCCGGCGGCTGCAACGGCCGCGTCGCCCTCGGCCCGCAAGGACTTCAGCGCTAACCACCCGGTCAGCCCCGTCATCAGCCAGAGCGTCAGTCGCCGCATGAGTCTGTCGCTCTGTTCAGATCAAACGCGCTTCGCGTATTCGCTTTCGCTGAGGTTGCTGGCGGGGCCAGCCGTGCCGGCCTCCGCTGCTTCATAGGGTGCCGCACTTTGTGGATCGCCTTCTGTTTTTGGGCGCGCGCTACCCTGCTCCGCGCTTCGTTCTACAGCGTCAGTGTCGTCGTTCGAGGCCTGATCGGACATCGCGCTCGGTTCCCGGTTCTCCTCGCCGCCGACCGCTTCCACGGCGGTGTGCAATGACTGCGAGGCTGCTTCCCGCACGCGATCCTGCACGTCGCGGCTTGCGTCGCCCATGACCTCTTTTTCCACACGGCTGGGGGGCACCATCGCGCCCAGCGCGGCGCCGATCGCGATCCCCAGCCCCGCAACCAGCATCGGCTGCTCGCGGCAGAAATTGATCAGGGCGCCATTCGGCTCGACCGCGTGACGCGCAGCGCGGCCATAGTGCGCCGCTTTGTCCGCCGCCCGCCGGACGCCTCCAGCCGTTCGATCGTACACGCCCGCCGCGCGCTCCCGAACCGTGTCCATGCCTTCCTTGATGGCCTCACCCGCTTCGGCGGCAGTCGAGCGCGCCTCGTCTGCCCAGCCCCCCGCCGTCTCGCGAGCCCGGCCGACGGTCTCGTCATAGGCCGTGCTCGCGCGAGCACCAAGGTCCTCGGCACCTTCTCGCCAAGTGTCGCGGGCGCCAGCGACGGCATCGCGGGCGTCATCGACCCAGCCTTCCGCTGCCTGGCGCGCACGCTGCACCGCACTTGGCTCCCGATCGTGTCCGCGACCGCCGTGCGCCAGATCATCCGCCGTCCTCGCGGTCTCGCCCCAATCGCGGCCCGCAGCGGAATGGCCGTTGCCGTTCGAGCGTCTTCCCACCGTGCCGGCAATTGCAATCCAGGCGATCCCCGCGCCAACCAGGGCGACCGGCAAGGGATTGCGCACCACTTCGTCGCGCAGATTGCCCAGGAAAGCGCGCCCGCTGCTGTTGCGCAAATAATCCGTCGCCTGGTCCAGCAATTGCCCAGGGCTTACGCGGGCCCGTAATTCATCCAGCGTGTGCTCGAGTTGCGCGCGCGTCTCTTCGGTCTCGCGCTCAAGCCGCGCGGTCTGCGTGATAGCCATGTCCCGTCTCCCGTTCCATTCGCCTGGTGGTGTCATGAGAAGGTGTCGCGCTGGCAGCGTTGCGCGCCATCGATGCGTCGCGCTGCAATTGATCGATGGTCTTGTCCGGCACCAGGGAAGCCGGGTTCACGCGGCTCCATCCGATCAGCGCCAGGACTATTCCCAATATGAGGGCGGCCCCGCCCACAATCGCCGAGGCCATCGACGCCTCCATCCCGTTCTCAACCAATCCCGCCATCGCCGCTTGCAGGAGAATGGTGAGGGCCGGAATGAGAAGGACAGCGCCGACCAGCATAAGCGCCATGCCGGCAAAGGCGCGGCTGGCCTTCTCCGAAATTTCCGCGCGGGCAAGCTGCGCTTCCTTGCGCACCAGCGCCGTCACTTGCGCGACCAGGTCGGTGAAGATCTCCGGGATCGGCCGGACGTTCATGCTTGCCATCTTGAGCTCCTTTCCGAATCACGGGTGTTCGGGACCCCGCCTTGGGCGCTCCGCAGGAAGCGCGTCAGGACGAACCCGGCGAGCACCGCACCGCCGAACAAGGCGAGCGGTCGGTCCTGCGCCAACCGGCGGACGCCGTCGGCGATATCGCTGAGGTTGCGGTTCTTGAGGTCGGACGCCGCATGATCGATGCGCTCGGCGGCGTCGTGGATATAGCCGGCCGCTCCCGGCAGCTGCTGTTCCAGCTGGTCGGCGGCGGCGTGGACGGCGCCCGCGATGCCGGACAATTGCCGGGCGCCGGCCTTCTTCTGTTGTTCCGCCAGCTGCGCCGCGCTGTCCTTCAAGTCATGCGCCAACACTCCGGCCTCTTCGCTCTGGGCCATGTTCTCCTCCCAAGCAAATGCTGATGCGCCGATAACAGCGAATGACACGCTGTTGTTGCGGCACGGTCACAAAAGCCTGCGAAAGGATAGGTGGAGTTAGAATAGCTGTCCTAGCGTTGGAGCCTGGACAGCGATGCGGCGGAGAGCATGACGCAAGCTCGACCACCTGCCGCAGACGCGAGTCCTAACGCGATGGCGCTAGAATAGCCTCCCCTGCCCGCGCTCCAGATCCAGCAGGTATTCCTTCGCGTTCAGTCCGAGCTCGCTGGAATAGCCGCCCAGCCAGTTGGTGCCGACGATGCGATGGCACGGGATGATGACGGCGATCGGGTTCTGGCCGCAGGCCTGGCCGATCGCCTGGGCCGGCGCATTCAGTTTGGTGGCGACATCGCCATAGGTCAGGGTCCGGCCGTACGGGATCGAGAGCATGATGTCCCACACGTCCTTGGCGAAGCCGGTGCCGTCGGCCGCGATCGGCAGGTCGAACGACGTCAGGCGCTTCTCGAAATAGGCGCCGAGCTGCTTCACCGCCTCCTTCACCAGGGGCGAGGATTGCAGGCGCGCCGGCTGGACCCCGCGCCAGAACAGATGCGTGATCGCCTCGTTGTCGGCGCTGACCTCGATCCAGCCGATCTCGGTTTGCAGGGCTGCGGTCGCCATCCTCTCACCCCGGTGCGGAGTGCCGATTGTCGTCGAGTCTACATGCTGCAGCATTCTACCTCACCTCTAGCCAAGCGCGAGGGCCGTCGCTAGGCCCTTCGGATGCGTCACCGGCAGCCCGCAGGTCTGGCCCTTGCACACATAGGCCGCCGGTTTGCCGCCCACCATGCCTTTGCCGGCGGCTGGATGTCTCTCCGGCAATTGCGCGTCGGGCGCGACCACCTGCAGCAGGCGGTTGGGCAGCGAACGCTCATGGACGGCGCGGACCAGGGCCCGGGTCGCCTCCGCATCGGGCGGCCCCACCACCACGATCTGCAGCGTGTTGGTGAGGAAATCGTTGCTGTTGAGCATGGTCGCAAGCGGGAAGAAATTGCGACCCAGCTCACCCGAGAACGCCGCCACCAGCGCGCTGGCGCGGTCGAGATAGCGCTCCTCTCCCGTCAGGTGATAGAGCCGCGCCAGCACGCCGACCAGCCCGCCATTGCCGTTGGGCGTCGCATTGTCGCCGGCCGATTTCGGGCGCTGGATCACGTCCTTCACATCGTCGGCGGTCATGAAATAGCCGCCCGCCTGCCGGTCCCAGAAATGCGCGTCCAGCAGGGCGACCAGCTCCTGCGCCGCATCCAGATACTGCGCCGCGCCCGTCGCCTCATGCAGCGCCAGCGCGGCCGAAGCCAGATGCGCATGATCGTCGAGGGTCGCCGCGTGCTGCAATTTGCCCGCGCGCCAGGCATGGAACAGGCGGCCGTCCTTCATCATGGTGGCTCGGATGAAGCGGAACGCGCGCGCCGCGAGATCGAGCCAGGCCGGCTGGTCGAACGCCATCGCCGCCTCGGCCAGCGCGGCGATCATCAGGCCGTTCCAATCCACCAGCACCTTGTCGTCCCAGCCTGGCCGCACGCGCTTAGCCCGCTCCGCCAGCAATTTTTCGCGCGCGGCGGCAAGGCGCGCTTCGCCGACCTCGTCCAGCAGCGCCGGGCGCTGCGACCGGTTGAGGATCGTGTGCTCCTCCCAATTGCCCTCTGCGCTGACGTCGTACTGCTGCTTGAAGAATGCGGATTCATCGCCCAGCACCTGGTCGATCTCCGCTTCGCTCCAGACATAGAATTTGCCTTCGACGCCTTCGGAATCGGCATCGAGCGAAGCGGCGAAGGCGCGGTCGCCCTGGTCGTTCGGAGCGGCCATCATCTCGCGCTCGAGCCAACCGGCGATCTCACGCACCCGCGCCGCGTAGAGCGGATCGCGCGTCTCCTGCCAGATCATGGTGAGCAGTCCCATCAGCTCGGCATTGTCGTAGAGCATCTTCTCGAAATGCGGCACCAGCCAGTTGGCATCGACCGAATAGCGCGCGAAGCCGCCGCCGAGATGATCATAGATGCCGCCCTGGCACATCCGTGTCAGGGTAATCGTCACTGCATCCTTGAAGCGCTGGTCCTTGGCGCGCTTCCAGGCGCGCCAGAACAGATGAAACAACGGCACCTGCGGGAATTTCGGCGCGCTGCCGATGCCGCCTTGCTGCAGGTCCACTTCCTCCAGCAGGCGCTGGGCGATCTGGTCCGTGACCTCCATGGAGATCGCGCCGCCGGCTTGCGGCGCCGCCAATTTCGCCATCGCCTCGCGCAGGCCATCGACGTTCTTCCGCACCTTGTCCGGCTCGTTGGCATAGGTCTCGGCCAGAGTGGTCAGCACGTCGGCGAAGCCCGGCCGGCCCCAGCGGCTCGCCGGCGGGAAATAGGTACCGCCCCAGAACGGCCGTCCCTCGGCGGTGAGGAACATGGTCAAGGGCCAGCCGCCCTGCTGCCCCAGCAAAGCCAGCGCCTGCTGATAGATCTGGTCGAGGTCGGGCCGCTCCTCGCGATCGACCTTGATGTTGATGTAGAGCTTGTTCATGAGCGCCGCGATCTCCGGATGCTCGAAGCTCTCGTGCGCCATCACATGGCACCAATGGCACGCCGCATAGCCGACCGACAGCAGGATCGGCCGGTTGCTGTTTTTCGCCTCCGCCAGCGCCGCCTCACCCCAGGCCCACCAATCCACCGGATTATCCTTATGCTGCAGTAGATAGGGCGACGTCTCTGCTGACAGCCGATTGTTGGGGTTGGGTGTAGAGCTGTGTGCCATGAAAGATGAACCTGCGGACCCGGAAATTGCTGCGGAGTTGACGCCGTTCGGCTGGGCAAATCAATGGCGCCTTTTGTCATGAATGACCCTTCCCCCGACTCAGAGAGCTGCGCTATCCCTTGCGCCATGCGCGAGATCATTTTCGACACCGAGACCACCGGCTTCGAGCCCTCCGAAGGGCATCGAATGGTGGAGATCGCGTGCCTGGAGCTGGTCAACCAGATCCCGACCGGCCGCAAGTTCCAGCGCTATCTCAATCCCGAGCGCGATGTGCCGGAGGCGGCGTTCCGAATCCACGGCCTCAACGCAGAATTCCTGCGCGACAAGCCGAAATTCGCCGAGGTGGTCGAGGAGCTGCTGGAATTCATCGGCGATGCGCCGCTGGTCGCACACAATGCCGAGTTCGACATGCGGTTCTTGAATGCCGAGCTCGGCTTGCTCAAGCGCACCATGATCTCGCTCGACCGCGCGATCGACACGGTGCGCCTGGCACGCCAGCGTTTTCCCGGCTCGCCCGCCAGCCTCGATGCTCTGTGCAAGCGCTTCGCCATCGACAACACGCAGCGCACCCTGCACGGCGCGCTGCTCGACGCGCAATTGCTGGCCGAGGTCTATCTGCAGCTCCTCGGAGGGCCGCAGACCGGCCTCAGCCTCACGAACGGCGAGGCGGAAGAGGCGGCGCGCGCCGCCCTCACCATCGCCGGCCGGGTCGTGCGACCGGCCCGGCCCCATGCCGCCAGCGCCGAGGAACTCGCCGCCCACGCCGCCTTCGTCGCCACGCTCAAGGGCGCGGTCTGGCTGGGCTGAGCTGCATCCACTCAAGCCGTCCTACACTCCCGTCATCCCGGCCTTGAGCCGGGATCCATTTCTCTAACGCAGGAGCGGTTCCGCGATGGACCCCGGTTCAAGGCCGGGGTGACGGAAGGAGAGTAAACTGCAGCCTGCGCGTTACTCCGCATGCTTCAAGATCGCGGCCAGCAGCCCAGGGAATCGCCGGTTGAGCTCCGCACGCCGGAGCGAGACCCGGCAGCGCATGCCCTCGGGCCTCGTCGCCGTAATGCCCGCCTCGCGCAGGATCTTCAGGTGATGGCTCATGGTCGACTTGGGGACGTCGCCCGCCAGATCGCCGGCGGAATGTTCCTCGCCATCGGCCAAGGCGCGCGCGATCGCAAGGCGGGTCGGATCGCTCAGGGCGAACAGCACCGCGTGGAGCTCGACCTGCTCGATCCCTGGCTGTGTGAAATCGCGTTCGCTCATTGCCCCCCGCAAGATTGTCCCCTGGCAAATTCACCCTTGCAAAGGGCCGGGCGCAGGGTGTCTGCTATGTTCTAGAACTATAGAACATGACCTTAATCGGTTCAAGGTCTTCACCCACCCAATTCCTGGGAGTTTCGCAATGATCGAACTGCATTATTGGCCGACGCCCAACGGGCACAAGATCACCATGTTCCTGGAGGAAACCGGCCTTCCTTACAAGATCGTGCCGGTCAATATCGGCAAGGGCGAGCAGTTCAAGCCGGACTTCCTGAAGATCGGGCCCAACAACCGCATGCCGGCGATCGTCGACCGCGCGCCGAAGGATGGCGGGGCGCCGATCTCGGTGTTTGAATCCGGCGCCATCCTGGAATATCTCGGCGACAAAACCGGCCAGTTCTTCCCTGGCGATGTGCGCGCGCGCAACGAGGTGCGGCAGTGGCTGTTCTGGCAGGTCGGGGGCCTCGGCCCGATGGCAGGCCAGAACCATCATTTCGCCATCTATGCTCCCGAGAAGCTGCCCTACGCCATCGAGCGCTATGTGAACGAGACCAACCGGCTCTATGGCGTGCTCAACAAGCGGCTGGCCGACCGGAAGTTCGTGGCCGGCGACTATTCGATCGCCGACATGGCAGCCTATCCCTGGATCGTGCCCTACAAGAATCAGGGCCAGGACCTCGACAAGTTCCCGCACCTCAAGCGGTGGTTCGAAACCATCCAGAGCCGCCCTGCCACCCAACGTGCATACGATAAGGGTAAGGAAGTGAACAATGCGCAACCGACCATGACCGAGGAAGCCAAAAAAGTGCTATTCGGCCAGACAGCGGCAGTGATTCGGTAGTCGGAGCTCACTCATAGGGATCGGACGTTGAGTCGTTAACGCTGGTTACCCGGCCGCTCCCGCCCTGCGATTATCGATTGCTGATCCCTAATGACCGGTTTTTTTCCTTGGCCCTCCCCGCTGGCCGCACTAAGGTCTTGCGGTCATGCTGCTGTGGATTGCCGACTTCGACGCCTTAGGACGACCGACTTCGCTGCTATATCCTGGAGACAGTGTGATGCGCCGCATGGGGGCGCTATGCAATCTAACTTGGAGATAGAGCGATGCCTGTCGGTACCGTGAAGTGGTTCAACAGCACAAAGGGTTACGGCTTCATTCAGCCGGAGGCCGGTGGGCCGGATGTGTTCGTCCATATTTCTGCCGTCGAGCGCGCTGGGCTCGGCACCTTGAATGAGGGCCAGAAGGTTTCCTATGAAGAGCAGCGCGATCCGAAGCGCGGCAAGAGCTCAGCCGAGAATCTCAAGAAGGTCTGATCTCTATCAGGTCTGGAGCGGGGGCGCCGCCATCGGCGCCTCCCGCCGACCTCCCCTGTCATCCGTTCGAGGAGATCGGCCGTGGCGATGAAGCCGAACTATTTCCAGCAGCGTTCCGACCGCAATCGCGCGAAGGAACAGAAAAAGCAGGAAAAGCTGCAGAAGCGCGAAGAAGAGACCGCCCGCCGCAAGGCCGAGCGGGACGCGCAACAACGCGGGCCTGAAAACACCTAGGAACGTAGACCCCTAGGATCGTAGCCGGCGGGTTCAGCCGCCAGGCGATCGGCCGCGCCGGATCATCGCGCGCCGTCCTCACCTCAAGACGCAATCAACTCTGCTCGCCGCGGCACGGTGCGCTGGTTTAGAGCGGTGCTTTCCCAAATAGCAGCGGTTCTGCCGGAGCGATTTTCGGCAAGGGGAAGGAAGAGGCCGCAGGCGGTAGTGGGACTACCGCCAAGGCCTCTGACGCGGCCCTTGCCGAAAAGCGCCCGGCCCTGCGGGTTCGTCAGCGGCGGGCATCCGCGGCGTCAGGCCGCTAGCCCGTAGCCCCACTACGGGCTACGCGGCCTTCCTGGCGGGCTGCCTCACCGCTGACGAACAGAACCGCTGCTATTTGGGAAAGTACCGCTCTGGCACATTGAGTCCTTTGCCGACCGCCCCCACTTGAGGTCGATACGAATGCGCGCCGTCCGCATTCATCAGTCGCGTACAACGGTCTTGCGGAGAGCGATCATGAAAGCCATCGGATATCGCGAAAGCCTGCCCATCGCCGAGGACCGGTCCCTGTTCGCGTTCGACGCGCCCAAGCCTGCGCCGGGGCCGCGCGATCTGCTGGTCCAGGTGAAGGCGATCTCGGTCAACCCGGTCGACACCAAGGTCCGCATGCGCCGCGCCGGCACCAGGGAGGCGCCCGTCATCCTGGGCTGGGATGCCGCCGGGATCGTCGAGGCGGTGGGCAGCGAGGTCGGCCTGTTCAAGAAAGGGGACGAGGTCTATTACGCCGGCGACATCACGCGGCCGGGCAGCAATGCCGAGTTCCAGCTGGTGGACGAGCGCATCGTCGGCCGCAAGCCGAAGAGCCTCGATTTCGCCGCCGCGGCCGCCCTGCCGCTCACCACCATCACGGCCTGGGAATCCCTGTTCGACCGGCTCAAGATCCGGATCGGCAAGCAGCCGACCGATGATGCGATCCTGATCATCGGCGCGGCCGGCGGTGTCGGCTCGATCGCGGTGCAACTGGCGCGGCGCCTCACCAACCTCACGGTGATCGGGACGGCGTCGCGCCCGGACACCCAGGAATGGGTGACAAAGCGCGGCGCCCATCACGTCATCGATCATCGAAAGAAACTGTCGGAGGAGCTGGCGCGCATCGGCGTGCCGCAGGTGCGCTATATCTTCTCGATCACCCAGACCGACAAGCATTGGGACGAGATCGTCGCCAGCCTGGCACCGCAGGGCGAGATCTGCATGATCGACGATCCGCCCGCGCTGGAGGTCATGAAGATCAAGGGCAAGGCCGGCGCGCTTCATATCGAGCTGATGTTCGCTCGGCCCATGCATCGGACAGCCGACATCATCCAGCAACACAAATTGCTGACCGAGGTCGCTGGCCTGGTGGATGACGGCCTCGTCAAGACCACGCTCGGCAGGAACCTGGGCAAGATCAGTGCGGCAAATCTGCGCCAGGCCCACGCGCTGCTTGAAAGCGGCACCACAATCGGCAAGATCGTGCTGGAGGGCTTCTGACCCGGCTGCATCACGAAGCCGCCAACAGGGAGATCTGCCATGAAAGTCCTATACACCACGCAAGCAACATCGACCGGCGGACGAACCGGCCACTCCAAGACCGCGGACGGCATCCTCGACATCGATCTGGTCACACCGAAGGAGCTGGGCGGGCAAGGCAATCCGCCGGGCGGCAAGGGCACCAACCCGGAGCAATTGTTCGCCTGCGGTTATTCCGCTTGCTTCCTCGGCGCGATGAAATTCGTGGCGAGCCAGGAGAAGCAGAAGATCTCCGACGACACCACCGTCACCGCCACCGTCGGCGTCGGCCCGCGCGACGACGGCAAGGGTTTCAGCATCGATGTCGAGCTCGCGGTTCGCGTCCCCAGCCTCGACCGCGCCGCGGCCGAAGCCCTGGTGCAGAAGGCGCATGTCGTGTGCCCCTACTCCCATGCCATCAAGAACACCATCGATGTGCGGTTGAAGGTGGTTTGAGGCGATACTTCGCCTCCAACCATGGTCGGACTTGGTCCGACCATCCACGAGTTTCATTGAGCAGGCATCGCGCTGTTGAGCGCTGGCTCGTGGATGGTCGCGCCAGGCACGATCATGACGAAGGGAAGCATTCGGAACCTTTAGTGACAGCCGAGGGTTGTGGCGGCAGGGAAACCACTCACGGGGCCGCCGATGCCGTCGCTGCATTTCCGGACTGCTGCCATTCTGGCCATTGTTGCCGCGGGGCTGGCCTTGTGGATGGCGGCGACCCATGATTTCCGTGCCTTGCCGGCCGAGGTGGTTCTGAACGTGCTCGGCTGGACCTCCTTCATGCTCTATGGGCTCTATTACCGGACGGTGGGCGGCGCGGCGAGCGGGCTCGCGCGGCTGCATTATTTCGTCGCGCTGGTCGGTGTCATCGTCGAGGCGATGGGCATTGCCGGCACCGAATGGGGCAATGCCTTCTTCGATCCCTTCCGCATCATCGGCGCGTTCATCGTTGCGGTCGGATTCGTGCTGTTCGCAATCATTGTGCTCGGCACGCGCGAGGCGGCGGCGCGCCCCTGACGGAGATGTGGCGCAGGTCACACCCCCACGCTCTTTCCTTTCGTATGGTCGCTCGTGTATTCACGGCGAACTGCATTCGAGGGGGCTGAGTCATGTCGATCCCATCCTTGTTCTTCCGCACCGCCATCCTGCTCGCCATCGTCGGCATCGTGCTCGGCATCTTCATGGGCGTGAACCAGGATTTCCGCCTGGCGCACATGCATGCGCATCTCAACCTGCTGGGCTGGGTCTCGTTCTTCATTTTCGGCGGCTATTATTCGCTGGCGCCGAAGGCGGCCGAGGGTGTGCTGCCCAAGGTGCATTACGCCTTGTGCCTGATCGGGTTGCTGATCTTCATGGCGGGGCTGATCTCGATCGGCCTTGGCACAGAAGTGCGGCTTGAGATCTGCGCGGCCATCGGATCGCTGCTGATCCTCGCCGGCTTCCTCACCTTCGCGGTGATCGTGTTCCGCACGCGCGTCACGCCGCGCGCCGCTTAGAGCGCGTCGCGCTTTTCCGCGGGCGCGGCTTCGGCCCGCCCGTTGGGCGCGCTGAGGGCATAGGATTGCAAGGCGGTATAAACCGATTGCTCGCTGCCCATCTCGCTGGAATAGAGCGTGAAGTGGGTGACCTCGAACGGCTCGGTCTTGAACAGGCTGTGCTCGGCAAGGTAGTGCTGCAGCTTGCCGAGCGGCGCGTCCTTGGGCCGGGTCAAGGTGACGTGCGGGGTATATTTTTGCCCCTCCGGCGGCAGCCCGGCGCGCACCACGGCGGATTCCACCTTATCGTGCAGATGCTGGAGCGCCGGCTGCTTCTCGACTGCGGCATAGACCGCCTTGACGCGCTGGCCTGACGTGAAGGCATCGACGCCCTTGAGCCGCAAGGGGAAGCGCGGCGCGCGGATGCCGGCGAGAGCCGCGTCCACGTAATGGGCATCGCGCCCGTCGACCTGGCCCAGGAACCGCAGCGTGATATGGAGGTTTTCCGGGGAGACCCACCGGCCCGCGCCCGCCAGCCCGCCGCATATAAGGCGCAATTGCCAGCGGATTTCGTCCGGCAACGCCAGGGCCACGAACAGGCGCATTTCACACCACCTTCACGGGCGATCCGTCCGCCCGCGTCACTTCACGGCAGCCAGCTTAACAGCCGATCCGTCAAATCCAAAAGGCCAAATCCGGTCCTGTTTTCGGCCGCGGGGCCATCCGATTGCCTCGGCCGTGATTGCGTTGAAGGGCCGGAAGTGCTAGCGGAACGGCCAAATCGCAACCAACCGATCCAGGACCTGAATCATGGCCGAGAATGACAAGCAGGGCGGCGGCGCCGAACCGGGAAATCCCCAGGGTGGCGGCTTCCCCCTCACCGTTGTTTCCCAATATGTCAAAGACTTGTCGTTCGAGAACCCGGGCGGGCCGGATTCCCTGCTGACCCTCAAGGAAGTGCCGCACGGGACGGTCAGGGTCGACGTGCGGGTGCAGCCGCGCACCCCGCCGGAGATCGAGATCGTGCTGTTCCTGGCGGTCGAGGCCAAGGCCGGCGACAAGGTGGTCTATGTGACCGAGTGCGAGTATGGCGGCATTTTCCGCCTGGGCCGGGTGTCGCAGGAATCGGTTCTGCCCCTCATCATGATCGAGGCGCCGCGCCTGCTGTTCCCGTTCGCGCGCCAGGTGATCGCACACGCGGTCATCGCCGGCGGCTTCCCGCCACTGCTCATCAACCCGATCGATTTCGCTGCGCTCTATCGCGACAAGCGCGAAGAGCTGATGAAACAGACCGGCGGCGCCCAGGCCGAAGAAGAAGGCAAGCCAGCGCTGAATTGACGGGCAGCGCTCTCTTCCTGATCGGAACGCGCAATAACCCGCCGCCGAACGCGGTTGCATCGGGCCGTCCCCTCGCGACACAGTGGCCGCGATTTGTGCGAGGAGAGAACCATGGCGCATGCCTATCGCGCGACAGTGCTGTGGCGGCGAGGCGATCAAGCCTTCACCGACCGGAAATATTCGCGCGGCCACGTCTGGCGCTTCGATGAGGGGGTTGAAGTTCCGGCCTCGTCCTCGCCCTTGGTTGTGCCGAACCATTCCGTCGCGGCGGCGGTCGATCCCGAAGAAGCTTTCATCGCCAGCCTCTCTTCCTGCCACATGCTGTTCTTTCTCGACTTCGCATCGCGCGCCGGATTCCGGATCGATGCCTACGAAGATACCGCGACCGGCGAGATGGGGAAGAACGAGACCGGCAAGCTCTATGTCGCCAAGGTCACGCTCCATCCCGCCATAACCTTTTCCGGCGACAAGCGCCCAAGCGAAGCGGAGGTCGCGGCGCTGCATCACAAGTCGCACGAGGAATGCTACATCGCCAATTCGGTCCGGACCGAAATCGTGACGGCGATCGTGCCGCCGCGCTTTGCCTGACCTCTTCACCAAGGAGACCCCCCATGAAAATCCTCATCGTCGGTGCCAGCGGCGCCATCGGCAAGTTCGTCGCCGCCGCCTTGTCGGAGCGCCATGAGATCGTGAAAGCCGGCTCGAAGAGCGGTGACGTCCAGGTCGACATCAAGGATGCCGGCTCGATCCGCAAGATGTTCGACAAGGTCGGCAAGTTCGATGCGGTGGTCGCGGCCGTCGGCAAGGTGCATTTCGGCGAGTTCGCCAAGATGAGTGCTGCGGAGATCGAGATCGGCATCAAGGACAAGCTGATGGGCCAAGTCAACCTGGTGCTGATCGGCCGCGACTTCGTGAAGGACGGCGGCTCCTTCACCTTGACCAGCGGCGTGCTCAGCCACGATCCGATCCGCCTCGGCGTCGGCGCCAGCCTGGTCAACGGCGCGATCGATTCCTTCGTGCGGGCCGCGGCGATCGAGCTGCCGCGCGGCATCCGCATCAATTCCATCAGCCCCGGCGTGCTCGAGGAATCGCTGCCCTCCTACGGCCCCTACTTCCTCGGCCACGAGGCCGTCCCCGGCAAGCGGGTCGCCAACGCCTATGTGAAGTCGGTGGACGGTGCGCTGACGGGGCAAGTGATCCACGTCCTGTAGCGCGCGAGTCGCATTTTCGATTCGTCATGGGAAGGTCCGACTCGGCCATGACGAGTCGCTTCCACGTGAGCGAGGCACATGATCGCGCGCCTGCTCAAAACGCACGCAATCAACGAACGCACGTGGCACGATAGCGTGCCTCTAGCTCGAACGAACTAACCTTCTTGGAACGAGTCTACATTTTAGTGCGCTGTGACAAACGCCCGCGCTGTGAACGCCATCACTGCGCCTTAATTCAAAACTAACCATCCTCGTGCAGTCTATCGGCTACGGCTGTCGGGGGGATTGCTATGAACTCGGGGCCAGTCGCGGGACGTCCTGCCATATCAGGACGCCGCGCATCGTTATCGGATCGTGAGTTGAGCAGAGGGCAGATCCTGGTGCGGCGCCTGCGCCGCGCGACTCTCTGTGCCTTTTCGCTCTATCTCAGCTTCGTCATCGTGTCGTCGGCGGGTGAAAAGGGCAAGGATGCTGTCCAACCCGTCAATCTGTTCGTCGACATCACCAGCTCGCGCCTGGCCGATGAGGTGGACAGCAAGAAGCGGCGACTCGATGTCGCCGGCGTGCCGGTGGTGGTGGGCGCGCTGCGCCAGAACGGCGCCGCGCCCAGTGTCGCGGCAGGCATCACCGGCAGCTACAATTTCGATCTCGGCAACCACGTCTCCATGAAGCCGAGCGGCCTCATCAGCCGCACGCACACCGACGGCGCGGGCATCCTCTCCAGCGGCCGGATCGGCGGCGACATCGCCATCCAGTACCAGGAAGGCGGCCATGGCCTGCTGCTGCGCCCCTCGCTCTATGCGACCATGCAGGAAGACGTGCTGGACCACATGGATTACGCGCTTGAAAGCAAGATATGGCAGGCGATCGGCTGGGGCATGGACCTGACCGCGACGCTCGGCCAGTCCTGGCGCATGTCGGAGCTGCTCTACACCGACAACCGCGAAGCCGGCTATGGCAGGCTCGGTCTTAACATCGATCTGTTCGACAAGAGCGAACTGGAACTGGGCTACGGCTTCAACACGACCGATGCGGCGATGGCCTCGCAGTTCCGCTTCAGCCAGGGCCCGACCATGGTGGCGCACCTGGCCATGGCGCCCGGCTGGCGGATCGACGGCACCTACAGCCTGACCGCGACCGAGCGCGGCTATAGCGACAGCGATGCGGAGGCGCGCCGGCACGACCTGCGCCATCGCCTCAACCTCAAGAGCGACTGGAATATCTCCAGCACCACCGGCGCCGAGTGGCACGTGTCCGCGGCCTACGACTACGAGCAGACCATCACCGACGACCCGGTCTGCGTGCCGGCCAACCACGTCGGCTCGGTGAATTTCGCACTGAACTTCTAATTTCGCACTGAACTTCTAGCGACGATTTGTACAGAGGTGCGGCGGCCGGCGCCGCGCTTATAATCCGCCTGCTGCACAGCAAGCAGGAGGCGGCGATGATCCGATCCGACAAGGTGGAATTCCCCGGCGCCAATGGCGCTCTGCTGGCAGGGAGACTGGACCGGCCGGCCGGGCGGCCGCTGGCCTTCGGCCTGTTCGCCCATTGCTTCACCTGCTCCAAGGACGTGTTTGCCGCACAGCGCATCGCGACCGGCCTCGCGGAGCGCGGCATCGCGGTGCTGCGGTTCGATTTCACCGGCCTCGGCAACTCCGCCGGCGATTTCGCCAACACCAACTTCTCGTCCAACGTCGCCGATCTGGTGGCGGCCGCCGACTTCCTGCGCGCCCAGCATCAGGTGCCGAAGATCCTGATCGGCCACAGCCTGGGCGGCGCGGCGGTTCGGCTGGCGGCCCTGAAGATCCCCGAATGCGCCGCGGTCACGACGCTCAACGCGCCGTTCGACCCGCAGCATGTGAAGCACCTGTTCGCCGACTCGCTCGAGACGATCGAGCGCGATGGCATGGCCAAGGTGACGCTCGCCGGCCGCAGCTTCACCTTGCGCAAGAATTTCGTCGACGACCTCATGACCCACGCGCCGGCCGAGAATCTGCGCCGGCTCAAGCGCGCGCTGATGATCTTCCACGCGACGCAGGACAGGATTGTCGGGATCGAGAATGCCCGCCTCGCCTACGAGGCGGCACAGCATCCGAAGAGCTTCATCGCGCTCGACGGCGCCGACCATTTCATCTCCAAGCGCGAAGATGCAGCCTATGTCGCCGACCTGCTGGCGGCCTGGGCCAACCGCTATCTCGATGCCGGCGTGCGCGTGGCCGCGCCCGAGGCCGCGGCGGGAACCGTCGTGGTGACCGGCGCCGGCGAAGGCATCTTCCCGCACCTCATCTCCGCCCACGGCCACCACCTGCGCGCCGACGAGCCGATGGAGGCGGGCGGCACCGACACCGGGCCAGGGCCGTACGACTTCCTGCTGGCCGGGCTCGGCGCCTGCACCGCTATGACGCTGCGGCTCTATGCCGAGCGCAAGAAATGGCCGCTGGAGAACGCTCACGTCACCCTGCGGCACGCCAAGATCCACGCCGAGGATTGCGCCGCATGCGAGACCAAGGCCGGCATGCTGGACCGGATCGAGCGCATCATCCGCCTCGACGGTCCGCTGGATGCCGAGCAGAAGGCGCGCTTGATGGAAATCGCCGACAAATGCCCGGTCCACCGCACCCTGACTTCGGCGATCAGGATCGAGACCAGGATGGCGTAGGGGTAGAATGGCCGGCGCGGAACCCGGAGCGCTCGCTCCGGGTTGAGGGCGTATGCCCAAAGAACAGCGGAGCCTCTTCGGCCGGATCGCACGGATTGTCGCGTTGGTGCTGGCCGGGCTGGTCGTCTTGCTCCTGCTGGCGGTGGGCGGCGGTGCGCTGTGGCTGTTGCGGGCTGACCTCAAGCCGATCGTGGAGCGCGAGGCGAGCGACGCGCTGGGTCGGCAGGTCACGCTTGGCAGCTTCCAGGTCCGCTGGGGCGACCCGCTCGGCATCGAGTTCACCGACCTTTCCATCGCCAACGCATCCTGGGGCAGCAAGCCGGAGATGGCGCGGGTGGGCACCTTCTCCGCGCTGCTCGACGTCGCGCCGCTGCTGCATGGCGTGCTGCGCTACGAGCGCCTGCGCCTGTCCGATGTGACTGTGGTGCTGGAGCGCGATCCGAACGGCGTCGGAAACTGGAAGTTCGGCGGTGGCGCCGGCGCGGGCGGCCTTGGCCTTGTGCCGAAGAACCGCACGCAATTTCCGACGCTGATCGACTTCATCGGCGAGCATGGCCTCATCACCTATCGCACGCGCGGCGGCAATATCCTCAAGATCGCGCTCGACCATGTCGCGATCTCTTCGCCCGGCGACGACACGCCGGCCCGGCTGCTGGCCGAAGGTGTCTATAACGACGTCGCCACGCGGCTGGATGCGACCACGGAGACCTTTGCAACGCTGCGGGACGCGAGCGTGCCGTTCGGGATGCGCTTCACTTTGGCGGGCAAGGATACCGACATCGCCTTCGACGGCACGATGCAGGAGCCGTTGGATTTCGAGGGCGTGAACGGCGAAGTGTCGATCGATGCGCGGACGCTCAATGATATCCTGCGTGCGATGGGCGCGAAGACCAAGGCCGATCTGCCATTGTCTATTGCTGGAATGCTGAAGCGCAACGGCGACCACTGGTCGCTGGAAGCTGCCAAGGGGCAGATCATGCAATCACCCTTCTCCGGCAATCTCGCGCTTCTGGAGGGCAAGCCAGGCGCGCCCGACGATATCAGCCTCGATCTTGTGTTTGACAAGCTCGATGCCGATGCCATCGCGGCAGCTTTCGGCGGCGGCAAGGCGCCGGCGAAGCTGGATGCCATCAAGCTGCATCCCGCGGGATTGGACGAGGTCAATCTGTCCGCGGCCCTGACCGCATCGAGCCTCACCGCCGCGAAACGACAGTGGCGCGACGTCACGCTGGAAGGCCGGCTGGCCGGCGGCGATGTGACCGTGAAGGAGCTGAGCTTCGCTCTCGGCGGCGGAACGCTGAGCCTTTCGGGCACCCTTGAAGGCGAGGGGGAGAATGGCCGTGCCGCGCTCGATGGGCGCCTTTCCAAGGTGGACATCAGCGCGATCGCGCGGGAGCTGGGCGCGACCGGCAAAGAGATCCGCGGCCGTCTCGATGGAGCCGCCCACCTCAGCCTCCATGGCGCAAATCTGGCCGCGGCGCTGAACGGCAGCGACGGTGCCGCGGTCGTCACGCTTCGCGACGGCGACGTCGCGCGCAGCCTGATCGAGACCCTGTCGGCCGACCTGCGCGGTCTGTTCCGGTCCAAGGAGGGACGCGTGCCGATCTCCTGCATGCTGGGTGTGCTGACCTTGAAGGATGGCATCGGCGTGCTGTCGCCGCTGCGCCTGGAATCGCGCGAGGCCATCGTGATTGGCGCCGGCAAGATCGACCTTGCGAAGAACCGGCTCGACCTGACCATGAAGACCGAACGCGACAGCACCAACTTCTTCGCGCTCGATATCCCGATCCGGATCAGCGGCCCGGTCGGCCAGCTCGGCGTCAAGCCGCTGGTCGGCAGCGATGAGAGCTGGCTGGACCAGCCCGCAGCCGCGGCCGCATTGCCGCCCGCGTTGCGCGAGATGGCGGACAGCAATTCCTGCCAGGACTGATTCGCTCCAGCGATCTCCGCCGCAATCCCCGCTGCTGGCGATGATCTGCGCTCCTTAAGCTTGGATCTCGATGGAGCGGGCCAGGTCGGCCGGCACTGCGATCCTCATTTTGAGGCCTGCAACGCCATAACCCCAGCAAGGAGTTCCTCTTGCCGTTGCCGAGCGTGCCTTATACGCTGTTGGCCGACTTGCGGTCGGTGGGGCACGATCTGTCGGACCAGGTGTTTTCCAGCCGCGCCATCTGGTCATCTGCAGAGCCTCGGCGGTCCGTTCGGGATCATGACCAAGACCACCGGCCTCCACCTGATCCTGCACGATTTGAGGCGCACGTTTTCGAAGCATCGCCGAGGCGACGGGTGTGACTGAATATCAGCGGAAGTGGCTGATCAATCACTCGACCAAGAACGACGTCGACCTGCCCGATGTCGGGCTGAGCGACGCGGCCATGGCGGCAGCGGCCGAAAAGGTCGGCGAGGTTCTGGCGAAACCAGGTAAATACATCTGAGTGGGAGCGCCCCATGCTGTTGTACACCACCGTCGGTGCGCATGATCTGAAAACCAGCTACAAGTTTTACGACGCAGTACTGAAGCCTCTCGGTTATGTGCGGCTGAAGGAGTTTGCCACCGAGATCGGGTACGGTCCCGAAGGGGACAGACCCCGCATCTGGGTCTTGAGACCGGCCAACCGCCTGCCGGCCACCTACGGCAACGGCACGATGATTTGCTTCGATGCGCCGAGCCGAAAGGCGGTCGACGAGTTCCACGCTGCGGCACTCGACAACGGCGGCTACGATGAGGGCAAGCCAGGCATTCGCAGTGTCGAGGATGGTTTTTTCCCGAACTATTATGCCGCCTTTGTGCGCGATCCAGCGGGCAACAAACTGAGCGCCGGCTGTGACAAGCCGGAGTAAGCGGACGTTGCGCTCCGCTCTGTCAGTAGTTCCGCAGGGACGGCGTTAGTTCGCGATCCGCCGCCGTGATCTCGGCCGCCGCCTTGCCGAATGGCGGCCGCGCGCCGGCCCGCGCGTACCAGGCGTTGAGGGCGGGATAGGGCGAGAGCGACGGGCCTTTGAGGCGCTGGGTCCACAGGATGGTCATGAACATGGCGACATCCGCGACCGACAGCGCGCCGCAAAAGAAATCGCGCCCGGCGAGCTCGCGGTCCAGCCGCGCGAAGTGATCGCGCAACAGGCCCTCGATCTTCGCGCCCGTTTCGTCGTTGGCCGCGCGCTGCTTTGGATCGGTGGGCGCAGCCTCGGTGCGATAGGCGAGCTGGCGCGCGACCGGGAACAGGATCTCGTCGGCATGGAGCTCAACCATCCGGCAGCACGCCCGCGCCTCCGCACCCGGGGGCATGAGCGGCGGCGCGGGATAGGCTTCTTCCAGGTAGTCGAAGATCAAAGTCGAATCGAACAGGCCGAGCGGGCCATCCATCAGCACCGGCACCTGGCCCTTGGGATTGACGGCCAGTACGTCGGGATGCTTGGGCTGATAGCCGCGCTCCTGCGTGAAGGGCACCATCACGCGCTCGAACGCGATGCCCTTTTCGCCCAGCGCGATCTCCACCTTGCGCGAGAACAGGCTCAAGGGCCCGGAATAGAGTTTCATGTCATTGGCTCCGCTGCGCTCTCCCGGCGACCATGCTACCGTATCCTGTCAGTTTCCGGCAGCAGCGTCGAATGCGCCGATCCGGGTCTCGCGCTCAGCGATGCCCTCGAGGCGCCGGTCGAGCGCGGCATAGTCCGCGCCGAAATCTTGCTTGAAGGCATCGAAATCCGCGCGCGATCGCCAGCGATCCACCGTGACATAGCGGCCGGCCTGCTCCGCGCAGCGCAGCAGCTCCACGCTGACGAACCCCGCCGCGCGCGCGAACAATTGCGCCCACGGCCCGCTCGCGCCATAGGCCGCCTCGAATTCCGCCCGGCGCGCGGGCGGCACCTGAAATTCCCAGAGGATGACGTGCATGGTCGTTCTCGTGCGGGATCGTCGATTCGAAGGCGCGACCCTAGCACAGGACGCGCCGGGCAACGCACTCCTGACAAATTCCGACAACAGGCCGCGCTAGGCTTCCTGCTTCACATCCAGGCTGGATCACGGAATTCACGCGAGCCGCATCATGGCCGACGCATGCGCACACCTTCTCTCACTCCGCCGCCCGAATCTTGTCGCGCTCCTCGTGCTCCGGCGGCGCGGCCCTTCGTCGTTCCGCGTCCGACTGCGGCGCCTGTTCCGCAGCCTTCGGCAGGCGGCGCTGTGGTGCTGGGGCGTCGGTGATGACGTCGAAATCGTAAGTGACGGGCTTCATGGTGGCTCCTCTTTCTGTTGAGAGGCCGCCCGTTCATCTGATCGTCGATCGCCTGGCTGAGAGGTCCAAAACGAAAGGCCGCCGGATGCGGGCGGCCTCTTCGTGGATCATTCGGTGTGCGCGATCCCTAGGCCGCTGGCAGATACCAGCGGTACCAAAATCGCTGCCCCAGGGGGCTGAGGGTCGGGATCGAACGCATGCCGGGACTTTAGGGGCTTTTCCGCGCCGGCGCAAGAACCGGAGCGCGATCGCCGCGCCGGGCAATCATATTTCGATTCATTCATAAGACCTCCGAGGAGATTGCCATGCAATTCCGCATTTCCGGTCTGCCCGCCGAGCCGTTCCAGCATCTGTTCGCCCTCGGCGATGCCGAACTGCAGCGCCAGGGCGCAATCCGCCGCGTGGCCGAGGATTCGGGCTATCCCTGCCGCATCAGCTTGACCGACGCCAAGGCGGGCGACGAGGTCATCCTGGTCAATTATGAGCACCAGGATGCCGACACGCCCTACCGCTCGCGCCACGCCATCTATGTGCGCGCGGGCGAGCGGCGCTATGACCAGGTCGGCGAGATCCCCGAGCAGTTGAAGAAACGCCTGCTCTCGGTCCGCGCCTTCGACGCGCGCGGCATGATGGTCGATGCCGATGTGACCGACGGCAAAGCGCTGGAGCCGATGATCGACCGGTTCTTTGGCGACGAGAAGGTCGCCTATCTCCATCTGCACTATGCAAGGCCAGGCTGCTACGCCGCGCGGGTGGACAGGGCCTGACGCATTCCGCGCTTGCGCGAGCGAGTCTCAATCGGCGGCACGCCCACCGGTGCGGTCCAGCGCCATGGCCTCGGCGGGCAGGACGGCGCCGGCCGGCGCGAACAGAGTCCAGCTGATGCCGTCCGGGTGAAAAATCAAGGTGGCGCTGCCTTGGAGGGCGAGCGACACCAGCTGCTCCAGCACCTTGCGGCCGAAGCCGGCCGAAGAAGCGGGCCGCACGTCTGGCCCCCCGCGCTCGCGCCATTCGAACTGGAATTCGCCGCCCTCGCTGCCTGACCGGAGCTGCCACGCGATCCTCACCGTGCCTTTCACTGCGCCGAGCGCGCCGTATTTGACCGAGTTGGTCGCAAGCTCATAGAGCGCCATGCCGATATATTGCACTGCCGGCGGCGACAGCATGATCGGCTCGCCCGCGATCTCGCAACGCTCGCCAATGCCGAACGGCTCGATCTGGGTCCGGATCACCGCACCGATCGCAGCGCCTTCCCATTTGCCGTGCACCAGCAGGTCCTGCGAGCGCGCCATCGCACGCAGCCGCGCCTCCACCTCTTCGACCAGGCTGCCGGGCGTCGCCTTCTTCGCCGTCTCGCGGATGACGGCGGTGATCACCGCATATTGATTCTTGGCCCGATGCGTCACCTCGCGCAGCAGCAGCGCGATGCGCATTTCATTCTCCTTGCGCGCCGTGACGTCCTGGGTGACGCCGGTGACGCGCCGCGTCTCCCGGTCGACTACAGTGCGGTAGGTGTGCAGCCAGATGGTCCTGCCATCCGGGCGGATGAAGCGGAACTCGTCGAACGGCCGCGGCTCCGCATCGCCGGCCAGGGAGTTGCGCAGCAGCGACATGTGGGCCCGATCCTCGGGATGGATATGGGCGAGATAGGTGTCGAGCGAGGGCGGATGACGCACGGGGTCGAAGCCGGTGACTTCATAGAACGTGCGGTCCCAGCGGACCTCGCTGCCGATCCACTCCCATGTCCCGGCATTGGCGGCGCGCAGCGCGAGATTGAGCCGTTTGCGTTCAGCCCGCAGCCGGCCAATGGCATTGTCCAGCAGATCGACGATGAAGATGATGAGCCCGCCGGTGCAGAGGTACCCGGCGAGCAGCGCCCATCCCCAGCCGCGCGCCGGCATCTGGAATTGCGGTTCCATGAAAAATGGCGCGGCGATCCCGGTCGCGACCAGGGCCAGGAAGCCGGACGCTCGCCCGCCGATAAAGGCACTCAGCAGCACCGCCGGGAAGAAGGTCAGGAAGGGCGGCAATTCCGGCATCGCCGCGCGGACGGCGATCGCTCCCGCGACCAGCAGCGCCGCCGCGGCAAGACCAAGCTCGCGATGCTGGCGCAGCCGCGGTAGCCGCCGTTCGATCCACATGACCCCTTACCCCTGGCCCCGATGATCAATGCTAGTGCCTGTCCGCCCGGCGCGCAAACAATGTTGACGCCCGCTCGCGTGCCGGGTCGGTGCGGTACTTTGCTGCCAGGTGCCCAGCGTTTGCGGGACCTTCCGAGGGCGCGCGGACGGAGCATTGAAGTCACGCGCTGCCTGACGCAAAACTAGCATTTCATAGCCCGTGGTTTTCGAAAGGCGTGAAACCATGCCCCGACCCTACGCCCTCTCCTGCCATTGCGGCGCGATCAAGCTGGCGGTGGATGCCGAGCTCGCCGGCCTCGAGGAATGCAATTGCTCGACCTGCGCGCGCTCGGGCTTCCTGCATTGGAAGGTGCCGGCGGAGGCGGTCCGCCTCGTCACGCAGAAATGCAACCTCTCCACCTATCTGTGGCGCGACGCCGATGGCGGCCATCACTTCTGCCCGACCTGCGGCACCGCGCTGATGCGCACCGGCTATCGCGACCGCATCTCCGTTAATGCCCGCTGCGTCGAAGGGATCGATGTCTTCACGCTGGAGGCCAGGCGCTATGACGGCCGCACTCTCATGCCGCCCGGACCGACGCCGTAGCGCGCGCGAGGCGCTACAGCTTGCGCACTGCCATGGCGAGGACGAGGCCGTCCTCGATGTCGTAGATGTGCTGCATCAGCTCGTCCTTGAGCACGATGCCGGTTTTGCTGCGTGTGACCTGGTGAACAGTAACGACCGTGTGGCCGATATTGTCGCGCGCGACATGAATCGGATCGACGTGCGGGTCGGCGAGATTCCACTGGCGCAGCCAATGCTCGCGCACCGCCTCGCGACCGTGGAGATGGCTGCCATCGGTCAGGCTCGGCCAATCGACATCGGGGCGCATGGCAGAAAGCGCGCGCTCAATGTCATGCGTGTTGAGAGCGGAATAGATGCGATCGATGAGGGAACGGGTGTCGGCCATCTGCACTCTCCTGCCCGGAAGCAGCAGCGGTGCCACATATTCTACGCCCCCGCGTAACCACGCTCAACGCCATGGGACCGGCCCCGCGGCCGGCAGACTTTGGTCCTCGCGTCGGTCGGCTTCGCACGCTGAAACCGGCCGCTCGGGCCTCACCGATTGCCACCTTCGGTTGTTGAACGGCAACCGGGTGCATGGCATCATCGCGGCGGCTTCAATCCGGGGAATCCTTCGGCACTCATGGTCGCACGCGTCCGCACCGTCGCGTTTCAGGGCGTCGATGTCCTGGGCGTGGATGTCCAGGTCCAGCTGGCCGGCGGGTTGCCGGCCTTTGCCATCGTCGGCCTGCCCGACAAGCAGGTGGCGGAGAGCAAGGAGCGGGTGCGCGGCGCGCTGACCGCGATCGGCCTCGCGCTGCCGGGCAAGCGCATCATCGTCAACCTCGCGCCCGCGGACCTCGCCAAGGAAGGCACGCATTTCGACCTGCCGATCGCGCTTGCCATGCTCATCGCCCTCGGCGCGCTGTCGCCCGACGATGTGGCGCAGAGCGTGTGCCTGGGCGAGCTTGGGCTCGACGGCTCGATCGCCGGCGTCGCGGGCGTGCTGCCCGCGGCGATGTTCGCGGCGCGCCAGGGCCTCGGCCTCATCTGCCCCAAGGCGCAGGGCGGTGAAGCAGCCTGGGCCGGCGAGCTCGACGTGCTGGCGCCCGATCACCTCATCCAGCTCATCAACCACTGCAAGGGCCGCCAGATCCTCTCCGCGCCCAAGCCGCAACTGGCCGAGGAAGATGGCGCCTATCCCGACCTCAAGGACATCAAGGGCCAGGAGAGCGCCAAGCGCGCGCTGGAGATCGCGGCCGCCGGGTCGCACAACCTGCTGATGATCGGCCCGCCCGGCTCCGGCAAGTCGATGCTGGCCGCGCGCCTGCCCGGATTGCTGCCGCCGCTCGACCCCAAGGAGGCGCTGGAGACCAGCATGATCCATTCGCTGGCCGGCCATCTGCAGGACGGCAAGCTGAAGCGCCGCCGCCCCTTTCGCGACCCGCATCATTCGGCCTCGCTGCCGGCATTGGTCGGCGGCGGCCCGCGCGCCAAGCCCGGCGAGATCTCGCTCTCGCATCTCGGCGTGCTGTTCCTGGATGAGCTGCCCGAGTTCCAGCGCGCCACCCTCGAAGCTCTGCGCCAGCCAATGGAATCGGGCCGCGTCTCCATCGCGCGCGCCAACGCGCATGTGACCTACCCCGCGCGCGTGCAGCTCGTCGCCGCCATGAACCCCTGCCCGTGCGGTCATCTGGAAGATCCCGCCTTGGCCTGCGGCCGCGCCCCCAAATGCGCGCAGGATTACCAGAGCCGCATCTCCGGCCCTTTGTTCGACCGCATCGACCTCCACATCGACGTGCCCGCCGTGAGCGCCACCGATTTGACTCTGCCGCCGCCCGCCGAAGGCAGCGCCCAAGTCGCCGCCCGCGTCGCCAAGGCGCGTGCCATCCAGGCCGAGCGCTACAAGGCGAACGGCAACAACATCCGCACCAACGCCGAATGCGACGGCGAACACCTGGAGCAAGTC